>WNGP01000362.1_pt1 | contig 38836 bp, 30 predicted proteins | sample 5407671 | NCBI WGS metagenome assembly WNGP01 (sample SAMN13153381, study PRJNA577476) | soil metagenome | isolation source: 40 cm soil or saprolite under Garry oak tree replicate 2 | place: USA:California | collected 2016-06-15 | reverse complement strand
GGTCTTTCTCTGGTAGGTTGGCTTGGACGGAATCAGACATTCTATGCCTTTCTAGATATGGCACCCTCCTTTGAGTTTCCAAGTGACTTTCGCATCGAGCCGTTACAAGCCGTCGGTGAAGGGAAAACACGCTACACGCCTTTGTTGATTGTGCAAAGGAAAGCCTGGCTAGTCCATTCAAGCGATGCTGTTTTAGAGACCATAGAGCGTTTGCTGGAACTTGTTTACAAGTATGTAGAGCAATGGCGGTCTTCCTTCGACTACGGCATGCGAGACTGGACGTATCAGGTCACCGATTTTAGGAGCGGCCAAGCCGTAACCGATGCCATGCTCGATGGGCTGACAGAGATGGTAGTCGCGCTGGGTGGGAAAACGCCTGATGGCGGGGATCGCTGGCGCTTTTGTAATCTCTTTCTGCCACAAGATACCTCACTACCACTGCAACAGCGCATACTCGAGGTGCGAGCGCATAGTAAGCATGCGCCGGTAGGGGTGAGCACCATGAGGTTATATGTATCGCGTTCTGGCTTGACGTTCAGAGCTTATCAGACTGGACATGTCATCTATCGACCTAGGGTGATGCCTTCTGATCTAGCTTATCGCGAACTGGAAGAATCAACGCGCTCCGCCATTGCGCTGCCGATAGCAGGCGAGGATGGACTGGCGGTAGCATCGCTCTACATCGCCTCAGATGAAATAGAAGCCTTCTCCAAAGCGGATCAACGAGCCTTGAGAATGATTACACGCATGATAGAGGATTTGCTAGCAACGTATCAAACACGGCGGCAAGTAACGGGGAGACTTGCGCATGTGATCACGAATCCAGGCCTGGTGGATGGCTCATTTAGAGACTTTTTGTCCGAGGACGATTTTATCAATGATTTAGAAGAACTCCTCACAAGTATTCATGCGCAGGATATGACTGAGCAACAAGCTGAGGAGGTTGTCTCCTTCATCGTGATCGATATAGATAACCAGAGCAGCCTTGCAACAAGATTAGGAGACCGAGTAGCAAGAAATCTCAGCAGGGAAGCAGGGTCACGGATATTGGGGCAGCTTCGTACATACTCTGAGCCTGATGAGCTGCGACGGCTATACCATGTGAGTGCAGACAGGTACTATCTCTTCCTAAGAGGGATGATACTTGAAGAGGCGCGGAATCGAGCTGGAAATCTGTACAAAGTTCTGGTAGGAGATTACCGTATTGATGCTCGAAATGTAGCTATAAGTAGACTAACACCAAAAGAAAGGCTGCTGGAAATACCGAATGTGACTGTACGATTAGGAGTGTCTTCATACAAATACAGTAAGCTAGAAGAGGTATTTGGAAGATATCCAGTTGAGACAGCTGTATCCGAAGTGAGAGCAGTGATAATGCAAAACCTTGATGAGACCCTCAATTTAGGGCAACGGGAAGGTGGAAATGTCATAATCAGCTGGGATCCAGTAATTTGGGATTATAGGCGCTGGTCTCCATCCGAATCAGCATAAAAGAGTTTTTTATGTATTTGGAAGTACTATGGCATTAGCCCACATGTGATACACTGGTAAAAGTACGTACCCCCTATCACTGACTGATAAAAAGAAAGACCTGTAGAAAGTGGCAACAGCGCCTATTCCTTTTGAAAAACTCACGCCGATCCATCCGAACCGTCGCATAACCCTGGAAACGGGACGGGCGCCGGTTGGGCCGCGCCTTATCGACTTATTTGTGCCGTTAGGCTTTGGGCAGCGGGCGCTCATTGTCGCGCCTCCCAAGGCGGGTAAAACAACCATCTTGCGCCAGGTCGCAGCCGCAACCCTGGCAAATTTCCCTGGTGCTCATCTATTTCTCTGCCTGGTTGATGAACGGCCCGAGGAAGTCACAGAGTGGCGTATGGAGGTGCAGGGGCCAACCGTCAGGCTCTATGCCTCAAGCTTCGACCAGCAATTGGCACGGCATGGACGTATTGCCGAACAGGCATTGAACGATGCGAAACGGCTGGTCGAACAAGGCCAGGATGTCGTAATCCTGCTCGACTCACTCACGCGGTTGGCGCGCGCACACAACCTGAGCAGCGAGATGTGGGAGGGGCCGCGCAATCGGCGCGGGAGCTATGGCAGTCGCACGCTTTCGGGCGGCATCGATGCTCGTGCGCTAGAAGTTGGAAGACGTGTCTTTGGCGCTGCTCGCGCTCTTGAGGAGGGTGGCAGTCTCACCATCGCCGCCAGTTGCTTGGTCGAGACGGGTAGTCGCCTTGACGAGGTCGTCTATGAAGAATTTAAAGGCACGGGCAACCTGGAGATTCGCCTCTCGCGTGAACTGGCGGACCGCCGTATCTTTCCTGCCATCGACCTTGCAGCGTCCAGCACGCGCCAGGAGGAACGCCTGCTCTCACCTTCAGAACTGCGTGTAATGGCCATCCTGCGCCGCAAAATGGCAAGTTTGCCTCGCTCAGAGAGTACCGAGCAGGTAATTCGCTTACTTGAAAAGACAAATTCAAATGCGCAGTTGGAAGAAGCAGTGTTGAAGCAGGGCTAAATTGGCAGAAAACACAAAGCCAGGGCAAGCACAAAGGTGCCTGGCTTTGTGTTTTCGTTTTGTTTTGCCGGTGTTTATGCCGTCTTTTGCAGGAAGCGGAACAGCCGCGTACCGATCACAAAGCAGATGATACCGTAGGCCAGCAAACCGAGGATATCTGGAGCCACCTGCAGGAAATCTTTGCCATAGATCATCACCCCATTGAGTCCTTCCATGGCCCAGGCAGTGAGTCCTATCTTGGCAATCTGCTGCATCCAGGTAGGTTCGAGGAACAACGGCCACCACGCTCCACCAATCGCTGAGGTGACCAGTACTACCAACGGCACGATGGCATTAAGCTGGCGGCGTGTCTTGACTACCGAGACCAGCAGGATGCCCAGGCCGGTTGCGGCGAAGCTGGCGCCGATGAGCAAAGCAATTACCGCGGGCACTGAACCGATATTGAGATGGAAGGCAAAGTAACCGACGACGAAGAAGAACGTGAGCTGTGCCAGCGTGAGGATGAACTGTGCGAGCAGTTTACCACCAAGCAGAGCATATTTGTTTACTGGAGCGATCAGCAAACGCCGGAATGTGCCATCCTCTTTTTCCTGCAAGATTGTCCCGGCCGCTGTATTGATACCAAAGAGTGCAAAGAAGATCGCATATCCAGGAACAAGCTGGTCAAAAGCGTTGATCGAAACGGCCTTACCGGCCGTCAGTGCCTGAACTGCTGCTGTTCCCCCGGTTGCGCTGGCCTGGCCCACGGTCGCCGCGATGGTTTGAGTATTGATGCTGCTCTGCGCGCAATGGTTACCAGGCTGGTGACAGACGCTGTTGACCTGTCCCACTGCCGAGATACCGGCAAATTGTGAGCTGAGTACCTGTGAGACAATATTCTGTACAATAGTGGGACGAGCGTCGTTATTGCTCGGTAGAGTATAGAACTGCACGAGATCTTTAGGCGCTGCACCAGTTTGAGCAGCAGCTACAAATTTAGCGGTCGCCCCCGCAGGAATGACAACACCTGCATTCACATTAGTATTATTAGCAACCTGGTCGGTGACCTGGCTGGGGTCATTATACTGATTTACCGTAATCTTCAGTTGAGCGGTGTTGACATGCAATGCATTCACAATGGCCTTACCAACTTCACCGCTGTCCTGGTTACTCATAGCTACCGTAATCGTAATCTGGCTCGAGCCGTTACCAAAAAGATTGCCAAAGGCAAAACCTACCACTACAATCAGTACAAGTGGCACGAGGAGTAAGAAAAAGAGCGAGTTCCTATCCTTGAGAATCTGTAAAAGGTCCTTTTTTGCTATATACCAGAGATTTTTCATAATGACCCTTTCTCCTTTAGCGATGGCGATTAATGTTAACGTTTTTCGCCAACTTTGTTAATCTCTCAGGGTTTTGCCGGTCAACTGGATGAATAGCTCTTGTAATCCATGAGGCCGCTGCACTTCACGGGTTTGATCGCGCATAGCCAGGAGTTCCTCGAGCGTTCCCAGCGCTATGATGCGCCCCTCATCCATAATGGCGATGTGGCTACAGAGCCGTTCCGCCTCTTCCATGTAGTGCGTAGTGTAGAGGATGGTCGTGCCCTGGTCGCGTAACTGCTCGATGGACAAAAAATTGGGCCTGTGCATCAGCGCGATGACCATGTTAATACGCCGCTGCATACCGCCTGAGAAGTTCTTGATGGGTTCGTTGCGGTGCTCGTAAAGCCCGACAAACTGCAGCAGTTCTTCGGCACGTCCTTTGCGTTCTTTCGCGGGTACGCCGTAAAGTTCACCAAAGAACTCCAGGTTCTCCATCGCTTTCAAGTCCTTATACAGCGCGATTTCCTGCGGCACGACGCCGATGAGGCGCTTCACTTTCATTGGCTGTTTGGTAATCGATATCCCATCGATAAGGGCGTCACCCGATGTAGGTTCCAGGTAGCCGCACATCATATTGATGGTGGTGCTTTTGCCTGCGCCGTTCGGGCCAAGCAGGCCGAAGATTTCACCTTTGCCGATAGTGAAAGAGACGCCTTTAACCGCCTCGTTTTTGCCAAAGTTTTTGACCAGGTTGACCACCTGGACATCCACCGGCCGGCCATCCTTCGGCAGGTGGATCGGACCAGTTTTAGAGAAGTGAAGTGTCGAATCTTGCATAATAGTTACTCCTTGATAGGTTTTTTATAGCGGTTATGACTGCGTAAATCGAGGTGGCAACGCCTTCACTATAGTATCACAACTGTTTAGTATACATGAGTATGATATACTACAGCTAAAAGTTATTCTGCTAAAGACAATAGACGGGAGGGCAAATCATGCGCTGCCCATATTGTGGCGGTTTCAATTCAGATGCGGCCTATTGTGTGTACTGTGGTCGCGACCTGAGGGCACAACTGCCTAATCAGCCTGCTTCAAAGCAACAATCACACCAGACTCCTCCGCCACAAGGACGCCCCGCGGCTATACCGCAGTCACCTTACCAACAGACTCCTGCAACGCAGAGACGGCGCACACCGGTGACCTCAGCGCAGAATGCGCCTACTATACCGCAGCCACAACCTTCAGGGCCAGTAGTTTCACCTGAGCCAACGCCTCCAGAACCCCCTGCCCTTTTCCCGCCGCGCACTGTAGCTCAGTTGCAGGCTCTTGAGCAAGGCGCTCTTGCCTATAACGTAGTGGACAGCACCACCGGTGTAGGGCGCAAGAAAATTGTCAGAATTGCTTATCCGAAAGCTGTTCCCTGGCAGCAAGTTGCCACCCTCCTCAAGGCATTTAAAGATCAGCAGGAGGATCGTTTCGATACCATCATTATCCAGGGAGTGCTGGAGCAAGATACGCCGCTCTATGCTTTCACCAACGGTCAGTTGGTCTTTGATCGCAATGTGCTTTTGGGTGGAAACACGACGAAGCGCTACCAGGTCGAGACAGGCAATGGATTTGAAATCGACTCCATTCGTATCGTATTGACCGGGTAATTAGTTAGCCAGGTGAGCATCAAATGCAAGCAGTAGAACTGATTCGCAAAAAACGAGATGGTGGCATCCTCAGTACAGCAGAGATCGACTGGTTAGTTGAGCAGTATACGCATGAGCAAATCCCCGATTACCAGATGTCGGCCTGGCTGATGACCGTCTACGAGCATGGTATGAACGCGCGCGAGACCAGCGATCTGACCCTGGCAATGGCGCGTTCAGGTGAGCAACTGCATGTACGTGATACTATCTCGCCGGTGGTAGATAAACACAGCACCGGTGGTGTTGGTGATAAAGTGACCCTGGCGGTAGCGCCACTGGTCGCAGCATGCGGTGTCGCTGTTGGCAAAATGACAGGACGGGGGCTAGGTCATACGGGTGGTACAGTCGATAAGTTGGAGTCCATTGCTGGTTTCCGCTCGGCACTTTCGCGCGAGGAATTTATGCGTATCCTCACGCAACACCATATCGTGTTGGCGGGCCAGTCAAGCGACCTGGCCCCGGCCGATGGCAAAATGTATGCCTTGCGCGATGTAACGGGCACAGTTGAAAGTATTCCATTGATCGCTGCAAGTATCATGAGCAAGAAACTGGCGATCGGCGCTTCGCACCTGCTGCTGGACGTGAAGGTTGGATCCGGCGCATTCATGAAAAATGTGGAACAGGCCCGAGAACTGGCACGCACGATGGTCGACATAGGGCGCCTGGCTGGACTTCACACGGTCGCGGCCATTACTTCCATGGAGCAGCCCCTGGGACATGCCATCGGCAATGCCCTGGAGATGGCTGAAGCTATTGCTATTTTGCAGGGTCAGGGTCCACAGGATGTCTCTGCTCTCTGCTTTCATGAAGCTTTAGAGCTATTAGTAATGACTGGAACGGCAAATACAATGTCCGAGGCTGAGAAGCGTGTTGAGCAGGCGATTCGTTCAGGCGCGGCCGTCGCAAAATTGGCCGAGGTCATTGCAGCACAGGGCGGTGATGCGCACCAGGTCGAGCAGCCTGAACTACTGCCCAGCGCCCCGGTACGCGCGATGCTGCTTGCTCCACGTAGCGGCTATATCGCGGCTATCGAAGCGGAACAGGTGGGTTTGGCCAGCATGCGCCTTGGTGCCGGACGCTTTAAGAAAGGCGAGCAGATCGACCATCGTACAGGCTTTATTTTGCAGGCGAAGATAGGAGATTATTGTCAAGCCGGCGAGCCGTTAGTGGAAATCCATGCTCGTGCTGAATCCGAGGCGGACGGTGTCCGCGAAGCGCTGCTCGCCTCTTATACCTGGAGTGATGCTCCTGTGACGGCGGGGCCACTTGTCTATGATACTATTCGACCGTCATAGGTCTACGAGCATTACAGCGCCCTGCGCAGCCTCCAGAAACTCAAGGCTAACATAGGAAAAGCCAGCAGATAGATGACTAAGAGAATGTTGAGCAGATTAACGCTGAAGAAGAAATCCAGGCCTATTGCAATATAGAGCAGCATCCGGCTGGGTCGCACGATCCAACGCGAAGAGACCTGCAACATACGATGTAGCGCCAGGAAGATGACCAGGGCAGTATACACATAGACAAACAAAATAGCGAGAACAGGATTGATACTTCCTTTCCAGGCCATTCCCGCCGTGCTGAATGCTACTACAAGCTGGTCACAGAACATATCCGTGAAAGACCCGCGTGTTGTGTTCGTTCTCTTGAGCCTGGCCTCCACTCCATCGAGGCCATCACAAATCACAGAGGCGACTAGCAGCCAGAAGGCAAGCGTAAATTGAAAAGGGGCCAGCAGGCAAAAACCGATACCCAGGCCAACCGATGTGAAGGAGAGCATATCGGGGCTTATCCCTAGCCGTGAGAGAAGAGCAGCAAGAGGGGTGAGAAAAAACTGGCGTACCTGCTGCCAGGGTCTAAGTACTCGTTCTTCATCTTCGCTATAGATGCTGCCAAATTTTTTAAGCTGCTTCATAATGCACGAGGACACCCCATGTTACTTGCCAGCGTACTCATTATTTTGTCCTCATCATTATGTCACCGAAACGATCGAATGTGTAGGCCGCTAAGGCGATGCTTTGCGCACATTTCTAAAGCAGGCCAGGCGTATCACTGGAGCAATCCTGTGTCGAAGCAGAAATTCGAGTTGACCGCAGGCGGCTGTGGAACATTGGTAATAACCTTCGAAAAGATGGCGTTATAGATATCTGTGAGCATAGGCCCGTTGGCAAAGGCCCCTTCACCGCCATTCTCCTTCATGGCCACAATGGTTATGCGTGGCTGCTGACCCGATTGATACACGTATGGGGCTTGTGTTATAAACCAGGACTCGGGCGGCGTTCCGGTACTGTTTACCTGGCCGGTTCCTGTTTTGCCAATCACCGACCATGGCGAAAAGCTCAACCGGGTCTTTATAGCCGAACCGGAGCCACAGCGTACAACGCCATACATCGAGTCTCGTACCTGCGTTGCTGTTGTAGCAGAAATGGGCGTACCGAGCACCTGCGGATTGAAAGACTGCAGGACCGTCTGGTTCGGATCCACGATTTTCTCGATCAGCGTGGGCCGCATCAATTGCCCATTGTTGGCGACTACGTTATTAATGAGCGACATCTGCAGGGGTGTCACAAAGTCCACCCCCTGTCCAAAGGCATTTTCCCCTAGTTGCTTGGCACTTAGCGGGGTCGCGGCTGGCGCGTTAAGAGAGCACAGGTGCTGCTGAGGAGTAACTGTACTTACACGTACAGGCAGATCAAACGGTATTTGCTGTCCAACGTAAAGAGCCTGGTTATACTTGAGCCAGGTATCGACGCTGGCTTTGACCCCTACCTGCGCAAAGATGATGTTGTCGGAATGCGTGTAGCCATATTCCAGGTTTACAGGATAATGGAACGTATAGCCTTCTAAATTATTGCCTACCGGCCCAAACTTTTCCTTATCATTCCCCTCGCCCAGCCAGACCGGGCCAATAGCCTGCGGGTACTGGGGAGGATTGAAGCCATTAAAGTTGTAGAACTTATCGTCGAGATGAGAGCTTCCCGAGTTAAGCCCGGCCATGAGGGTCATTGTTTTGTAAATGGAACCTGGCACGTAACAGGAATCAATAGGGCGTTCAAGCAGAGGCTGCTCATGATCGGTTTCGAGCTGGTGAAAGTAAATCAGATTGCAAGTGTAATTGGCTTCGCAATTGGGGTTGTCTCCTTGATTACTTAAGGCTGTTTTGAATTGATCCAGTGTACAAGGAGCATTGCAGCCGATGGCAGTGTCGTAGCCTTTAGCCACGAAATCATCCCTGAGCTGGGTCAGCGTGCAGGAAACAATGCAGTTGGCATCATATCCCGGCCTACTCAGCATGGCGAGGATTTCGCCCGTATGCGGGTCTGAGACAATGACCGAGCCGCGATCAGTTTGAAACGTAGATATATTATCAATCGGGGTTTCTTCGTTAAAGTATTGATTGACGATCTGCTGTATGCGCGTATCTATGGTCAGGTAGATATCATCCCCGACGGGCGGCACGTGGAGTATTTGATTAATCGTATTGTTCAGTCCGGTCGAGCCAACGCGGCCAGTGAGGTAGGCATCGAACTGTTTCTCTATACCTGTGGAGCCGAAAAGCGGGCTGATGTAATAGCCCATCAAACCCTCCAACGACTGGGCAGCTTTGGTGTAGACACGCTGGTAGCCGCAAAGAGTCGGATTGTTGCTCGGCTTCGAGTACGCCAGCAGCACACCATTGCGGTCAAAAATGCGACCGCGTACCGGCGCGTTATCGCTCATACATTGGCGAGAAAAAGTGACATAGGTATTCGATGTAACCTGCTGCGCTGCCACAACTTGCCAGTAAACTAGACCACCAGTGAGTGCAATAAAGAGTATGATAAAAAGATTTGTCAGCCTGCGTATACTTCTGTTTATATTCACGCCTCTATCCTTGACTCGAATAAAACATCATATGTCTTCTTTTATCTTCCTTCCGAAAAAGTGTACCATTGTTACCATCGATTGACAAGCAAGGTAGGTAACAGGTAACAGGGGTGTGCACTATCTTTCCCCTGAGTGCGCGTAGAGGTCAGATTTATCACCATCCCTAAATCTAGCTCTAGCCACCTGAGAAAATCCTCTTGGCAGCCCATTACAACCTAGAACGAAGCAATCCTATAAGTTGTTGCGAAACTTTTCCAGTTGTACATAAGGGGGGAATCTTCTTTAAGCATATAATTATTTTTTGATATTGACACAAACCATAGTGTATTATACAATGTGTATCAAGTTAATTTTGTTATTTATTGACACTCCATACGGATGAAATTATTGAAAGTAGGAGCGTTTTATGCCGCTTGATCAGGCTCATCAGCAGATTGGTCAAAGTGTCGGGGCAAAACTTCGGGCAGCCAGGTTAGCGAAGAAGTATACGCAGGGTCAGCTTGCTCGTCCTGATTTCTCTGTCAGTTATATCTCTGCCATCGAGCGAGGACAAATTCATCCCTCGCTGCGGGCATTAGAAATTTTCGCGCTGCGCCTGGGTATCTCTGCTACAAATCTCCTAGCGATGCAGGCAGCGCAGGATGCAAAAGGCGTTTCTGCGCTAGATGCAACGATACGAAGTGAGGAAGAGATAGAATTACAATTCCTAGAGGCACAAATACTCATTCGACAAGGGGCTGCGCAGCAAGCAATTATACAACTTCGTAATCTCACTTCTTCTACCCTGACACCTCTACAAGAAATACGACTGCGTTATTTACTGGGTTGGTCATACTTCAGCTTAGCCCTGTTGGAAGAGGGAGAGTCGGTTCTCGCTGGGGCCTTAAAACTTAGCAAAAACTCGGGTGAGTATTTGAGTTTGCAAATACTCAATTTGTTGGGAAAGATATATTCCTCTATGCACAACTATGCACAGGGGCTTGAGTATCATCAACTTTGTCTCCATAGACTGGAGGAGGAACAGCAGCCACAGGATGCCTTTTTCAGGGCACAAGTCTATACCAACATGGGCTTAGACTACATCTACCTGGATAAATTTGACGAGGCGATCCGGATGTTTCAACATGCTCTTTCGATAACGCGGGAGCTTGCAACAACCGACCGGCTCAATGCGATGTACTGGAATGCCACTCGACAGTTTGCAGAAGCAAAAGATTACTACCATGCAATGCTCTTCGGGCACAAATCTCTACAACTACATTTCCAGAAATATAGCGATTCTGTGAGGAGTGAGATTTACCATTACCTGGGTCGAGCTATGCTGCGCGGGGATCAACGAAAAGCGCTGGATTTCCTGGAGCAATCGTTGCAAGAGGTCTCAGTTTTACAAGATCAACTCAGCCTTGCCAGCTTGACCACCAACATGGCGGAATGGTTACTTATGAACGAGAGGGCCGGTGAAGCCCATGAGTATGCACAAAGAGCGCACGAGCTGGCTTCACCCTCGGGTGACAGTCTTATCGCAGCATATGCGCTCATAGTATTGGGACAAGTCGCGTATGCACAAAAAGCATATGAAGCAGGAGATGGACATTACATGGCGGGTTTAGAGATGCTGCAACGTCTTGGTGCCCAGGAGGAATTCGCTGATCAATCCGCCCATTACGCCGAACTGCTAGAGGATAGGGGAATGGTACAGGAAGCGCTCACACATTATAAAAAAGCCTTTGAAAGCCGTCGGATGCTCGACTAGGGACGCAGTTCATTGCATCCCTACATCGTTTCGATTGGCCGTACATCAAGCTTTTTGAACAGCGCTTCCAGCAGGTTATGGTCTTCTGGATTACTTATTCGTAACTCAGTTTTCCCCAGTGGTGTCGTCAGTGAACCATCTTCGCTGACAGGAACCTGGCTGCGTATAGCGTAAGGATTACCACCAAGCCAGCGTACAGGTTCAAGTATGGACCCAAGGGGAACTGAAATGGTGAGAAAGTGACCGCGCAACTTCTGGTCGAGTACTACCAGGTGCAGTTCAAGCATATCCTCATTCTGTGTAATCCTGCCCTCCAGCTCTGATAGACCCGATTGTAGATAGATGGCAGGCTGCTCTGCGGGCCGGTCAATCGTTTCGGTTCTGCGCCTCGTCTTGCCGCCATGTCTAGTAGCACCGCCGCTCATCACAGGTGTGTAGGAATGTGCTGCCGGACTCTGCTCTGCCGGCTCGCCAGCGCCATCGAAAAGTGTTGCAACTTCAACCAGGTCATGCAACGCACGCTGTCGCAAAGTGCTCTGCATTAGATGAGAGCTAATTTGGATTGCCTGCTGCAACAGTGAACGAGCCCAGGCATCATTATCTATGTGTTTCTGGCGTGCCTGGCGCAATACTGTTTCTGCCTGGTTGATTAATAGCCGGCACAGGTATACCAGCATACGAGTCGAAGTAGTCGCCATCGAATATGTGCCACTGCCTGCCAGTAAGTGTATTTCACCGGGCACCACAGTCGCACGCATCGCATCGTAGATTTCCAGGTAAGCAGCATGACAGGTAGGACACCCAATCAGGTGAAACAAAAGTGGCGCAAAGCGTAAAGTGGCTTGTGTATCGTCATGCAGAAGCGCCAGCACAAAATCGGGCAATTGCTGGTAGAATTCCATATGATAATCGTCGCCAAATCGTGCTCCGTTGTCTGTTATGGAAGTGAGTTCAGCATTTGGTTGTGGCGTGATCGCCAGGACCTGCTGCAACCACTGTGCCAGTGGCAAGTACTCATTGCGAGGATCGGGTAAGCCCTCGTTTTGATCGCGTTCGTTCATGTTTGCTCCTCCAGAGTCTGTGTGCCTACTCTCCTTCTTCATAGAAGCGCGCAAGGTGCTTGTGTTGAACAGAGGAGAAGCGAACAGTCTCCTCACCATGCCAGTCAAGTAAGCCTTCACTAACCAGATGTTTCAGACCCGTTTGCACCTCCTGTTTGGAAAGATCATCCTGCGCCAGGGTCTGGGTAGTCACCGAGACTTCTTCAGTACCGGTGAAATAGTGTCCATATTCTGTCAAACGAAAAGCAACGAGAACTGCCAAATTAGAGCTACTCTTTTGCAGACAATGGCGCAACTTCTTGTGAGCATGATCCTTGTGCTGGCTGAGATGCGCAAGTGGCAAACCGGCTAATAGCGTATGATATTTTTCATCTATTTCCTTGAGCAGATCTCCTGCTCCCAACTCCATAAGTTCCTGCATCACCGCTTGCAATTGGCGAGGAGCAGCGCTCAACTCTTCGATACAATGTTTGAGCAGGTTGCGCAGCTCTTGATGAGAAGCAGCATGAAGTGCGACCTCTTCCGGCGTGGGAAAAGGCGTCGATCCCCAGATAGAATTGGTCACTGTACTCATAGGATTATTTTCTTCGTCGCTGTTCCCCAATGCTTCAAGTTCAGCGAGCGTACTTGCGGGCAAACGGCGCTTGCGCAAACGGTCAATGGCCTTATTTTTCACACTGCGATTAAGAAACGCATAAAATTGCGCATTACTGAATCGATCCAGCGCTGTTTGAGGAGAGTGATCACCACCGCCCAACAATTGCAAGCGCGTAAGTTGCTCGACAATGTGTCCAACTACCTGGTCCACTTCATTAGCATCAAAAGCGAGTGGTCCCAAATAGCGTTGGGCGCGCTGTTGCAAATAGGCACAAAGAGAAGGATAACTGCGTTCTAAATCATATCTAAGATCGTGTGCCGTGAATGGCATGCGCGAATCCTCCGAAAGGATGACGGATCGTGCGGAATTCACACTAAACTTTACGTGCGCTGTATGCACTCTATTTTAACATAAAATGATTTTCACCCGGCAAATTTCAAGACGTAAGGAGCGCGGGAGGAAAAAACAACAGGCGGAGTATGCCCCGCCTGTTGTTTTTTCCTCCCGCGCTCCTAGGAGATTGTTTTACGCTACTCCATGTGGCCGCGATTGCCCATGCGCTGGTGCTCAAACGCCTTCTTAAATGCGCTTAAGCTGCGCTGGACCTCGTTGCGCTGCTCTAACAAATTAGCATAACGCGAGTAAGCCGCAGCCGCAATTTCATGTGCGTCCGCTGTATCCAGCAGTCCCAAAGCCTCAGTGAAAAGCTGATCAGCAGCAGCATAGTCTTTGGCGTCGTGTCGAATCTGGGCAAGGGCCATCAGCGCCTGCCCCTGTGTGACGACGTCCCCGCTTTTCTTTGCGAATGCTAGCGCTTTCTGAGCTTCTTCCTCTGCCTCTTTCTCCTCACCTCGCTTTAGTAACAATTCCGCGAGGCTGGTATGGCAAATAGAGGCTGCAACGTCGTCCTTCAACTCTTCCTCGATGGTGATGGCTTCCCTGTATTCCTTCTCAGCATCATCGAGGTCATTTTGCTTCTCCAGCGTCTTGCCTAGCTGCTGGTGCGTCAGCCCAACGAGTCTCTGCTCATCGCGCATCTCGTAGAGTGCCAGGCTTCTCGTTATATAGTCACGCGCCATTGCCAGCCTGCCGGCAGACTTGTAGGCCTGCCCGATTTCCACATACTTTTCAGCAAAGCTCTGGCTGTCGCGATCCATTTCCTCCAGGGTCGCTAGGGCCTTGTGATAAAACGTGACTGCTTTCTCCAGGTCGCCGTGCCTGAAGTAATCATTGGCGAGATTTGAAAACACCTCCAGGGCGAAGATGGGATCTTTGATTTGTCCCTGCTCTATGGCCGTGTAGGAACGGAGATGATTCTCCATTGCCAAAGTGTAGTTATATAACGAGAAGTACGCTTTTCCTAGCAGATTACGCGCACGTTCTGTACTTTCAATGTCATTGAGACCTTCACCTTGAGTAACAGCTGCACGCAAATCGACTACTGCTTCTTGAAATTCATTTAACCCTAAGTGGATTTGCCCTTGCAGAACAAACAGGCGATAGACCTGGTCAGTTGTGATACGTTCGGGTTGGATCGGCGCTAACAAATCAGCAGCTTCCTGGTATTTCTGCTGCTGTATGAGCACGCCAGCCTGCAGTAGGTCTACATCAATACGCTGATCGGGACCCGAATCAGCAGGTGAGTAGCCAACAGCTCTCGCCTCCGCCGCTCCGGCAGGTGAACCCTCAAGTAGGAAGGTCAAGGGAACATCCAGACGTTTAGCAAGTATGGACAGTGCCTTGAGAGATGGTCGAATTTTTCCTCTCTCAATTGCAGAGATATAAGAGATGGAAAATTCGGGAGCAGCAAGTTGCGCTTGCGTGAGCCCAAGCTTTGTGCGTACTTCCCGGATATTCGAACCCACTCTCGCGGCGACTGCTCTTCCTACATTCGCTGTTTCTATCGAAGCCATTCGAACGCTTCCTTTCTTTCTAGGATATGGGGGACCTATCCTCAAATTATAATCGCTGAAACCGCCAGCTGGCGGAAGCGAAAAAGTCGTCTATTTCTTTGCGACAAACATCGACGCATGGCTCTTTTCCAGCTAATGCGTTGATGTAGATTGACAGCACAAAAAATTTAAGATTTAAACGCATCATCTTGTACCTCACTATAGCATACCCAAGGGTTATAGTCAATGTTTAGAAACCGTATAACTTGAAGTAGTCGCATCTAATTTTATATTTACTACTTTAATATATTTTCCTGTCACCTAATATTTTTAATCATCCTAATACATAAAATATGATCATAAGTAATTTCATAGCCGTCTATTCCCACTTGCGCTATTTTATTTAAAATAGGTCGTATTTAAATGTAAAATATTGTTTGCCGAAAAGTATAGTCTACATTTCAACGGCCCAGTCCACTGCGCGCATGCTTTTCTCCACTATCGAATCTCATATAATCACGAATGCGATTTATAGATTGATAGATGTTATATAACATAAGGCCGCATAAAGCAAATACTCACTTTTTTGATCAGAAAGTACTAGGCTTCTTCGATCGCATAAAAAATACTGGCGTGCCACTGGAAAAAAGGTCGTGGGTCTTCTATAATGCACATCATCAGATGCATTCTTGTTTCATAGATAGTCATCCACTTATTTTCTCACGCGGACAACATATGGGTAAAGGAACCTGGTGACCGCAAAGATATTTCCCGGCTCTATACTACAGAGCAGAAAGAAGGTAGTCTATGGAGACCATCATTGAATTGCTAGCTACGACAGTTGAACGCAATAGAGATCGTCTCGCGCTTCTTGAACCGGTTGAGGAGTCAAGAATGACTTCCCTGACATATGGCGCCCTCCTGGAACGGGTGCATGGCTTCGCTGGTTACTTACAGGGATTAAAGATAGAGAAAGGTGATCGCATCCTTCTCTGGGCGGCCAGCAGTATAGATTGGATGGTTGCTTTCCTGGGGGCGCAGCAGGTAGGGGCTGTTATTGTGCCGCTGGACGTCAACTCAAGAGAAGATTTTGTTTCCAAGATCGCGCAGACGACAGAGGCAAAATATCTGATCACCACACAGAAGCAGTACAGCGGCTTAAAGCAGCCTCCGGCACCTCTGATAACTATTGACGACTTACCCAGGGGAGCATTTGATGCGTCAAAGCTTCCACAAGTTAATGGCAACGACCTGGCAGAACTTGTCTTTACATCGGGCACGACAGGCCAACCCAAAGGAGTTATGCTCAGTCATCGCAACATTTCCAGCAATGCCGTCGTGTCGGTCAAGGCCGTAAGCATTGTGAAGGATGACCGTGCACTGTCAATCTTGCCACTCAGCCACATGTTTGAACTGACGATCGAGCTTGCAATATTTCACATAGGGGCCAGCAACGTCTATGCCCGCACACTGTCTCCGGACACATTGTTAAAATTGCTCGCGTCTCAACATGTCACTTGCATGGTGCTGGTACCCCAGGCTCTACAACTCTTTATGAATGGGATTGAGCGGCAAGTGCGACAAATGAAAAGGGAGAAGCCATGGGAGATGCTTCATAGTATCGCGGCACATCTCCCATTTCGTCTGAGGCCATTGCTCTTCAGGCAGGTGCACCAGCGTTTTGGCGGGCATTTTCACTTCTTTGTCAGCGGCGGAGCATATCTGCCACCCAAGCTGCACATACGCTGGGAAAATATGGGCTTCAGAGTGATGCAGGGATACGGTGCTACCGAGTGCTCTCCGGTTGTTTCCGTCACCCCTTATAATGAACACGTTTATGGCTCGATTGGCAAGCCTTTGCCCGGTGAGGAGGTGCGCATCGCCGAAGATGGCGAGCTGCTGGTTAAGGGGCCAAACGTGGCGCTTGGCTACTGGAAGAATGCAGCAGCTACTGCTGCCGCTTTCGAGGATGGCTGGTATCATACGGGTGACCTGGGTTATAGGGATACGAAAGGAGACCTGTATATAAAGGGACGCAAGAAGAACCTGATCGTGCTTGCAAACGGCTTGAATGTTTACCCGGAAGATGTTGAAAATGTACTCCTTGACAACCCTGCTGTCAAGGATGCCGTTGTCCTGGGATTGATGGAGGATGATCACGGGCCAATCGTGTACAGTGTGCTCTTGATGGAAGATCCGAGCAAGGCTAAGGCGGTTGTTCAAGAGGCCAATAAACAACTGGCCCCGCATCAACAAGTGCGCGGCTTTACCGTCTGGCCCGAAAACGATTTCCCGCGCACGCATACACTGAAGGTAAAGCGCGGTGATGTGCTTGACAAATTGCCGTTGCTGAAAAGTGAAGTCAAAGCTAAGGATTGAGTGACCTGGCACCCCTTGCGGGTGCCAGGTAAAAAGGCGCAAGATGCTCTACCTGGTTGCAACTCCGATTGGGAATCTGAACGATATCACCTTGCGTGCGCTCACTACCCTGCGCGAAGTCGATTTTATTGCAAGTGAGGACACGCGCAAGACAGGTTTGTTGCTCAAACATTTCAATATTTCAAAACCCCAGATCGCCTTTCACGAACATAATGAGCAGCGGGCGGGCCAGCATATCGAGGAGTTGCTGCGGCAGGGTAAATCGGTGGCCCTTGTTACTAACGCGGGCACTCCTGGTATCTCCGATCCGGGCTATACGCTTGTGCGCCGCGCAATCAACGCTCACATAGATGTGACTATGATTCCTGGTCCAACGGCCCTGGTCATGGCGCTTGTCCTGTCGGGACTAGCCGTTCACAGCTTTACCTTCAGAGGCTTCCCCCCGCGCAAATCCGGCCCCAGGCGCAGGTTCATCGAGATCGATAAAGACTCGCCCCATACGCTGATCTTCTATGAAAGTCCCTATCGTCTCGAAGCGTTTTTGCAGGATGCATTGGCAGTTTTGGGTGACAGAGAGGCTGCGCTTGCCAACGATCTAACGAAGATGTTTGAGATAGTCCAAAGAGGAACAATTTCGACACTGTTAGAATGGGTGAGACAGTCGAATCTCAAAGGGGAGTTTATTGTGGTGATTGCGGGAGCGGGGGCTGCGTAGAGGCGCTGTCCCCGCTCCCGCAATCACCACAATACATCTAAATCCCCATCACCTCGACCAGCTCCTTCACTGCCTGCGCCGATTTCTGGAGCAATGACCGCTCGTTTTCGCTCAATTCGATCTCTATGATTTGTTCCAGGCCGTTTGCGCCCAGTTTAACGGGCACGCCCACAAACAGGCCATTGATACCGTACTCTCCCTGCAAATAGACTGCGCAGGGCATAATCATCTTCTTATCGAGCAAAATAGAATCAACCATTTGCAGGATCGAGGCGGATGGCGCGAAATATGCGCTGCCCGAGCCAAGTAAATTGACAATTTCAGCCCCGCCATCTCGTGTGCGCTGCACAATCTGCTCGATGCGCTCAGCGGGGATCAATTGCGAGATGGGCACTCCTGCAACAGTACACATGCGCGAAAGCGGCACCATTGTGTCACCATGCCCACCCAGTACATAGGCCTGCACGTCGCGCACGGATACATTCAACTCCTGCGCAATAAACGTGCGGAAGCGTGCAGTATCCAGCACACCGGCCATGCCAATCACGCGATTACGTGGGAAACCGCTAACGTGGTAAGCAAGCTGAGCCATCGCATCCAGCGGATTGGTGACCACGATGATGATGCAATTTGGCGAGCGGCTGACGACCTCCCGGGTTACTTGCGTAACAACCTCCTGGTTCTTCTTGACGAGGTCATCGCGGCTCATGCCGGGCTTGCGTGGAAAGCCAGAGGTGATTATCGCAATATCCGAGTTGGCGGTGTCGGCATAATCATTTGTACCGGCGACCAGTGAATCGTAGCCAAGCACGGGCCCGGCCTGTAGTATATCGAGCGCCTTGCCCTGGGGCATATTTGGTATGATGTCGAACATGACAACATCGGCGTAGTCGCGTTCAACCAGGCGCTGTACCAGTGTGCTACCAACAAAGCCGGCCCCGACCACGGTTATTTTACTGCGCATTACTGTTTCCTTTCGTCTGAAAAATAGCATGTATAGAGGCGCGATTTATCGCACCCCACGGTAGGATAGGGCGAGACCAACATTGTGGATATCTACATGCTTGCCACCCTACCCATCCAGTATTGTATGCCGTGGTTACTCGAAATGGCAACGTGCAGCCCACTTCGTGTATGAGGTGATGAAACGTCTCTCACAAAAAGTCCACATTTCGCTTCTATAATATAGACACATTGCTTATTGGCAAGTAGTTATGGTAAACTCTACTATGTACTATTAACAGTTGCAGATTTCGGAATGTTCAGCGCGGCTTATCACGAATATGTAACAATCCGCACACTTATTATACGAATATCGAAGATCTACAACCGTTAATTACCTTCTTCTTCTCGCGCTCACCTCTTCATTATGTATAGTGTTAAAAAGGTGAGTGGGGTCGTTCTCTCAATTGTTATCGTTGGTATTATTTACCACAAGGAGGCGTTCTCACATGGCGCAAAGCGATTTATCCCAATCCCAGCAGCAGAAGGACGAGGAATTACTGCAAAAGTTAGGCTACAGACAGGAACTGCGGCGCACGCTGGGCTTCCTCTCCAACTTCGCGGTAGCTTTCTCCTACATCTCGGTCTCCACCGGCACATTTTCGCTCTTCTATCTCGGGATCCTGGCAGGCGGTCCTGCATTCTTTTGGACCTGGTTCATTGTCGCTATTGGACAGATCATCGTGGCATTGAACTTCGCTGAACTCTCGTCGCACTTCCCGATTGCGGGCTCGATCTACCAGTGGAGCAAGCGCTTATCTGGCCATACACTGGGTTGGTTCACCGGCTGGATCTACTTCTTTGCTGGTATTCTCACCATTACTGCCGTGGCGTTTACCGTGCCTATTCCTTTACTCGCCATCTTCCCAGGCATCCCGGCAACCATCATTGGGATGCCAAGTGCCGTCTTCATTGCCCTGGTCGCAATTGTAGTCGGCACGATCATTAACGTGGCGGGTGTAAGATTGCTGGCGTTTATCAATAATATCGGCGTCGCAGCCGAGATCGTCGGCATGTTTCTTTTCGCGCTCGTCTTACTGATCTTCTTCAATCACCAGCCGCTGAGTTTCCTCTTCACAGGTTCCAGTGTCTCTCCGCAGTCGCTTGGTGGCCAGTGGACACCTGGGTTTGACGACACCTACTTTGGCGCTTTCGCCGCGGCAATGTTCATGTCTTTGTTCGTCATCTATGGCTTCGACACCGCCGGAACGCTGGGCGAGGAGACCAGGGACCCGCAGAGGAATGCCCCACGCGGCGTCTTATGGGCCATCGGCCTTTCGGCCATCGCCGGTATACTCTTCCTGGGCGGCACCATCCTTTCGATTAAGAATCTCGGTAAAATTGAAGGTATTGCCAGCGGTGTAAACTTCACGCAGACCCTCCCGGCGATTATAAAGGACGCACTTGGCACCAACTGGGGCAACGTCTACCTGGGAGTTGTCTTCATCGCCGTCTGTGTCTGTACCCTGGCTATCCAATCAGCAACCATTCGCCTGATGTTCTCAATGGGACGCGATGGTCGCTTGCCATTTGGTAGGGCCTGGGGCAAAGTCAACCCGTCCCTCCGTACGCCTGTGTGGGCGGGCATTGCGGTCGCAGTACTCTCTGCAATCCCTCTGCTGGCCTTGATCAACCTTACCTCTGCTATCGGCGTCATTGTAGTGGGCGCAACGGGTTTGATTTACACGTCGTACTTCTTGAACAATATTGCTTCACTAGGCGCTCGCTTGAGGGGCTGGCCCAGGACTAAGGCTCCGTTTAGCCTGGGTAGCTGGGGCATGGTGGTCAATGTACTGGCGCTGATCTATGGTGGTTTAATGATCATTAACTTCCTGTGGTTCGGAGGACTGCGCAGTATCTACACCAACTCGGCGCTGGGAGTGGCTTTCCCAGGTTTAGCCAATGTACCCTTTATTGGTGGTTTCCCGCTCTTTGAGTTGACGCTGCTTATTCTCTTTGTCGTCGGCGCTATCTACTGGTTTGGCTTCAAACGCAGCCAGGTTATAGCCAGCGGCGAAAAACGCGCCGAGGCGCTATCCGACTAGGCATTTTAATGATACAATTGATGCCAGGTACTTATCATAAGTACCTGGCATTAAACCTTCCGGGGATTGAATAGTATGCTGGCAGTGATATTTTTAATTCTTATTTTAGACGCTATCCTTATCCTGGGGATTCTCTGGATTAGCACCAATGCGCTCTACCAGCACAAGCGAGATATCGTCTCCGCCCTGGACGCTCGTCGTTTAGGTAATGGGATGAGGATACTCATGGTAGCGCCGCCTCTAATCGTTCTTGCAATAGTCATCCTATCCTTTTTTGTTGCCCAAAACGATTTCTTCACGGGTTTTACCCACGGTTTCTATTTACTCGCGTTGTGGTTGGCAATAGCGCTCTTAGGCTTTTCGTATCTGCTATTCGCCCGCCTGAAAAACGCTCTACAGTTTGCTGCTATGCTGGGCTTCCTCTGCGCAATCATACCTGTGCTATACTTCACCCCAGTTAATAGCTTCCAGACCATCATCGGACAGGCCGGGCAAGTAGGATATATCTTGCCCTTGGTTTTGGGCGTGGTGATCATTGGGGTGTGCTACGCTGTTCTGCTGCGCCTGCGTAGAGCACTGCGTTAAGGGATGATGTGTTCTGGCATCCCCTCATAATTCCTCTTCATCCCGACCCACCCGCCCCGAAGCAAGAAAAAACTTGGGGACACCCCAAACCCCGGCAGAGGACTTCGTCCCCTGCACCTCTATTTTATGAGTGGGTCTCAGATGTGTTTCGTTGACAAACCACAAACGTATAACATGCACTATTTATCATAAGGTACAATCTGGCTTGACATCTCGCAACAGTTAAGGTATCATACTTCACACGAACGAGATTGGGGTGTCGTTCAATGGTAGGACAGCCGACTCTGGATCGGCTAATTGGGGTTCGAATCCCTGCACCCCAGCCAGGTTGGCGAATACAACAGAACGCCCATGCTATATCCGAAATGCTTATGCTACTCGTGTATAGTATGGGCGTTCTTTATGAACTAGATAAAAGTGCTTCATGCCTTTAGATAAAAGTAGCTTCAATAAATTCCGCGCAACCACACCTTCTGATAACGCCGCCAAATGGGCGCGACGGCGCGATATACCAATTGCTATCCTCGCATGGATTGTGCTTGGCATGCTAATCTTTTGGGCACTAGGACATGTCGCCCGGTCGATCATCGTATTTGCTATCGCAGCACTTCTGGCATACGCCATCACGCCTGGCGTGAAGTTGTTGGAGCGTGTGGTGCCGCGCGTGGTGGCGATCATTATCGTCTACCTTGTCATATGGGGCGCGTTGGGCCTGCTGCTCTATTTTATTATTAATACGACGATCGGCCAGGTCATCTCGCTAGCAGCGAACGTGAGGCTTTTAGTGACGCAGGGTGCCACCGGCCCACTTGCAGGCTTACTGGAAACCCTGCGGCGATTTGGAATATCTCAGAGCCAGTTGAACGGTGTCTTCCAGCAAATTGTAAACCAGGCAGAGGGCGTTGTAGGCAGCGCGGTTCCCTTAATAACAAGTATCTTCGGCTTCATATTTGATATGATTATAGTAGCCGTGCTGAGTATCTACCTGCTCGTCGATGGCTCACGTGTAATCCAATGGCTACGCACGAACACGCCACTTTTGCAGCGTGAGCGAACACTGATCACGCTGGATACGTTTGAGCGGGTGATTGGCGGATATATACGGGGGCAACTGCTTCTCTCTACCCTGGTTGGTGTCTTAGTAGGCGCTGGCATGGCGTTATTCCAGGTACCATATGCTGTGTTGCTAGGCGTGATGGCTTTTGTGCTGGAGTTCGTACCGATTCTAGGCACGATCACCTCTGGAGTAATTTGTGTTCTACTTGCACTCACCAAGGGATGGCTGATAGCCTTGTTAGTGCTGGCTTACTTTGTAGGTGTGCATATTCTGGAAGGCGATGTTTTAGGGCCTCGTATTGTTGGGAAGGCTGTAGGTGTTCATCCTGCTGTCTCCCTGATAGCCCTGATTGCCGGCGGGGAACTGTTTGGCATCTGGGGTGCAATCTTCGCCTCCCCTATTGCAGGATTAGTGCAGGCAATACTCACTGCTTTCTGGAAACAATGGCGCAAAACTCACCCGGACCAGTTTCCAACCGGAGAAGCTAAGACTACGGAGGGGGAAACTGCTACCAAAGCCGGGGATGCTACTGCACCTGCAGGAGAGATTGCCACTCCAGTGAAGGAAGATGCTACCCAGAAGAGGGAATGAAGCGGGGACGCCCCGCGCCTTTTCAAGGGTAGGCTTTCTTAGGCAAGGTTCAATGGTGAAGACTAATCCTTGACCGTGTGACGAGTCACACCCTGTCACCCTGAGCCCATTCGCTGCGCTCAGGGTAAACTCCGCGAAAGGTCTGTCGCGATCGGCAGCGAGATGCTGAGCGCAGCGAAGCATGACAGGGCTGGACCTTTCTCTTGAGCAGTCGCGTGATTGATGAGAAAATTTTATCTGCTTTATGTTATTATTTAAGTGGACGGTAGGCAGTTGGTTCTGCTGTCCTTTGACTTGCACCCAAAGGAGTGCGCGAGATGATAGCAAGCGATATTATGACCCGCAAAGTTGCGACTATACAGCCAGAAGCCAGTGCACAAGAGGCTGCACAACTACTCGACCAGAGACGCATCAGTGGAGCACCTGTCGTCGATGCAGATGACAAGATCATTGGTGTTATCACGGAAGCCGATATCATTAGCAAAGTCGATCGCGAGGGTTTACGCGTCTCCGACATCATGAGCCACAATGTCATCGCCATTAGCGAAGAGACCCCCGTTAGCGAGATTGCCGCGTTGCTCACCGAGCGCAAAATCAAGCGCGTCCCTGTCGTGCGTGACGGTAAGCTGGTGGGTATTGTCAGCCGCGCCGATATTGTTCACGCTGTCGCACAAGGGCATCTGATTATGCGGGAGTGGTAGCCGCCGCATTAGCCCATTTGGTATAGAGGCGGATATATGCGACGAATGCAAGCAAGAAGTGCTTTACAGCAACATCAGCTGGCTTTCTTCGTATAGTATACTAGGGGTTAGACTTGCCTCCATCCCGCTTGCCCGCTATAATGTGCAGCAGTAATGCGGGGTGATAGGGGCTGCAACGGCGTCGGAAAAGCGCGCTTACCTCACGAATGAGGTAAGTGAAATCACAGCTTTGACGCTCATAGTATTCCAGGTCATCCACTTTGCCGCGCAAAGTTTCCGCGTGGATGGAGATAGTGGGAACTCGTCAATACTTTCCCATCGGTATTTGCTGCCTTACAACCCAGTAAATTTATGCATGTTCTAACTTGATAGGGGTTTGAATTGAAACGCTCACACCTGGCACGAGAGATTATAGAAACCCTGGCGCTAACGCTCATCATCTTTCTGGTTATTCACTTTACCATACAGAACTATATGGTGGACGGCACAAGCATGCAGCCCAGCCTTAAGAATAATCAGTTTGTGCTGGTAAACAAACTGGCTTATCTCTTTCATACGCCCGAAAGAGGAGACGTAATCGTCTTTCATTGGCCTCGTGATACCAACAAAGATCTGATTAAGCGCGTGATTGGCCTACCGGGGGATGTCATTGTTACTACCGGCAGAACGGTAGAGGTCGACGGCGTGGTGTTGAATGAGCCTTATATTAGTATGCCAGCCAATCCAATTGCGCAAAGGTGGGTGGTTCCACCCAATGACTACTTCGTGATGGGCGACAACCGGCAGGTGAGCGACGATTCTCGAGATTGGGGATTTGTCCCCAAAAGTTATATAATTGGCAAAGCGGTCCTGGTTTACTGGCCGTTAAATAACTGGCAAATTATTAATACATACTCAGTAGTCTTTAGCACTATAAAGACACCTACCTGAAGGAAATAACTCATGCGAGATTCTGACCAGGAATATCCACTGCATCAACCCGGGCAACACGGGCAGCATCACCCATTTGACGATGATACTATAGCAGATGCGCAGAGCGATCAAGGGCCGTTCCAGGGACCGCCTCGGCCCGGACAAGGGCCAAGACATCAACGAGAGGCAGCGGCCAATCCTCAATTACCTCGTGGCCACTTGCGCAAGACACTCATCATTGGTGTCTTCGCGGGCCTTATAGCAGCATTACAAGGTGTCATCTTCACGCTTGCAAATGCCTCCCTGTATCACAGAGTCGGTACCACTCCTCAAGATAAGCTGACACTGAGTTTGGCCGAAGCTGTCGTTGGTCTTCTTTGTTTGACCTTATTCATCAGTTTAATTATCTATTTCATTGCAGGGTTCATTACCGGTAAGGTTGCGGTGGATCGCAGGATGGGTTTCCTGGCGGCGTTTGTGGCAGAAGCAGTGGCCTATATTCTTGGTTATATAGTACAGCAAATTCCAGGATATCCAGGTGCGCACACGACTGGTTTTAGCGGCGGATTGGCTGGCCTGGGTGGCGGAATTTTAACGTCACTGATCCTTCTTGTCATATCCGGATTCATCGCCGGGCTTGTGGGTTTTTTTGGTGCCTGGCTCGCCACGCGCAAGCACCCTTATTACACTGTGCAGTAGGGACGCAATGACTTAAGTAATAGTCACCGACTGCATCACATCGCCGGCACGAATGTTGCGCACCACATCCATTCCGGCCATAGTATCGCCGAAAACGGTATAGTTGGGCGGAAGATTCGGTTGGTCTTCCAGGCAGATGAAGAACTGGCTGCCGTTGGTATTCGGGCCAGCATTAGCCATCGCTACTGTGCCGGCTTTGTATGGCCGCTTTACTGGTTCATCCTGGAATTTATAACCAGGCCCGCCTGAGCCTGTTCCTGTCGGATCACCACCTTGAATAACGAACTGCGGAACGACGCGGTGAAATGTCACACCGTCGTAGAAACCGTCGCGTGCTAAAGCCACAAAGTTATTGACCGTTATGGGGGCTTCAGCCGGATTCAATTGCAGGTGAATATCACCTTTGTTGGTTTTGATGACCGCCTCGTATGTCCTGTTCGTCTCTATCTGCATGGGAGGAGGCGTGCTATAGCGCTTCGCTGACATAAAAATTTCCTTTCTTTTCTTGCGACTACGCAACTGGAACCACGATCACATGGTCCATGACATCCGGCTTGATGTTCTTTGTAGACGCAGCGTCGCCAGGGCCTTGAATCTTTTGCGCGATATCCAGGCCTGACACAACACGTCCGAACAGATTATATGATTTTGGCAGCGAGGTATCGTTTCCTGTACAGATGAAGAACTGGCTGCCGTTGGTATTTGGCCCAGAGTTCGCCATCGCCACGCAGCCCTGCGTGTAATTCCCCCTGACTGTCTCATCTTTGAATGAGTAGCCAGGACCGCCCTGACCGGTACCTTTGGGATCACCGGTCTGAATAATGTGGAGGCCGGAGCCAGTCTGTATAACGCGGTGGAAAACCAATCCATCATAAAAGTGATTGTCCGCCAGGTACACGAAGCTGTTCACCGTAACTGGAGCGTATTGTGGATCAAGCTCCAGCACAATCAAGCCACGGTTCGTGTTGATACCTACACAATAGAATTTATTGACATCAATACTCATAGTTGGAGCGTGCGTGTAAGTATGCTGAATTTTCGCGATTTCCGCCGCGGTGGGAGCGACAGACTTGTTGGTCAGCTTATCGACGATGTTTGAACTTGCACAAGGCGAAGGGTTGGGCAGAGTGAGATTGAGTGTTTGCTTCACCACTTTAGCCGGGGCAAAGGGCCCTACATGATAAAAGTCGAGTAAAAAGATAGTTACACCAATGGCCAGTATGGTCAGCGCAACAGCCCAGGGGTAACGAGCCAATCCGCGTGAAGGGGGTTTATTGCCGGGCATCCGGCGTGGCTGTTTTGGCTGTTTGACCTCTAAGGGTGATAATGGGGTTGCATGCGCTTTCGCAATTCTTTCTGCTCGCCTCGTAGCATCACGTTTTGTTGTTTTTGGCATGGGATTCTGCACTAACTCCTTTTGATATCTCGCGATCAATAATATATATGAATAAGGCGGCCAACAAGTACCATATTACCGTGCTATAATAACGCTCTGCTGTGATCGGGTCAAGTCCTGAAATCTAATCTCTCAGAGTCAAGGCTGGTAATTTCAACCATTCCAGGTGGATATTTCTGTGGATAACTTCGGGGATAACTCGGGATAAGTGGCTAAAAGTGGTGGATAAGTCGGGGATAAGTGACATTATGTCATGCTGTGCAGCAAATTTATGCGTGAATCTACCCGGACATATCCACATATCCACAGAGAATACTCACCGCTTGCTATTTGATTTCGCCAGAGATATTAGTTACACTTGTGAAGCGCACAAAAGTAGAAGGACCAAAGAGACTTTTTGCCCTCGAATCCAGAAAATATAACCCATGTGATGGAAACGGGAGAGAGACATCATTACATTTGGGTAGCGAGCGCAAACAATCGAACTTATGTGCTATAATCCGCCTAACAGGGACACGATGTGTTGAACCTCATAGGCATGAAGCAGGTGAAAGATACGGTGGAGAAGCTTTTACCGCAAAACATCGAGGCCGAATGTGGTGTACTTGGCAGCATCATTATCGATCCGGAGGCTATCGTCCAGGTGTCAGATTTCCTGCACACCGATGACTTCTATCGAGATGCTCACCACACAATCTATGAAGTGATTCTCCAATTATATGAGGAGCACGAGCCGGCCGACTTTATAACGATCTGCGACGAGCTGGAACGGCGCAACAAGCTTGAGGAGGTGGGGGGAGCCAGCTACATTACGTCGCTTATCAACCAGGTCCCAACCAGCGGCAACGTCGAATTTTATGGGCGTATTGTCGAACGCACGGCAATTTTACGGCGCTTAATTCACGCAGCCGGGCAGATTGCGGCTATCGCCTATGAAGAAGGCGATGCCGACATCGCTCTTGACAGAGCGGAGCAGTTGATTTTCCAAATCAGCCAGCGCCACGCACGCTCGGACTTTTCGCACATGCGCGATATCCTCGCCGAGTATATGAACAAGCTGGACCAGTTGCACGAGCGTCATGGTTCTATCGTTGGCGTACCTACGGGGTTTACCGATCTCGATCGTTTGACGGGTGGCTTGCAGAAGTCGGATTTGATTGTGCTGGCAGCGAGACCTGGTATCGGTAAAACCTCCCTAGCCATGAGTATGGCCCATAACGCCGCCCTGAAATATCACAATTCTGTCGCATTCTTCAGCCTGGAGATGAGCAAAGACCAGCTCGCGCAGCGCTTGCTTTCGATGGATTCAGGTATAGATCAGCAGCGCCTGCGCACCGGCAGGATCGAGGAAGAGGAGTGGGAGCGTATCGTGTACGCGATGGATACACTATCAGAAGCCAATATCTGGATCGATGATACGGCCAGCATCACGCCGCTGGAGATGCGCAGCAAGTCGCGGCGCATACATGCCCAGTACGGTATAGATCTGATCATCGTGGATTACTTGCAATTGATGCAGGCTACAATAGGCGGCAAGCGCAACGAAAACCGCGTGCAGGAGATTTCCGAGATCAGCCGCAGCCTGAAAGGGTTAGCGCGGGAATTGAATATACCGGTACTGGCGCTGGCGCAGTTGTCTCGTGCGGTGGAGAGTCGTCAATCGAAGGTACCCCAATTGTCTGATCTCCGTGAGAGCGGCTGCTTAACCGGAGAGACGCCTGTTTACCTACCTGATTCAGGAACCTACAAGGCGATTGAGCAATTGGTAGGTCAATCGGGATTCCGCGTACTCGCGTTGAACACCGAGATGTGGCAACTGGAACCTTGCCGGGTGAGCCGGGCTTTTGCCACGGGCTATAAGCCAGTCTACCGGATGACTACCCGTTTGGGGCGCACTATCCGGGCCACTGCAAACCACCAGTTCCTCACAATGCAGGGTTGGCAACGGCTCGATGAGCTGTCTTCAGGCATGCGTATTGCGTTACCGCGTCATCTACCTGGTCCTACTCAACTTGTGGGTTCTGCGCAACTGGCAAAATTGGCGCAAAGTGACGTCTACTGGGACAAGATCATTTCAATAGAGCCGGATGGCGAAGACGAAGTCTATGATCTGACAGTGGAAGGGCTGCATAACTTTGTCGCCGGCGATATTGTGCTTCACAATAGCATTGAGCAGGATAGTGATATCGTCATGTTTATTTACAGAGACGACGTATATAACCCTGAATCAGAGAAGAAAAGTATCGCGGATATCATTATCGCAAAGCATCGAAATGGCCCGGTTGGCGAAATCAGTCTCTATTTTCAAGCCAACCAGACCCGCTTTCGCGACCTTGAACTCAACTCATCGGCGGACTAATTGAGATAATTGGATGAACTTCTATGACACTCTTTACCGGATTTCCACCGGGGAATAACCCGTATGCGAGGATGCCGGAAGCATTTTTCACGGTACTGTTGCCAGAGATCGAGGACATCGCCGAACTGAAAGTGACGCTGCACCTCTTCTGGTTGATGGGACAAAAAAAGGGCGACCCGCGCTGTGTTAGCGACCGCGAACTGGTGGCTGACAAGCTGTTGCTGCACAGTCTCAAACGCAAAGGCGATCCCCGACCTCCGGAGGAGCGACTGCGCCAGGGATTGGAACAGGCAGTTGCGCGCGGCACCATTTTGCGGATACACTTAAAGCTGTTGGGCGATGACAGCGATGAAGAAGAGATCATTGGCTGGTATTTCTTTAATACGGCTCGCAATCGCAAAGTTGTGAAAGAGTTACAAGGAGGTGAGGTGGTTCCTGTGAGTTTACTTACTATTGAACGCGAACAAGAAGCAGCACAAAATGAAAGCATACTTCTTATAGACACGCAATCAACATCGCGAAAATACGACACGCCCAAGCAGATACAAGTGCAAATCGAACGTCCTAATATCTTTGTATTATATGAACAAAATATCGGATTACTTTCACCGCTGCTGGCAGATGAACTGAAAGACGCGGCCGATCAGTTTCCGGTGGAATGGATTGAAGCCGCATTCCGAGAAGCGGTGCAGCACAACAAGCGAAATTGGAGCTATATCCGCGCCATTTTAAGGCGCTGGGGAACGGAGGGCCGGCAATCATGGAACGGCTGAATGAGATATTTGCACACCCGCCACAACGACACCAGCAAGATGAAGAGCAACGATTGCAGCGCAATAGTGGCCCATCGTCACAAGCCCAGCGACCGGGCATGCGCTACACTTTACCCGAACAGACAGCGCACCTGGGGCCAGGTTCCCAATCCTCCCAGCCGGGCTACCAGCATAAAATGCCGCACCGTACTACTCGTGGTGAGCCTGGCCAGCCCATGCAGCAAGCGCATCGCCCTAATCATTCCCGGCAGTGGTTAGAAACAAATGAGTCGGGTGCATCAGCGTCTTATCAACAGCCACCCCAGCGTCAGACGAGTCTAAATGAGTATCCTCGCACTGAGGACTTTGCGCCTACCCCCGACCGGAACTGGGGAGCACCAAGAAGCGCACCCGCGGATTCGATCGATGCTTACTCGCCTGTTGTGCAAGCAGATGTACTCGAGGAGTTGGAAGACGATGCGGCAGATATACGTTATGGCGATTGGGAAAATGACGGCATCGAAGAATACACATCCTACAGGTCGCAAGAACCAGGAAGCGGTGCGAATAGCATGCTGCCTAGGGGCCGGCCAGCAGATGGAAACTCTCAAACGTATCCCCAAAGCAGTCGATCGCTTATCACGCGAGAGTTGCGTAAGCCTGCAGACGGAGAGTCCAGTACACAGGTGGCACGCAACGCGGGCGATTTCCTCGGGCAGCCAAAACAACTTCCGTCTCCTCAGTATGCAACGCAGGAGGTGCGGCGCTCTCTGCGTACAACGCAGCCGCTCAGGCCTCAAGCGACAGTTCGCACAAGCCAGGAAATGCTACAAGAAGGGACTCATACACAAAAATCGGTGTCGCAGGCTGCCAGGCGAGAACAACCAATGTCATTTAAACCTGTCAGCCTCTGCCCTATCTGCAAAGGTGCAGGCTATCTGCGTGCCGATGTACCCTACGGACATCCCAGTTTTGGCAAACCTATCGCCTGCGAATGTAAAGAGGCCGAACGCAAGGAGAAGCGGCGCCGGCAATTACAAGAGATGTCTAATCTTGGTGCATTCTATGATAAGGGCTTCCAAAACTTTAATCCGCGCGTACCCGGGCTCCAGCAGGCGTTTGAAGCTGCATACGAGTTTGCCCAGAATCCCAACGGCTGGCTGCTGCTGATTGGACCAAACGGCTGTGGTAAAACACACCTGGCGGCAGCAATTGCCAATCAAAGCCTTGACGATGGTGCGCTTGTGCTCTTCGCTACCGTGCCGGACCTGCTCGACCATTTGCGCGCCGCCTTCGCCCCCAATTCAACGGAGGTCTACGATCAACTCTTCGCGCGCATGCGCGAGGCAGAGGTTCTTGTACTTGATGACCTGGGAGCCCAGCAGAGTTCCTCCTGGGCCAACGAGAAGCTCTTCCAGTTGCTCAACTACCGCTACAATTTTCGCTTTCCGACGGTCATTACTGCCAATAGCAGGGGTCTGTTAGGTATCGATGAGCGTATTCGTTCGCGCTTAACCGACGTAAGCCTGGTAACCTCGGTAATCCTTGACCGGGCGCGAGATTACCGGCCGCATAATCCCAGGAGAGATTGACTGTCTTAGCAGACCTCACTTGAGAGTGCCAAATTGGTGCCCATATTTCTTGCGTTTATAATATGCAGGTGCTATGATTACGGTACATGACCTTGCTTTTGCAAGGTTCCTTTGCACATTCAGTTTAGCCGATAGTCTAATTCCTCCTTTATAAAGGAAGAGTGACAAGTCGTTTCGGATATTGAAGGAGAAAAAATGGGTAGCATTTTTAACCCAAATGATCCCAAGTGGGTCAAAGAGACCCGTGAGGTAATGGAGCCGAAGGACATTATCGTTCCCAACGTGATCGAGTCGACGCCTCGTGGTGAGCGTGGGATGGACATTTATTCGCGCCTGTTGAAGGAGCGTATCATCTTCATCGGCACACCAATCGATGATAACGTTGCCAACCTCACAGTAGCCCAATTGCTATTCCTCCAGAGCGAAGATGCAACGAAAGATATCAACCTGTACATCAACTCTCCTGGCGGTGTAATCTACGCTGGCCTGGCCATTTACGATACCATGCAGTGGGTCAAGCCGGATGTTTCGACGGTGTGTGTGGGCATGGCGATGAGCATGGGCGCGGTGCTGCTGGCTGCCGGTGAGAAGGGCAAGCGTTTCGTTCTGCCTAACTCCACTGTGCTGATTCACCAGCCACTTGGCGGTGCGGAAGGCCAGGCAGCAGACATCGAAATTACTGCCCGCGAAATCTTGCGCCTCCGCAGCAGCATCTATGACATCCTGGCACGTCATACTGGCCAGACGCGCGAACGTATCATGCAGGATGCAGACCGCAACTACTTCCTAAACGCGGTGCAGGCGGTTGAGTATGGCCTTGCAGATGAGATACTCACGAAGGAAGACGCCAGTTCGCGCTAAATCCTGGTAATACCAGTGCAATGCAGCAGGGCCCCCATCCCAGGGCGACCGCAAGGGTCGCCCCTACTATACGACGAATCGGCCTGTGAAGCCCGTGTATAGTAGGGGCGGGGCTTGCCCCCGCCCTGCGGGCTTGCCCCCGCCCTGGGGTGGTGCGGGGCAACCGCTCATGAAACGCTTCTGTTCGCGCCTCTGGGGCTTGCCCCCGCCCAGGATGAGGGCACACACCAGTATTTCTTTCATTCGCCAGCAGAGTTTACTAACTAAAGGAGGATGTTTGCTGAACAAGCCAATGCAAGCTCTCAAAGGACGTGTTGTTCGCTGCATTCTCTTTGACCTCGGTGGCACGCTCTGGACTCACGCCGATCCCAGTATCTGGGAACAATTGGAAACTTCTGCAAACCTGCGTGCTGTTGCCTTGCTTCGTAAGCATGTCGCATCTCAACTTCCTGCAAATCTGGATGACCTGGCGCTGGGCCAGCGTCTCCGCCAATCCTTTAGCCACTATGTCAGGCACCTTGTCCGCGGCAATCCAGAAATCGAGCCTGATGGCGCTGTTGCTGCTATGGAGACGCTGCACCAATGGGGTATCGAAGGTATCGATATTGCTTTCGGCACAGCGATTTTTGAGGCGCTCCGCATGCGTATTCCAGAATCTCGCCCGCTTTTCGCGGATACGCTCTCGACACTGGCGGCGTTACAGCAGCGTGGCTTTCTCCTGGGTGTAGTCACCAATCGTATCTGGGGTGGGCTGCCTTTTCACGAAGATTTGCAGACTCTTGGCCTGCACAGGTATTTTGACCTGCATACTATAGCCGTCTCAGGTGATCTTGGCGTGCGTAAACCGCATCCGGCCATCTTTTTTCACGCGCTCAACGCCCTCAATGTAGCACCGGAACATGCTGTGATGGTTGGAGATTCTTTGAGCGCCGATATTAGCGGAGCTCAACGACTCGGCATTTTGACCACCTGGAAGCCCCAACCAAAATCTCGCGCATACATTCATACTCGTTTACTTACCGGTAAGACATCTACTAGCGAACAACAAGAGCATCTTGGGCTTTCGACACAGTCGGAAGCGGCTTCCACGTTTGCCTCACTTCCGGGCAAATATATTACAGACGACGGTTACCCGCTTCCACCAGTTCAGGGCCGCGATTACCGGGAAAAATATCTACGTGGCGAAATTAAACCTGACCTGGTCATAGAGCATTCACGTGATTTGCTGGATCTCTTCTCAGAGGTAGGTGTACAATGACACCTCGTCTGCGTAAATTGTTATTTGAGACACTGTATAAGAATAAGTATCTCTATCGCTTCGCCAGTACTGTGCCTTTCGCTGGCCAATGGCGCGTCTGGCAGCGCCTGGTGCTAACACGCATACACGGCCATGACGTGCTGGAATTGGGTTGTGGACTAGGTGACTTGCTGGCAGATATGGCCAGGGCCGGTTATGCTTGCCTTGCCGTTGAGCAATCGTCCCAGATGGTAAAGGCGGCCCGCGAGACGCTGCAGCGGCGCAAACTTGGCGACAGAGCATGGGTGATCCAGGGGTCAGCCCAGCATTTACCCTTTTCCGATGCCTCATTTGATACTGTCGTGAGTACTTTTCCTTCTGAATATATTTATGACCGTGATACTATTGCCGAGGTAGAGCGTGTTTTACGTCCTGGCGGGCGGCTGCTGGTTGTGGAGGGCGCGAATATCTTGCCTGTCGGATTCCTACAGCCGTTATTGGTGCTCATACAGATGCTGGTCTATGGCCCGGCTGCCGTCTTCGGTCCACGCGAACACCGCACTCTGCATGAAGAAATGGACCGTTATCGTGGCACTACACGCCCAGCAAAGGGCGTAACGCAAATCGACCAGGAGATAGGAGCAGGTGTAACAACCGATATAGTGTCAAATGCGTGGTTTGGTCAAAATATTCCCCTGGAGAGGCAGGGACTGCGCCGGCGTTCTGAGCGAGTGCGTAGTCGCCGCTGGGAAGTGTATATCACGATTGGTGAAAAACCGTGATTAGTTTCCTTGTAGGCTTTCCTGCTGCATACTATTCCAGCAAGCTTCGCAGTAGCCAGCCGCAACCAGGTCAAGCGTCAAGCTATGGAAGTGATATTGTTCTTGCAGTTGTTCGTTCAAGTTTCCTAACAGTGTGTCATCAAGATGAATAATAGCCCGGCAGTGCCGGCAAACTAGATGATGGTGCGCTTTACCCTCGGCCACCTCGTAGCGCGGTTGTTCTCCGGGCAAGTGATTTTCGCGTACCAGCCCCAATTCCCTCAACAACTCCAGTGTGCGGTAAATTGTCGAAAGGCTAACATAAGGATTGCGCTTCTGGACACGTTCCGTAATCTGATCGATGCTCAGGTGCTCATCTGCTTCTTGAATAACACTCAAAATCATGTAACGTTGTGGTGTCAGCCGGTATCCCCGCTTGCGCAGCATTTCGTTACTCGTACTCACATAGTGGTGCATCCTCTACCTCTATTCATTGCTATGCTCTCATAACCATATCCTAACATCGCTTTAAGGGAGCGTCAAATTATACGACAAGGCATCATTTAACCCTTTGCGGTTTCTCGGAGATTCGATACAATACTTATATAGGATCAGAAGTCCTGAATATGAGCAAAGAGGAAAAAGATACATGGCAATCCAAGGCTTCTGGCGTTCCTCACTCGATCCAATGCGGGTCATGAACGCACAGGTAACCCACTGGCAAGAAAATGAACAACAACAGCGCGAGGATCACCTGACTGTTGAAGAACCCTTTGAAGTGCGTATCGACCATCGAAGCCTGGCAGTAATTATGCGTACGCCCGGACATGATCATGAATTGGCGATGGGTTTTCTCTTCTCGGAGGGCGTTATTCACGAAGCCAACGAGGTAGAAACCATCGAAGATGCTACCGATGACGATGGCTTGCCACTCGCAAACGTCGTTGATGTGCTGTTACGCCGGCACGAGCAACACGGACCATTATGCAGTGCAGATGACCACGAAGATCACCCGGCATTTCAGCGTCATTTCGCCGTCTCAGCGAGCTGTGGGCTTTGTGGCAAGAACAGTATTGCCGACTTGATGCTTTCTATACCTCCATTGGAAGCAGGTGACCTGCGCATCTCTGCCTCCCGCATCTTTGAACTCTCACAACAGCTGCGTACAGCGCAGGATGTATTCTCCCACACAGGCGGCCTGCATGCCGCTGGCCTGTTTACCTCCGAAGGTGAGCTATGCCTTCTGCGTGAGGATGTGGGCCGCCACAACGCCGTCGACAAGATCATCGGCTATGGTCTCTTACATCATACTTTTCCTTACTCAAAGCACGTCCTGATGGTCAGTGGACGCACCTCCTTCGAGATCATCCAGAAGGCATTGCTGGCACGCATTCCTTGCATTGCTGCCATCTCCGCCCCATCAAGTCTCGCCGTCGAGCTGGCTGATCAGGGCGGCATTACGCTGATCGGCTTTTTACGGGACCATTCCATGAATGTGTATACGCACCCCGAGCGCATTGTTGGGTGAACAACCTCAGGGTTTCTCAAACGTCTTTTTCCTCTTCCCCTCCCCGCCCCAAAAAAGAGGAAAAGAGCGTGTTGCCGGTTGGGCACGGCCGCGCCCAACCGGCAACACGCTCTTTACTAATCTGGGGTGGGGGGCTTGCTGCCAAGCAGAGCGACGTTTGAGAAGCCCTGTGAACAACCTGCCTGCCACTTGCTTCCCTGGAACATATGCGCTATGATACAGTAGTCTTTATGTCTCTTGCGGAAGGAGGGTACCAGCATGGCGGCAGATGACCAGAGAAAAGAGCAAAGGAAACAGGGACGTGTGGGTCCGAGCGTAGACACAAGTAAGACTTCTCGCGTCAGCAAGGCAGCCGGCAGTATCGGCTCCGAAAGCATGCGTATTGAGCAGCGGGCCAATAACTCTGCCACAAAACAACGTGCCAATAAACCTGTTTCCCAAAGACGAGAACAGGGCAATAAACAGTCGCCCAAAAAGGGCTCCTCGCCGAATCGACCTGGACCCACGCCCTCCAATCCTGGTCCAGCAGACTCACGCCTCATCGGCAACGTGCATCGCAAGTGGCAATCCATGCCACCTCACCACCAGCAGACTGTCTTTAGTCTGCTGCTGCTTGGCCTATCGCTTCTGCTGCTAGGTGCGCTCACACTCTGGCACACTAACTCCTTATTGGGGCCGCTGGTCGGCTTCTTTCTCACCTTCTTCGGCTGGGGTGCCTATCTTATAGCTATTGGCCTGATTGTGTTTTCTCTTGCTCACCTCGTCGAGGGCACGCGCAATATACAGTTTATTCGCTGGTCTATGGTTATGGGGCTGCTGGTGCTGCTGCTCTTGCTGCTCGCTGAAAGCCAGTTAATTCTGCATGGCACAGCGGGTGGAGCGGTCGGTGCCTTGTTAGTAGCCCCTTTAGCTAAGTGGCCTGTACTTGTTCAACATGTCCTGGTCATAGGGCTGCTGCTAATTTTTGCCATCGTCACCTTCCGTATTACTTTCAATCACGTCTTGTTGCTGGCCGGCTTCTTCAAAAAAATGGGCTCGGCGGTTCCGAGAAGCTTCTCAAGCGGAAACGTTCGTAACTCCTCTCCATATCTTGGACAGCGTCCTCAATATAGTCGCTATGGAAGCAACCTGGCACTTTCGCCCGGCAGCCTGGGGAACCAACAGGCCGGCGAAGATGAAGATGATGTGCCTGACGACGAGGGAAGTATCGACTTTGATGCTGATTTTGGCGTTGAAGACGACCCTCTCGACGATATTAACCTGCACAAGCAGCAGGTAGGCACCGTGCCTCGTGGCGCACATCCAGCCCAACAACTCGATCCCGAGGAGCACAAGGCTGCTGTCCAGGGAGCACGTCAGCAGCCCCTGCCTTTCAATGGCAGTGGTGGGCAATCCAAGCGTGGCAGTGCGGAGGACGAGATGGAGCCTCTTGCGCCGAATCCATTACAGGCAAAGCAACCCAGGATCGTCACCCGTGCCGCCAAGGCGGGAGTCGAGTCACCCTGGAAACTCCCTGAAACAACCCTCCTGAACAATCCTGAAGAAGTCAAACTGCACCTGTTGGGCGACGATATAACCTCGCTGGCAAAAATTATTCAGGAAACCCTGCGCAGCTTCCGTGTTGAGGCCGATGTGAGGCCCGAGGACATCAGCATTGGCCCTACCGTCATCCGCTTTGGCATCCGCCCAACAGGCAAACCCGCTATGAAAGAGGACGAAAAGGGGCGGCTAGTTCCGGTGAAAGATGCTGCCGGTAACATCGTCTACGAACAGCGCACACGTGTGAGCCGCATCATGGCCTTGCAGAACGACCTCGCGCTCGTTCTCGAAGCTAAAACCATTCGCATGGAGGCGCCTGTTCCTGGCCGTCCCTATATCGGGGTCGAGATCCCTAATAAAAATAGTCGCCTGGTAACCCTGCGTGAAGTTCTGGAAAGTAAAGAGTACCAATCGGCAAAGATAAAATCCAAACTGGCCATCGCCCTTGGCAAGGATGTAGCGGGGGCTGTTCGTGTCGGTGACCTGGCACGCATGCCCCACTTGCTCATCGCGGGCGCAACTGGATCGGGCAAGTCCGTAGCCATCAATGCCATCATCGCCAGTATCCTGACTCAGGCCACACCTGACGACGTGCGCCTGCTGATGGTCGACCCTAAAATGGTCGAATTGAACATGTATAACGGCGTTCCTCACCTGCTCGCACCGGTCGTGACCGAGGTCGATAAAGTTGTCGGCTTGCTCAAGATTGCCATTCATGAGATGGAGAAACGGTATCGCACCTTCTCACAGTTGGGCGTGCGCAACCTGGATGGCTATCGCAAACTGCGAGCTGAACGCATAGCGCGGGGGGATATGACGCTGAAAAATCTGCCTGCCATCGTGATTATCATCGACGAACTGGCGGACCTGATGATGGCCGCTCCCGAAGAGGTAGAGGGATTGATCTGTCGTTTAGCGCAACTGGCTCGCGCCACCGGCATTCACCTGGTCATTGCCACACAGCGTCCTTCCGTTGATGTGATTACGGGTCTCATCAAGGCCAATATCCCGACACGCATCTCGTTTATGGTCAGCTCTGCGGTTGACTCGCGTACCATTATCGACATGGGCGGCGCCGAGCGCCTGCTGGGCCGTGGCGACATGCTTTATCTCCCGGCTGATGCCGGCAAGCCCGAACGCATCCAGGGCGCATTTGTTGCCGATGACGAGGCCGATAGGCTGATCTCCTACTGGAAGCAGCAAGCGCTAGCGCATGCTGCGGCTAACGCTGGCAAGGGCCCTCAAGCGCAAGGTAGCGTTATACCGCCTACGGTCGAGCCCGGCTGGGAAGTCAGCGACCATGTCTCTGACGATTATGAACTGGATGACGAACTGCTCGAGCAGGCAGAACAGGTGGTCTACGAATATGAACGCGCCTCGATCTCCCTCTTGCAGCGCCGCCTGCGTATTGGCTATTCACGGGCCGCTCGCCTGA
>WNGP01000280.1_pt1 | contig 38845 bp, 26 predicted proteins | sample 5407671 | NCBI WGS metagenome assembly WNGP01 (sample SAMN13153381, study PRJNA577476) | soil metagenome | isolation source: 40 cm soil or saprolite under Garry oak tree replicate 2 | place: USA:California | collected 2016-06-15 | reverse complement strand
CCGTCGGCATCAAAACAAAAGCGTCCCGGCCCACTAAAATATGCTCGATGATATGGCGTTGACCCGGACGAAACGTATCATGTCCAAATTGCTCTTTGAGCGCGCGTTCGATGGCGTCCAATCTGCTTGATGTTCCCTTTCCCTCCAATTGGTTCACCTATGATATACCATAAGGGAAGCCAGGCACAACAAACCTCAATGTGTCGGTGATGGCGACGGACCCGGCGATGGGCTAGGCGTAGGACTCGGCGTCGGGCTAGGTGTAGGACTCGGCGTCGGGCTAGGTGTAGGACTCGGCGTTGGGCTAGGCGTGGGACTCGGCGTCGGGCTAGGTGTAGGACTCGGCGTTATAGCAGGCGACCCGGCGGTAAAGTTCGTCACATACAACGTGACCGTATCACCAACATTGATTGTCTTCCCAGAAGATGGCGAAACCCTCGTTACAATATTCGATCCCAGACTGGGATTCTTACCGGCAGCTACCACTTTATAATTAAGCCCTGCTTGCATAAGTATTTGTTCTGCCACAGTCAGGGGAGTATTTGGAAGTATTACAGGCACCCTCGTTGTTTTCGTGCCCATTTTGACGTCAATCGTCATGCCTTTCTGATAGGGATTACCAGGATTAGGGTTCTGTTGTATGACCACCCCCGCCTGGGAAGTTTGACCATATCCCAATGCTAATTTAAAGCCTGCGCCCTGTGCTGCTTGTTGTGCCGTTGCCCAGTCATCACTAAGTAGATTGGGGACGGTGCCATTGACCACAGCTGGCGTGGTCGTCGCTCCGCCATTGTTGAATGGTGGTATGCTGATGAAGCCCAGCTGGATCGCCAGGTAAACACTAAAGCCTAGCAATAATAAGGTTGCCAGGAGGATAAGTACTGTGATAATAGTGGCGAAATGCGAATCGCGCTGGTCATTGCCAGCCACGCTGACGCCGCGCTGGTATGGGCGTGTCGTGCCTGAATCCGGCGGCGTTATGGGAGGTGTATATATCTGCTGATCGAGATACACCGGCTGTTGCATCTGGGAAGTGGGGACCTGGCCCATACCGTTCTGATCAGGTGAGACACCTGTCGGCATCATGTTATTTGGTGAAGAAGCCGACGTGCGCGCCGAACCTCGGCCGCTGGTACTTGGGCGTGGAGGTATCGAGGTGACAGGCCCCGGTAGAGGCGTCTGCCCTGGAGTATACGCTATCGTCTCTCCCAGTTCCGCGTCACCCAGCATCTCAAGCGCGCGCGCCAGTTGTGAGCCATCTCGGAAACGCATCTCCGGTATTTTTTCCAGGCAGCGCAGGATAATCTCTTCCAGGGCAACGGGGATACTGGGATTGTACTGGCTGGGAGGCACGGGTGGGTCCTGGATATGCTGCATGGCAACCGCTACCGGCGTATCGCCATCAAAGGGTGTGCGCCCCGTCAGCATCTCGTACATCACGATGCCCAGCGCGTAGACATCGGCTGCCGGGCTGACGATTTCCCCCTGCGCCTGCTCCGGTGCGTAGTATTGCACCGTGCCAAGCGTCATTCCTGTTGTCGTCAGACGTTCCGCGTTGATATCTTTATAGACGCTGGCAATGCCAAAATCGGTGAGTTTGATGGAGCCGCCGCGGCCAACCAGCACATTCTGTGGCTTGACATCCCGGTGCACGATCCCCCGGCGATGAGCCGCTCCCAGTCCAAGGGCCACATCATGCGCGATGATGATGGCTCGGTCCACGTCCAGGACGCCGCGAGAACGCAGGTAACGGCGCAGATCCGTCCCCTCCACCAGCTCCATGACAATGAAATAATTGCCGTCGGTCTGACCGTAGTCAAAGACCTGCACGATATTGGGATGTTGTAACGCCGATGCCGCTTTGGCTTCACGTTGAAAGCGTGTCACAAACTTTGGGTCGGTGCTATATACTTCGCGCAGCACCTTAATGGCTACAGTTCGATCCATGCGCAGGTCCCGCCCACGATAGATCGTGGCCATACCACCGCGCCCTATAGGTTCCTGTAACTGGTATCGTTCACCCAGAACTTCGATCTGCATTGCTCTCCCCATGTGTGAAGGGAAGCTTCTCACTTCACAACCCGTTCACAAAAATGCACCTGGTCTCTATCCAGTCAGCCAACGCGCTGCGTGCTGCCGCTTCGCGTTCAGGCAGACTCTAAGGACTGGTCTAAAGACCACTTGCCCGCGCACACTATTGTAACGCATTTTGCTACTTTATGGAACACCTTGTACCACCAATTTACTACTGATCTCATCCATTTATAGCTTCTTTATATGGTCAACCCTGCTAAACCCGCTACACGCTCGTCACCGACACGGCGCGTGATTCGTCGCTCATCCATGTGTTCGAGAAGGGGCAAGATATACTTGCGCGTGGTTCCCAACACATCGCGCGCCTCAGCTGCCGTCATTTTACCGTGCTCTCGCAGATAGGCGACTAACCTCGACAGTGCCTCGTCATAGCTCTCGCGCAGGAACAACACGGCATCCGCACCGTTCCCCACCTTCACCAGCGTTCCCTGCTCCATCAACGCGCCCAAAGCCTCATTTCCCACCATGGCTTCCGCCTCGTTGCGCCCGGGAGGAGTAAAGGGGTGTTCGCGAAATTGATGAAGTAACCGGTTAACCTGCTGCTGCTGCTCAGGAGTAAATGTTGCTGTGAAATCGGGGAGCCGCATGTAGCCGCCCATCGCTCTCGCCGCGCCTATCGCCCCTGTCGCCTCAGCCACCTGCCCTTCTTCCTCCAACGCTGCCAACACCTCCGTAGCCATCTTTGGCGGCAGCCCTAGCCGCGCGCGCCATTCTTCTTTCGAGAGTCCACTGCGCAGCGGATATTGAAGGTGGTGTTCGCGTAACAGCCGTATCGTCACTTCCCGCAGCGCTTCCCATACCGCCTGTGCGAACCAGAACGCACCCACGCGCCGCACCCGTCCCTCTTTTAACAACGTCTCCAACGTCTCTTGCGTCACATCTTGCGGCAAATTGCTCTGCTTCATAACCTCCACCCACTCATACCCCACCAGCCCCGTATAGGGTACGGGCGACCCTTGCGGTCGCCCTGTTTTCCCCTCGCGCGGCCCTGGTTTCTCATGTGATCCTGTTTTCGCCTCGCGCGGCCCTGGTTTCGCCTCGTGTGTCCCCGGTTTCTCGTGCAATTCTTGTTTCGCCTCGTATAATCCTGTTTTCCCCTCGTGTGCCCCCGGTTTCTCGCGCGCTCCCGGTTTCTCGTGTGCCCCTGGTTTCCCCTCGCGCGCTCCCAGTTTCTCATGTGATCCTGGTTTCTCCCCGTGCGATCCTTGTTTCGCCTCGCGCCCCCCTGATTTCCTTGTTTCTCGCCTTCTGTCAAGAGCAGCCAGCACCAGTTCGTCCGGTGAACCGCGTTCCAGCGTCTCCAGCGTGTTCAGTATCGCCGCTTGAAAACGGCGGTGGTAACGCGGATGGACATCGATGACCTCGCCGCCGCCGATGGTCATACTGGGAGAGGACAGGCGCAGGATAAAACGATCTCGACGCGCCATCACCGCCGGGCGACGCAAACGCAGCTGTGCCCACGCGCTTTCCCCCGGCTTTAGCTCTTCCACATCGAGCAACCGCACGCTGGCGGGAACCTCCTGCGAACCGGTATAGAAGTCCACCTGCGTATTATGGGCGAGTGGCCGCGCCGCATCGGGTAGCAGTTGAATCCGCGCATCGATCAACATTGTTTGCTGGAACTGTCCCGGCAGCGCCACCACATCTCCACGCTGCAAGCCTGTGCGTGGCACATTCGCCAGGTTGATGGCAACACGACTGCCGGGATTGGCCGTTTCAACCGCGTGTCGATGTGTTTGCAGACCGCGAATGCGCGTCTTTATTCCAGGTGGCAGTACCTCGACCTCCTGCCCGACCTTGAAAGTGCCATCCAAAAGCGTACCGGTTACTACCGTACCAAAGCCTGTCATGGTGAACACGCGATCTATAGGCAGGCGGGACCGCGCGATATTCTGCCGTTCTTGCGCCTCATTGAGAATACGCTCCAGCTCAGCAACCAGCGCGGGCAAACCCTGCCCGCTATACGCTGAAACAGGGAGAATGGCGCTGCCTGCCAGCGTGGTCGGCTGCAACTGCTCAGCGATCTCTTCTTGCACCAGTTCCAGCCACTCTTCATCAACCAGGTCTGCCTTTGTCAGCGCAACCACGCCGCGTCGGACGTGCAGCAGGTCAAGAATAGCCAGGTGTTCGCGCGTCTGCGGCATCACGCCTTCATCGGCGGCGACCACCAGCAAAGCCGCGTCGATTCCGCCGACACCCGCCAGCATATTCTTGATGAAGCCCTCGTGCCCCGGCACATCCACAATACTGACCTCGCGCCCGCCTGGAAGCGTTAACCAGGCAAAGCCCAGGTCAATCGTCATGCCGCGCTCTTTTTCCTCTGCCAGTCGATCAGGGTCGATGCCCGTTAACGCCTTCACTAGCGTCGACTTCCCATGATCGATGTGCCCGGCAGTCCCTATACAACTCATGCCGTAAAACCACAAGTCCCGCTAGGAGCATTAATGAAATGCGATGGATAACAACGAACCCAGTATACAACAGCAGCCGCATTCTGACCATGTGTGGCAACGGTAATTTTTCACAAAACGCCATACTACTGTTTTCTCCTCCCTCATTGGGCTTCAATGCAAATAGTGAATGCCATCGCAGTTGGCAAGTGACCCGCTAGGCTACGCTCGCCACCTCACGTTGCGATTGATCTTGTGTGCCTTGCAGCAGACCGATCATCGCCTCAACTACCTGTGGATCAAATTGGCTCCCAGCACAGCGCTGTAATTCCACCAGCACTTCAGCTTGTGGACGGGCTAGCTGATAGGGCCGATTTGTGATCATGACCGCGTAGGAGTCAACCACGGCGATGAGTCGTGCTGCCAGGGGAATCTGCTCACTTTGCAAGTGGTCGGGATATCCCTGCCCGTCCCACCGCTCATGATGAGCGCGGATCACCGGAGCCAGGGGACGCAGGGATGGAATGCAACTGATCACTTCCGCGCCCACAATCGAATGTCTCCTCATCTGCTCCCACTCCTCTTCCGTCAAGGGGCCTGGTTTTTGCAAGATCGCGTCGGGGATGGCCACTTTGCCAATATCATGCAATTGCCCTGCCAAAGCCACAACCTGTACTTCTTCTAGGGACATTCCACGCGCAAGTGCGAGTTGACGTACCAGGTCGGCGACCTGCTGCGAGTGGTGCCCCAGAGACCAATCCCGCTTTTCCACGAGCGTGACCAGGGCCTCCACTGTCCCGTGTAATGCGGTTTCCTCTCTTCCTCCTTCGGCAGTCTCTGTAGTGAGCAGCGCGCTGATAGCAGGATCACATACCATACGAACCTGGTTGCGCCCCAGTCGCTTGGCTCCATACATGGCCTGGTCGGCCGCGGTGAGAAGCGCATCCTGGTCAGCTGCATGCTCCGGATAGCACGCGACCCCGACCGAGCAGGTCAGATGCAACCCTCCGCTGATCTCAAAGGAAGAGAAGCTGACCGCCTTTCGGATTCTTTCCGCGATGTCCAGCGCTTCTTCGGCGGTTGCCTCTGGCAAGATGACGACAAACTCTTCTCCTCCCCAGCGACCTGCGGTATCCATGTTGCGAATGGTGGTGCTGAGTACACCGGCAAACTCACGTAGAACCGTATCTCCAGCCGTGTGCCCGTAGCCGTCATTGAGCGCTTTGAAATGATCGAGATCCAGGAAGAGCAGCGAGCAGGGGCGGTCGTAGCGCTGAGCCCGTTCCAACTCCCGCTTGAGCGTCGAGAGGAGCGCGCGATGATTAGGGAGTTCGGTCAGTGGATCGGTCGTCGAGAGCGCTTGCAAAAGGATATTGTTCTCAGCCAGCCTGGCGTTTTTCTCCTCGATCTGTAGGTACAAGCGTCCAATAGAGCGAGTAATAAAAACAGCGATGCCTATCCCAAAGAGACTGGCACTTCCCCCTAAACCTATATTGAGGAATCGAACGAGCGTGGTTAACGCATTCTGTCTGGCATCCTCCTGCGCGATTTCACGATTTACCACATCGGTGTAGACTTGTATATCGTCTTGGAAAGACGAGAGAAATGGGTTATTCACATAGTTTTCGCTGGCGATGAGATCCTGACCGGCCCGCTTCTGGGCAAAGGATTGTTGACTATCATAATAGCCACCGTCTCCGAAGAAATAGTACGTAAAATCGGAGAGCGCGGCACGCTGCTCCGCTGTATCGGCCATTGTTGTAGCCGAGGACAAAGCAACGCGTAGTGCCTGTACATCCTTCTGGTAGGTTTGCAGGAGTTGCGCCTGCTGACGAGGATTGTGCGATAACACGTACCAGGCTCCAGTGTCATCGATAGCCAGTGCGAGCCTGGCTATTTCATTGGCCTGGCGGCGAGCAGGAAACAGGTGGTCGATGAGACGATCGGTAGTGGCCTGGTACTGGGTATTGGCCACAAGATTGGCGCTAAATGTCACCATCATACACAGCAGCAGCAGGGCAAAACCCAGACGCACCAGGTGCACAAGTTTTAGCTGCCGGTGAGAAGAGAATGGCATTCGTACCTCCAGAGAAATGACTCCCCGTCCTGGTCTGTCGTGTTGAAACCATTGCGACCATCCTCATCCCCAAAATTAATGCTTACGTTCTCTCACCTCAATCGGCACAAATGGTCCATTCAATATCCCCTAAGCGAAATGGTGGTAGCTAGGAGGGCCAGTTCGGCTTAGGATACTCCGGAGTACCCAGGGCATTAGTTGCCGGGTACACGGGAGTGAGATTCCCATTCTGCCATTGGAAAAGGTAGGCGGCTGCCAGCGTATTTTCACCGTCGCCATCGAACTTGACTGGTCCCTGCACACTCTGAAACGTGTTCGTGCCGAGGATCTGTATCAGTTTGGCGTTGTCAATACTCTGCGCTTTGTCGATGGCCTGTTTCAGCACTTGCAGCACCGAGTACGCCTGGACCTGGTCCCCACCAATGTTGGCAGCAGAGCCGCCGAACTTGGCGATGTACTGCTGCTGGAATTGTGTATTCTGAAAGGTCGAGAGGTCCGGGAACCAGCCGCCGTTGGGGACGAAGATGCCTTCGGCGACCCTGGCGCCGCCGATGGGGCCGGAGAACTGTGCCCCCTGGTCGGGTCCGGACACCTCGAGCAGCACTTTGGGATTGAAGCGTTGCTGTTTGAAGCGCTGTACGAACGCGATGGCATCATTGGTCAGGGTGCCCAGCACCACGATATCGGGGTTTGCCTCAATGATCTTGTCAGCGATCGGGTTCCAGTCTGTGGTCGACGAGGGATAGGTAATTTCGTGGAGAGATGTCTTCACACCTCCCTGCTCCAGCAGGCCCTTGGCGGTCTCGACAATCGGCTGCAGGTAGGGGTCTTGTTCGGTGGCATACACCGCGGTCGTGGGACGCGTTGACGCTGCCAGGGACAGGATATAGGTCGCAAAGCCGGACAAGGTGTTCTGCGCAGGCAGTGAGACGCAAAAAAGATTGTGCATGTGCGCCTGGAACACAATTGGGGCCGTTCCTGAGCCCTCGACGAGGGCGTAGCCATAGCGAGCGGCAACGCGTGCCGCCGCGAGCGTGAAATCATCGGCGAAAGGCCCGACGACGAGGTCGTCGTGATGGACGGTAATCAGCGTCTGGTAGTTGGTCATAGTCTGGTTCAGCCTGGTGCTATCATTCAGGATATCCAGCTTCACCTGGTGGCCAAGAATGCCACCCCCCTTGTTCATGTTATCGACCCAGAGCTGGTACCCCTGCTCTGTGGCCTGGCCGTCGGCCGCAAAGTCTCCTGTCAGGGAGAGTGAGGCTCCAATGGTAATGGGCCCCTGGTGGATAGAGGTGGGCGTGCTTGAGGTCAAGGAGGTCGACGAGCCGCAGGCGCTCAAACCCACGAGAATAAAGACGAATGCCCCGGCGATATATAAAATCTTATCGATGAATGGCATAAAATAACGCTTTGGCAAAGCTTCCTCCTTGTTAATGGCAGGGCTTCTCAAAAGTTGGAGGTGAAAAAGAAGAGTGCATCCTGTAGAAGGTTTGCGCTCTCAAAAGGTTGGCTTGGGAGGGGACTTCACGAGGCATGATGCCAGGGAAGTGACACCGTTTGTGCATCAAAGCGGCACCTGGTGTCCTCACTGCTCGGATGGAGCGGCTGGTGGAGGCGCTCCATTTCGCACCACCAATGGAAGTCCCTTCTCGCCTGGCTTCCCGCAACATAGGGCGCAACTGCTACGAGACGCGCTCGTCCTGCGAGGACGAGCAAGTACTGACCGACGACTAGGAGCGGTCAGCCGAATCGAACTGGTTGGCGGTGTTCAACACATGGTTCCCCAGACTCTGTCCCGAGGCTATCAGGCTGTTAAGACTTTGTTGCCAGCTCTGAAGCTGATTATCGTAATCTTGCTTACTTGAGCCGATCCAGTCCCCTTCCAGTTGGGAGATCAAGCTTTGCAGCTGTGGGAGCATTTGGCTCTGGAGCGTATTATTCCAGTTGAGGTACGCCTGTGCCAGTTGACGCATCGTGTCTGTGTTTACATGAATGGTAGCCATGGTAGTATCCTCCTCATTATGGTGCTAGTGTTCCCTCTTGAGTACTGCAATGTATCTGCTGGTAGCAGCGGTAAGCTTTGCCCCAGGCAACATACCTTTGCCTACTCGCTTCCAGTATATAGACCCCCTCCAAATAGTTGCCCCAACGTTCTCAGGACTTTCAGCACTACTTGCAGCATCAACCTTTGCCGAAGCTAACAAACAAAGGACTTCCACGATGATCAATCCAGGGCGACATCCCGTCGGGGCGGGAGCGGTATGGAGTGGGGTTGGGACGCTTGCGTCGCCCGCCGTCTGGAACAAGTAATCAAGAGGAGGTATTGGCGATGGAGCACATTGAGCATGGTGTAGGCGATACGCAACAGGAACCTTTTAATCGACCGCCGCGTATCTGGCCCCCATTGCCAGACGGAGGAGTGACTCTTCCTCTCCCTCCAGAGCAAGAGAAAGAAGCTCAACCGCCAGGTCCTCTTACACTACTGCTCCCAATGCTCTCAATAGTTGTACTCATGGGCGTCACTATCACCTTGAGCCATGGTTCGTTTCAACAACTGGCATTCCTGCTGCCTATGGCTATCTTTATGCTCATCAATCCCCTCACCGGTATGTTAGATGCGCGACAGAAGCGCAGAGCTTTACAAAGAAAGCAGGCCACGCAGCATAAGCAGCATATGGAGGACATAGCAAAGACACGCGCACAATTGATGCAGCTGGCCACCGAACAGAGACGAGTAGGACTACTCACAGATCCTGATCCTCTAGATCTAGAAGAGCGAGTTCGGGGACGATCTCTTCTGTGGGAGCGTCGCCCAGAAGATCCTGACTTTCTCATGGTACGTGTGGGGAAAGGCAGGCAACCACTCTCAGTAAAAATGGAGTTTCCTTCTCATCACCATACGAGTTCGCCTTTGACACAAGAGCTGCAACAGCTCAAAGACGACTTCGCTTTTGTGAAGGACGTTCCTTGCAGTATCTCCCTACCGCAGGTAAAGTCACTCGGGATTACCGGCCGGCGACAAGATGTTGCGGCTTTCGTCCATGGAATGCTTTGTCAGATCGCCGTCCATCATTCACCGCAAGAGGTACGTATCCTGGGTATTTATCCCGCATCGCAGAAACAGGATTGGGAATGGTTGCAACAGCTACCACATACTATGCCGCTGAAGATGGGAAAACAGAGGCGCTTAGTGGCTGAAGGTCAAGAAGAGGCAAATCAGGTGCTCAACATACTGTTGGAGGAATTGAGTCGACGAGCCTCGAAACTTGAGGAAGAGGGAGCAGGTGAAAGAAAACGCCCTCAGAGCAAATCTGCTGCTCCAGATGTTGCTCTCCCACACCTGGTGGTGATCGTGCATGACTATGTAGAAGTGCGCCAACATCCTACATTGGCGAACGCTTTCAAACTGGGGGAACAATTGGGTGTGTCGGTTATCTATCTCGTAGCGCAGGAACAAGCAATTCCGAGCGCCTGCCGTGCAATTCTCCGTTTGTCTACTGAAGAGCATGCGGACATCCAACAGCGGAAAGTTCCCCTGACTTATGCCGTTGCCGGCTTCGCAGGGGCGATACTAAAGGATGTCTATGCTGATCTTGTGGATTTGACAACAGCACAGCGTATCTCCTCTGCACTCTCCATGCTAAAGGTCGTCGAAGAGGGGAAAGATACCGTCAATCTCCCAATGAACGTACGATTACTTGATCTTCTGGAGGTGCCATACGCAGATCAGCATGATGTAGAGCAGTGGTGGAATGCCGATCCGCGTTTTGGTTTTCTGCGGGTTCCTATTGGGCAGGGGATCAATGGACCCATCTGGATCGACCTGAACGAAGCTGCTCATGGCCCACATGGCATTATCGCTGGCACCACCGGAGCGGGCAAGAGTGAACTGCTCCAGTCGCTGATTGTTGGTCTGGCCATCACCCATCACCCGCATCTTGTCAACTTTGTCCTGGTAGATTTTAAAGGTGGTGCTGCCTTCAAAGCATTTGAAAAGATACCCCACACCGTAGGTATGGTGACGGATCTGAGCGGGAGACTTACCGAGCGAGCACTCGTTGCTCTTAAGAGCGAGTTGAGGCGACGAGAGCATATTCTAAGCCAGGCGAATGCGAAGAATATTACCCAGTACCTGGCTATGTGGCGGGATCCACAAAACTTCGCCATCTCTGAACCCTTGCCACACCTTTTTATTGTCATCGATGAATTCGCCGAGCTTGCCAAGGAGCACCCAACATTTATAGAGGGCCTTGTCAGCGTGGTGCAAAAGGGACGCAGTCTGGGTGTGCATCTCATCTTAGCAACCCAGAAGCCGACGGGCTCGGTTAACTCCAATATCTGGTCTAATCTCAAGTTTCGCATCTGCCTGCGCGTTGCTTCGTTGCAAGACAGCAGGGATATGTTGGGACGATCCGAGGCCGGACTCCTGCCAAGTACTATCCCAGGGCGTGCCTACTTTCAGATAGGTGCCGAGATTTTTGAATTGTTCCAGAGCGCACGAACCTCACTCCCTGCACGTATCTCAGATATCCCATCATCAGGCTCAGCAGAGATGAATGAAGAAATGACCGATATGCAAGTATTGATGGGCCTGCTTGAACCGTATCAAGCAACGCTGGGCGCAGAACTCTTTCGGCCATGGCCTGATCCGCTGCCTCACCGTATCTACCTGCCAGATGTGTATCAGCGTTCCAGGCCTTTTGTACGCTCGAATATATATGCTTCAATGACCCCTTCATATGGATGGCTAAGGTTTCCTGTGGGTCTTATTGACCTGCCCACGGAACAACGGCAAGAGCCATATTTTCTTGACCTGCCTCGGGAAGGGCACATGTTGATCGCCGGTGCCTCGGGAACCGGGAAGAGCGCCCTTCTACGCACCATCATTACATCTCTTGCTTTAACACACTCTCCTGCGCAACTTCACCTCTACCTGATTGATTTTGGTGGGCAGGTATTGCGCGTCTTTGAGAAACTTCCTCACGTTGGGGGCACTTTTGGTGAGGGGGATGAAGAGTACATTCGCCGACTGATGCGAAAACTGCAAGGGATTATTGAAGAACGCAAACAGATCTTTATTCACTATCAGATTGATGACTTCCTTGCTTACCAGCGCTCTCGACAGAGTAATGCTACGCTCGCTTTACCGGAGTTGCCTGCCGTCGTGCTGGTAATTGATAGATTCTCTGAATTCCGGCAGATACACGAGAAAGACATGGAGATATTACTGACCCTCGCCCGTCTCGGTCGCACCTATGGAGTGTACCTGGTACTAACGATTGATCGGTCTGGAGGATTGCCCATGCAGTTCACAAGCCTCTTGGAACTACGCATCATTTTCCGCCTGGTCGAGGTAACCGATTCGCTTATTTTACTGGGAAAGAATGAAGCCGCTTACCTGGACCCCTCACTACCGGGCCGCGGCTACAAGCGCGGGAAAACTCCTCAAGAGATACAGTTCGCATTACCTGTAGTGGGCGAGGACGAAGACGAACAGAATCAACATCTCGATGAACTGATTACTGCTGTGGCAAAGGAAGCGGAAACACATCATGTTCAACACGCACCAGCGATCCGACTCCTGCCAGAGTATGTGCGACTCAGCGAACTCCTTGCAGAAACTTCGCAATTGACAGAATCACATGCTGGATCGCCCACAGCTCTTCGTCTTTACCTGGGGATCGAAGATCTATCCTTACTTCCGATTGCACTCGAATTGAGCGCAGAAACTCCCCATGTGTTAGTAGCAGGTGGTCCAGGAAGTGGTCGCACAGGCGTGCTACATACCTGCCTCTTTGCCCTGGCAAATCATCAGAGTTCCAGCTCTCTATCTCGCGCATCGGCACGCATTATCCTGGTAGATTTCCGGCGCAGTTCACGCCTGCTGCGTTCTCTCCCTGGTGTATGGATGTATGCAGATACCGAGCAGCGCCTCTTAGAAGTCGTAGAGGCATTGAAGAGTGAACTGGAAGCACGTACCGCCCTATTACGTGAAGAGCTACAGTCAGAAGAAGAGGAAGCATCGAGAGGGGAGAAGATGGACCCCATTGTGCTCGTCATTGACGATTATGAGATGCTCAACATCCTGGCCCAAAACCCCCTGAATAACCTCAAAGAGTTTTTGCTGCGGGCACGAGACCTGCGTTTCCACATTATTGTGGCAGGATCACCAAACGATTTCGCCCGCTTTGATGCCTTGCTGCAACAAGTAAACTCTTGCCGTATAGGGATGATCCTTGGTGGCGACCCTAACGATCTGCCCGTCTTAGGAGTTCGCATGAGCGATTTCCCACCTGGACGGGGTCATCTTGTGCACCGTAACCGCCGCTATCTCGTTCAGGTGGCACATGTTGAGGCAAAAGAGATGATATCCCGCCTGACAGCGGAGGCCTCCGTGTGGTACAATGGTGATGCACATCGCGACTCCAAAACACCGCTAGCAAAGCAGTACGTTCCTTTCAGCCTGCCTGAGCCGTAGGCGCAACTCCTTGCATCGTTTGAGCACCTTGCGCACCAGAATACTCAGCCAGATTTCGACCTGGTTCATCCAGGACGCATGCTTGGGGTATAGTGAAAGACTATCTGGAACGTCCCTTACCCTCGCAATCCATTCTTCACAGACCGTGAGCAACTCCTCAAGCAGCTAAACGACAATCTCATGGCTGCCAGGGCCGTCTCACAAACAGTGGCAGATGCAAATACATTTGGTGAGGGTCTGTATACTAAAATTAGTGGGCAAACACATCGGTAGGACCTACGATTTTAGTGTCATTACTAGTAAAAGGAGAACAGTATAATGGCTGTCATTCATGTAAACACCGACCTGATGCGCAATCTCGGTCAAATCTTTGTTCAACTCAACGATGAGATTCAGAATCAGATTCTGCCGCAGATTACTAGCAACTCCAGTGACCTTGAGGCTGACTGGCAAGGCTTAAGTCGTCAGCGTTACCAAACAATGTTAGACGATTGGAATAGTTCCATAAATAGCGTCATAACGCAAGGCGATTCTATTGGTGCTCACCTCCAGCAAACGGCCGGACAGTTTGATTCGGTTGACGAAACGGCGTAGACACACAACACTGGAAAGCAGTGTAGGAGTGCACTGGCGCGCTCCTACATCTTTGATGCCAGCATCGGCGTAGGCGCCGGCGTCAAACGTTTCACCCAGGGCAACATTGTCCCGGGTGCAAGATGAGCAACCTGAACCATGTAGCGAAGTTTGCTGCGCACAAGGTAGCCTCGACCGGGTGGCAAGTCACTCATACGGACGCCCAACAGCGGTTGGTCCGTAGGATCACTCCCCAGCACGATCCCCATACGACACGCTCGTACCTGTCGGAGCAACAGATCACTGCGCGTAAAATCAACCGGTGTGCCTGCGACGATAATGTGCAAACCCAGGTCACGCGCTTGGAGCAAAATTTCTCGCAGATCATTCAGGGGGTTATTGGTAAGGATGCTGAGCTGATCATAGTCATCGATGACCAGCAAAACAGGAGAAAAGGCGCATTCGAGAAGTTCATCATCCGAGTCCTGTTGCCGTTCGAGTTCTTCACGTAGCCGGACCAGGCGCTCACTCATTTCTGCCTTCAATGCTTTGATAGCCTCGACTAACCGCTCCTCAGTGTCAGCGTACACCCACACATTCGGCAAACGTCGCAACAGACGCGAAGTACGACGGAAATCGACGAGGATGACCCGTGCATGCCTGTAGGCCTCCGTCGCTGCTAGCATGAGCAGACAAGTATGCAGCACACCCGTTCGCCCACTGCCTGAGCCACCGCCTACCAGGGCATGCGGTGTATCGGCATTCAGTTCCAGGGCAAATGGCCGTAAAGAAAAGTCTTCTATGCCAAAGTGGAGACTCAGGGCTTGTGACTCGGCAGTTCCCTTGTTAGAAAGAGCATCCTGCAGAAAGTCATCGGCTTGCACAAGCTCTGGCAGGAGTCGAATAGCTGGAGCAAACCCGGCCTTTGCACTGTTTCCATTTACCGTCGCGACGGCGAGAGCATAAGCCTCGACCATTTCATCAAGTTGCCGGGTCTGCTCATCATCGTCCTCTCCAAGTGTGGGAAGCGCAATATGTACCTCTTGAAGTATCTTGTTACGTATATAGCCACGGCCTGGCGATGCAGAATCCAGCGTGGCCGCATCACCCTTCCCTAGCAAAATGAGAGAATCGGTTGCTTCTACCAGGCGCAGCCCCACCCGTATCTCAATAAGACTCATCAGTTGCATTGGGATTCCTACGGGTCGACCCATTGTCAGGACAAGGTACACTCCATAGGTAGAACCATGACGGGCCAGAGAGATCAAGAGGTCCATTTCTTTGTCATAGACCTGGCGAAATTCGGTGAACTTATCGATCACTAGAACGACCGCTGGCAACTCAGGCAGGTCTGGATTCTCACTCCGGCGTCGTTGATACATCAAAAAATCTTCGATCTGATGAGTCATGCAGAACTGTTTGCGTTCTTCGATGATATCTTGCAACTTGCGCAGAAGGCGGCGAATATATTGGTCGTCTGCCTCGCCGAATATACCGCCGACATGGGGCATTTTCTCGAAGACACGTAAGGCCTGCCCACCAAAATCAATGAGGTAGAGGTGCAACTGTAAAGGGCTGTGGGTCTTGACGAGTGCGGTAATCATCGTCCGCAAAAAGACGCTTTTGCCGCTTCCGGAAGCACCGGCAACCAAAATATGCCCGCCCTTGCGTGCCATATCGAGCATCCATGGCTCTTGTAGTTGTTCAACAGGACGGTCGACGAGCCCCATGGGGAAGGTGAGCCAGCCAAAGGGCGGCTGATATTGTGCCGATTGGGCGCGCGCCAGCGGCCCTACACGCCGGTAGACGTCTGAAAGAATGACGCGATGCGGTAATGGATCGGGCCAGGGCCGAAAGAGCTCCCGGCCCAAGGTGGCCTGATATGGTACGAGGGCATCCATGAGCATTTGAAGGTCGGAAATCTCTCCTGCTCCATTACGTTTCGACTCCCAGGCGGTTTTATCCAAGACACGTGCAGGCATCGAGGTTCGAGCGCTTTGGAACAGTTCAAAGATCTCAGAGCCGATCTGGAAGTAGGCTCTACCCGGCAGAGTACTGGGCAGGAGCGCGGCTTCCGCGCTGGCCAGCATATCTCGACTATCCTGCACAGAGGCAACGCGCAAACATATCCTGAACTTGAGGTTCGACCAGATGTTAGCGTTGACCACCCCCGTCGGCTTCTGGGTTGCCAGGATGAGATGCACGCCCAGACTTCTTCCTTTTTGTACGACGCTGACGAGGCCATTCATAAACGTGGGATGTTCTTTGGCTAGTTCGGCGAATTCATCGATCACAATCAAGAGATGTGGCAGCGGTTCTAAGGCCTCCGGGTTCTTTCCCTGCGCATGCATGGCCTGATACTCATCAATTTTCTTGACGTTGGCATTGCCCAAGATATGCTCTCTTCTCCTCAATTCACTCTTGAGGGCGACGAGGGCGCGTTCGGTCAGTCTCCCGCTCAGGTCGGTCACCATACCGACGGTGTGGGGAATCTTTTCAAACGCTTTAAAGGCCGCACCACCTTTGAAGTCTACCAGCACAAAGTTGACGACGTGTGGATGATGCGTGATCGCCAAACCGGCGATGAGCGATTGAAGCAACTCGCTTTTACCCGATCCGGTGGTTCCGGCAATAATTCCATGTGGCCCGTGAGCATTTTCAGTCAAATCGAGCCAGATTGGGCCATTGGCTCCCTGCCCAATGGGGACACGCAAGTGCCCAAAACGAGGAGATAGGTCAGACGACGCTTCACCTATACCCCACCAACGCTCAACATCCAATTGATCAGTGTAAGGCAGACCCAGCAGATCCAGGAGTCGAACGTTGGCTGGTAAATTAACTTGATCTTCACCATCCCGTACCTGCTGCAATGGAGAAAGGGCCAGGGCAAGACGATGCGCCGTCTGCAAGTCCACAGTGTCCGCAATCACGTCTTTGAATTGCTCACCAGCAAAGCCGACGGCAGCATAGATAATATGGCCCTTATCCGACAAACGGAGAACTCCCTGACACTCACTTGGAATCGCCTGCTGCTCGGCAACCAGGTAGATCATTGAAATGCCGAGTCGCTCTCCCAGTTTGAGTGCATGTGTAATGGCCGGATGCCTGCCTACCTCTACGTCATCGTGTATGATAACCACTAAATGTGGCAGGGGCTGCCTATACTCGCCTTCGTTCTTTTCAGCATTTTTCGAGACTCGTTGACTCAGTTCTTCAAGCAAGTTTTTGAGTAACTGGTGTGCCTCATCCTGTCCAGCAGCCAATAACCGCTCCTGTGTGGCCGTCCTCAATCGTCCCGTATGTGGCAAATCCCGCATCCACTCCCAGTCATGCTTCTCGGATATGGGATAAATGCAGAAGATACGCACGTCCGAAGGTGCATGGTGTGTGGCAATCTGACATACAAGCCCACGCACCAGCGCCGCCACCTCTTGTCGTCGGCCAGTGATACCCAAAGACTTTACTTTTGTCAACGAGATGCTACGAGGCATATCCTGCACAGAAGTAAAGTCTTCCTTGAACTGCTCTACTTCAGCAAGGAAGGAGTCGTTAGCATCCAGGGGAGGAATTTGTAATGTGGCTGAAAATGGGCGCTGCCCTTTGCCTACACGCACCGACAAAAAATCAGGATCTTCAGGACGACGTTCCCAGAGACGGGAACGTTCGCGAATTCGCTCCTCGAGGCACGACGGATCAGGGTCGGTGAGCAATGCAATTCGTTGTTGCTCTTCTTTCTTTTGGGTTAATTGCGTATGTAGCCCTGTCAGGACCTTGCGATACTTTTTATCGCTCTCAGGCCACTTCCGTCGTGCGGCTTTATTTTTTTTATGGATCTCCATCAGGTTCATCATGGGCATCATCAAGGTAAAGAGAGCCATTGGCAGCAGAAATGTAAGTTGTTGCATAAAGTTTTTTGGATTGAGAGCAACGTTGGTACCCAAAAGAACACTTATCATCACTAATGGAAGCAATATCGAAGTCATCCCCGGCTTTTCAGGAAGAGGCGCCTTTATTGGTGGAGCTGGAATTACCACGGTACCTTGAGGAGGCAAAGTCCAAATGCGCGGGGGTCGATTAAATGGCTCACGCACAGGGCTAACTCCTGATGCAGGAGCGTGATGAATTGTGGAGTCTGCGATGCCTCCTCCTTGCAACTTATCAGTGTCCGGCTGGCTTCCATATTGAGCCTCTAGATTTGTAACAGTTTGCTGCATATACACATCGTTCTCGTCTACTTTACTTCTTTAGTAGCTTCGGCAAGTACCCCATCCGGGCCGAGGTAGTCACGCATTAATTGTTTGATGCCTATGGATTCACCTGGCTAATGCAAATATAATACAGTTGTGGAGAGACTCCTCATAAAAATCTATGGTATACCTAATCGGAGAAATGCCCATATTTCTGAAAGGCAGAACGATTTAGTTGAGGGGTTGCCTCAGTACGACTTCCTATTATGATCAGGGCACAACTAATTGATGAAGAATGTTGAGTAGGACATCGGGTTCAAAGGGCTTAATCAGGTATTCGTCCGCCCCTAACACAAAGCCTGTTGTAGGTTCTGAGGTGGCGGTAAGCATAATGACGGGAATGGAAGCCGTAGCCGGGTTGGTCTTCAACTGATGGAGAATTTGCCAACCATTTAAATCCGGCATCATCACATCAAGAACGACGGCACTGGGACGCAACTCACGAACCATTTCCACAACTTTTAAGGAGTCTTGCACCCCTACAACCTGATAATGGGACTTCTCCAGGATAGATGTGATAAGGGCTAAAACACTCGGGTTGTCGTCCACCACTAGAATCAGGCGTTGTTCTGCACTCGTGGTTTCTCTATTTACAGGACCATCAGATAGCTCATTTCGCACTGCTGACGTTAGTTCACCAGAAGAGGCTGGAAGTTTAGGAACCACTTGTTGATGCGCTGTATGCAAACGCAGATTATTCTGCTCAAGTTGTCTTTCATCAAGACTGGCCGCAAGAGTAACAGTAAAGGTGCTGCCTTGCTCTGAACTGCTTTTTACCTCTAACGTCCCCCCTAGCAACTTCGTCAACTGTTGCACAATTAAAAGGCCCAGTCCCGTACCAGCGAATTTACGCGTGGTACCACTATTAGCCTGGTAGAATGCTTCGAAGATGCGTGCTTGTTTTTCCGGAGCGATGCCAATCCCCGTGTCTTTCACGGCAATAGCAATACGTTCTGCCTCGTTGTTTGAGGATGTTGCTCGTGTAGCCGTTACTGTAACCTCACCCTGCACAGTAAACTTTAAGGCGTTTGAGACCAGGTGAAGCAGAATCTGGCGCAATTTCACAGGGTCAGTTTCGAGGGAGTCCGCCCCTTCTTCAACACTCGATCTCAAAACGAGCTTTTGTTCAATGGCAATTGGCTGCGTCTCCTCTAGCACCGAGGAAAGCAATTCTCCCAGGTTTACTTGACTATAGTTGACATCCATACGACCCGCCTCAATTTTCGCCAGGTCCAGCACATCGTTAATCAGTAGAAGCAGGTGTTTCCCGTTTTTCAGGATGCGCTCCAGGTCGTTTTTTTGACACTGACTAAAATTGGCATTTTCTGCCTCGCTCAACAAAACCTGACTGAAGCCGATAATGGGAGTCAGCGGCGTGCGCAATTCGTGCGACATCTTAGAAAGAAACTGGTTACGTGCCCGATAAGTTTCTTTCAAGACCGAATGTAATAAGGTGAGTTCATCGCGCGGGTGTAGGAGTTGATTGTTCAAGCACTCTTGTTCGTAGTTACGTATTTCCAATTCCGCGGCCTGGCTTTGAATGTACTGATAAGACCTGGTCAGGTACAACGCTACAAGCTCTAAATCGAGTAAGGTGAGTATCTTGTTCAGAAATTCCTGCGTCAGCTTCTCAAAATCAAGGCTATTGGTAAGCATCGTATTTAGTTGCAAAACGCTTTCCAAATCGTCACTTTTCATTTTTTCTACCGATCTGCTTCATGAAATAGTTGTGATATGAATGTCACAATCCTATAATTTTTTTGAGCCTGAGGTCACGTCAAAACTTGAAGCCAACGTCTCTCTTGAAAATGAAACAAAGCAGTGCCACCTGGAAATCAACTTCATTCTCCGCATCTCAGCAAGATATACCTGACTAATAAGTCCATTATAGCTATGCTCCAATGGATGAATCATGATCTGTGAATTATTGCTGAGCATTCCTCAGGAGAAGCAAGTCAAGGGCTTTGTGCGAATGGAAAGCAAAGTGCCGCCGAGCGAGGCAATCTGCATCAATCCCTAACGATCTGCCCGTCTTAGGAGTTCGCATGAGCGATTTCCCGCCTGGACGGGGTCATCTTGTGCACCGTAACCGTCGCTATCTCGTTCAGGTGGCACATGTTGAGGCAAAAGAGATGATATCCCGCCTGACAGCGGAGGCCTCTGTGTGGTATAATGGTGATGCACATCGCGACTCCAAAACACCACTAGCAAAAGGTCCGCCATTGGAAGAGGGGCATGAACGAAAAAATCCAATCAGTCTTACAATCCCTGCCGCATAAACCGGGCATCTACCTCATGAAAGATGCCTCGGGAACCATTATCTACGTCGGCAAAGCCATCTCGCTTTATAACCGCGTGCGTTCCTATTTCCAGGAATCCACCGACCTCAGCCCCAAAAACCGCAGCATGGTCGCCAAAGTCGATGATATCGAGTTCCTGGTCGTGAAAAATGAAGTCGAAGCGCTCGTACTGGAGAGCAACTACATCAAGCAATATCGCCCCAGGTACAACGTGCTGCTGCGCGACGACAAAAACTACCCCTACATCAAAGTCGCGCTGACCGAGGATTTCCCACGCATCTACCGCGTGCGCAGTTTTGCGCGTGACGGCAATCGCTACTTCGGGCCATATACCAACTCAGGCGCGGTAGATGCCACGCTGGATCTATTAAATAAACTCTTTGCCTTTCGCACCTGCCGCTATGATGCCTCGAACTGGGCGCCCCCGCGCAACGGGGAGCCGCCCGCCGGATGGAAACAAAAACTGCTGCCCCGACCCTGCACGCAATACTACATCCATCGTTGCATCGCCCCCTGCGTCGCCTATGCCTCGCGAGAAGCCTATGACGCCGTCATCCAGCAGGTCATCCTCTTCCTGGAAGGCAAGCATGACGAGGTGGTCAAAAACCTGCAAGCACAGATGCAGGAGGCAGCAGAACAACTCAATTTTGAAGAGGCCGCGCGCATACGCGATCGCATCCAGGCCGTCGAGCGCGTCCTGGAAAAACAGCGCGTCATTTCCACCGAAGGGCAGGACGACCAGGACGTGATCGCCCTTGCCAGCGGCGAGGATGAAACATGCGCCCAGGTCTTCTTCTTCCGCAACGGCAAACTGGTTGGTCGCGAATACTTCATACTGCAAGGCACACGCGATAGCTCCCCAGGCGAGATCATGAGTTCCTTCTTCATACAGTTCTACGAAAGCTCGCCTCATATTCCCGCGGAAATTATCGTCGAAGCTGAACCCGATGATCGCGCCGCCCTGCAATCCTGGCTCAAGGAGAAGCGCAAAGGCGCGGTGACTATTACCGCTCCCAAACGCGGCGAGAAGTTGCGCCTGGTCGAGATGGTCAAACAAAACGCGCAGGAAGTGTTGGAGCAGCAGCGCATCAAATGGCTCAGCGACAGCCAGAAGACCCAGCTCGCGTTGGAGGAGATTCAGGAGGCGCTCAACCTGGCCGCGCCCCCGCAGCGCATCGAATGCTACGACATCTCGAATACCCAGGGAACCAACTCCGTCGGCGCCATGGTCGTCTTTGAGGCCGGTCGCCCCAAAAATAGCGAGTATCGCCGCTTCAAAATCAAGACCGTCGAAGGCCCAAACGATTTTGCCAGCCACCAGGAAATGCTGCGCCGCCGCTTCCGTCGCCAATCCCAACATACCGCCGATGCTGTAGGGACGCGATTTATCGCGTCCACCGGCAATGATCATATCGCGTCCACTGGCGATGGTCATATCGCGCCCCCCGGCGATGATCATATCGCGTCCGCCCCTGATGGTCATCAAGACGCTGCGCTTTCAGGCGAGAACGAACAGCCCGAATCCGCGGAATCACCCCTGCAACACGAATGGGCCATGCCCGACCTGATTATCATCGACGGCGGCAAAGGGCAACTCAGCGCCGCCATGGAAGTATTGCAGGAACTGCATATCGACATACCAACCGTGGGACTCGCCAAAGAGAACGAAGAGATTTTCATACCCGGATCGCCCGACCCCATTATCCTCCCGCGCTCCTCGCAGGGATTGTACATGGTACAGCGCATCCGCGACGAAGCCCACCGTTTCGGCATCACCTATCACCGCAAGCTGCGCTCAGACCGCACCTTCAAATCCGTCTTAGACGAAATACCCGGCATCGGCCCCAAGCGCAAGCAGGCCCTCTTGAAGCACTTCGGCTCCGTTCGAGCCATCAGCGCCGCCAGCCTCGACGACCTCGCCGCCCTCAACGGCATGACCCGCGACGCCGCCGAAAAAGTCAAAGAATACATCGGGCGCATCGAATAAGGAATATTTTCTCCTTACTCTCGCGTTTTACATAATAGTAGGCTTCCCCAAGCCCGGCCCGTATCCTATACGGATCGGGATTATGCCCCGTCTAGGGTACGGGCTGGGCTTGCCTCTGCCCTGGTCTGTCGAATTGACAACAGCGAGAGAACGCGCTATAGTGCAAGCAAATATACGCCAAAAACCGCGTAGCACGACAATCGAAGGGTGACACCTTAATGCCAACATATGAATATCATTGCAAAAGCTGTAAACATCGTTTTGAAACCGTACAGAAAATGACCGATGAACCTTTGACCGTCTGTCCCGAATGTGGCGGATACATCCGCAGGGTACTGTTCCCGGCGGGCATCGTCTTTAAAGGTTCAGGCTTTTATAAAACCGATCATAGCAATGCTGCTCCGGCAAGCGAGAACGGCCACACGCCTAAAAGCGATGGCCCCGCGAAGGAAGGCGGGGAAGCAGAGAAGAAGCCAGCCGCTGCCAGCGAAAGTAAGCCTGCCTCCTCCGGTGAAAGCAAAACCGGCGAGAATAAAGTGCCGGTAGAGGCGAAATAAGCAAGATGGCAGAATCAGCGCTTGCCGTCATACAGCGGCGACAGATTGAAATCACTCTTGGCGAATTATGGCTCACCGATGACCACTACATTCGCCAGGGCATCGTCGAGCGCCTGCGCCACCTTATCTCGCACGCCGATCCCACCATGGATCTGGCACAACTGAGCGAAGCGGCCCAGGAAGAATTGCAAGACCTGGACCTGTTACCGGGCAAATAAACATACTATTCACCCGATATTCCTACAAAGAATATTTTTTGGGCTGTGAGGCATCGCCAGCGTGTATACTAATACTACCTTGCATCCTGCCTAAGCGAAGCTAGCACGCAGTGCGTTGGCAGGATGGCTTTCAAGGGACACAACCCCGTCAGGCATACAAGGGAGAGGTACTTCTTTTACATTCAGATAAGCGCGCAACACTAGCCATCCAGGTGTTTCTGAATGCACATGAGGAGATAGATCGGGTATGCAAGTGCAGCATGAACAAGCGCAGAACGAACTCATAGAGAGCCTGCAGCGGCAGGTCAATGAACTTACCGCCGAGAAGGTGCTCTTACAGGAGCAACTGGCCCGTAAAGAACAGTTTACGGCCATCATTGCTCATGAAATACGCAGCCCTCTCACCCCTATCATCAACTATGCGCAGATCGTCGCGCGCCCGAACCAGCGCCGCGAGACCATCGAACGCGGCACCAACATCATCGTCAGCCAGGCCTGGCGCCTGACCCGCCTCGTAAGTGATTTGCTCGATTCTTCCCGCCTCTCAACCGGGCAATTTACGCTTTCGTGCGGCCCCTGCGACGCCGTCGTGCTGGTCAAAGAAGTCGTAGAACAACTGCGCCCCGTCGCCCCTTATCACAAGTTTGCCGTCGAAACGCCCCGTACACCCATGATAGGCAACTGGGATTATGGTCGCCTCCAGCAGGCCCTGGGTAATCTCGTCGATAACGCCATCAAATATTCCAACGAAGAGACCACCATCACCGTGCGCGCCTGGCAAACGCGTGGCCTGGCTCATATCAGCGTCCATAACGAGGGCGTCGGTATTTCCGCTGCCGATGTCGACCAACTCTTCCGCCCCTACAGCCGTCTCCCAGGCAGTAGCCCTCGCAGAGGCTCAGGACTTGGCCTCTACATCGCCAAATGCATCGTCGAAGCGCACGGCGGGGAACTCCGCCTCGACCAGCTGGCAGGCGAACACCAGGGTACAACATTCTCATTCGATTTACCCCTGTAACCCTAAAGAAACAAGCGTTCATAAAACCTGTATATATCTACAGGCTCCCTCCTGTCAAATGTATCTATCCCAAAAACCGTTCAAATTAGCGGTGTAGCGCGCCCAATTCGCGGCTATACTTACAACTGTGCAGAGGAATCTGCCAGTCCCTACATCTCACCTGACGGCGAAGCTGTAGCACGCAGTGCGTTGGTGAGATGAGTAGAGACCAGCACAATCCACAACCGGTGTCGCGTTGATTGTGGAACCCGGCGCGTCACCGCTTGCCTGAAGAGAATACTAACAGTCTGCGTGCGAGGCGGAAAAAAGCGTTCTCTTCAGCGATATCATCGGATATGATATCGTAGGGTTGTGCTGGTAGGGACCGTATCGCGCACAAACAAACCTGTAACAAAAAGGAGAAAGTACATGGCACAATGGGCTTATAAAGTTGCGTATATTGATTACCGTGGGCGTATTTCCAGTGAAGGCCTCGAAACCCTCATTGGCAACGAGCGGCGCAGCACCTTCGCCCGCCGCTACCTCAACACCCTCGGCAAAGACGGCTGGGAACTGGTAGCCATCCAGCCGCTGGCCTCCAATTCCGCCTACTACGTCTTCAAACGCCCCGCCCAGGAAGGCGATTTCGCCGAAGAAGCGCCAGCAACCTCCAGCGAATCTGCTCCAGCGAGCGGTGGACCAACCGTAGAAACGGCGTAAATGTGAGCATAGCCAGCAAATGTTAGAGATGCTGGTATACAATGAATGGAACGAGCAGGGCACGCGAACCCTGCTCATTTGTCGTTTTCAGGTCTCCATTGCACAGCGAGAAGAGGACGCTGAGTAACCTGTAACCGTATCATCGGCAGAATACCTCTACTCCTTGCCGAGAGGTCACGCCTGGAGTATACTTGCCAGCAGCAATGATACTGTGTGAAATCCCCTCATTGCTCGCAATGATCTTAAGCAAAGAAGGAGCTACACTCATGAGTCGTGTCACGACACAACACCTTGCAGAAATCCCCCTGTTTTCTCATATGGATGATGAAGAGCGCCGCGAGCTTCATTCCCTGATGACCGAGCGTCTCTTCCAACCAGGACAAGTCGTCATGAAAGCTGCGGAGGAAGGCTCTTCCTTCCAGATCATCGAACAGGGAGAAGTCGAGATTTGGCTGACAGACACTGATGGCAGGAAGGTCGTGCTCGATGTGCTTGGCCCTGGGAAGTTCTTCGGCGAATTATCCATGCTGACTGGGGAAACACGATCAGCCAATGCCACCTCCGAGGAAGAAGTCGTGACGCTGGAATTAGACCGTGATGAATTCTTTGATTTCTTGCGCCGACGACCGGAAGCGGCCATTGACGTCCTGACGGAACTAGGACAGCGTCTCAAGCACACCGACGATATCCTGCGAACACGGATCAGCCGCAATCCCAATGAGGAAATCGATGAACATATGTCTCTGGGACAGCGTGTAGCTGATATCATTGCTGAGTTCAGCGGCTCTATTCCCTTTCTCTTGCTCAACCTGGGGATCTTTGTGATCTGGCTGGTGGCGAATACGGTCGGGCCAAAGACCATCCAATTTGACCCGTTTCCCTTTCAATTTCTCACCATGGCCGTCTCGCTTGAGGCCATCTTTCTCTCCATTTTTGTGTTGGTGAGCCAGAACCGACAGGCAGCCAAAGACCGCATTAAAGCAGACCTGGACTACCAGGTAGATGTAAAAGCGGAGATGGAAATGACGGTCATGGCTTCCCGGATCCATGATATGGAGCGCAAGCTCCATCACATCCACCGTGACCTCTTGGAGTTCAAGGGAGAGGGTACCAATCACCACGCCATGTAGTGACAAGCAACGATCTCCTCGTCATTGCTACCATTGTCATCGCCTCCACCACCATGTACACTGATACCCCGTACCGTATAAAATGAGAGGAGGAGAACCACATGGATGATAAAGAAACTGGTCGCCTGGAAGCTTTTAGCGATGGGGTTTTCGCCGTCGCGATTACCTTACTCGTTTTAAATATTAAGATTTCTGGATTGGATCCTCTCGGTAAGCCGCTGGATGATAAATATTTATGGCCTATGTTGCGTGATGCGTTGCCCTCGCTGGCCGCCTATGTAACTAGCTTCGCAACAATTGGTATTATGTGGATAAATCATCACAGGCTCTTTGTTCACATTAAGCGTACTAATACTGTATTGCTACTTATTAATCTTTTGCTCTTATTGATCATTGTCTTCATACCCGTGCCCACAGCACTCTTATCTGAGTATTTGGTCAAACTCGATCAACACGCAGCCGCTATTATCTACTGCGCCACATTCCTGCTTATGGCTTGCTGCTTTTATCTTCTCTGGCGCTACGCATCTTATCACAATCGGCTCTTAGGTAAAGACGCAGATACACGCGCTGTTGCAGCTATCAGTGGACAATACTTATTCGGCCCGCTTCTCTACCTCTTTACTTTCGCTTTAGCCTGGATAAATACTCCAGCTTGTATCATCGCCAATTTCGCTCTTGCTCTATTCTTTGCCGTGCCTGGTCGCCCTCAACGTTCGTTACCCGAAAAAATCGCAGATGAAAGTTAATGAGGGAGAATAACAGGCACTTTCTAAATTTTGTGCTACACTTTGGTATAACAAACACGTAAGAACATAATATTGTAGGGACGCGATTTATCGCGTCCTGGTATAGGCATCAATCACCTTTGAGGACGCGATAAATCGCGTCCCTACAACATCAACCGGTACCAGGGAGGCACATATGCCAGAAATTATCGACGCGCATGTCCACATCGGACGCTATCATCTTCCCATCGAAGAGATCGATTCCCTACTTAAAGCCGCCGGTATCAGCCGCGCCGTCATCTTCGCCGACCCGGAGAGCAACGACATGGTGAACGACTCCGCCTATGCCTTAGAAGCGGCCCGGCGTATGGGCTATTACGCCTTCTACTACTATGGCGGCAATGCCTACAGCGAGCAGCGCCCCTATGACCAGCTGCCCGTGCCGGACAACCTCGACCAGTACAACGGCATCAAATGGCACTGCTGGTTCTCGCCCGCGCACGATGGCGGCCTGCGCTACAGCTATCCCATCAACATGGACAACGTGCGTCGCCAGATGGACGCCCCCGATTTCCAGGCCGTCATAAACGCGATTCTCACCCTCAAATTCCCCATGACCTTCGAAGAACATTTCGACGTCACCTGCGAGTTTGTGCGCCGCTACCCCGACATCACCCTCATCATCCCCCACATGGGCATGCTCAACGGCGGCCAGGAACGCGTCCAGGCCCAGTTCCGCGACAATCCCAACATCCATTTCGACACCAGCCTCGGCCAGGTCAACGAAACCATCGTCCAGACCCTGGGCGCCTCACGCCTCCTCTACGGCTGCGACTACCCCTACGGCTGGCCCGCCGACAACCTGCGCAGAGTACAACGCTTGCAAATATCAAACGAAGAGAAAGAACTGATGTTAGGTGGAAACGTGAAGAGGCTCTTACAAATTTCGTAGGGACAAGAAGTGGTGCGGCGTGGTGTGGGGGCCTTGTGCTTGTCCTCCTCGCCGCCCACGCTCTACAATGATAAGTGATATAATTCATCCATACAACCTGTTCGGTGTCCAACGATTCCACAACTCAACGAGGAGTAAACCATGTCTATTTCATCACCTGCCCCAACGACGGAGCAGAGTCAAACCTACCAGAACTTCATCGGAGGCGCGTGGCGCGCTTCACACAGCGGCAAAACCTTCGTTAGCACCAACCCCGCCCATCCATCCGAGGTAATCGGCTATTACCAGAAATCCACCGCCGCCGATGTTGAAGACGCCATCGAAGCTGCCGCCAGGGCGCAGCCTGCCTGGGCAGCCACATCAGCGCCGGAGCGCGGCGAGGTATTGTACCGTACCGCCCACATCCTGGAACAACGCAAAGAAGAACTGGCCACCTTGATGACCCGCGAAATGGGCAAAGTGCTGAAAGAAACACGCGGCGATGTCCAGACCGCTATCGACGTTGCCAGATTCATGGCGGGCGAGGGACGCCGCGCCGAGGGCGAGACCGTTCCCTCGGCCCTCCCCAACAAATTCTGCATGACCATCCGCCAGCCTATGGGCATCGTCGGCATTATCACCCCCTGGAACTTTCCCATGGCCATTCCCGCCTGGAAGACCTTTCCCGCCCTGCTGGCAGGCAATGCCGTCATCCTGAAACCGGCCAGCGATACCCCCCTGCTCTCGCTCAAACTGGCGGAATGCCTGGCAGAGGCGGGTCTGCCTGCTGGCGTCCTGAACGTCATCACCGGCCCGGGCGGCTCGCTGGGTGATGCCCTCGCCAGCCATCCCAGGATCAACATGATCTCCCTGACCGGCTCAACCGAAGTAGGCCGCCACGTCGCGGAGATTTGTGGACGCGACCTGCGCCGCTGCACCCTCGAACTGGGGGGCAAGAACGCCGTTGTTGTGCTGGAAGACGCCGACCTCAATCTCGCCGTCGAAAGCGTGACCTCGGGCGCGTTTGGCACCACCGGCCAGCGCTGTACCGCGACCAGCCGCGTCATCATCCAGCGCAGCGTCCAGAAAGTCTTCACCGATCGCCTGGTAGCCGCCGCCGAAAAACTGCGCGTCGGCGATGGCCTGAATCCCCAGGTTGACATAGGCCCGCTCGTCAATGCCGGGCGCGTCAAAGCCGTACACGATTACACCGAAATCGGCAAGCTGGAAGGCGCGAAACTCGTCCTGGGCGGCAGCCCGCTCACCGGAGATGCATATCACGAGGGCGCATTCTACAAGCCCACCATCTTTACCGATGTTAGCCCCACCATGCGCATTGCACAAGAAGAAGTCTTTGGCCCCTTTGTCTCCATCGTCCCCGTCGATACCTACGAGGAAGCCATACAGGTAGCCAACTCGACCCAATACGGCCTTTCCACCGCCATCTTCACCGAAAGCACCCGCCTGACCTTCCGCGCCATGCGCGATATTCAATCAGGCCTGGTCTACTTCAACGCCCCCACCACCGGCGCAGAGATCCACCTGCCATTCGGCGGCATGAAAGCCAGCGGCAACGGCCATAGAGAACTGGGAACACACGCCGTAGACGAATTTAGCGAAACCAAGTCCATCTTCGTCTCATACCCCACGAAAATGTAGGGACGCGATTTATCGCGTCCACCAGACCTCATCCGCCGCCCAATCCCCTCAACATCCGTACATCCGTAGGGGCGAGGGCTGCGGACGCGGGGTTGGGAGGGCCTTTATGGTCGCCCGCGTCCTGTTCATCTGGCTGACATCTTGGGCGAACACGACCACACCCCGCCCCGCGGGCGACCATAAAGGCCCTCCCAACCCCTCATCGTCCGCCCTCGCCCCTACGGATCACCTGGCATCTCTACCCCGCGCTGCCAGCCGCAAGACTAAACATGATCTCGTGACTAGAGAGCCGGGACTCCAGGCGATCAAGTAATTCGTTGATGTCGCTGATCTGGCGTTTGAGCCAGACATTGAGGTCCTGGCCCTCCACGATTTGCCGCGCCAGCGCGGCCTTGATGCGTCTCTCTTCGTGCGGCATCGTGATCGCCTGGTATAGCGCCTCCGCTGTATCGGTAATATCTGTCGGCGTGATGGGTAGAGATGCCTTGCCCATTTGCTGGAATGCTCCAGCGGTGCGCGAGAGTACCACCAGGCCATCGCGTTTATTCACCACCGGCCCCTCTTTCGCCACCAGGTTCATCCCATCCATAATGGGGTTCACCAGCAGCGCATCATAATATTGCATGGCTACCAGCGCCTGGGTGCGATCATTTTCGTAGAACGGGTGGATCGGCGTCCAATTCTCGGTACCAAAGCGCGAGTTGATCTCTTCAACCAGTTTCTTGACCTCGGACGTATACCGTTTATATTTTGCCAGTGTCTGGCGCGATGGCACAAGAAATGCCAGAAAACTGACCTTGCCGCGTAACTCAGGATGTTGTTCGAGCATCAGCGCATAGGCCTGGAAGCCGCGCACAATATTTTTTGTCGGCTCGATACGATCGACCCGCACAATAGTCTTCTCGCCCAGCAGCGGTAAGAGCTTATTAGCCGCTCGTCTCCCCGCCAGGCTTTGTACAAGCCGTTTTTCCTCTGTTACTGAAATCGAGATTGGATAAGCGCTCACCTGCGTGCGGTGTCCTTGCCACCAGACCGCGCTCGCCTCAAAATCAACCACCGATCCTTCCAGCAACGTACGCGCGCCTTCCAGGAAGTTATGCGCATCCCGCTCCGTCTGGAAGCCGATAATATCATTTCCTACCAATCCAATGTAGATGGATCGCGCAATATTGCTGGGCATGAATTGCCAGCAGCGAATATCAGGCCAGGGAATGTGGATGAACTGCTGCATAATGATCGTTGGATGTTGCTCGCGAATCATAGCAGGAGCAAGGTAGAGGTGGTAATCGTGCAGCATGACAATAGGTATTCCCTCACCGCGCACAACTTCGGCATTGACAGCATCAGCAATCGCGCGATTGGCGACATAATAGCCATTTTGCCAGGCATCCTGCATTTTTTGCACGGGAAAGGCGTTCTCCATAGGATCGTACAGGTAGTGCTGTAAAAACCACAGTAACTGGTTGCTGATCTCCTCGTAGTGTTTGCGATAGGCGTTTCGAGGAATAGCCACGTAGCGCAGCTGCATATTCGGTCCATGAAGTGGAGATCGTAACACTCCGCCCTGCTGCTGGGCATCTTTGATAGCAATGCGGTCGCCTTCGGTCATTGCCATCGCCACCCACGTCACATCCATATGTTTTGCCGCGCCCATCAGCGCGGTAACGACACCACCCGGTCCTCGACGATGTTTCAAAACCTCGTCCTGGCTCAAGTAATACTCAACGGGACCCCGATTTGTGGCTATGATGAGACGACTTGCGTGTATTTGCTGCGGCGTTGTTGCAGCTATCTTTAATAATGTGGACATGGTTCAATCCTTTCTTAAGGCACAAACCACCTTCACTGAACGTTAATGCCAATTGGTTAATGAAAGTCTCTACCTACCACTATTCACAGGGGTTTCCGCTTTGAGAAGAGACGTGCTTTGTCTCGTTCTCCCCATGAAGATATGTATTGGCGTGTACTAAAACATGGTTAGCTATGTTCACGCACCGTGATATACGCGTCGTTCCCATGTTTATAGTACCACATTCTGGTGTATGATGGGTAAGATGTACTAGGTGAATAATACTATCGGGCCGCAGTTTTCGCCTGCTTCCCGTAATTTCCCTTAGTATCAGTAATGATAGTTCAGAGAAAGGCCTACAATAATGACACGTATTGACCAGCGTGCACGGACTCAACTACGTCCCGTACACCTCATCGTGGATTTTTTAGACTATGCCGAGGGGTCTGTACTCATCGAAGCAGGTAAGACGCGCGTCCTGTGCGCGGCCAGCATCGAGGAAAAAGTACCGCCTTTCCTGGAAGGGAAAGGTCAGGGCTGGGTCACAGCGGAATATAACATGCTGCCCCGTGCCACGCATACCCGCAGCTCGCGCGAGCGCGACGGGCGTATAAGTGGGCGCACCCAGGAGATTCAGCGCCTCATTGGCCGTTCGCTGCGTGCCGTGGTGGATATGCAAAAACTGGGGCCGCGCACTATCACACTTGATTGTGATGTCCTCCAGGCCGACGGCGGCACGCGCACCGCTTCGATCACCGGCGCCTATGTCGCGCTTCACCGCGCCTGCTCGCAGCTGGTCAAACGCGGAGTACTTGCCGCCCATCCCATCAAAGCGGCGGTGGCAGCCGTGAGTGTTGGCGTCGTAGGCGGTGAAATACTGCTCGACCTGGGCTACGAAGAAGACTCACGCGCAGACGTTGATTTTAATGTGGTAATGACCGACCAACACGAGTTTATTGAAGTACAGGGGACAGGCGAAGGCGGTGTATTCAGCCGCGCCACCATGGATTCCTTAATCGTGCTGGCAGAACATGGCATCGAGCAATTGCTGGAAATCCAAAAACAATTTGTATAGCCGGGGTACTATAGTACCGAGATATACAATACCAGTCCGGCCATACGTTTTACTTTGATAGAATGAAAAGTCCGGGGGTGCAGGGGGCGAAGCCACCTGCCGGGGTGTGGGGTGTCCCCACTTTTGCTCTTCTTTAGAGCGGGTGGGGAAAAGAACTTTTAATAACCCCACTTTGATTATTTGAGAGAAAACATCGGCCTGCCGGACCAGCGGCAGCGTCCAGAGGAGCGCATGTTGAAAGCGAAAACAGACCGGAAATGGTTCTGGCGCACTGTCGATTTTATCAATCCCTTGCGCGATCCCAGCCTTACGGTAGCTGCTGTACTCACCTTCATTGAAGAGGCAGGGCAGCACGATGCCTGGTACTGGATAGTAGTTGTTGCGCTCGTGAACTGGCTGGCTGTACGCGGTATCGTCTGGCTGGTCGTGAATTTTACCTTCGCCAGTACCTTTATTATGCGCCGTGTATGGTGGGCCATGAAACACCCGCGCCTGGCGTGGCGCATCCTGGACGCGGTTGGCCACGAGGAAATCGTCATCGGCGGCATGCCCGCCTTTGGCGAGGGGATGCTCTTGCCAGACGGCTCGACCATCTACAGTATGAGCCCCGCACTGAGTGCGAGCGGCATCCATGTCATTGGCGAACTTCCCGCCGGCACAGAAATACCCATGTTGAACATGCCCAATGGGCAGATGGCTCCCAATCTCGCCGCCTTTACCGGCGCCTCCGGCATATTCGGTGGCACGACCTCCGGTGCGCTCCCCGGCGTCAACGGCATGGCAGCGCAGCCCATGCCCATGGGTTTTCCCCAGCTTGGCCCCGACGGCATGATTAGCCAGCAGACAACCGGTGGCCTTTCACAGGGCTTTCAGGGGTTCCCACAGCGCCCCTCCGAGGAGGAAGAGCGTTTGCGCCAGCAGTTAGCCGCCATTACGCGCCTGTTTGACGACTGGATGCAATTCACCGAGGAAAAATGGCGCACCGTCAGCGATAGCCAGCTTGGCTGGAAACCTCTGCGCGGCAGATGGGGCAGCTGGGATGATATTTTCCAGGATGCTTACGCCGCCAAATCGACCGATCAGATGGCGCGAGCGGCTCAAGCGGCTGGTGAGGGAACTACGCGGCGCTTTGAAGTCTCAAAGGACAAGGGATCGGCTGCCTCAGCCGTCGCCTGTTTCATGCGCGATATGATGACGCTGCGCCAGGGGTTAGAAATCATGCAATCTGCCCCAGGTGGTGAAGTGGAAACTCCCTCGTTCCAACAAGCAGTACAGCCACCGCAGGCGCCATTTTCTAGCAATACCAATACCGTGAGCGGCGGTTTCGCCGGTTCGTCACCGCGAAACTCTCTCATCCGTCGTCCCTCTCCCATTTACGTTGACGCCGACTCCAATACATAAGGGCTCCGCGCCATATCGTAGGGACAAGGGGTGGTGTGGGGTGGATGTGGGGGCCTTGTGCTTGTCCTGGCTGCCCGCGCCATATCGTAGGGACAAGGGGTGGTGTGGTGTAGGGTGGGGGCCTTGTGCTTGTCCTCCCTGGAGATCGAGCAGGCAACCAGGACAAGCACAAGGCCCCCACACATCCTCTCCGCCACCCCTTGTCCCTACGCACTTGATACTCCTTTCGCTTTCCCTGAACAATCATCCGACTTGCTCCCTCTTTAATCCCCGATGTACAATACTTCCGCAAGTGGTTTTATAACAACGGAGGTTTTTATGTTGAATCCTTTAAGTGAGATTACCATCATCGAGGACGTTATGGCGCGCGAGATATTGGACTCGCGAGGTAATCCCACGCTTGAAGTCGAAGTACTCTTGATGGAGGGTGAGCGAGGTATAGCTGCCGTCCCTTCCGGCGCATCCACCGGTGTGCATGAAGCCGTTGAACTGCGTGATGGTGATAAAAGTCGCTACGGCGGGAAGGGCGTGCTTACCGCCGTCAATAACGTGAATGCTGCTATCCGTGACACCCTGATCGGGTTGGATGCTACCGACCAGGGTACGCTCGATAGGCTGATGATCGAGCTTGATGGCACTCCCAACAAGAGCTCGCTGGGTGCGAATGCCATCCTGGGTGTCTCGCTGGCCCTGGCAAAAGCCGCCGCCAACGCCCTGCAACAACCATTATACCGCTATCTGGGCGGCTCATCCGCGCACGTCCTCCCCGTCCCCATGATGAACATCTTGAACGGCGGCAAGCACGCAGATAACTCAACCGATATGCAGGAGTACATGGTCTTGCCCGTAGGCGCACCCACTTTTCGTGAGGCGCTGCGCATGGGGGCCGAAGTCTACCAGGGATTGAAGAAGGTGCTGCACGGCAAAAAGCTCAATACCAACGTAGGTGACGAAGGTGGTTTCGCCCCCTCACTCGGTTCCAACCGCGAGGCGCTGGAAGTCATCGTCGCCGCAATCGAGACCGCGGGTTACAAACCCGGCGTAGATATTTTCCTGGGCATGGACCCCGCCGCCAGCGAATTTTATGAAAATGGCAAGTATGCGCTGGCCCGTGAAGGTCGCATCCTCTCCTCGAAGGAAATGATCGACCTCTATGAACAGTGGATAGGCGAATACCCCATCATCACCATCGAAGATGGCCTTGCCGAGGACGACTGGGACGGGTGGACACAACTGCGCCAGCGCCTGGGAGATCGCATACAACTCGTAGGCGATGACCTGTTCGTCACCAATACCGCTCGCCTCAAACGCGGCATCCAGGAACGCGCCGCCAACTCGATCTTAATCAAGCTCAACCAGATTGGCACCCTCACCGAGACCATGGAAGCCATCGAAATGGCCAAACGCGCATCCTTTAGCGCCGTTGTTTCCCATCGCTCCGGTGAAACCGAAGACACCACCATCGCCGACCTGGTAGTCGCCACCAACGCCGGGCAAATCAAAACAGGCGCACCCGCCCGCAGCGAGCGCGTCGCCAAATACAATCGCCTCCTCGTCATCGAAGACGAGCTTGGCGAAAAATCCGCCCAATACGCCGGATTCTCAGCCTTTTACAACGTCCCTGCCCTCTACGCCAGAGCCAAATAAAAAAACAAAAGTGAGGTCATATGGTAACAGAAAATAAAGCATCAAAAACCAACACACAGGAGCGCCGAACAGCGCACGTAATACACTACAACATCAGCTACATCGTCCAGGGCGCCGAACATGGACCCGCGGGCGCTATCGTCCTGCTCCACGACATCCTCGGAGGCGCATACACCTGGGAAAGCGCCCTCCCCAACCTGGCTGGCACCAACCGCGCCATCTACGCCATCGACATGCTTGGCTATGGCCAATCCGACCGTCCCTGGCCCGCCGACACCTCCATCTGGGGACACGCCGATTGCATGGCATTCCTGTTCAAAGAACTCAACCTGACAAACATAGTGTTAGTGGGACAGGGCATCGGCGGAGGAGTAGCCCAGATCCTGGCAACACGTCTCGCCCCCGAACGCGTCGACGCGCTGGTCTTGATCAATACCATCTGCTACGAATACACCTTCGCCCCCGACTGGCCTCTTCCCGATATGAAGAAACACCAGGACCCCGATCTCCCCAAACATCTCAGCGTCGAGGACATGATCCTCGATCTGCAAGCGACCATATCCAACGGGGTCTACAACACAGACCGTTTCAAAGATGCCATCGACACCTATATCCAACCCTGGAATAGCGAGCTTGGCAAAGAACTGCTTCTGCAACAGATTCGCCTGCTGCACCCCAACTATAGCAACTCGGTCTCAACCGACCTGAAGTTCATGGGCAAACCAACATTGATTATCTGGGGCGAAAAAGACGCCCAAATCCCCCTCAAATTCGCCCAGCGCCTGCATCGCGAAATCCCCGAATCCCACCTGGTCATCATACCCAACGCCGGTCACATGATCCTCTTCGACGCTCCCGAACGAGTAGCCAGCGCCCTCTCAGATTTCATAGCCCGGTTATAAAACAACAAAAATCAAGCAAGATTGCGGAGAATTCCCAGGGCGACCGCAAGGGTACGCCCTTACAATACACGATAACCTATCCGTTGTATTGTAAGGGCGTACCCTTGCGGTCGCCCTGGTTCTTGAACCTATCCGTTGTATTGTAAGGGCGTACCCTTGCGGTCGCCCTGGTTCTTGTCGCTGGTTCTTGTTGCCCTGGTTGTTGTCTGCCGATCACATCAGAGCCGCATTACGACGCCAGCCTCACACGATCCTTCTCTTTATCCGAAGACCCATGGCCCCTTTTATTACTGCGCCGCTTGCCAGCAGATCTCCCACCCCGCTTCCCATCCTGCTCGCACTCAAACGCCTCGGAGCAGCGATTATACTCCTCCGCCAACAGAATATAGGTATCGTACATCTGCTCAAGCACATCCAGCGCCTCGCCTCGCTGCTCCGCCATCACAAGGTCGTGCCATTGCTGCTGCATATTTTTTTCGGCGCATTCAAGTTCTTGTAAGGTCACTGTCTGTTACCCCCAGTCACTAACCCCACGCCTCCACATATCCCCCCGCTTACGACGCTTAATTCCTATCTGACTGCCTGAGCGAAGCTAGAGACGCAGTCTCGTTGGCAGTCTGAGTTTAGACCGTACTTCGACTCTGACGCTGCTCATTATACTCATGGCTCAGCTGCACAATCAGCTCCTTCGCATTCGCATACGTCAGCCTGTCCATATTTTCAGGCTCCGGCCTGCCCAGGTGCTGGCACAGCTTGCGCAAACTCGTAAGCTGCTGCTCGGTAGCCGGCGCGCTCGCCATATTCTCATCCGTCGCCCCCGGCCTCACCGAAGCCATAGCTTTCCGCCCATTCCCGCCGCTCTCACTCGCAGTCACTGCCCGCTCTCGATCGACCGGAGCATCAACAATCCGATGCTGCTCATCAAGTTCAGGAGCGAACTGCGTGCCATATCCAATCTTCGCAAGCGCTCTACCTGTCGCGCCGGTGTCAGCTTTTTCTATATAATCATCGAAGTCTACCGCGGATTCACTTTTAACGGCTTCACCAACTTTTCCCTTCCCATCCTCCGCACGCACATGGAAATAGGCCCATCCGCGCGCTCGCTTGACCACCTTTTCGCTGCGCCGGGTGTCACTATTCCATTGCATTACCTCTTTCTCAACTTCGCGTTCTGGATCAATGATCTTTTCGATGATGGTAATCTTCCCTTCAGGGCACTTCTCGTTAAACCAGACGAGCCTCCATTGCACCGGAAGGTAGTCAGCGTTGCCACCGCGATTCTTGATCTGCATCAGGTGGTCATTTGGGTTGAATGGCCGTGTATCGCCATATCCATTTCCGCCGTTTCCATGCTGTTGTTCGTTCATCTATTACTCCTCTTGATCTCACTTTTAGAAACTTTGTTCTAGATCATTATACAAGGGACGCTATCTTCTGTCAAGTTGGTCTGTGTAATTATTCTTTTTGGAAGAGCGAAAAAAGGTAATCTTCCTCTGAACATGATCTGCCATTTGTGCTTGATAGCCTTAATACCTTGTAGCATCATGTCCGTTATTACAAGTGGAGACAATACATAATCATGCATAACCTGCATTTTTGAAGTCTGAAGTGATTAAAGCTTTACGGGATGGAAGGAGTTTATACTTGGAGCAATTCGCCCTTGCCTCTGTATATCCAAGAAGTATCGCCTGGCTCATTCGACCTGACGAATGGGAGCGCTTCGAAGAGATTGTTAAATATAACTGTGCAATGGTAGGTGGCTATTTTAACGTTTTCATTCCGCTTACCCCCGAGGATACTTTATCTGAAAATTACCAGCATTTTCTGATTGATTACGATCCTGATCTTATTGTGCTGGCACCCCGAATGCAACCAGAGTCTCTAGAGACTCTGCATTCTCATCATCTTCACCCATTTGCCGTTATTCCTTGGAGATCAGTTTCACAAGTGGCTATACTCGATCCCTGGAGCGGCGGAGCAGGGATAAATGCTACTGTAGGGGCCGATATAACCTTCAATCCGTTACGGTCCCTTGTGGCAGTTGCGAATGACAAATTTCCTGATGCCAGTCGATTAGCATTGGTAGCTTGTGGTGATGTAGAACCTCGCGAACCAATGTGGCATGTAATGGATGAAGTTATTAGCCTTAATGCCACTGGTCATCGAGAAATGTTTTTAATGAGATTGCTTAAACCTGAGTTTATTGAAAGTCGCTTGGTTGAAGCTCATGTAAATGAAGAAGGAAATATCCATCCTGCTCCCAATCGTTATCAATTGTCTAATCTGATCGAAGAAGAGAATCAATTCCCTTTGGTTGATGCGATAGAACGTCAGGAATGTTGCTGTAGATTACAACATCATGTTGCTACGTCTCAATCGTTTGCTGGTTTAACAGCCTTTTATAACAGGAGTGGTACTCCTCGGCGAATACAGCGAGGCAGTGATACTCCAGGCGTGGTGGTGCTTGTATCTAACAACTTTGGATTAGAGCAAGCAATATTATTCTGGAATCTACGCGCTAGCGGTTTCATCGTATCCTGGTTGTCTTTTGCAGAGGTTGAGAGCAATACAGATGCGCTTATAAAATGGCTAGAATCTGATTATGGAGGCGGTTTTTACTCGCTGGTTAGTGGGGGCTTGGACATAGCATTTGCCTCACAAGATGGCAATCTTGCTCATCTTGAAGTTATCTTTGGAGATCTTTTGGGAAAAAGGCAGAAAGGCTGGCCCGACTGGCGTATTGTGTCTTACGAAGACATTGTGTTTTATAACTATATAAGACCGAATATCAAGCAAGAACGAGTCTCTGTAATCGAAAGTGCCGGGCAATATGCTTTTATCCCGAAGCTGCCATTACCTGATCGCCTTGGTGTATATACAGTTGTACTTGAATGGAACGGCTTAATGTTTCCACAAAGTGACACTGTTATAAGTAATTTGGT
>WNGP01000279.1_pt1 | contig 38876 bp, 31 predicted proteins | sample 5407671 | NCBI WGS metagenome assembly WNGP01 (sample SAMN13153381, study PRJNA577476) | soil metagenome | isolation source: 40 cm soil or saprolite under Garry oak tree replicate 2 | place: USA:California | collected 2016-06-15 | reverse complement strand
AGCCAGCGGCGCGTTGTTCCCAGAATTCTTCCCAACGGCCACTGAGCTGGGAACAACGAAGGGCAATAATTGCGTTGGCGTGGTTGACTGTCCAACGCATTCCCGACTGCTTCAGTCGTTGCCCGATGATCGTCTTGCATCCATTACGCTTTTAAATGCGTAATGGTTGTAATGCAGAGTGTATTGTTATGCAGAGCCTGCCTTTGATATGGCCCGCTGGTAAGTCATTTTGAAGGCTTTTTGCTCTGCATAAAAGTGGCCGCTTTGAGGGATGCGATCAGCTTGTCGGTAACCTTAAAGCGTCCGGAGCGCAGTTTCGGAGGCACCATCGATTCCAGGGCTTCCAGTTTCACCGACGGATCCACTCGCAAGTACATCTCCGTGGTTTGCGTCTTCGCGTGGCCAAGCCACAGGGAGACCTTTCGAAGATCCTTCGTCGCCTGCAGAATAGTCAACGCGCAGGTGTGCCTCAGAACGTGTGGGTGCACGCGCTTCGTGGCCAGCGAGGGGTAATGCTGCTTCACGGTTCGGATGTGTTTACGCAAGATGTATTCGAAGCCTGAGCGAGTCAAGGATCCGCCGCGCGCATTGACGAACAGTTCCGGCACCGGTACGGTTCCCCTCGCTGCCAGCCAGGCTCGAAGCGCCGAAGTGGTCGTCTTCCACAGCGGCAGGCACCGTTCCCTCCGGCCCTTGCCATGGACGAGCACGCTGGGTTGTGGCTGGAATTGGAGATCGTCCAGTCGGAGGCCGATCAGCTCGGAAACACGTAAGCCTCCTGCGTAGCACAGGTGCAGCATGGCACGGTCCCGAATGCCTTTCCACCCGGTTGGGTCGGGCGAATTCAGCAGACCCTGGATTTCCTCCGCCGTCAGATGCCGGACCAGTTTTGACTCGGTTTTCTTGGCGGGAATCGCCAGGATCCGCCGGATCTGCTCGATCGCTGACGGAACGCGATACTCCAGGAAGTGCATGAAGGATTTGATCGCGGCCAGCCGGATGTTTCGAGAGCTTGCTCCATTGCCGCGTGTGGTTTCCAGATCGTTCAGGAAATCGAGCACGAGCGGCGCATCGATTTGCTCCACCGTCAACTGGGATGGCGCTGCCTGGAGGTGCTTGCTGGCGAAGGTTAAGAGCAACTGGAAGGCGTACGCATAGGAGTCACGCGTGTTCTCGCTTGCGCCTCGTTCGATGGGCAGTCGTTGCTCGAAGAAGGCAGTGAGGTGCGGCGCGAGCGGCGTGCTTGTCTTGGTTTGTGCGAGAAGGGACTTTTCACCTGCAGGACCTGGCGCTGGTCCGCGCCGGGATTTCTGGCTGGTTCCACGGCATTCACCGGGACACCCGGGATGGGTTCTCGACTGCCTCGACCGCGTGTTTTTGCGGTGCCCTGTCAGGGTCATGTTCGCCTTCCCATAGCAAATTCTTCTGCACGGTCGGCGATGTCCCGCATTAGCTCCGGCACCGCTTCCAAATACCAATACGTGTGGGCTACCTTGCTATGACCCAGATAGGTCGATAACGCCAGCATGTGTTTGGTGACGGCATCGCGGCCATCCGGGCAGGTTTCGAGAGCTCTGACGGTAAAGGTGTGCCTCAAGGAATGAGGAGTGGGTCGGACACCTCCGGGGCCGGGCGGCAGCCCGATTCGCTTCACCGCTTTGTGGAATGTCCCATCCACAGAGCTCAGCGCAAGCGGTTTTCTTCGCAGCGACACGAACACATGGTCGTCGAAGGGGACGTAGGGGCGTCGTTGCTGTAGATACCGTTCCAGTGCCGCCTGTGCCGTCTCATGCAAGGGCACTAGACGGCTCTTGCGGAATTTGGTGCGTCGAATGACCAGACCATCTGGCGTAATGTCGTCCAATCGCAGACGGGTCGCTTCGGACACGCGCAGTCCCGTGCAGGCCAGCAGGGAGAAGAGCGTGCTGTAAGTCGCTCGGGCAAGCCGAGGCCGCGCTCGCAAGGCCGCCTTGATGAGTTGCCGGATCTGCTCTGCTGTCAAAATGTACGGGGTTCGTCGTGGCGGCCTCTCAGCGCCGAAAACCGCCGGCGGCACCTCGTGGCGTTTGTCCTCGGCGCGAAGATAGCGGGCGAATCGGATGATGATCCCGAGCCTGCGAGCGCGCTGCGGAACCGCTTGTGCCAATCCCGCCCATTCGATAGCGGTCTTGGCTGAAATGTGGTGCTGCTGTCTCGCCTCCGAGAACGCCGCAAAGTTCTTCAAGAAAGAACCTTCGCACCTCAACTCGAAACCAACTGCCCGGCGAACAGCCAGATAAGTCTCGACAGCTCGGGTCAACATGGCTATACCTCCGGCCAGGGTTGGGCAATTTGCCGCAAAGACGGGATATCCACTTTGGCGTAGATCTGAGTAGTTTCGATAGAGCTGTGGCGCAGGATGATGGCGATGTCTTGCAGCGATGAGCCTTGCCGCAGCATGGATGTCGCGAGCGAATGTCGAAGCAAATGCGCGGCCCCTCGACTGGGGCGCACCACACCCGCGCGGCGCAAATGCCTGTCGACGATACACGAGACAGCAGAATACGAGGTGAAAGGTCTAATGGGTGCAAGGGCTGAGACAAAAACCGTATCGGCGTTGGTCCGTGGCCGGCCTTTTTTTAGGTAAGCCACGATCGCCTGACCCACTTCCTGGGTCAGCGGCAGCCGCGCGTGGCGATGCCCCTTACCGCAGACCTGAATCGAGGCGTCCTTCCAGTCGATGTCAGTCAGGCGGAGATGTGCGACATCGCCCGCCCGAAGACCCAAACGGGCCAGCAGCAGCAAGATCGCCCGATCCCGCCGGCCGACGGCTGAGGCTCGATCACAGGAAGCGATCAGACGTTCCACCTCTTTTCCTGGAAGATAGCGCGGCAGAGAAGCCAGACGCCAATGAGCCACAGTGGGGATGGCGGCATCCAATCCCACGGCGCATTGGCCTTCGGCGATCAGGAAACGCAGAAACATGCGGACTACGGTGGCGCAGTTTTTAGCTGTTCCCCACCCGCAGGAACGACTTTTCTCAAGAACAAATGCTCGCAACCTGCGGGCATCAAACCGGTTTGGCTCCTCTCCCAGCCGCTGGAGCAACTCGCGAATGTAAATGCGATAACTACGCAGGGTCACATCACAGATACCCCGTTGTTGGCGCATCCACTGACAGAAAGCCAACAACAGGGCCGGATCGTGAACTGGGGGTTTGATCGATTTCTTGATGATGATCCGGGCCTCTCGCAGGTAGGCCAGGAACAGGCGCGCACCACGGACCACACTCAGCTGATCCCGATGGCCGTAGTGTGGGCAGTGGCATCGACTCAGGTGGCGCCCGAATCCCACCAGGGATTGTTCGTTCACCGACATGGTCTGCCGATGGGTCCAATAGAGAAAGTGCTCCGCCGCTCGAAGGTGTAGGCGAGCAGTCCTCGTTCTGTACCCGCTATCCGATAAAGCTTGAGCGAAGCTTTCCAACTCTAACAGCATGGGCGAGCTTATAACCCAGCGGCAGGAGCAACACCAAAAGGATGTTGTTTGCAAGAATTCGGAGGCATAAGTGGTTGAACAGTAGGCAGTTGGCAGGGAGCCAAGGTGTTGTTTGCAAGATTCGCCAGCCGCCGCTTTTGGTCCCGTAAGCGCTGTTGCCGACGATTCCGTTCCACCTGCCGAGGGTGGTTCTGACGGTATTTCTTCCAATAGCCTGGGTTCGCCTCGCGCCACTTTCGCGGACTCTCCAAGCAGACCTGCCGATACACCGGATCGGAAACCATCTTCTGCCGATGATAATCGGACCGGCGTTGGCTCTGGCATGCGGGCTGGTTGCAAACCTGTTGTTGAGGATGATAACGATTAGCCTGAAAACCTTGTCGACAGTAGCGGCAACGGTGATGCTTCATCAGGCGACTCCGGAGGAGAATGGAAGGAACTCATTCTCTCCGGAAGCGCCATTAAACGCGGAGCAGCTACTCAGAGAACTCAGTGCCTATTGCGCTGTTGCCGTGTCTCCACCGATGTGGCCCCCTGTTTATCGCTGCCAGCCTTCGAAGGAGGGCATGACGTCCGAGTTCGAGCGGCGAGTCTGGAGTCGGCAAAGGCCATACGATTATGCGGTGCAGTCTGATCTGCAAAATCAGCAGATCATCCACCTGACCATCGGGATAGGCGGTTTCTCGGCTGCGCAGCTCCGCGTAACAATACGCTCTGCATTACAACCATTACGCTTTTAAATGCGTAATGGATGTAAAACTGCTGTCGGCAGGCTCAAACAATCGGGGATGTTCTGGACCGTCCGCGGAGCTAACGCCATCATCGCCCTCCGTTGCTGTCACCTCAGCGCAAAATTCGAGGATTATTGGGACGCCAGACGGGTGCGGGCCTGACTTTAATGTCGTGCGCCCGTGACAGGAGGCTTCCGTCTGCGCTCTCTTTCCCGCGTTTACTCGCGCCGGTTCACCCTGAGGCAGAACCGAAGGGCGCTGCCTTCTTGTGCGCCTTCAGGAACGTCCCCTGCTCTAGCTCACGGAACGCCTCGCGCAACTGCTCCTGCGTATTCATCACAATCGGCCCGTACCACGCCACCGGCTCCTCGAGCGGCTTGCCCGACACCAGCAGGAAGCGGATTCCTTCTTCTCCCGCCTGCACCATCAACTCATCGCCGCGGTCGAACAGCACGAGGGACCGGTTGTCCGCCTCCGAGGGAGGAGGCGCGGTTTCCAGCCATCCCACTGGCTCCGTCGGAACCTCCAGCGGTTCTGAGGCGTTGCAGAATTTCCCCGTGCCCGCGAACACGTAGGCGAACGCGTGCCGTGTCACTCCCACCGGCAGCATCTTCCGCCGCCCCGGCGGCACACTCACATCCAAATAAATCGGGTCCGCCGCGATGCCTTCGACCGGCCCCGTCTTGCCCCAAAACTTCCCGCACACCACGCGCACTTGCGTCCCGTCGTCATCAGTAATCTCGGGAATCTCCACGGCTTTCACTTCCTGGTAGCGCGGCGGCGTCATCTTCAGCGCCGAGGGCAGGTTCGCCCACAACTGAAACCCGTGCATGCGCCCGGCGGGATCGCCCTTGGGCATCTCCTGGTGGATGATCCCGCCGCCCGCGGTCATCCACTGGACGTCGCCCGCGGCAATCGTTCCGCGATTCCCCATGCTGTCTCCGTGTTCCACCGTACCGGAAAGTACATACGTAATCGTCTCGATGCCGCGGTGCGGATGCCACGGAAAGCCCGCCAGATAATCCGCGGGCACGTCATTGCGAAAATCGTCCAGCAGCAGGAACGGATCGAACTCCTTCGTGTTGCCGAATCCGAACGCCCGCCGCAGGTGCACCCCCGCGCCTTCCACCGTCGGCTTCGCCCGTATCAGCCTCTTCACCGGCCGCAGTGACATATCCGCCTCCCCGATAGCTTACTTCCCTGATGAGCTCCTCAGGCTAATTCTCTCCCGCAATCCCGGATACAAAGACATCAAGGCAAACGTCCATGGGTGGCCCAATCTTATGCTCCTCATCCTTGTCTCGTAAACGCGTATCCTAAAAAAGTCAGCATGTGAGAGCTGCCGACTGGTCCGCGACATTATGGTTCACCGCGCGAACCCCGTCAAAAGGACTGCTTTCCCAGAACCTTTCAAGTAAACTCTCACGCGCGCAATCTTCTGAAATGCGGCTCTCTTCGCCTTCCTTGGCGTTACGGAATCACCCGCTCGTGAGTAGGAAGATTTCCTCACTTCGTTCCGAGTCGTGTATTGCCGGCGGGCATGCATCCTGCCGAGCTTGTCGGGAGGATTCTCCTCATCTAACTGTTTACGACTGCCTCAGTCGGCTGCGGCGGGGCCAAACCGCGCGGCGGCGCGGGCGCGAGCCTTGGCGGCTTCGGCTTCGCGATGGCGCCGCGGAGCGGAGGTTTCTAGAGACTGCAACAGGCGCACCGAGGCGCGGGCGATCTCGTCAATGGCCGCGTTGAACGCGGCCTCGTTGGCTTTTGACGGGTGGTGGAAGCCCGTGATTTTCCGGACGAACTGCAGGGAAGCGGCGCGCACCTCTTCGGCCGTCACCGGCGGATCGAAATGGAAAAGCGTTTTGATGTTGCGGCACATGGCGCGACTCCAGTATCGGGCGGTCAGCCGTCAGTGGTAAGGGCTCGGGGTTCGGCCCTTCAGTATACCGCCGAAACCGGGAGCCCCCAGATAACGGCCCGGTTGGTGACGGTTGGTGAAAATGCCCGCGCAGCCAAGGCGGACCAAGCGAGTGAGACCGCACGAGAAACGAGTTGACGTGAAGTACTTTGTAATATAGAGTACGTGGCGGAATGGAGCGCGAACTCGGAAGAATTCTCGTGCAAAGACCGGCGCTCCACCGTCGAGCACCCACCGACGAAAGCTGGACAAGGCACTTCCGGGACACGCGGCGCATGGACAAACAAGACTCGCAGCGATCGCCGGGATCGCCCGCCGCCGGATCGGCGGACGCTCGGAAAGCAACAGGCCAATCGGAAGCCAGCTCCATCACTGTCTCGGCAGCTGGATCATCGCGGAAAGGACTTCGAGATGCGGCGCGATTCTGGGAGCCGCGCCGGCTGCTTTACAACTTGGCGCTCTTTGGGGTCGTCCTGGGTTGGGTGACGAAAACGTGGCCGCATTTTCGACCGGCGATGACGCTGGAGTCGCTGGGCATCATGATGGTTCTGGCACTGCTAGCGAATCTTTGCTATTGCGCGGGGTATCTCACGGAAATTCTGATTCAGAACAGCACTTCGTCGTGGAACCGCCAACGCTGGGCGGTTTGGGTCGTGGGTACGCTGCTGGCAATCCTTTTCGAAAATTATTGGATCGCCGACGAGATCTATCCGTTTGTGCGCTAAAGCCGCATGCCACGCTCTGACAAGGGCCCGGGTTCGGCGCGCTAGCGACCGGGGTACCTGACGCGCGCCTGGCTCACCCGGAGCTGCGATCGTTGCCAGGCCAGGCGCGCGCCAGTCCTCGGTGGACACGTAAGGGACGGCGCGCTGGCCTCGCCAGGCGAGTCTTTGATCGAGCTAGACTCACCAAGTGCCCTGTGAGCCATAGCGCAGCCGTCCTCTCGCATAAGGGAGGGCGCAGGCCCCAAAAGTATAGGGAAAAGGTTAGGGTCTTCACCTGAGGTTTTCGCGACGGCAAAAGTGCAGCGGCTCGCGTCAGCCGCCGGCAATGGCGCCGAGAATGAGCAACGGCTCCTTCCCGGAGACCACCGCGTCGGGCAGGGGAGCGTCCGGCGATTCGTGAGAAAGATCTTCTTCGCACGCGAAGAAGCGTAAGAACGGCCGCCGCTGTTGTGTGACGTGGTCGCGAATGGTTCCCTGCAGCATCGGATAGGTGGCTTCGAGCGCGTCGAGCACGGAGCGCACCGTGGGCGGGCCGGCGACGTCTAGGGAAATCTCTCCTTTGACGTGCGCCAGCCCGCGCAAATGCGGGGGAAGGATAATTCGGATCTTGCCTGTGGGCGAGCCGGTCATCGCAGCGTTTGTACCTCGACGGACAAGACGGCCGGCAAATCATGCACGATGGCCTTCCAACTGTTTCCGGCATTGGCGGAGCAATAAACCTGCCCGCCCGTGGTGCCGAAATAGACGCCGCATTTTTCCAGCGAGTCGACGGCCATGGCGTCGCGCAGCACGTTGACGTAGCAATCTTTCTGCGGCAGGCCCTTGGTCAGAGGCTCCCATTCGTTTCCACCGGCGCGGCTGCGATACACACGCAGCTTTCCTTCATGCACGTAATGCTCGCCGTCGCTCTTGATGGGAATGACGTAAATAGTTTCCGGTTCGTGCGCGTGGACGTCGATGACGAAGCCGAAGTCGGTGGGCAGATTGCCGCTGACTTCTTTCCAGCTGTCGCCCGCGTCGTCGCTGCGCATCACGTCCCAATGCTTTTGCATGAATAGAACGTTGGGACGCGTTCCGTTCATCGCGATGTGATGGACGCAATGGCCCACTTCGGCGGTGGGATTGGGAATGTATTGCGAGTGCAGGCCTTTGTTGATGGGCTTCCAGGTTTTGCCGCCATCGTCGGTTCGAAACGCGCCCGCGGCAGAGATGGCGATGACCATGCGCTTAGGATTGCTGGGATCGTGAAGGATGCTATGCAGACACATGCCACCAGCGCCTGGCTGCCACTGCGGACCCGTGCCGTGGCCGCGAAGTCCCGAAAGCTCTTGCCAGGATTTGCCGCCGTCTTTCGAACGGAAGATGGCGGCATCCTCGACACCGGCGTAGACGACGTCTGGTTCGGTGAGCGAGGGTTCAATGTGCCAGACGCGCTTGAACTCCCACGGATGCTGCGTGCCGTCGTACCATTGGTGCGTGGTGAGGGGCTTGCCGGTTTCCGCGGAAGTGTCGTAGACGAATTTGTTGCTTTCGGCCTTGGGCGCTCCTCCCGGCCCCGTGGTGGATTCGCCCGGGGGTGTTCCCGGCTGGATCCAAGTTTTGCCACCGTCATCGGAGCGTTGGATAATCTGCCCGAACCAGCCGCTGGTCTGCGAGGCGTAAATGCGGTTGGGACTCGCGGGCGATCCTTTCATGTGATAAATCTCCCAGCCGGCAAAATGCGGGCCGCTGACGGTCCATTTTTCGCGTTTGCCGTCCGCCGTCAGAATGAACGCACCTTTCCTTGTCCCCACCAGCACGCGAACTTTGCTCATGAAATGCTCCTCTCCCTTTTTTCAGGCTCTCTTTCTTACCAAGAGCCTGAAACGGAATCAAATCAACTTCGCAAGGGTAGCAGCGCGCGCAAGCGGGCTTCGCGGAAATACCGTCCAAGCCACACGAGTACGCCAAAATAAACCGGGAACAGCGTTTGGCGGAGCGGATTCCCGCAGGATTGCAACGGCGCCGCCGGGTCAGCCGGCTCGCTCCCAGAATCGAGGCGCCTGGAATAACCCAGAGGAAGGTGCCCACGAGCAGGCTGATGCCGATCGCGACAATACGATTTTCCCAAAAGGCCGAGCCGAGCGCTTGCTACGAGCACGGCGGAAATCTTCATCACTTTGGTGATGCCGTCAAACGGCGGAACAATACGAAGAGCGCGCTCCAGGGCGCGCCCGGACCACCGCGCGCCTGTTGGAATGGAAGGCGGCTCTACCGGCGGCGCTGCCTGCGAAGAGATAGGAACGCCCGAACTCATGAGATCCCCTTAGCATTTGACCGGTATCCAGATTTCCATTCCGCCCATTCCGGTGCGCGGATCGAATTGTTCGGTGTAGCGCTCGAAGAAATCCGGCGCTTCCCCGGATCGTCGTGCGGGTTCCTGGCCGGATTCGGGGAACCACTTGCTACCGATGGCTTCGATGGTCTCGCGAATCCGGGAAACGTGCCCGCGATGAGAGAAGACCGCGTAACGTTGTGCGGGGATGCTGACAATCGTGAATTCAAGGGGAAGGCTCGAGAAATCGGAGACCTCGACTCCGCAAAGGTAGCTAATGGCCGGCGAATTCTCCGGGCACCAGCTCACGCCATAGGCAGTGCGGCCAATCTGTCCGGGGATTTTCCCGAGGTGCGGGACAAGGCGCTGCCATTGAACGGGAAGGTCGTTCATGGATTCGGGGGTGTAATCGCTGCGCAGCCCGGCGATGAGCAAGGCTTTGCCGTTTTCGAAGCGCGGTGGTTCGAGTTGCCGGGCCTGCGATGGTTTTGTTGCTGCGTGAGTCATGGGCATCCTCCGGCGCGGCGGCGAGACCTGGCGTCGTAAGTGTGCCCAAGTCACTTGCAAAATGCAAGTTAAAAATGCTAGTGTGAAACAATGGCAAAGAGAAAGCCAAAGTGGCGGTCGGGCTGCCCGCTGAATGCTTCGCTCGAGATGCTGGGCGACCGCTGGTCGCTGCTGATCATCCGGGACATGATGTTGCTCGGGTCGCAAAGGTTCAAGGAATTTCTAGGCTCCCACGAAAGAATTGCGACGAACATATTGGCCGACCGGCTGCGCAAGCTCGGAGCGTATGGAATCATCCGGACCGAGAGCGATCCCTCCGACGGGCGAAAGCTCATTTACCGGCTGACGCCAAAAGGGATTGATCTTGCGCCAGTGCTGACCGAAATGGTGCTGTGGGCCGGGCGGCACGAGAAAACGGAAAACCAAGCCCTCGTCCGGCTGATGGAAAAGGACAAGCAAAAATTCCTCGAAGGGATCCGCGAGCGCTGGAAGCAGAACCAAACTCATTGGAACCGCTCATCGAAACTGATTCCGCGGCTTGGCGGCGGATCCCTCGGCCCCAGTGAAGCGCACCAACGCCTCATTTGACGAATTCGCCGTAGCCGCCGTCGACCACGCATGCCTGCTGGCTGCAAGAATCCGACGAGCGGCCAAGTGCTATGGCTGGCTCTTTTCTCGGTTTTTGGTTTCTTCGAGAAGTTTGCGGAATTCTGCAACCGCAGGCACGTCAGGTGAGCGCAGCGCGTCCTTGGCGACATAGCGCCAAAGCGGTGGATGGTCGAGGGGATAGTCCACACCTCCGGCATAAACAACCAACATGTCTTCCCGTGGGCCCGCCTCGACCTTGGGACGAGCCCCGGTGTCGTGCTGCGCGCCTTGCGCGGCATCGGGCGGACGCCCTCGCTGTCCTCCGACGCGGATGCCATTATCCGTGGGTTCGAACACGACGGGACGATCGTTGTCGTTTGGCACGCCGCCAATCGTGGGCTCGACGAGTTTGCCCTGGCCTTTGCGAACCACAATGACCAGGTCGGGGTTCTGCCCGTCGAGAACAGGCAGAAGCCGCCCACTTCATGATGGCCTTCTCAACATCGTCGCGGGCTGTTTTGTTGGCAGCGGGATGGCTGACGGAAATGCCTGCATCAGGATCGATGAGCACCAAAACGGTGCGCGCCTTGAGTACCGTGGCAGGCAGCAGATTTTTTTTCTTGTCGGCGGAGGCGGCAAGAGCAGTTAAGGTTAAGAGAAGAACTCCGGTCAACAATAGGCGTATGCTGGCGTATGCGGATTGACATGGCAGTCCTCCGGACGACCCACATTCGGGTATGGTACCCCCGCAACGGCAGTGCCGGCAAGGCGTCTCGAGAAGGCCCAGCCTTAGCTGAGGACGCGGGAACGGTTATTTCCAGAGGACGAGGATGGCACCCATCACGAGATAGCAGACGAGTTGGTAGCCGGTATTGATGGCGAAGAGCTTCATGCTTTGCTTGGCAAACAGGGCCCCGGTGAATTGCACGGTGGCGACGAAGCCGAGCCAGATGTGAAAGCTGGCCATGAGGCCGAAATCGAGAGACTCCGCACTCATGCCATGAAGAATAAGCGCGAGGGTGAAGGCAGCGATCAGGGCGGCCACGAAGGAACCGGCGTAGGCGGGACCGGCGTGCTTGCGCATTTCGTCCATTTCGGCTTTGTCGTTGAGGCCGTAGCCCATCTCGCGGGTCCAGGGCTTGGCAAAGAGCAAGGGCGAGTACCAGACGAAACCAAGAATCATGCAGGCAATCGCGGCCACCAGGATAGCAAGCCAATTCAAGCTATGCATGTGCATAAAACTCTCCTTGTCTCGGGTCGCTCGGGAAAAGATAGGCGGTATGGTATGACGCGGCGGGAGGGGATGCCAAGGCAAAAAGGCTCGTTCACAGTCGTGCCCTGGGAGCGCCGTGCAAAAGGCTGAAATCCCGGGGCGTTGCGCGTGTGGGAAAAAAGCGCGCAGTGCGTTGCCCGGCTGCTGGCACCAGGCCAGCGTCCGCGTTTCCAAACAGAGCGGAACGGCGATAAGAGCATCTTATAGCAAAAGGCAAAGTGTCCTTGGAATCGGCGGAATCGGCGCGCTCCCGTGTCATCGCGTGGTTACTGGGAACCGCGGTGCCCGGAACCATTTCGGAATCCCAAATCGCCCCGAGATCTGGTCGGTCTCCTGGCGTCCTCCCGGGAGCAGTACGAGGCAGAAGCAGGGGTAGTCACTTTTGCGCCGCACTCAGCAAATTATCCTCCTTGGTGGCCGCACTCAGAAAATTATCCTCCTTGGTGTGCCTGAAGATGCTTTAAAACAGAAAGAACTCAGGGAACCCACCAACCTGAGAAATGCGTTTCCGCTTCGATGCAGCATGGCCGTCACCCTCCAGCGTCGTGATGGGCGACGTCATGCCGACGGGGAATGGGGCAAATCCCGGCGGTCCGAGCCGAAATCCGGACAAGGAGGAGCGGTTCATGAAAGTAAGAATTCTCGGTCTTTTGGCAGTTGGATCCTTGGTTCTAGGCTAGCGTTTGCTTTCTTTTCCTCGACGCCTGCGGCGCCGCATAAGGCGAATGTTCCGGCGGCTCCTGAGGCCAATGCGCTGCCCGCGACGCCATCGGCAGGCACTCCCGCGGAACCTCATCCGCAAATCCGCGAGGCGCTCGCCGCCTTGCGCCAGGCCAAGGAACATATGGAACACGCCGCGCATGATTTTGGAGGACACCGCGTAGAGGCGTTGAAGGCAACCGATGAAGCGATCCGGCAATTGGAGATGTGCCTGAAGTACGACAAGGATTAGCGGCAGAAGAGCGCCGCGGGCGCTCCCGGTTGAGCGTACGGACGAGAGCCCGGGCTCGAGGAAGAGATCAGCCCGGGTTTTCCTTTGGCAAAGGAGTTTGCCGGAGGGGCTCAAGCCCTGCTGGCTCGAGAGCCGTTACGCCGGAGCAGAAGACGTAAAGAAATCGGCCCCTTTTCAAGTACGCAAGCCTCCGAGGGCCTAGCGGATCAGTTGGCGCGTCGGAATTCGATGTAATCGCGGCCCACGTGAAGGCGATAGCTTCCGGCGTTAGCGGAGGCCAAGACTTGAAGCGGGACGGGGCGCTTCATTTCGGCGTCGCGTTGCCCGGCGGCTTCGATGAGGTTATTGGCTGCCAGGTCCATCAGGATGAATTTCCCACCCACAAAACCGAAGCCGTAAGCACCGGGCTTCAACGCCTGGCCGCCGATTTCCAGATTCACCTCGCTGAGCAAATACCCTTGGTATTTCTCCTTGATGGCTGTGGAGTAGCCAGAGCTGTCCACGAGACCCGCCAGAAGGTAAAGGTCATCGGCAAAATGCACGCCGCCAGTATTGCGGAGTTGCGCCGGAGCCACCTGACCGCGGAAAAAGACGTGTTCGGGAAAGAGTTTGGGAGTGATGTCTGCGGCCTTGAGGACGAGGTCCTGTCCGGCAGACCGCCCGTCGGCGGGCGTTGGCTGGAAAGCGGAGGCAAGGAGCAAGAGAGGTAAAAATACAAAAACCTTTACGAAGAGTTTCATCGCACTCCTTTCAAGGTAAGGGCATGATACGGGATTCCCTACACTTGAGCAAAGACGCTGCGGCTGACGGGGTCATTCCCGCATTTCCATGGGCGGTGGGCAGCCGCGTCATGTGGTATGTTACGCGCGCTCGCAAGCGTGGCTAACGCGGAGGATAAAGATGCTGGACCGGCGAAATTTCATGAAGACCTGCTCCGGGATGGGTTTGGCGGGAACATTGTTCCCGGGAGTGTTGTGGGCGCAGGCGCAAGCACAAGGCGCGGCAAAAATTACGAAAGAGATGATCGACAACGCCGCGGCCATCGCGGATGTGCCCATCGCGGATGAATACAAGGAAATGATGCTCGCCGACCTGAACGTTCACGCCAAGGGCTACGAAGAGGTTTACAAGCTGCACATTCCGAATTCGGTGGATCCCGCGCTGCTGTTTGACCCGGTGCTGCCAGGAGTGAAATTCGAAACCGAGCGTAAAGCAATGCGGATTTCGAAAGCGTCAAACGTGGCGGCAGTACCGAAGAGTCTGGAGGACTTGGCGTTTCGAAGCGCGAGAGAGCTGGGAGAATTGGTGCGAACGAAGAAGGTTTCGTCGGCGGCGCTAACGCAAATGTATTTGCAGAGACTGAAGAAATATGACCCGACGCTGAAATTTGTGGTGACGCTGACCGAAGAGCGCGCATTGGCGCAGGCGAAGAAAGCGGATGCAGAGATTGCGGCGGAAAAATACCGCGGGCCGCTGCACGGGTTGCCTTGGGGAGCAAAAGATTTGCTGGCGACGAAGGGTTATCGCACAACGTGGGGTGCCGGGGGATTCGAAAATCAGATGGTTGACGAGGACGCCACGGTGGTGAAGCGCCTGGATGAGGCAGGCGCGGTGCTCGTAGCGAAATTGACGCTGGGAGCGCTGGCGCAGGGGGACGTGTGGTTTGCCGGGGTGACGCGGAATCCGTGGAACACGAGTCAGGGGTCGAGCGGGTCGTCGGCGGGGCCCGCCTCGGCTACGGCGGCAGGATGCGTGGCCTTTAGCATCGGTTCAGAGACGCTTGGGTCGATTTCGTCGCCTTCGACGCGCTGCGGCTGCACCGGACTGCGGCCAACGTTCGGGCTGGTGCCGCGGACGGGGGCGATGGCACTTTCCTGGAGCATGGACAAGCTGGGACCAATTTGCCGGGCGGTGGAAGATTGCGCGCTGGTGCTCGATGCGATCTACGGCAGAGACGGGAAGGATCGCACCGTGCAGCCGGCAGCCTTTAACTGGGACGCCAATCTGGATTGGCGAAAGTTGCGCGTCGGTTATTTGAAGGCGGATTTCGAACGAAAGCCCGAGCCGCCGCAAGAAGAAAAGGAGGAGCCGGCGAAGACACCCGAAGAGCAGAAGCAGCGCGATGAACAAAAGAAGCGGCGAGAATTCGCGCGGGCACGCGCGGAGTACGACCGAAAATACAATGACGCGGCGCTCGTGAAACTGCGCGAGATGGGCGTGAACCTGATTCCCGTAGAGCTGCCAAAATTTCCGTACAGCGCGATTACGGTGATGCTGACCGCAGAGGCAGCAGCCGCGTTTGATGAGCTGACGCGCACGGGAAGAGACAAGCTTCTGACTTCGCAGAAAGACTACGACTGGCCAAACACCTTTCGCGCGGCGCGGTTCATCCCTGCGGTGGAGTATATCCAGGCGGCGCGCGCGCGCAAGCTGTTGATGGATGCGATGGCGAAAGTGCTGGAAGACCTGGACGTGATTGTGGCGCCGACGAACGGAAGCCCACAACTGATGATCACAAACCTGACGGGCCACCCGTCAGTGATTCTGCCGAATGGGCTGCGCGGAGAGGACGCACCGAAGCCACTGTCGGAGGATCCCGGCGATTTTCAAAATTCCGGCGGCCCCGGAACGCCAACAAGCGTGACGTTCCTCGGAAAGTTGTATGGCGAAGCGGAATTACTGGCGTTTGCGCAGGCGTATCAACAGGCCACGGGATTTCATCTCGAGCATCCGAAGCTTGAGGTTTAGCCGGCAAGGCCTAAGTTTAAAACGAAGATGGAGCCTGCTACATGCCCTTCTGCATGGGGTAGCCCATCCCGGCCCAATCGACGGCGAAGCTCGTCGGGATGGTCAGCACGCGGAGCTTCTTGAAGCCCATGCTGCTCATCGCGGTGTACGCAGGGCGGATGTTGGGGCACTTATCGAACGGACAGCAGCCGCAGTAGATGACGAGATCGGTCGAGCGCGGAACTGTGGCCGCCCACGCCTGCAATTCCGCAAGGCCCTGATCGGTCGAGGCGGTGCCGTGGAAAGCCGCGCCCGGCACGTGGCCGCCAACATAGAGGGAACGAAAGCCGACAAAAACCACGGTCGGAACCGACAAATACTTGTCGGTGAGCATTTTGGCAAGCTTGGCAGGCTCTAGCGTCTGCGAACTGGGCCAAGGATCGACGGATTTCCTTTCGTCCCCGCTCGCGCTGTTTACCGGGAACGAACCGACAGCAATGGCGAACAGAAAGATCAGCGACGAGACCAAAACGCAGCTGGGAGAGCGAAGCTCGCGGAACAGGGACACCTGAAGGCCTCCTGATTGCTGTCCGATTGTAAGCCGAAGAGGGTGATCGAGACTACTCGGATGGACGGCGGGGAGAAGCGGAAGATAGCAGTGGACCGCCGAGGTGGAAAGGAATACGCCCCGGGGATGCCTCGAGAAATGCAGTACGAATTACTTTTTCTGTTCGGCTCGAGTACGCTGAAGCTTCGCGGCCGTTGTGCGCAGCGTCTCAGGAACATTCTTATTGGTTGTAAGGCGCTTGAGGTCTTGGGGATTCAGCATGGGCAACATGTGCAGGGTTACGTCCAGAGGAGTTTTGGGATTGTTGATGAGATGGCGCACAACCACATAGTTCTTGCGAAACGCGCGATTGCCTGCAATCAACCGGAGAACTTCATCGGTGAGGCTGGACATGGCGGCGAATGCTTCGACTTCCTGATCCGTCAGGCGCGGGGACTGCAACACGGCGCGCTGGACGACCTTGTTGGCGTCGCGGATGAGCGTGCGGCGCGCGTCGGAGCCGCCCTTAATGGCATATTGCACGCGCTGGGCAACCGTCATTTTGGCGATGCGCTGAATGAGAGTTTGCCGGCGCTCGGCGTCCGGTTCCGCGGCGGCAGCGGCGTCGGCCAGGGCAGCCTCGTCGATGGGATGGGCGGGCCCGTGAAGTTCGCGAAGCTGATTTTTCTGTTCAGGGGTCAGGGAGGGGGAATGCTCGAGAGCAGCGGCGAGCGCGGGAGATGCGCTAACGCGGTCGAGGTCCTCGACTAAGGTCTGCGTTGCGACATCTGAAAGATGGCGTAGGACATGAACGAGAAGCTCTGCAGGGCAATTCTTATTTTCGACCAGCGCGTCCGAGATGCCGGGCTTGTCGGCCAGATGCCGTGAGGCATAGGCAAACAGAGCAGGCAAGGCGTTTTCCCGCTTGATAGCCTCGACAAAAGACTCCAGCGGGGCGGAGAGGATGGCCTCACCGGCGCGGGTGGCGATCATTTCGTCAGTGTCGCCTGCCAGAACGGCAAGAAGCTCTGCGCGGTCCGCGGGCTGGAGATGCGCGCCGCCTGTGCAAACCGCAAATTTACGTTCACGCGTGGCCCGGCCGTGCCGAAGGTCTTCCACAACTTCAGGGCTTAGAGTCTCCACCGTTTGCCTGCCTCAAGTCCTTCTGGGTATATACCATTCTACCGAAGGTTCCCGGCGGACCGAGGGGCGCCATTGGTCTGCCGTTCAATTGCAGCAACACGGCCGCGGAGTTCGTGGCGGTGACGTCAAACTGGCGTTTCGCGGTGAAATGGCGGGTATCGCCGGCGTACACCTGGGAGTCCAACAGGACTTTGTCATCCGCAATGACACGAACATGCGTCGCCGCCGAGGTGGAAACGGAAAGCTCGAGGGGTACATCGGCAGAAGGAGCCGGGGCGGCCGCGGATTGCTTCGCAGCGCGATACGCACCGATGTGGCGCCATCCGTACCGGCCCGAATAGAAAATTAAAACGAGCAGGAGCAGGCCCCCCAAAAAGACGACCGCGGGAATCCACCGGGAGGAAGACGGAATGGGCTGCTCCGGCTTGGGAGGGGTGGAAGGTAGATTCTCGGCGCGGGCCGAGTCGTATTCGCCGAGGAGCGCCTCCTCGGAGAGGCCGAGATAGCGCGCAATACTGCGCACAAAGCCATGACCGAAAACGCCGCCGGGGAGTTTTCCCCAATCTTCGTTTTCCAGAGCCAGGAGGAAGCGGTTGCTGATACGCGTGGCCTTGCTTAATTCATCCAGGGAAACTTCACGGAGTTCCCGCTCGCGCTTCAGGCGTTCGCCGAATTTTCCCCTGGCCATGGAAACGACCTGTTCCTCATCGAGCAAAAGTGGGCGTGCGGCGGGCAGCGGCACAAGCCCTTGACGGACTATAGGCGGGGCGAGAAGGTACTGTCAAATGAATGAGTTGGCGGGTTGTGGAAAGAGAGACCCTGAATCGCCCGCGAAGATAGCGAGATGGCCACTCCTGTACCACAAGCATATTGCGTCTTTTTTTAACAGGGGCCTATACTGAGGTGGATTCGCCGCCCTCGGGCGTAGGAGGGTCGATTTGTGTTTGGGGGACCTGAACTGGCTTTTGCAGGCCGGGACACGGTAGTGTGCACGATAGAAAACACAGAAGGTTGTAAAACCACAAAGGGCAGGGCGCACTGACGCGTGGAAGAAGTAAAACAGTTTCCGGCTGTAGAACGGCGGCGCAACGTTGCGAGGTCGTCGGAACGTGAAAAAGGGGAGGTAGCGGTCTTCCAGGAACTGGGGAAGGCGCTCACCTCCTCACTACAGCTCGACCAGGTCCTCCGGACGATCATGGAGAAGATTGACGAATTCCTGCGCCCGGATAACTGGTCATTACTGCTTCTCGATGAAGAAAAACAGGAACTGTATTTCGAGCTGGCTGTTGGGAAGGCCTCGCAAGCCCTGCGCGACGTACGCATCAAAATGGGTCAAGGCATTGCCGGCTGGGTGGCGCAGCACGGCGAAACGGTGGTTGTGCCCGATACCTCCAAAGACACGCGGTTCTTCTCCAAAGTTGACGAAAAGACCAAGACCGAGACGCAATCGATCGTTGCCGTGCCGGTTCGTTTTCGGGACACCTGCCTGGGTGTCATCGAGCTGATCAATTGCGTCGGGCCTGGCGGGTTCGATCCGCGGGACCTGAAACTGCTCGAGGCGCTCTCGGATTTTGCCGCCATCGCGCTCGAAAACGCCCGCCACGTCAAGAAAATTCACGACCTGACCATCCGGGATGATTGCACGACGCTCTACAACGCGCGGCACATGAGCTTCATCCTGGAGACCGAGATTTACCGCTCGCAACGGTACAACTACGAGTTTTCGCTGGTGTTCATCGACCTGGACCATTTCAAGATGGTCAACGATACCCATGGGCACCTGGTGGGATCGCGCCTGCTGGCGGAAATCGGAAACGCGTTGAAGGTGCACTGCCGATTGATTGATTTTGCGTTTCGGTATGGCGGAGACGAATTTGTGCTCTTGCTGCCGCAAACATCCAAGGAAAATGCGCTCAATGTCGCGCGCCGCTTGCACAAGCTGATCCGGGAGAGCGTCTGGCTGGAAAAAGAAGGACTGAAGATCCGTCTGACGCCCAGCCTTGGCGTTGCATCTTACCCGGTCGACTCGCGCACCAAGGAAGGGTTGCTCCACCTCGCTGACGAAGCCATGTATCTGGTGAAAAACACCCACCGCGACAGCGTGGCAGCGGCAAATATAGGAATCCTGCCCAATACGGCAACTGCGGAATCAGCAGGATAGTTAGCTTTGCGAGCTGCCCACCCACCTTCCCTTCCCTAAGCACCGGATCTTTTGCAAGTCAAATTTGGCGCGACGCCGGGCTACGGCTCGCAGTACAATGCTGTCCGCTCCCGGCTCTGCCCACGCGCCACACGAAAGGAATCCTGGCGTTATGAAGCGCGCCCAGACGTCGATCAAGCTGTGTACATGCGGTCACGGCAAGAGCATCCATGCGGGAATTTTCCAACGTAAGAGAACCGGCCCAGCCAAGTGCAATTACCCCGATTGCCGGTGCTCCGGCTACCGGCCAGCGCCAGCGTCGCGTGTGAAGGCCGGCAAAGCGTAAGCATTCTCCCTTGCATTGAGCGCTCCGATAAGCGGCAATCGCGCCCGATAACGCGCCTTTGTATACAGCACTCCGAAATTTTGCTTAACTGAAAGCATGAAGCGAAGCGAAGCGGCCAGGTGGGCGCGCTGGTCGGCTGCCACGGCATGCTTGCTGGCATTGCTTACGGTGGGGGTGTACCTGGACCACAAGTGGGTGGCGCACCGAGAAAAGGAGAAAGCCCCGCCGCCGGCGCCCGCAGGTGTCGCGCGACAGGAGAGCAAACTTACCTTTTCCAAGGGCCTCGGCGCGCAAAAGCTTTTCACGGTAGAGGCGTCAAAAGCGACGAACTTTAAAGACAATGCCGCGAGCCTGCTGGAAGACGTCAAAATCACGATTTTCGGAAAAACCGGAGCGCGGCACGACGTCATACACACGCATAGTTGCGAGTACGAAAAAGACGGACAAAGCATCGTGTGCAGCGGCGAGGTTCAGCTCGAGCTAGAAAGCGCCGAGGTCGCTGAACGGGCGCAAGAAAGTCGTGGAACGACCGCAGAAAAAGTTCATGTGGAGACCCGCGGGGTCACGTTCAATCGCCAGACGGGAATCGCAAAGTCCGACCAGCCCGTGAAATTCGTTTTCCCCAACGGACAAGGAGATGCGATTGGCGTGGAGTACCGGTCGGAGGAAGGGGCGGTGCGGCTGTTGCGAGATGTCGGTTTCCTGTTGGTCCCTGGCAAGGCCACGCAAAAGAGCCAGACCTCTGGGACGACCGTCCCTGAGCCTGTTCGTGTGAATGCGAGCAGCGCGGATTTCGAGCGCGACTCGCGAGTGATGCATCTTCGCGGACAGGTACAGGCGCAGACGGTGAGCGCGCGGCTACGTGCAGGGGAAATCCGGCTGTCCCTCGACAAAACATTCCACGCAGAAAGACTGGTCGCGACTGCGGGCGCTGACGGAAAAGAACCCGAGCTGGACTCCCATGAAAAGGATGACAGCATACATTTGACCGGGAAAACCTTTACCGCCAGTTTCACACCCGAGGGATGGCTGACAAGAATGGAAGCCGCAGGCGGCGTCAAAGGTTCTCGAGAGAACGGAAACGATGCGGATGATTTCATCGCGGACAATGCCTCGATGGAACTGCGGCCGCGACGCAACGAGATCAAGGAATTGAATCTGCGGGGGGACGTGCAGCTGAAGTCAAAGATGGAGAAAACGGGCGAATCGAGAACGCTCGAAACCAGTGCGCTGCTTGTGCAATTTGCCGAGCGAAACAAGGGTGAGGGCAGCGCCCTGGAACGAGCGGAAACCCTGGCGCGGGGCACATTGGAATGGACGGACCCAGGGCCACAGCTAGCTAGGTCAGCATCTCCGGCAGAAGCTGGACCAGCGCGAACAAAACTAACCGCCGACAAGCTGGAGCTCACGTTCGGCGCGAACGGAAGAGCAAATCAACTTGTTGCTTCGGGCCACGTGGTGACAGATCGAGCGTTGCCGGGCAAGCCGGCCGAGACGGCAACTGCTCAGGATGGGAGCGCGCAGTTGCTGGGGAGTGGCGGCTGGTCGCAAATCGAACTGCATGGAGAGGTGAGGCTTAAGGAAGGCGACCGAAGCGCCCAAGGGGACCACGTTGTGTTTGTGCGGTCCGCGCAAACGGCTACGCTCGCGGGGAACGCGCTCGTGCGTGATGCGACCACGGAAACGCGGGCGGCGCGCCTTACCTTTGTGCAAAGCTCGGGGGAGATCCGTGCGGAGGGCGGCGTACAGTCGAGCGACTTTGCGGCGAAAGGCACAAGCCTGCAGCTGGCGGCCATGCCGGCAAATATCTCGGCGGACACGCTGCGCGCGAACTCCAAGACCGGCAGGGCCCTTTATATGGGCCACGCGCGGTTGTGGCAAGGCGATTCGGTGTTGGAAGCGGACTCGATCGAATTGCTCCGCGATGCGAAGACCCTGAATGCTTCAGGAAATGTTCGCGCGGTATTTCCGCAGAGCCCGGGAACGGGAATAACCCCGGCCCGGGCGTTGACGGTTCACGACAGAGCGCCCAACAAGGTAAAGCTCTGGCACATCACCGCCGGCACGTTGACTTATAACGACGCGGAAAACCGGGCGCACCTGGGAAAGGACGTGGTCGCGCAGTCCTCCGAGCAAGGAATTCGAGCACCGCAAATGGACCTGTATTTTACGCGCAGCGAAAAAGCCCCTACCGCTCCCGGCGGAGCCGCAGCTTCGGCGACGGCGGGTGCGCAACAAATCAGCCGCGCCGTCGCTACCGGCGGGGTGATGGTGGAGCAGGGAACCAGGAGAGCTACAGCGGAGCGAGGGGAATACACGGCCATTGACGGAAAATTGGTTATGACCGGCGGAAATCCCACGATATTTGACGCGTCGGAAGGAACTACAAGTGGCCGTCAATTGACCTTCTTTTTAGCGGATGATACGATCATTGTGGACTCAGAAAAAGGTTCGCGGACGTTGACGAAGCACCGAGTCGAGAAATGACGAGGTATGCTGAAGCTCCAGGCCCTCGAGTTAAGCAAGTCTTACCGTGGCCGCAAAGTCGTTGACGACGTCGAACTGGAGATCGGTCAGGGTGAAGTGGTCGGGCTGCTCGGCCCGAACGGCGCAGGAAAGACGACAACGTTCTACATTCTCGTCGGTCTCGCCCGGCCCGACTCCGGCCGCGTGCTGCTGAACGGCGACGAAATCACCGACTTGCCCATGTATCTTAGGGCCCGCAGTGGAATCAGCTATCTTCCCCAGGAACCCTCGGTATTTCGGCAACTTACCAGTGAAGAGAATTTGCTCGCGGTGCTGGAAACTCTCCCGCTTACGCCGGAGCAGCAGCGCGATCGGCTGGAGGAGTTGCTCGTGCAAGTGGGGCTCGAAACGGTCAGGATGAGTAAAGCCTACACACTTTCGGGCGGGGAACGCCGCCGGCTCGAAATTGCCCGTTCCCTCACGCTGCAGCCTTCTTTTATTCTTCTTGACGAACCGTTTTCGGGGATCGACCCTCTTACGGTAAAGGACCTCCAGGAAATTATCCGGGATTTGGCTAAGTCGGGGATTGGCGTGCTGATTACCGATCATAACGTCCGCGAAACTCTTAGCGTAACCGATCACGCATACATCCTGAAAAGTGGGAAAATATTCAGGAAAGGTCGCCCCGAAGAGCTCAGCGCCGATCCCGAAGTTCGGCGCGTCTATCTCGGTGATCATTTCCGGCTCAACTGACTCGAGCGAACGAAGAGACGAGCGCATAGATGGCTTGGCAGGGACTCAAACTCAACCTCAAGGTGGCGCAGAAGCAGATTCTGACGCCCGGCCTTGTGCAGATGGTCAGCGTGCTGGCGCTGAACCGGCTCGAGCTGAAGGAGATGATCAATCAGGAGATGATCGCCAACCCGGTGCTCGAGGAGCAGAGCGAAGAGCCCACGCAGGCCGACAATTACAGCGACGAAAATTTCCTAAAAGAGGAAACCGAGAAAGTTCCGGAGAAGCCGGAACCGAATCTTTTCGACGAGTTCGACGTCGGCACGTTCTTTAACCAATACCTCGATACGGGCGGTGACGGAGGCCAGTCGCAGGAGCGCGAGGTTTCCGAAAGGCCTTCGTTCGAAAAGTTCCTTTCTTCGCCGACGGGTCTGACCGATCATCTCCAGTGGCAATTGAGCGTCACGATTTGTTCCGACGCGGTCCGCCAGGTCGTGGAAAACATCATCGGTAACCTGGATGAGAACGGCTATCTGACGGCCTCGCCCGCAGAGCTCACGGAAAACGGAAAGTATTCCCAGGACGACCTGGACGACGCGCTGGCGGTGGTTCAGGAATTCGATCCTATCGGGGTAGGCGCGCGCGATTTGCGCGAGTGTCTGTTGCTGCAATTAAAAGCGTTCGATCCGCAAAACACTCTGGCGCAGCAAATTGTTTCCGAACATCTCAAGCAAGTGCAATCCAACCAACTCAAAGAAATTGCGCGGGCGCTGAACCGTCCGCTGGAAGTGGTGAAGCGCTCGATCGACGTCATCAAGAAACTCGATCCCCGGCCCGGGCTGCGCTACAACAAGAGCGAACCGCGGCTGGTCGAGCCGGATGTGTACTTCCGCAGAGTGGATGGCCAATGGCAGGCGTACCTTAACGAAGACGACATGCCGCAGCTGCGCTTAAGTCCGACCTATCGCCGCCTGCTGGTCAAGGATGCCGCCGACCGCGATGTGCGCAACTACGTCAAGGAACGCTTTACCGCCGCCGTGCAGCTGATGAAAAACATCGAGCAGCGCAAGCACACCATTCTGCGCGTGTGCCAGTCCATTATTGCGCGGCAAGGCGAATTTCTGGATCAAGGTCCTGACGCGCTCAAGCCCATGATGATCAAGGAAGTGGCGGAGGAAGTCGGCGTGCACCCCTCCACGGTAAGCCGCGCCGTAGCCAGCAAATACGCGCACACGCCGCAAGGCGTTCTGGAGCTTCGCTCGTTCTTCAGCGAATCGGTGAACGGGCCGGAAGGCGGCGACATGTCGCTGCTGACGTTGAAGCGGCTGGTCAAGAAAATGATCGAGGAAGAGGATTCCTCGAAGCCGCTTACCGACGAGCAAATCGCCAAGAAGCTGGATGATGCCGGAATCCACGTCACTCGGCGCACGGTGGCGAAATACCGCGAGGATATGCGCATCCCCAGCACTCATCAGCGTCGTGTAAAAAGCTGAGCCGCTCGCCTGTGAAGCCGCCCACGCGAACCCGACGGGACACGCGGCAACTCGTCATCCTCACTGGGCTCTCCGGCTCAGGAAAAAGCACCGTGCTCCGCGCTTTCGAGGACATGGGCTTCTATTGTGTGGACAACCTTCCGGTTGACCTCATCCCTATCTTTGCGGAACTTCATGCGGCCGGCGAAGGCGACTTTGCGCGCGCGGCATTGCTTGTGGATGCGCGCGAGGGCTTGCAACTCGAAAAGTTGCCGGCGCTGCTGAAACACCTCAAACGAGATCATCCCATCACCCTGGTCTTTATCGAGGCGAACGAAGATGCGCTGCTTAGGCGTTACAGCGAGACGCGTCGACCGCATCCCCTCGGAAAGAATTACTCCGTGCGCGAAAGTTTAGGCCATGAACGCGCGCTGATGGAGCCTATACGAAAACTGGCAGATGTGGTCATCGATTCCACACAGTTCAATGTGCACGAGCTTCGTCATTTTGTGACCACCCGCTTCAAAAATCCGGACACGCGCCCGTTGCTGGTATCGGTGGTCAGCTTCGGCTATCGCTACGGCGTGCCTTCCGATGCGGATCTGGTCTTTGATGTGCGCTTCCTGCCCAACCCGCATTTTGTTCCGCGCTTGCGCCCGTACAATGGCACGGACCCAAAAGTCCGCCAATACATCCGCTCCTTCCCGCAAACCGGCGAATTTTTGCGCCGCATCGAAAGCCTGCTGACCTATTTGATTCCGCATTACATTCGCGAGGGCAAGAGCTATCTGACCATTGCTTTCGGATGCACTGGGGGGAAACATCGCTCGGTGATGCTGGCGGAATCGGTTGAAAAGGCGCTCAGGAAGCGTGGCTATTCGGCGAAGGTCGTGCACCGCGACATCGAAAAGTAGCCGGAGCCCTGCGTTCGCCGCTTCCTCCGCGCGCCTCGCGCGCCAGGGAAACTTGACATGCTTCTGCGCCGCGAATAGCGTAACTGGAGAGAAACGCAAAGGGGGCTAAAGGTGGCTTGGTCGTTGCCGCCACAATTGAAGCGCTTGCTCGGCTATGTGCGGCCTTATTCTATCCGGCTAGCGCTGGGAATTCTTTTGGTCGCCTTCGTGGCGGTCGCGGAAGGCTTAGTGGCGTTGATGGTCAAATTGGCGCTGGATTTTGTCCTGAACCCAGCAGCCACGAGCTCCCTTTTACCGCTTGGTACCATACCCGGAACTCGCCGGGTCATTTACCTGAATGATTTCTTCCCGCAGCCGCCCTTCCACAACGTTTGGCCAATCTTTTCCATCTCGCTCATTGTTCTTTTCTTCTCGAAGGCTCTCGCGGAGTACCTGGGGGCCACGCAGATCCAGCACGTTGGACAGGCGGCGGTCACCGATCTGCGAAACCAGGTCTATGCGCGGCTGATTCGTCAGCCCATTGGCTTTTTTCAACACCATCCCACCGGCCGGGTCATCTCTACCGTGATTAACGACGTGGAGAGAGCCCGCCTTGTGCTCAGCGATTATCTGGCAGACATATTTCAGAAAGGCTTCACCTTTGTGGTCTTTGTTGGCATGATGGTGTACCTCAATTGGAAGATGGCGCTTGGCGCCGCGGTTTTGCTTCCTTTGGTTGTCCTGCCGGTCAACAAATTCGGCGGAAAAATTCGGCGCTCTTCAGAAAACAGCCAAACGCGCCTCGGGGACTTAAGCCAGATTCTTCAGGAAACCGTCAGCGGAAACCGTGTGGTTAAGGCGTTCGGCATGGAGGAATTTGAAAGCAAGAAGTTCCGCGAGGCAGCCCGCAGGCTTTTGCGGGAAAACATGCGCTGGGTGCGAGCCGCAGCGGCCACGGGACCACTGATGGATCTGCTCGGGGCCATCATTATTCCGTTGCTGTTGTTATATGCGCGAGACGAGATCAAGCACGGCCTGATGACCTCCGGCGTCTTTCTCGCCTTCATCTACGCCATGTTCAATTCCTACATGCCCCTCAAGCGCATTGGCTACATTTACCAGCAGTTTCAAGCCGCCTTGGGTGCCAGCGCGAAAGTATTTACTTATCTCGACCGGCAGGAAGAGGTAAGCGAGGTGCCGGGCGCGAAGCCGCTCCCGCTCTTCTCGCGCGAGATCATTTTCGAAAATGTCGGCTTCGCCTACGACAGCGAATCGGGTGCAGTTTTGGAAAGTATTCAATTCCAGGCGCGGTGCGGAGAAGTAATCGCTCTGGTGGGCTCGAGCGGGGCTGGGAAGACCACGCTGGTGAACCTATTGCCGCGGTTTCACGAGGCCACCGCCGGCGACATTCGGATTGACGGCGTGAATATCCGCGACGTCACCATCAAGTCGTTGCGTGAGCAAATCTCGATGGTCACCCAGGAAAACATCCTCTTTTACGACACCGTGTGGAACAACATTTGTTACGGACTCACCAACGTTCCCAAAGAACGAGTCATTGCCGCCGCACAAGCCGCGCTGGCCGAGGATTTCATCCTGGCGCTGCCAAACGGCTACAATACTGTCATTGGAGAACGCGGAACGCGGCTTAGCGGCGGGCAACGCCAACGGATCGCCATCGCGCGGGCCATTCTGAAGGATTCGCCGATTCTTATTCTCGACGAGGCCACTTCGGAGCTTGATACGGAATCCGAGCTCTACGTGCAAAAAGCCCTCGCGAATTTGATGGTGGGGCGAACCACCTTTGTCATTGCGCACCGCCTGGCGACCATCCGGCGCGCCGACAAGATCCTCGTGCTGGAGGACGGCCAAATTCGCGAAAGCGGCACGCACAATGAATTGATCGCCCGCGGCGGCACCTACGCGCGGCTGCACGACCTGCAGTTTGCCGATGACGACATGCTCACCCCCGCCCAAGCGGCACCCGCCAACTTGGAATCCCCGCAGAACCCCTCATGAGCGAAAAGCACACAACCAATGCGAAGCATCCCGAGTGCCTGTCCATGACCGGCTACGCGCAGGCGCGCCACGAAAAGCATGGCTGGGCGGTTCGCGTGACGGTCAAAAGCGTGAACCACCGGTTTCTTGATTTGAAGATGCGCTTACCGGAAGGTTTTGATCTTTATGACTTGCGATTGCGCCAAATCGTGCGCGAGCGCATTCATCGCGGTCATCTGGAAATCTACGTCAACGCGGAACCGGGAACGGCTGCGCCCGTTCAGGTCAATAAGGAACTTGCGCAGGCTTATCTGCGCGCAGCGGAGTCGCTCATGCGTGGAACGCGGGCGGCTGGAAAAATGGACGTGGTCTCCTTGCTGCGCCTTCCGGGTGTCATCGCCGGAGTCAACGGCGCCGTCCCGGAGGACGCGGACACCCAGGAAAAGCTGGGGAAGGCGCTCGAAATCTGTCTGCGTGAAGCCCTCTCGAAATTGGATGAGATGCGCCGGGCGGAAGGCAAGCATCTGGTCGCCGAACTGCGTGACCGCTTGGCGCGCATCGCAGGACAGGTCGAGCAGGTGAGCGGGCTGGCCGCCTCGCTGCGTCCGGCCTTTGCGCGGCGTCTCGAAACCCGTCTCAAGGAATTGCTCAGCGGAACCACCATCGATCAGGCGCGTCTGGCGCAGGAGGCGGCTCTGCTTGCTGAACGCAGCGATATCAGCGAAGAATTGGACCGCCTGCGCAGCCACCTGCAGCAGTTCACGAAGTTACTGGATGGCGCGGGCGAGCTTGGCAAGAAGCTGGATTTTCTGCTACAGGAGATGCACCGCGAGGCCAACACTATGCTTTCGAAGACGCCCGGCGTGGAAAGCGAAGCCCTGGCGATTACCGGATTGGCCCTGGAGATCAAGGCGGAGATCGAAAAACTGCGCGAACAGGTACAGAACATCGAATGAGCGCGGAGACAGGCAACGTGCCGCTGGTGTTGATTGTCTCGGGGCCTTCGGGCTCTGGAAAATCGACCTTGGTGCAAAAGATTCTCGAGCTGCCCGGCACCATGCCTTCGATCTCCTGTACTACCAGGCCGCGCCGCGCGACTGAGTCAAGCGGGAAATGCTATGATTTTGTTTCCGAGGCGGAATTCGAAGCCATGGTGGCGCGGGGCGAGTTCTTCGAATATGCCCGGGTCTTTGGAAAGTATTCCTACGGGACGCCGAAAAAGTGGCTGGAGGAATCGCGCAAACGAGGGCTCGACCTCGTGCTGGAGATCGACGTTCAAGGAGCGGCGCAGGTCAAGGAAAAGCTTCCCGAGTCGGTGGCGATCTTCATCTTGCCGCCTTCGAGGGAAGAGCTGGAGCGCCGGTTGCGCGGCCGCGGGCAGGATTCCGATGAAGAGATGGCGCGGCGGCTTGCCAAGGCGCGGGATGAAATCGCCGCTTTTGGCAAGTATTATGATTTCTGCGTGGTAAATGATGACGTGGAGCGCGCGGGACGCGAGGCGCAGGCGATTGTGACCGCTTTGCGCTGCAGCAGTACCCGCCGCCGGGACCGAGTGCAGAAACTTCTGGCATCGTTTGGAGGAAAGAATTGATGACCGTGCAGACAAAAGCTCCGGAGAGCCAGTTTGCCTACGTGGTGCTTGCGGCCAGGCGTGCGCGGCAGATTATGGCGGGCGCGCCCCCGTTGATTGAAAACCCCAGGACACAGAAAGCCACGCGGGTCGCTTGCGAGGAATTGGAGCAGGGTTTGCTCGAATTTGATGTTCCCGAGGCGAATTCCGTCGACGAAGACAAGGACGGCAACAAGCGAAAGAAGTAGCGGCTAGCGGGAAGGCGGAAATGCGCATCACATTGGGTGTCACCGGCGGGGTCGCGGCGTACAAGGCCGCCGAACTCGTGCGCCAGCTGCAACAAGAGGGTCACAGCATCTCCGTGGTGATGACGCGCGCTGCCCGGGAATTCGTAACCCCGCTTACTTTTGCCGCACTGACCGGACAAAAAGTAATTACCGATCTTTTCGGTGATTCCTCCGGCGGAGGCGCCAATCTCGAAAGCGCCATTGAACACATTGCGGTGGCGCAGCGCACCGACCTTCTTTTGGTAGCCCCGGCTACGGCGGACATCATTGCCAAATTCGCGCATGGCGTTGCGGACGATTTTCTCACCACCCTCTATCTGGCTTGTACGGCTCCGGTCGTGGTCGCTCCGGCCATGAATGTGAACATGTGGAATCACGCCGCCACTCAGGAAAATGTGGGAACGCTGCTTGCGCGCGGCGTGAAAATCGTGCAACCGGATGAGGGCTACCTTGCCTGTGGCATGACCGGGCCGGGCCGCCTTGCCGGCCTGGAAAACATTCTTGGCGTGGTGCACGAAGTCACTCGAGTGCAACGGGACCTGGAAGGGGAAACCGTTCTCGTTTCCGCCGGTCCGACTTGCGAAGACCTCGATCCGGTTCGCTACATCACCAATCGCTCGTCCGGCAAGATGGGTTACGCGGTTGCCGACGCTGCGGCGAAGCGCGGCGCAAGAGTGATTTTGATCAGCGGACCCGTGATGCTGGAAACCCCCGCGGGAGCGGAACGTGTAGACGTCCGCACCGCGGAGGAGATGCGTCGGGCTGTCGGGGATCGTTTTTCCGAGGCTTCGATTGCCATCCTTGCGGCAGCCGTCTCGGACTACCGGCCTGCTGAGCTTCGCGCGGAGAAAATCAAGAAAGGCCATGCGCCGCTGGCTATTTCTCTAGAACCGACCGCCGACATCCTCGCCGAAGTGGCAAAGCACAAGGGCCAAAAGATTGTTGTCGGTTTCGCGGCGGAAACCGATCACGTGGCGGAGAATGCGCGGAAAAAGCTCGTTTCGAAGAATGCCGATTTGATCGTGGCGAATGATGTCACCGCCGAAGGCGCGGGCTTCGACCGCGACACCAATGTGGTCACGCTCTTCTCCCGCGACGGCCGGGATCTCGCTCTACCCAAAATGCCCAAGAGCGAGGTGGCTCAGCGCATCCTGGACGAGGTCGTCCGCTTGCGCGCGGCGCTCCACTCTCCGGCCGCCCGGCAGTCGAACGTCTGATCTCCATGCCCGGGCAAATCACAGAAAATCTTAAGAAAAAAGTAGCAGGGCGGTTGGCTTTCTATGAAGATCTGGGCATCCGCTTCTTTTACCGAGATCGCCGCCGGGAAGCCCTCTTCGAACAAGAAAAGCCGGTGGAATCTTTGGACAATGCAATGCGCCCGGCCGAAATCGCCTACCAGGAGCCCACTTTGCCGAAAATCCCTCGCAGGCCCGGGTTGCAAAAGGTTGTTTCTACCGCGCCTTCGAAAATGCCGCCCGTGCCTTTACCCGCTGCGCCGGGACCTTCTCTGTTCGACGCCGCCGACAAAATCGTGGGCGACACGCTTTTGCGCATTCGCGAGGATTTGGGCGAGTGCACCCGTTGCAAGCTTTATAAGCACCGCCACACAATCGTGTTTGGCGACGGCAGTCCCAAAGCCGAACTGGTCTTCGTCGGAGAGGGGCCGGGCGCGGACGAAGATGCACAAGGACTTCCGTTTGTAGGGCGCGCCGGCAAACTTCTCACGCAGATGATCGAAGCCATGGGACTTGAGCGCCAAGACGTTTACATTTGCAACGTGGTGAAATGCCGCCCGCCGGAGAATCGCACGCCCGAAGACGACGAGGTCAGCACCTGCTCGCCTTTCTTACTCCGGCAACTGGAAGTCATCTCGCCCAAAGTCATTGTTTGCCTGGGCGCCGTCGCAGCGAAAACGCTGCTGAGAACCAACCGCGGGATTTCCCAGTTCCGCGGCCAATGGCTCGACTATCGAGGAAGCAAATTGATGGCCACCTACCATCCTGCGTACCTCCTGCGCAACCCCAACGCCAAGGGCGAAGTCTGGAAGGATCTCCAAAAAGTGATGGCGGTCCTCGGTCTCCAAGCAAGAAAAGGCAAGCCTGCTTAGGCCATCATGGGCATCCTGCTGGGGTTGGTAACCGCACTAACCTGGGGCGGCGCTGACTTCGTGGCGCGCTTCTCCACGCACCGCATCGGCACGCTCCGCACCATGTTTTACATGCAGTTTACCGGGTTTCTGCTCCTTACCGTCTCCATGCGGTGGTTCGGCGGCTGGGGGCACCTGGCCGACGGTTCGGGATGGCAGCCGTGGGCCTGGGGATTGCTCGCCGGCCTTCTCAACGCCTGTGCCACGCTTTCCCTGTATCGCTCCTTTGAAATCGGGAAGATGGCCGTGGTTGCTCCTCTCTCCGCGAGTTATCCCGCCTTGACGCTGACTCTTTCCTGGCTCAGTGGAGATCACCTTTCGCCCGCGCGCTCGGTTGGCGTGGCGCTTATATTGTTTGGCGTGGCGGTTGTTGCGGGCGGAGAACACCTCCCCGACGAGAATTCTCGACAGCCTACGAACGCCAATACGCGCGGCATTGGCCTGGCCATCGTGGCCGCCGTCGGATTCGGATTTTTGTTTTGGCTGCTTGGAATTCGCATCGTTCCCCGCGTGGGCGCCGTACAAGCCGTATGGATGATTCGCCTGACTAGCTCCCTCTTGACGGCCGCTGTGATTTTATCCGCAGCCGAACCTATGCATCTTCCTCGCGGCAGTGTGCGTTGGATGGCTCTCGGCATGGGCACGTTTGATACGCTGGCCTTTGTATTGAGCAATCGCGGCATGCAAATGGAACACGTGGCGGTCATCAGCGTCCTTGGTTCGCTCTATGGAGCCGTTACCGTGGGCCTTGCGGCCATTTTTCTGCGCGAGCACATTTCGCGGTGGCAATGGGCTGGAATCGCCACGATCTTTGGCGGCATCGTCCTGATCAGCACCTAGCCGTCGCGTAACGACAACAAATGACACCGGGAAGGACACGCAGATTGCCTTCGGCACATCAGGTTCGACACCAAAAATCCGATTTTCGCCTAAAACTTACAACTTGGGGGCTTGAGAGTCCTGCCACCACGCCCCGCTGATACACTACTTGGCGCGATGAATTGTTCCCTGTGCAACGTGGCCTTGCCCCTGCCGTTGCGAACGACTTTCACCTACGCCGTGCCGGAGACCATGCGCGGCACTGTAAAGCCCGGCAGTCGCGTCCTTGTGCCTTTTCGCACGAAGTCGCTTGTCGGCGTTGTCGTGGAATTCGCCGAAAACGCTCCTGAAGACGCAAAGGTTCGGGAAATCGCGCGCGTGCTCGATATTTTTCCTGCTCTTACGCCGAAACTCATTGAACTGGCAAACTGGATCGCCCACTACTACCTCGCACCCATCGGCGACGTCGTTCGGGCCATGACCCCTCCACTCACCGAATTGAAATCGCAGCGGCAAATCGTCTTGACCGAGGCTGGACGCGCGGCATCGGAAAGTTTGAGTGGCGGCGAGCTGTCGCACGGCCTGGTGGAGGCCGAGATCGCGTTTCTTGCGATGCTGAAAGAGAAGAAAGGCGCAATTCACGTGAAAACGCGGGCGAAGTTAGGGCCCGAGGTTTCATCCCTGCAAAAACTCGAGCGTCTCGGCCTCATCGAAATTTGCGAGAGCATGCGGACAAGAAAGCGAAAGACGCAGCGCATCGTCGCATGGAAGGCGGCGCCCATTGGCCGCGACGCGGATAAACCGCTAGGGGAAAAAGAAGAAAGGATTCGCGTGTTGCTCGAAACCGAGCGTGGTCCGCTTCCCTTGCCGCAACTTTTGCGGCTTGCGAATGTCGCACGATCTTTGATCGAGCGGATGCTGCGCGACGGCTTGCTCGAGAGCTGGGAAGAACCGCTGGATCCTGCCGAGGATCCCTTCGACGCTGGCTACACGCGGCCGGCTCACGAGCTCAATGCCGAGCAGGAGGCCGCCCTAAAAGCGATCCGCGCGCGTTTCGAACTGTGCGCTTTTGGCACGCAGTTGCTTCACGGCGTCACCGGAAGCGGTAAGACAGAAGTGTATCTGCGCGCCGTGCAGGATACGCTCGCGCGCGGGAAAACTGCCATCGTCCTCGTGCCAGAAATCGCTTTGACGCTCTGGATTGGCCGGCAATGCCGCTCGTGGTTTGGCGCGCGTTTCGAAGGCGTCGCGGTATTGCATTCCGCGATGAGCGATGCGGAACGAGCGCGCGAATGGTGGCGTGTCCGAATGGGTGACGCGCGTGTCGTTGTCGGTACGCGGTCCGCAATCTTTGCTCCGCTTGAAAACGTCGGGCTGATTATCGTCGACGAAGAGCAGGAGACGAGCTACAAGCAGGAAGACACACCTCGCTATCACGGACGGGATGTGGCCATCGTGCGCGCGAAGATGGAAAATGCCGTAGCGCTGCTGGGTTCCGCAACCCCGTCGATGGAGAGCTATTATCACGCGGGCAACGGCAAATACGAATTATTGACGCTCTCTTCCCGCGTCGCAGACCGCTCTCTTGCGGGCGTAGAAATTGTGGACCTGCGCGAAGAATTTCGACAGACGCATCAGACAAGTCCCATTTCCTCGAAATTGCATGCAGGCATTCAGGAATGTCTTTCGAACGGAACACAAGCGCTCGTGCTGATTAACCGCCGCGGATACTCCTGGTCAGTGCTGTGTCGGAGCTGTGGCGCTTCGGTCGAATGCGTCAATTGCAGCATTTCCATGACGCATCACAAGCAGCGCAACCGCCTCGAATGTCATTACTGCGGTTCCATTCAGGCGGTCCCGAAACACTGTCCCAAGTGCCAGTCGAAATACATCTATTTTTTTGGCGAGGGCTCGGAGCACCTGGAAGAACGCCTGCGCAAGGAATTTCCGGGCGCCCGCATCGCGCGGCTGGACCGCGACACCGCGCGAACCAAGCGCCAGTACCAGGAAACGCTCGGAGCGTTTGTCGGCGGCGCGCTGGATATTCTCGTCGGCACGCAAATGCTCGCCAAAGGGCACGATTTTCAGCGCGTGACCCTGGTCGGCGTGGTCAGCGCCGACTCCGCGCTCAGCTTGCCGGATTTTCGCGCTGCCGAGCGCACTTTTCAGTTGCTCACTCAAGTGGCCGGCCGCGCGGGCCGTGGGGAACTCGCCGGCCGCGTGCTCATCCAGACCTTTTATCCCGGGCATTACGCGATCCAGGACGCCGTCAAACAGGACTACACTTCTTTTTTCGAGCAGGAATTGCACTTCCGCCGCATGATGGCTTACCCGCCATTCGCTTCGTTGGCGAACGTCATTGTTCGGGACACCAGCCTAGAACGGGTCATCGGCTGGTCGCGTCAACTCTCCGAGTATTTCTCGCCGCATGACGGAGAGAAGGTCCGCATTCTCGGACCGGCAGCCGCACCGCTCCCCCGGCTGAAAAGCGAACACCGCTTCCAATTTCTGCTGAAGTCTCAGAAGCGCTCCGTGCTGACGAAGCTTCTCGGCGGCGCGCTGGCGTTTTGCGACAGGAAGGAGATTCCTCAAACCGCCGTGCTTGTGGACATGGATCCGCTCAGTCTTTTGTGAACAGTTTCCGCAGTGGGTCGGGGCTAGTGTCCTACGGTGCTTTAGGCCCGCGCTTTAGCGCGTCCCCGTAAGGTCACGAACGAACTCTCAGAGGACACTAGTTTGCGCCGGCTTTCTGATAGTTCGGAAATGCTGGATGGTGCGGTGCCGGAGGAGGCGGATTCTTCTTCAACAAATCCATCACCACCTCGACGGCCCTTTCCAATTGCGAGTCATGTCCCGCACGCGCGGCCTGCGGATCCAATTCCGTTTCGACATCGGGTGGCACGCCGTGGTTTTCCACGTCCCAGGTTCCATTGGGGTTGTAGAAAGCCAGGTCGGGCGTTCCGGTAAAGCCGCCATCCAGTAAATCGGCGGGATTGGTGTAATGCCCAACTAATCCGCCCCACGTGCGCTTACCCACCAGCGGACCAATGCCGGTCTTGCGGAACATCCAGGGCAAAGCGTCGCCGCCCGAACCCGCCATTTCGTTAATAATCATCACTTTGGGTCCAAAAATTGCCTCGAGGGGCGTGGTGATGTCTTTGCCTTCACGCATGTTCCAGTAACTCAGCAGCGGCCGTCGCAGATAATCAATGATGTAGTCCGCGATGTCTCCGCCTCCGTTGTAGCGTTCATCGATGACGGCCGCGTCTTTGCCGACCTGCGCGAAGTAGTAGCGATTGAAGTTGGTGTAGCCGCCCGCGTAGGTATCCGGCAAGTAGACGTACGCCACGCGGCCGCCGGTTAACTCGTCCACTCTGCGACGATTGCCTTCAATCCACGCATAATTTCGCAGCGAGGATTCGTCGTCCACCGGAACGACGGTCACTTCGCGCGACCCGCTACCGTCGGGATTAGGGCCAACTTTCAGCACCACCTGTTTGCCGGCAGTTTCTTCGAAGAAGCTGTAAACATCGGCTGGCGGGCGAACGTCCCGGCCGTTGACGGCGAGCAAGTAGTCTCCCGCATGCACGTTCACGCCGGGCTGCGTGAGCGGCGCGCGAAGCTTGGGATTCCAGTTCTCGCCGTCATAGATGTGGGTAAAGCGGTAGCGGCCGTTCTCAACGGAGTAGTCCGCGCCAAGAAGTCCCGTTTTGACATGCTTGGGTTCCGGAACATCGCCTCCCCCGACGAACATATGGCCAATGGTGATGTTCCCCAGCATCTCCGTGAACAAATAATTCAAATCATCACGCGTCGCAATGTTGTCGAGGAATGGTTCGTATTTCTTCTGGACGGATTCCAGGTTAAGCCCGTGCAGGCCAGGATCGTAAAGAAAGTCCCGTTCGTCGCGCCACACCTGGTCGTACATGTGCTTCCACTCGGCGCGTGGATCGACATAAATCTCCATAGAGTCGAGCCTGAGCGGCCCGCCTTGGCTCGGCTGCGGAGGTCCTTCGGCGGGCTTCTCCGCCGCGGTAATGAACCACTGGTTCTGCTTGGCGTACAGCATCTTCTCGCCATTAAAAGACACGTCAAAGCTGGTCACACCATCGAGAATCTGCTCCGTCTTGCGCGTTTTCACGTCGAACTTATGGATTTTTGTCGTCGGCCCGCCATCGTCAAAGTCGATGGGATCGACTTGCGGCGCCTCGCCCAGGAATAGGACGCCGGCCTTTCCGGCAAGAAGTCCATCATAATTGCGCGCGGGAATGGGCAGGGCCAGAATGCGTTGGCTGATTCCCTCGAGATCGATCTCAACGTTAACCGGTTTTTCCTCTTTTGATTTGTCTTTTTCCTTGTCTTTATCCGCGTCGCCTTTCTGGTCTTTGCCGCCTTTCTCCGCTTCCTTGGCCTTTTCTTCATCGCTCTCCGGCGCCAGCGGCGAAGCAAGATCCTTCTTTAAAACAATGACGTAGGTATTTCGCGTGACCGGGCGTTCGAGGCTGGTCATGTCCAGCCATCCGGTGTTCAGCGCGGCGTCCGTGCTGGCAGTGAAATACAGATATTTGCCTTCCTTGTCGAATGCAGGATAGAGCGCGTCGCTCATTCCGTCGGTGAGCTGATAGCTCTTGGCCTGTTCGAGCGAGTAGGCAAATACCGCGTGCAGATGGCTCGTCAACTGTTTCGTGTAGGCGATCCAGCGGCTGTCAGGCGACCAAACCATTAGCAGGCTGTGCGCGGGATCGGTGTACATGTCGGTATCCACTTTCACTGGCGTTTTTTTATCGAGGTCCACGTACCAATAATTCAGCCGCTTGTCGGTGTAGCCGATTTTCTTGGAGTCAGGCGACCACGTCGGCGAATAATAAAAAGTCGGGGGATTGCCGAGATTGATTTTGCGAACCGCCCCGAAGCCGCTCTGCTCGCGGATGTGCAGCGCGTATTCTCCGGACTCATCGGAAAGATACGCAATCGATTTTCCATCAGGCGACCACGCGGGATCGCGCTCCACCACGGCCGTGGTGTTGGTCAAATTGCGGATGTCGCCCTTCTCGGCAGGCACGGTCAAAATCTCCCCCCGCACGCCGAACACCGCGCGAGCGCCTGTAGGAGAAATGTCCGCGGAGCGGATTCTCCTCGGCTCGATTTTCAGGAAGTGCGGGCGGACTTCTGCGAGATCGGCTACCGGCTGGATATTCAGTGCGCGGTCGTTTCCGGAGTTCAGGTCCAGCAAATGCAGCGATCCGAACTGCTCGTAGACAATGGCGTCAGCCGTTGCGGAGGCAGACTTGATATCGAATCCATCGTTTTTAACAATTTGTCTCACCTGCTGCGACTTGAAATCGTAGGAGAAAAGAGTCACCGGGCCATTGCGGTCTGAAAGGAAATAAATTGTGCCGCCGACCCACATGGGATTGAAGTCATTGGAATCATCCCGCGGTATCTTTGCTTGAATGCTGGAGTCGGCAAGGCTAGCGATCCAGATCGGCTTGGTTTGCCCGCCGCGATAACGCTTCCAGGCCCGCTGCCATTGCAGGTTGGGCACGTAAGCGATGCGCGCGCCGTCGGGAGAAAAGGAGCCTTCCGCAGCTCTCACCAGGGGAACCTGGGTTGCAAAACCGCCCTCCAGGGGAACGGTAAAAAGCTGAATTACGCCGCCCGCGAATGCGGTTCGGAATGAGCTGAACAGAATCCGCTTTCCGTCGGGTGTCCATCCATGAACATCTCCGTCAGCGGGGTGATAAGTGAGACGGCGAGGCTCGCCTCCTGCAGCGGAAACCACATACACTCCGTGGGTCCCGTCGTAATCGCCCGTGAACGCGATTTGCGAGCCGTCAGGCGAGAACGAAGGTTTCTCCTCGTGCCCGCCGCCGGTCAAGCGGCGAACGTTGCCGCCGTCGCGGTTCACCACCCAGATGCTGCCCGCGTAGCTGAACGCGACCTGGGACTTGCTCACCGCAGGATCTCGCAGAAGCAGAGGTTTCGGCGATTGCGCGCGGCTGATCGGGGACACGCCTGGCAAAACGAGTGCCAGCAGTACGCACTTCCTCAGCCGCTGCCGCATTTTTGTTGCCGGATTCATTGTTGTCTGCTCGTCGTACATGGAAATCTCTCCTCAGTCGCATGGAAGCCCAGTTCGCGGAGAACCTGCGAGCCACTCGATGGTCGAGCGGAGGAACCTCCTGGAGGCCGTGTTCGCAATAGATTTGGGTAGGTCTCGAGGAGCTCCCTGGCGGCGTGCATTCTACACCAACTCGTCTGAGGATGGGACCGACGCGACCTGATCGATGCACACGCTCAAAAAGTATCTGGCAGACTCGGTCAGCACTTCTTCGCTAAGGTTGCCGCGACCGTCAAGATCGTTCCGCGGGGGCGTCGCAACGGCTCGATGCTTCTTGTACGCTTTCGACATTTCGCGCCAGTCCGCGGGCAACTGACCGAACACCTCCCTTATCCAGAGCCGCCGGACAGCATGGCGCGCGACATGAGGCGTGCAGCTCGGCCGTTGCCGTCAAGAAAGGGGAGGTATCACACGCAAACCCAAGCGCTCGGTCCGGATTAGTCGCGGGCGTTTGGGGGGGAACACGGGGAACAGAAAGAGAGGCTGGACGAAAGGACAGCGAATAGGGGGCGCAAACGGAAGTGGCAGAAAGTACCAAAGTACTCTTGACAAGAAAATGCGGTTCGCACGATACTCCCCTCGCGCTGGTAATTGTCTTCCCCCTGTGAGAACGTTCCGACGTTCCTCTCCTATCCGCACGCCGGAAAAAACGTCAGCAAGGAGTACCGGTGTCGGCACAAATAAATAATGACGAGAACACGCTCGATATGGACCGGGAAGTGATCCGTTGCAAGACGTGTGGACTTGTACAGTACCGAACGCGTACGGGGAACTGCCGGCGCTGCGTGCGCGCGTTACCTCAGCGCCTGGAGTTCCTGATTCCTCCGCCCGAGCCGGCTGAGGAGGCTGCGGCTGAGCCCGCTTCGCAGAAGCTTGTCAACCAGCAAACCGTGGAGAACATCGGGCAGCGGATTCGCCAATTGCGCGAATCGCGCTCGATGACCCAGAGCCAACTGCAGTCGCGGTCGAAGGTCTCGCGCTCCT
>WNGP01000276.1_pt1 | contig 38978 bp, 34 predicted proteins | sample 5407671 | NCBI WGS metagenome assembly WNGP01 (sample SAMN13153381, study PRJNA577476) | soil metagenome | isolation source: 40 cm soil or saprolite under Garry oak tree replicate 2 | place: USA:California | collected 2016-06-15 | reverse complement strand
GTCTTATGGATTGGAATTCTCACTACATTGCTGACCTTTTACGGCGCGCGCTGGAAGAGGATATCGGTACGGGAGACGCTACGACCGCGGCGGTGGTACCACCGCGCGCGGCGGCGCGTGCTCACATTCTCGCGAGACAGACACTCGTTTGCGCGGGATTGCCGATAGCCGAAAAGATCTTCCGCTCGCTGGATCCGGAGATCCGAGTTACCTGCCCGCACAACGATGGGTCGTTTGTCGAACCGGGCGCGGAAATCGTGCAGATCAAGGGAAATGCCCGTGCAATCCTCGCCGGCGAGCGAACCACGCTGAATTGTCTGGCGCATCTTTGCGGAATTGCGACGCTGACGCGGCGTTTCGTGGAACAACTGGCAGGGACGAGAACGCGGATTCGGGATACCAGGAAAACGACACCTGGTTTGCGGGCACTGGAAAAATATGCGGTGAAGACGGGCGGCGGCTCCAACCACCGCTTCGGACTGTATGACGCGATACTTTTGAAAGAGAATCATATCGCGCTGGCCGGCGGAATCCAGGAAGCGATGGACAAGGCGCATACCTATGTTTCACCAAAGGCGCCACCCCCGCGTGCGGCGAGCGCCTACGATGCGGCCGGCCTGGACCCGGACGTCGTGGGCCCGGGACCGTTGCCGGTGCAGATCGAGGTTCGCGATCAGAATGAATTGCTTGAGGCCCTCGGGGCCGGAGCGGAGGCCGTGCTGCTCGACAACATGACACCGGAACGCGCGGCGGATTGCGTGAAGATCGCGCGCGGGATTCGCGCCGACTGCGTGATCGAGATCTCCGGAGGGATCACGCTTGAAAATGCGCGAGCTTACGCGGAGACCGGCGCCGACTTTCTCTCTTCCGGGATGCTCACACATTCGGCGCCTGGCGCGAACCTCAGTCTGCTTGTGGACAGCATCGAGGGAACGTAAGCTTAGGCGGCGCGAAGGGGCACGACGAGATCCCGATGGCTCAGGAATCCTTACCGGGCGCAACCGACCGGCGGCTGGCAGGGTTGCTCACCTTGCTGGCGGAAAATGCCACCATCGTGATCAGCGGCGCGCGGATCGCTAAAGAGGTTGGCGTCTCGGGGTCCATGGTGTGGCAGTGGGTGGAACGGCTGCGCGAATTGGGCGTGAAAGTAAAGAGCCAACCAGGCGCCGGATACTTTCTTGAGCAAGTCCCCGATATCCTGACTCCGGATATGTTGAAGCAACGCCTGAAGGGCAGTCTTTTTGGAAAACGCATTTTTCATTTTTTCAAGACGGATTCAACGAATCGAGTAGCGCTGGAATTGGGACATGCCGGCGAGCCGGAAGGCGCGGTCGTCCTGGCAGAAGAGCAAACCGCGGGACGCGGCCGGGCCGGACGCGCGTGGGACTCCCAACGCGCGGCGGGCATTTACGTGACTTTGCTTCTTCGGCCAAAACTGGCGCCGGTACAGGCTCCGCTGCTGACCATGATGGCGGGACTGTCCGCGCACTCCGCGGTGCAGGCGCTGACAGGGCTGGATGTGGACTTGAAGTGGCCGAACGACTTGCTCATTCAGGGGAAAAAGGTGGGCGGCATCCTGACGGAGATGCACGCGGAGCCAAATCAAGTGCGATTCGTGATTGTGGGAATCGGGCTGAACGTGAATCAAGAGAAGTTTCCCGGTGAGTTTGCCAACATAGCAACTTCCCTGCGCACGGAAACGGGCAAACCGCAATCGCGCACGGAGGTACTGGTCCGGTTGCTGCGCGAATTCGAGAGCGATTACAATCGTTTCCTGCAGGAAGGCGTGGCCAGCATTGTAGCCCGCTTCGAATCGGTATCGAGTTATGCAAAAGGCAAGCGCGTGCGGGTAACAAACGGAACGGAAAGCTATGTCGGTACAACTGCGGGACTCGGGCCGGAGGGATTGCTGCAAGTGGAACGAGAAGACGGACGAGTCACGGCAGTGATTTCTGGTGACGTCGCGGAGGCACGCTAGATGCTGCTGACCATTGACGTGGGAAACACCAACTCGGTGCTGGGCGTTTTTCGCGGCGACGAGCTGATCGCGAATTGGCGTTTGACGACAGCACGTGAGCAGACGATCGACGAATATGGCGTGCTGACGAGGAATTTGTTCACTCTGGCGGGATTAGATCGGGACGCGATCACAGGCGTGATCATCAGCTCGGTGGTGCCGCCGGTGAACCGGACATTGGCTGAAATGTCTCGCATCTATTTTGGGAAGAAGGCGCTGTTCGTGGAACTGGGCGTGAAAACCGGGATGGCCGTGCTGGTGGACACCCCGTCAGAGGTGGGCGCGGACCGGATCGTGAACGGCGTGGCGGCGTTTCATCACTACGGCGGGCCGTGCATCGTGGTGGATTTTGGGACCGCGATCACGTTCGACGCAATCTCCGCGAAGGGCGAATACCTCGGTGGGGCAATCGCGCCCGGACTTGGAATTTCGGCGGAGGCGTTGTTTGTGCGCGCCGCGCGGCTGCCGCGCGTGGAGATCAAGGACCCAGGAAAAGTAATCGGGACGAACACCGTCACGCACATGCAAGCAGGTTTGTATTACGGCGCCGTGGACATGGTGGACGGGATGATCGCGCGTATGAAGAAAGAACTTGGCGAAGATGTGAAGGTTGTCGCGACCGGCGGCCAGGCGAGGCTCGTCTCGAAAGGTTCGAAACATATCCAACATACCGATGAATTCCTTACACTGACGGGCTTACGATTGATTTGGGAGAAAAATCAACCCGCGGAACACGGCAAGAGCGCAGCAGCGGCTCCGGCAAAGAAGGCGCAAAGCTAAGCCTCCGGCAGCGGAGACGCAGACGGAATCTCGCCCAGAGACTGGATATCCGGGGGCGCCCCAACCAACGAAATGGACGGCTGGAACTACTTCAATTACTTTACGGAAATCGAAGAATACTTTTGGAAGAAACGCGGGGCGCATCTGCTGGTGTCGCCGCTGGACTGGGCGATCATGGAGGCGTGGCAGAAAGCCGGAGTGCCACTGGAAGCCGCGCTGAAAGGGATCGACAAAGCGTTTGAGAGTTATCAGAGGTCTCGCCGGGGAGCGGGCAAGCCGTTGAAACATCTGGCGTATTGCACGGACGCGGTGCTGGAGGCAGCAGAAGAACAGCAGGAGGCGGCTGCCGGGAGTGTGCCGAAAGTCGCGCGACCAAAGGCCAGCGAGGCGTTTTCGCGAGACGAATTGAAAACGTATTTTGGGAAGAATGTGGCGCATTTGAAACGTGCGGCAGAAAAGAGTTTGCAGCAACAGCCGGCGATCGCCGACCGGCTAACGGACATTGCGGAATCGCTGGAGTCAAGCAGCCAGCTCCTCGATGCGCCGGCGGCGTTGGACCTGGAAGACTTGGAGCGCCGGCTGACGATTCTGGATGAGAAGATACAGGCACTGCTGACGAGTCATGCGCCGGAAGAGCTCATGCTCAAAATCCGGCGCGACCTGGATGGGCAACTGGCGATGTACAGGCGGAAGCTGAAAGCAGAGCAACTGGCCATGGTCGAGAAGCAATATATGCAGAAACGGCTGTTGGAAGAGTTTGGAATCCCGCGCCTGAGTCTTTTCTATTTGTCTTAGCGTGAGCCAGCAAACTGGCTCGCCATCCGGAAACAAGACAGAGCGGTTCGGGTTCCAATCTACAAGGGCGATTTTTCTTAACACCGGACAAATATTATGGCTGATGAGTTAAGATTATCGATTGAGAAGCTCATTTACGGTGGTGACGGTTTGGCGCACGCCGATGGTAATACCGTTTTCGTGCCTTATGTTCTGCCCGGGGAAGAAGTGCGGGCGAATGCGAAATCGAAAAAGAAGAAATTGATCTGGGCCGAACTGCTGGAGGTCACCTCGCCAGCGAAAGAGCGTGGAAAAGCAAAGTGCGCTCATTTTCAGAAATGCGGCGGCTGCCACTACCAGCACATCCCGGCAACGGAACAGTTGAGGCTTAAGAAAAACATATTGCGTGAAACGCTTTCGCGGCTCGGCGGAATCACGTGGGATGGCGCGATCGTGGAACATTCAGCCGAACCGTATGGCTATCGAAACCGCGCGCAATGGGCGGTGCGCAGCGGGATGCCTCGGGCGCTAGGATACTTTCTGCCGGAGAGTTCGGTGATCGTGCCGATCGATGAGTGTCCGGTGCTCTCACCGCGACTCGCCCACACCTTCGCGCAGCTCCAGGAAATGGCGCGCTCAGCGAAGTTGCCGGAGGGTATCCAGGAGATCGAAGCCTTTGCGGATTCGCCGGACGAAAAGATTGCGCTGAATGTGGCGTTTGAGAAATTTCCCAAACCGGCGGCGGAACTGGCATCTGCTTTCCGGGACGTCTTGCCGCAAATCGAAAGTTTGCTGCTGCTGGACCAAAAGAAGAACCGCTTTGAATTGACGGGACCGGGTTATTTAACGCATGAAGCCGGCGGATACAAATACCGGGTCAGCCATCTTTCGTTCTTTCAAGTAAACCGCTTCCTGATCGAGGATTTGCAGAAGACCGTGACGGCCAACGCGCATGGCGCGCTGGCACTGGATCTGTATTCCGGGGTCGGATTTTTCACGTTGCCGCTGGCAAAGACGTTCGAGAAAGTTGTGAGCGTGGATGCCAATCTCGCCGCGACACGCGATCTGTACGCCAATGCGGAGATCGCAGGCGTAACGATCGTATCGCACAACGAACATGCGGAAGAGTTTCTGAAAAAAACCGAAGATAAACCGGACTTTGTAGTCCTGGATCCGCCAAGAGCAGGATTGGGCGCGGAAGCAGCAGAAAAGCTCGCCGAACTCAGCGCCAAAGAGATTGTGTTTCTATCCTGCGATCCATCCACGCTGGCTCGCGATTTGGCGGTGCTCACGGGCTCACCCCGGAAACCGAAAGAAATCACCGGGCCAAGCATCCGCTATGAAATCACGGAAATGCATCTGTTCGATCTGTTCCCGCAGACATTTCACATCGAAACCCTCGTGAGGTTGCGAAGAGTGCCATGAGGCTACCGGCGGTAGCAATCGCCACAGCATTTGCCTGCGGCATCGCGCTGGGCTGGCATCCCGCGGTTGCACGATATGCTGCGTCTCATATTCTTCTTTCTTCTTTTTTCATATTCATGGGCGTTCTGGTCCTCGTTGATGGCGCGGCTGGAGATCACTTGCTTCGTCACATGTCCAGGTGTGGCAAACGCAGCAGCATCAGCTCAGGCGGAGGCGCCAGATCACAAGCAAGACCAAGAGAAGGAATAAGAAACCGACGGCGGCCTGCCATTCATGATTCTTCTTGTACTGGGAGAGAGAGAATGACCCGGCCGAGTCTGTGGATAATTTCGCGGCGGTCAAGCGCGGAATAAAAAGCGGGACGGCGCGTGCGTAATCTTCGAAAGATGCACCGTGGCGCAGCTGGAGCTCCTTCGCTTCCCGCTGCATCACGATGGAATAAAAAACCGCGAAGTAAACAATAAGGATTAAGGCAGAGATCCACGAGCGGGTTGCAATTCCGGCTCCAAGGGCCAGGATGGCGCTGCCGAGATACAGCGGATTTCTGGTGTAAGCGTAAGGGCCGGCGATGGTGAGGACTTCCTGCTTATGTAGATAGCCGGCTGCGTACGCGCGTACTCCCAGACCAATGATGCCCGTCAGCGCGCCCACCAAGATGCTGGGAGGTGTGGGCCGGGAAAAATAAAGTAACGCTATCGCGAGCGGATAACCCAGCCTTACGCGCCAGCGCACAAAAAAATTACCAGCCACGCTCATCGGCGAACCTCAACCTGCCGGCGAACGGCGTCGAAAACTGTGTCGACGTCAATTTCCAGAATGGATGGAGCAGCTTGGCCGCCTCGTTTGTAGGTGGTCACCGCATGCGGACTGCGGAGAACGATGTCGATGGGAGAAACGTTGGTAGAGCGGTCGCCCATGCGATAGGGACCGTTCCTCGCTGGGTCCGTCGGACCAAAGATGGCGACGGCAGGCGTTCCAAGAGCGACGGCCAGATGCAGCGGCCCCGTATCGCCACCCACGATGCAGACCGCATTGCGCAGAAGAGCCATGAGTTGGCCGAGTGAACTATTGTATGCGATGGGGTCAGCTTCCCCACTGGCCGCTTTGACCGCAGAGATTAGGTCATCCTCACCTGGGCCATAATTCAGAACGCAACGCAGCCCGAGTGCGCCATGGATTTTCTGGCAGAGTGCGCCGTAGCGATTTGGCGGCCAGCATTTCGAGCGCCAGCCGCCAGCGGGGCTTAATACGATGTACCGTTCAATGCCAAAGCGACGCAAGAGTTGCAAGACAAACACTTCCTGAATCGACGGAACCGAAAGAGCGACGGGCGCCACGCCGTTGCGAGCGCCCGCACGCTGCGACAGCTCTCCATTCTGATCGGCGATGTGGGTCTGGGTGCAACGGACGCGATCGGTGTAGAGGATCGGGACACCGAACTCGCGAATGGTTTGCGAGGAAAACCCGATCCTGCGCGGGACGCCGCCGAAGAACGGCAACGCTGCAGACTTCCACAGTCCTTGATAATCGATCGCGGTCCTGAAATGTTTTTTGCGGATTCGTCCGATGATTTCGCGCGAGGAGTGGTACAAGCGAGTTTCCGTCTCCCAGATATCCGTTGCCAATTCGCTGCTCTCGACCAGCTCTTTCCAGCGGGGATGGGTCAGCCAAACGATTTCAGATTCCGGAAACGATTCGCGCAAAGCAGCAACGGCGGGAAAGGTGTGGACGATATCTCCGAGAGAGCCAAGACGAACGACCAGGAAGCGCTGGTCAGGCATGCGGCGCCTTGCGAATAGACTCGAGCAGCGCCCGCGTGGAGTGATCCTTGGGGTCACCCACGATGGCCACGCGGATGCCAAGCCGTGCGGCGACGGCATGCTCCGGCACGGTGTCCGCAGTGTAGTCAGTGCCTTTGGCGTGGACATCCGGGCGCAATTCTTTCAGTAGGGCTTCCACGTTAGGTTCGGCGAAGAGCACGACGTAATCCACCGAGCGAAGCGCGGCAACGAGCTGGGCACGCGCGTTTTCATCGAGGATGGGGCGTCCGGGCCCTTTGAGATTGCAGACGCTGGAATCGGCATTCACGCCGACAACGAGAACGTCGCCTTCGCGCCGGGCACCCTCGAGATAACGAATATGCCCGACATGCAGCGTATCAAAACACCCGTTGGCTAAGACGATGCGCCGGCCGCGGCGCTTGTGTTCCGCGAGTTTCTCGCGCAGCACATCACGCGCGACGATTTTGGAAGAGGCTTCACGCATAGCTTAGAAGACGGCTCCAGATGCTTCGGCACGGATGGCGTCGAGAAGTTCTTCGCGCGAAATGGTAGCAGTACCGCGCTTCATGACCACCAGGCCGCCTGCGATGTTGGCGATGTGCGCGGCTTCGAGAGGAGATGCCCCGCAGGCGAGCGCCAGAGTGTAGGCGGCAAGAACGGTGTCGCCTGCGCCAGTGACGTCCACGGCTTGATCGCTGCCATGAACGGGGATCTGTGTGAGTCTATCGCCTGGTTCGAAAAGAGCCGCGCCGTGCCGCCCCCGGGTGACCAGGAGCGATTGCAATTTCATCTCGGAAAGCGTGGCGCGGCCTGCGCGCGTGAGCTCACCGGTATTTTGACCAATGGCCGTGTGATGCTGCGCCTCAAGCTCGGCTTCGTTTGGCGTGGCCGAGGTGATGCCCGCCTTCGCATAACGGTGCAGCCGATAACGCGCGTCGAGCGTGATGTGCAGCGCACTTTTGCCCTTCGCGGACGCCTGCTGCACAAGCTCCGGAGTGGCTATGCCAAAGCCGTAGTCGGAAACAGCGAGCGCGTGGGCGTGGCGCAGGTTTGCCGAAAGCCGCTGGCGGAGCTTCTTTCGAACGGCGTCAGGGAGGGGCGATTTCGGTTCGTAGTCGACGCGCAGAACCTGTTGCCCCACGGTGTGCGCCCAGCCGGCGAGAAAGCGACTCTTGGTGGGAGTTGTCCAGCCTTTCACGCGGAAAATGCCGGAAACATTGACTCGCTGGCGGCGGAAATGAGCGATCAGCGCCTCTCCGGCGGCATCATCGCCGACCGTGGTAACGGGCAGGACTCGGGCGCCGAGAGACGCGAGGTTGTTGGCGGCGTTGGCGCCGCCGCCGGGAACAAGCTGAGTCTCACGATGCTTGAGGATCAGGACCGGCGCCTCGCGCGAAACACGCGAGATTTCGCCATATTGGAATTCATCGGCGACGAAATCACCGAGGAGAACGATCGTTTTCGTGGTGAACTGCTCGACGCACTCGCGGAGGGCGAGCAGATCGACGGAGGTTGAGGCCGTCTCTTGCATGCGCGCACGCTTCATTTTTGCTGCCTCAGGATCCAGTCTGCCGCCTGCGTGAGATCTTCTGCAACGAAGTCGGGCTGCTTGGGCCACTTCGCCGCGTGCCAGGTGAGTTCACCTTCACCGTAGCCTGTACGCACGAGGACGCTTCGGGCACCGGCGTTTCGCGCGAGTTCCATGTCGCTATAGCGATCGCCAACCACGAAGGAGCGCCGCAAATCGAGAGCGTGCTCCAGAGCTGCGCAGTCCAGCATGCCGGTTCTTGGCTTGCGGCAGCTACAGTTTTTGGCGGAGATGTGCGGACAATAATAGATCGCGTCGATCGCCGCGCCCTTCTCTGCAAGTTGTTGCGTCATCAATTCGTTCACGGTGTGCACGAGCGATTCCGGGAAGTAACCGCGGCCGACGCCCGACTGATTGGTGACGACGATGACAGGCAAGCCCGCCTCGTTGAGCCGATGAATAGCAGCGGCAACAAAGAGAAACATGCGAAAACGGCTGGCGTGATTCAAGTAGCCTACCTCCTCGGCGATCGTGCCGTCGCGATCGAGGAAAACGGCGGGGCGCAGTGGAGATTGCTCAGGCACGCTGCACCTGGGTCAAGGACAGCCAGGGTCTTGCCGCCGCCACCACCATGTCGGCCGTGATTGCGGTCATGCACCGGTGATCGGTCGGACAGCGGCGGAGAAAACACGGGCTGCAGTAAGGCTTTTGCTGAACGATACTGCAGCGAGGCGTGACCGGAGCAGTTCCCTCCGGATCGGTGGGACCAAATACCGCGACGACGGGCAGGCCAACGGCGGCAGCGACGTGCATCGCGCCCGAATCGTTGCCGATGAACAGATGGCACTGCGAAAGCAGTGCGGGCAAATCGGCAATTGCGGTTTTTCCCGTGAGATTAATGGGAGGCCGGCGCATTCCGGCAGAGATGGCCGTCGAGACGCTCGTCTCGGTGTCAGATCCAAAGAGGATGACGTCGGCATCCGACTCCGCTTGCAGCCGATTTGCCACCCCGGCAAACCGTTGTGGCGGCCAGCACTTTGCCGATCCGTACGACGCGCCGGCCCCGATGGCAATTCGCAACGCGCCTTGGCGCAAGCCGACTTTTCGAAGAAACTCTTCGGCACTCCATCGCTTCTCTTCTGGAACGCTCAGGCCAATGAAAGTTTCGCACTGCACGGAATCCAGCCAGCCCGCACGGCGCAGGAGTTCAAGATAATAAAACTTTTCATGTGCCGGAATTTCCCCTTGCCGAGGGAGAGGCACCGACTTGGTCAGAAGAAAGCTGCGAGCGTCGCGCGCGTAGCCGATCCGTTCAGGAATATTTGCGCGCCAGGCCAGCCACGCGGCATCGAAGGCATTTTGAAGCAGCAAAGCCACGTCGAACTTCTGCGCTCGAAGTTCGGCTGCAAGCCGCTCGCGGCCGGAAAACCCTGCGTGCAAGCCTTTCGAATCGTACGGAATGAATTGATCGCACATCTCTTGATCGCGATAAATATCCGTAACATAGGGCCGTCCTACGATCGCGAGTACCGCTTCGGGAAAACGCTTGCGCACGGCGCGCAGCGCCGGCAGCGCCATGATGGCATCCCCGACCCAGTTCGTCGCGCGCACGAGAATCTTCACGCCGCCGCCCCGGCGCCGGCTGCCAGCGTTTGATCGAGGACATTTCTGAAATCAACCTCGGGGGTCACAACCAGATCGATCACCGCGACGTAGATGGGGGTTTCCTCGAACTTGAGACCGCCCAGATTCTGCGCGTCCTTTTCGGTCGTCACAAACGCGTTCGCACCAGCCTGCTTTCCTGCCTGCCTGACCTCCAAGATGTCCCGCTGCGTATAGCGATGGTGATCTGGAAAGATTGCTTGGCCACAAATGGCAAGCCCCCAATTTCCCAGATCGCGGAAGAACGCCTCTGGATTGCCGAGACCGCAGAATGCAAAAAAAGGACCGGCGCCGATTTCATTGGCGGAGAGAGGAGTGATCTCTCCGCCGAAACGGCGGAACCCAAGCAGTCGAGTGGAGGCAGCGAAAACCGGGTACTGATCGAGCTTCCCGATCGCCTCGAGCGTTCCCGATGCCGTTTCGGCGCGAGTAAAAATAATCAAATTTGCGCGGCTCATGGCCGCAACGGGTTCCCGAAGGCGGCCAGCGGGCAGTAACAACTCCCCCGCAAGTGGTCGGGAAGCATCCATCAAAAGAATATTCAGGTCGCGGGCGAGCTGCAGATGCTGAAAACCGTCGTCCAAGAGAAAAACGTCGATGGACTGTTGAGTTTCGAGCCGGTGTCCCTCGGCAAAGCGGTCCTTGCCGACACCAAATAAGACGCGGCCTCGCAAACGGAATTTCATCAACTCGATTTCGTCGCTAGTGCCATTCGCGCCTCGATACCCGCGGCTGAGTATGGCAACTCGCTTCCCGTCGGAGAGAAATTTCTCGGCGAGCCAAATCACCATGGGTGTTTTGCCGGTGCCGCCAACCGTCAGATTCCCAACGCTGATGACGGTTGCCTTCAGGCGTTTCTGCTTGAACCATTTGTTGGCATAGAGCCAAACACGCGCGCGGACCCCGACACCATACAGAAGCGCGAGGGGCCACAGCAGTCTCCGCAATAGCGGCGGCACATTCATCGCCCGGCACCGTCCAGACGCTTGGCAATCTCCGCCACCGCTCGATCCGTCGCTCCGCGTGAGTCAGCCACCAAGTGGCGCGCCGTCTCGCTCATTTTCTTCATACGCTCGGGATCGCCAAACAATTCGATCCAGGCGACCCCGACGTCTTCCGGGCTTTCCACCTGAATTGCAGCCCCCGCGGAGACGAAGCGCGAGGCTATTTCGGCGAAGTTTTCCATCGAGGAGCCGAATACTGGAATTTTCCCAAAAGCGGCGGGCTCGAGAATGTTGTGGCCACCGGAAGATACGAGCGAACCTCCGACAAAAGCACCGTCGGCTAGTCCATAAAGCGATGCGAGCTCACCGATGCTGTCGAGCAGGAGGACGGTTACGTCGTCGGGTATGGTGAAACTATCGGACGGCTGATTGGCGCGCGATTGTGCCGGCCCTGGAATCGGCAATCGAGACCGCCGGATGAACTTGCGGTGCGATTCATCTATGAACCCTGCGGCGTCATCAAAACATTCCGGCTTGCGGGGCGCAAGCACAAGCAGCGCCTTTGGATACTCGCCTTGCAAAGTTCCGAACGCGATGAGCGCGTGGGGCTCCTCCGTCGCAACGACGCTTCCTGCGACAATGATTGGCGATCGGCCGCTGCGCTTGATCTCCGTTGCGAGCCAATTCGACAGCGGCGTGGGCGCGGGAAGTTCCAGGTCGTATTTCAAATTTCCGCTGACCCGCACGCGGTCCGCAGGTGCGCCCAGGGCCCGCAGGCGATCCGCATCTTTCTCGCACTGCATGAGGAAGGCGCTGGCATTGGAAAGTGCGTTTCTCAGGAAGGGACGCAGGAAAAAGCCAAAAACTCCGAGATAGCTCTGATAGCGTGCAAAAGAGCGATCCGAAATGCGTCCGCTGACGAAGAGTACGGGAATCTTACGCCGCCCGGATTCCCGCAGAAAATTCGGCCAGATTTCGGTCTCCAGCACCAGCACAACCGACGGCAGCGCGGCGTCGAGAGCCCGCCGGACGCAGAAGGCCCAATCCAGCGGAAAATAGATGACGGCGTCGGCAAAGGGCATGCGTTCGCGCGCCAGCGCCTGCCCCGTGTTCGTGGTCGTCGAGATAATGAGAGGCCGGTCGGGGTAGGCCTCTTTCAGCCGCCGCGCGAGAGTAATGCTGGAAAGGGCTTCGCCGACGCTCACCGCATGAATCCAGATCGCGCCCGCGGAATGCGTGGACAGCTTGGCGAGCCCTGGAAAGGAGAATCCCAAGCGTTCCCCAAGGTTAGAAAGATACTTTCCGTGGCGCAGGCCCTGCACAAGCCAATAGGGCACCAGCAAAAGGGCCGCGAGGCCCATGAGAAGGCTATAAATGAAATACACTAAGCGTGGCTCCGGTCTGTCCGTGCTCCGCCAGCAGCAGGCGGCGCGCGCCGCAGGGCAACCCTGCACAACCCCCAGGAATCGAAGGCCTCAAGATGAGAAAAGTCTATTATAACCCGATGCTAAAACTAACCCTCATCCTTCCCTTTCTTGCCGCCTCACTGCTGGGTGCCGAACAGGGAGCCGCCCAGCAACCTTCTTCGCTCAAGACCACATCGTTGGAATCCCACGAAGGCATGACCATTACCGCGCGGCCGTGGACTGACCCGACACTCTACAAGGAGAAGTTTCCGAAGAAGTCGCCATTTGCGGCAGGAATTATCGCCGTGCAGGTCGTTTTTCGAAATGATTCCGACGATAGTATGAAAATCAACCTGGAGCGCATTCGATTGAACCTCACACTCTCGGAAGAAGATCATCAGGCGTTGTACGCGCTCTCGCCGGAAGAAGCAGCCGACGTGATCACCCATCCCTCCACGAAAAACGTAACTAGCAAAAGACTGCCTATCCCGCTGGGCGGCCCGAAGACCGGACGGGACAAGAAATGGACGGAAGTGGAGCGGTCTATGCACGATGCGGGGGTGCAAGCGAGCGTCGTCGCGCCGCATAGCACGGTGCAGGGGCTTCTCTATTTCGACCTTCGAAGCCAGTTCGAGCTTCTGAATACCGCTCACCTATATGTGCCTGAAATAGTGGCCATCGAAAAGAATCGCGGCCTCATGTACTTCGAAATTGACCTGAGCCGGTCGGCGGAACGCTGAACCACTAGAAATGGCAGGCCAAATCGCACCGGTTTGCGCGCATCGCCGCCGTCGGCTAACATGACATGTGCAAACTTTCTCCAACCGCCGCGGACAAATGCTCGCTCTTCTCGATAAACTGAATCTCGAACAACGGCTGGCCGTCGAGAGCACCGAAGGCCCGGTGCTGATCCTCGCTGGCGCGGGCACCGGCAAGACCCGCGCGATCACGTATCGCATGGCAAATCTGATCGCCAACGGAGTGCCCGCCGAAGCCATCCTGGCCGTCACGTTCACCAACAAAGCCGCGGAAGAGATGCGCAATCGCGTCTCGGATCTCCTGTTGCGCGCTGGATTCCCTCCCGCGCAGCCTTGGCTTTCCACGTTTCATTCGCTCTGCGCGCGCCTTCTGCGGCGCGAAGCGGCTGCTGCCGGCCTGCCGCGGGATTTTGCCATTTACGACGACGACGACCAGCTTTCCGCCGTCAAGCTGGCAATGACCAAGCTGCAGATCGAAGACGACAACCTGACGCCGAGGAATGTCCTCAGTCGGATCAGCTACGCGAAAAATCATGGCCAGACTGCGGAGCAGTTGCGCGCCGAAGCGTTCAACCAAGACGGCCACCGCACCGCGGATATTTTCGGGGCGTACGAAAAACTCCTGCACGACAGCAAAGCCCTGGACTTCGATGATCTGCTCCTCAGGTCAGTGCGTTTGCTGCGCGAATCCACGGCCACGCGTCATAAATGGCAAGCACGCTTTGAATACATTCACGTGGACGAATATCAGGACACGAACCGCGTCCAATATGAGCTGATGGGACTGCTGACCGGGCCCAAGCAAAACGTGTGTGTTGTGGGTGACGAGGATCAATCGATCTACCGCTGGCGGGGCGCCGATGTTTCCATCCTCCTGAGTTTTTCCCGGGATTTTCCCGCCGCCCGAATCGTCAAATTGGAACGCAACTACCGTTCGACGCAGAATATTCTCGACGCCGCCGGCGCGGTCGTCGCCAACAATCCTGAGCGGTTGGGCAAATCGCTGAGCGCGGAGAAAGGCCCAGGATCGAATCTGAAGTATCTAGAGGCGCGGGATGCGCAGGCCGAAGCAGAATTTGTCGCCGGCGAGCTCGAGCGCATTCTCAATGACGATTCGGACCAGACGTGCGCGGTGGAGTATCGCACTAATTCACAGTCCCGAGCCTTCGAAGAGGTTTTCCGCCGGCGCGGCCTGCGCTACAAACTTGTGGGTGGGTTCAGCTTCTACAATCGCGCCGAAGTAAAGGATGCGCTCGCCTACGTCCGCCTGGCAATGCATCCGGAGGATGACATTTCGCTGCTCCGCGTATTGAATGTCCCCCCGCGAGGCATCGGCAAGACAACGGTGGACGCGCTCCGGGAAGGCGCACGCGTTGACGGAATACCGTTGTGGTCGGCCATTGAAAGATTTGTTTCCGGTGCATCGGCGGGCCGGGCGGTAACTCCTTTGCGGGCGTTCCAAGAGCTCATCCGCAAATTACAGGATGCCCTTGCCACCCAGGAACCCCCGGGATTCCTTCATGCCGTTCTTGAGGAATCCGGCTATATGGCCATGCTTAAGGACCGCAACGCTCCGGAAGATGTCGCACGGCTGGAAAACCTCGAAGAGCTTGCGCGTGCCGTCGCCGAAGGCATGGAAGCCGGGGAGACCTTCACCGATTTCCTCGATGCCGCGGCGCTCGTAAGTGACGCGGATCAATTTGAAGGCAAGCCCGGCGTGACTCTCATCACCTTGCACAGCACCAAGGGTCTGGAATTCGACCACGTGTTCCTCACGGGCATGGAAGAAGGCATCTGTCCTCACAGCCGGGCCATCACCGAAGAAAAAGGAATCGAGGAGGAACGGCGTCTCGTTTACGTGGGGATGACCCGGGCGCGGCAGTCGCTCACGCTGACGCGCGCGGTGTACCGCCGCATCTTTGGCAATGAGCAGCAACTGCGCGCTTCCCTGCCGTCGCGCTTTCTTGCCGAAATTCCAAGCGAGCTGGTGGAGACGGTTCGCGGATCAATGGCGGATATTGGCGAGACTCGCCGGTACGAGCCCGACCCGGAATATTCATATTCGCCGGAAGAATTTCTGCGCCGTGTGCGCGGTGAACCGAAACAAGCCCAGGCAACTCCGCGCCGTCCCCCGGCTCAAAGTTCCTTCGGGCGCCCCGCTCGGAAGCGCGGCGGCGATGCCAATCCTATGCTGGGGCGCAAAGTTCGCCATCCGAGCTTCGGCGTCGGAACCATCGTTGGCGTCGAAGGCGACGACGAAGACCGCCGTGTATCCGTGAGCTTCCCCGGACGCGGTACGAAAAAGTTTATCGAGCGGTACGCGCAGCTCGAACAGGCATAATGTGAGGGACCTGCACTTGAACGCGGGTGCGGCGGCGGGTTGCGTGTCGGGCCTTCTCGGGGTACATTGAGGCGCGTTCATTCCTCAACACCACATTATATGATTTCGGGCTTGCGGTTTGCCCGGATAGGATCGGAGAGCATGGGTGGGATCAGAACTCTTCCGCTGCAAGAGTATCGATCAACTGCTGTCGGATTCGGAAAATGCTGAAGTCCGGTTAAAAAAGTCTCTTGGATGGTTGAGCCTGACCTCACTAGGAATCGGTGCGGTCATCGGCTCCGGCATCTTTACCATCATCGGCACGGCCATTGCCGGACAAAAGTTTCAAGCTTCGTCCATCTTGAACGCCCCTCTTCTTGAATACCTGATCCATCATTCCGCTTCGTTTGGACGCCCCGGCGCCGGGCCGGCCATCGCTGTTTCCTTCATTTTGGTGGCGATCGTTTGCGGCTTCGCGTCGGTGTGCTACGCGGAGCTTGCCGCCATGATTCCCATTGCCGGCAGTGCGTACACCTACACGTACGCGACGATGGGGGAACTCATCGCCTGGATCATCGGCTGGGATCTCATTCTTGAATATGCCGTCAGCAATATGGCCGTAAGCGTCGGTTTTTCGGCGCACATGGTGGGCTTGCTCGATTGGTTCGGGTTGCACCCCGATCCTCGATGGATTTCTCCGGCCTATCTCCCCGGCGGATTGAGCGACCTGCAGGGAAACGCGCTCTACGCGCCGGGCTGGCATTTTGGGTTTAACTGGCCCGCCTTCATCATCGTGATGCTGCTGACGGTGATTCTGGTGCGCGGCATCAAAGAGTCGGCGCGAACGAACAACATCATGGTGCTTCTGAAAATAATTGCCATTCTGGTGTTCGTGACTTTTGCATTCAAACTCATCCATCCCGCGAACTATCATCCCTTCGCACCAAATGGCTGGCCAGGCATTCTGACCGGCGGTTCGATCGTATTTTTCACCTACATTGGATTCGATTCGGTATCTACCGCCGCCGAGGAATGTAATAACCCCCAACGCGACCTGCCCATCGGCATCATCGCAACGCTGGTGATTTGCACGCTTCTGTATATTGCCGTCGTAGTGGTGCTCACCGGGTTGGTTCGCTGGGAAACACTCGTGGACGACGCGGCCCCGGTTGTCAACACACTCAAGAAACTTCATTTCTCGGGGGTTCGCCTGGTAGTGCTGATCGGCGCATTGATGGGCATGATCTCTTCCCTGCTGGTCTTCCAACTCGGCCAAGCCCGGGTGTGGTTTGCCATGTCGCGTGACGGTCTGTTTCCCAGAATATTTGGGCGTGTGCATCCGCGATTTCAGACGCCGGATTTTTCGACATGGATGGCGGGATTCGTGGTCGGTATTCCAGCAGGCCTGCTTGACATCGGAACGCTTGCCGATCTTTCGAATATCGGCACGCTGTTCGCGTTCGCTCTGGTCGCGGCGGGGGTGCTCATTCTTCGGTATCGCGAACCGGACCGCCCGCGCGCTTTCCGTGCCCCGGGCGGACCGCTGGCGCCTGTCGTCACGATTTTTACATGCCTCCTGCTCATGGCCGGCCTGCCGATCATGAACTGGATCCGCTTCTTTGGCTGGATGATCCTGGGCCTGGTGCTCTATTATTTTTATGGCCGGAAGCACAGCACTCTAAGAGCAGCAAATCGCGCGTAAGAGGAATTGCAGAATGCAGGGATCGTCTTTTCAGCATGTGTGGCGAACGGGAGTCGCCCTCGCCTGCCTCGTGTTCTTCCTTTCCTCTCCGCAGAATTCGCGCGCGTGGGGAAGAAGCGGACACCGGCTCGTCGTCAACAAAGCCGTCGAAACCCTGCCGCAGGGTATCCGGGAGTTCTTCGACACAAACCGCAGCTTCCTGTTGCAGCATGTCACCGATCCGCTGGACGTAATCGCGAAAACTCCGGCGGAGCGGCACAATCACTTCATTGCTCTCGACAAGTACGGGCGATTTCCTTTTGAGACCTTGCCACGCGACTACAAAGCCGCGGTAACGAAATTTGGTAAATCTAAGCTGGAAGCAAACGGCCTGCTTCCCTGGCAGATTGGCGTGTACAGTAAAAAATTGACCGAAGCGTTGAAGGACGGGAAGTGGGAAGAGGCAAAACTGGATGCGGCCATACTCGCGAATTACGTGGCGGAGGCCCATGATCCCTTCAACACCACCGATAATTTTGACGGCCACTTGAGCGGCCAGCTGGCGGTCAACGAGCGATTCGGAAGCACTCTGATCGACCGCTATTCGTCATTTTTCCCCATGCGGCCAAATGATGCGTTTTTCATCAGCGACCCGACGGACCGTGCTTTCGAGGCTTGCCTTGGTTCTCATAGCTGGCTCGAGACCATTCTTCTCGCCGACCGCAACGCGCGTCGCGGCGAGAATTCCTTCACCGACGAGTATTACGACCGCTTTTACAACCAAGCCGCCGCAATTTTGATTCGGCAGCTCTCCGACGCGGCCACCGACGTGGGCTCTTTCTGGCTTACGGCGTGGATAAACGCCGGCCGGCCGCAGCTGCCGCACTAATTTTTCGCGGATGATGCCGCCCTTGCTCTCCAACCGGATTGCTTCCCTGCCCAAGGCCGAGCTGCACCTCCATCTCGAAGGCTCCATCCAGCCTGCAACCGTCTGCGCGCTGACGGCCCGTCACGGTGTCATCATGACCGAAGAGGAAGTCCGCCGGCGCTACGCGTACCGCGACTTCCCCGAATTCATCGAAGCCTTCAAGTGGGTGACTTCGTTCTTGCGCGCGCCTCAGGACTACGCGCTCATCGCTCGCGACCTTGCCGAACACTTGCTCACGCAACGCGTGATCTATACGGAAGTAACTTTGTCCATCGGCGTGATGCTCCTTAGGAAGCAGCGGGTGGAAGCGAATTTCGAAGCCCTCCTCCGCGCCACCGGGCCCTTCGAAAGCCGCGGACTCCGCTTCCAGTGGGTGTTCGACGCGGCCCGCCAATTCGGCGCGGACGCAGCGATGGAAGTCGTCGAATCCGCAAAGCGCTGCGATTCGAAAGCCATCGTGGCCTTCGGCATCGGAGGCGATGAGCTCAGTGTGCCGACAAAGGAGTTCCGGCCCGTCTACGACCACGCCGCTCAAATGGGTTTGCACCGCTTGATGCACGCAGGCGAGGTCGGCGCGCCGGAGAAAATTCGCGAAGCCATAGAATTGCTGGGAGCAGAACGCATCGGCCACGGTATAGCCGCGATCCACGATCCAGAGTTAATGGATTTGCTCGCAGAGCGAAAGCTCCCGCTCGAAATATGCCCGGGGAGCAATATGAAAACGGCCGCCCTCGCCCGGCAACTCCAGCGCGAGGACCCAAGAATTGAAGATCATCCTCTCCCCAAACTCCTGCGTCACGGAATACCCATTGTGCTCTCCACCGATGATCCGGCCATGTTTCACACGACCCTGCACGAAGAGTATGTGAACGCCGCGCGCATGGGATTACAGGAAGACGAGCTGACGCGAATCGTCGAGATGGGTTTCGAACACGCCTTTTTCCCCGCCGGGGAACGGTGCGGGGCATGATGCAGTCAAAGGCAATGTTATACTGGCAGCATGAAAGCACACGTGTGGGTAATGCCAAAACGCACCGTACTCGATCCCCAGGGACAAACGATCCAGCACGCCCTCTCCGGGCTTGGCTACTCCGCCGTGCGCGACGTCCGCCAGGGCAAATTCTTCGTTTTGAATCTCGATGGCTGGAGCCGCGAAGAAGCACAGAAACAGCTCGAGCATATTTCAAAAGAAGTTCTCACCAACACGGTCATCGAAGAATACCGCTTCGAGATCGTGGACTGAGCGGCCTCCCTCATGAAAAACCTGCGCAATCCTTCAAGGAGTTCATTCCTATCCCTGGCCGGCCCCTTCCTGCTTGGCGTTTTCGCTATGCTGGCGCTCGCAGGATGCAAGCCAAGCGGGCACACTTCCGATCCGCGCCTGCGGCCGATCGACGAGATGCTGGACTCCCAGCTGCCCGCGGGCACTGCCAAATCGCGAGTAATGTTTTACCTCAGTTCTCAGAATTTTCCCGTGGAAAACACGGGTGATCCTCGTGCAATTGTGGCTGTCGTTCATCATGTGGATTCGGACACGCTCCAGCCCGCAACAGCGCGCGTTACGTTTCACTTTGATGCCAGCGACAATCTCAAGTCCTACGAGCTTGTGGCGGCGGCAAGCTCTGCCTCCCGGCCGTAATCTGAATCGGGATAGGTTCCGTGGTATTCATGTTGGTAAAACGGCCAGCATGCTACGCTGCTTGAAACTCTTTGAGGAGACGCCGCGCATGTGCGGAATAGTCGGCTATATCGGGCCCAAGAAAGTTGTGCCCGTTATCATTGAAGGTCTGCGTAAGCTGGAGTACCGCGGCTACGATTCCGCAGGCATCGCCGTCGTAACCCAGGGCGGCAAGCTGGAAATTCGCCGCGCTCCAGGCAAACTTCGCAATCTCGAAGACGTCATCGCCAGGTCCCCGCTGGACGGCACCTACGGCATCGGTCACACACGGTGGGCCACCCATGGCCGTCCAACCGAAGAGAACGCCCACCCGCATCGCGATTGCACCGGGCAGATGGTTGTCGTCCACAACGGGATCGTCGAGAACTACCTCGAGCTAAAGGAAAAGCTGCAGAAAGAGGGACACAAGTTCGCCACGGAAACCGACACCGAGATCGTAGCGCACCTTGTGGAAAAGCACTCGCAGGGCGGGGTGCCGCTCGAGGAAGCGGTGCGCTTGTCATTGAAGGAATTGCGCGGCATCTACGCGCTGGTGTTCCTTTCCGCGAAAGATCCTCAGAAGATTGTTGCCGCGCGCCTGGGCCCGCCATCGGTGATTGGACTCGGCGATGGAGAATATTTCGTCGCTAGCGACATCCCCGCCCTGCTCCAGCACACGCGCGAAATGTTTTTCCTCGCCGACGGCGACATCGCCGTGCTGACCACACAAGGCGTGCGCGTCATGGACCACGACGGCCGTCCCGCCGAACGTCCCGCGCACCACGTCGCCTGGGACCCCCTCATGGCGGAAAAGGGCGGCTACAAGCACTTCATGCAGAAGGAAATTTTTGAGCAGCCGCGCGCCGTGCGCGATACCTTGCTCGGCCGCATCTCGCAGGACACCGGAAAAGTTTTCCTGGATGAGATGGCGATTACGGAAAGGCAGTTCCGCGAGTTTCAGAACGTGCGCATCGTTGCCTGCGGCACGAGCTGGCACGCGGCTCTGGCTGCGAAATTCATGATCGAACGCCTGGCGCGTGTGCCCGTTGAAGCGGATTACGGCAGTGAGTTCCGCTATCGCGACCCCATTATCGACTCGAAAACGCTGACGGTGTGCATCAGCCAGTCCGGCGAAACGGCGGACACGCTGGCCGCTCAGCGCGAGGCAAAATCGAAGGGCTCGCCCTCGCTGGCGATCTGCAACGTGATCGGTTCCATGATCACGCGCGAAGCTAACGGTACAATTCCCACGCACGCCGGGCCGGAGATCGGCGTGGCTTCCACAAAAGCTTTCACTTCGCAATTGACCGCGCTGCTTCTGCTCGCTTCCTATCTCGGCCAGCTTCGCGGCAACCTGACCGAAGACGCCGCCAAGATCCTGATGCAGGAATTCACGCGCATTCCCCAAAAGATCGAAACAGTTCTGCAAGCGGATGAATCGGGATTCTATGAAAACCTGGCGCGGCAATTTTTCCGCTACACCGATTTTCTCTATCTTGGCAGAGGGATTCACTACCCGATCGCGCTCGAAGGCGCACTGAAGCTCAAGGAAATTTCCTACATTCATGCGGAAGGTTATCCTGCGGGCGAAATGAAGCATGGCCCCAACGCGCTAATCGACGAAAACCTGCCGGTCGTGGTTTTAGCCACGCGTGACGAATCCGATCCCGAAGCGATGACGCGGTATGAGAAGAGCGTTTCCAACATCAAGGAAGTGAAGGCGCGCGACGGCATCGTCATCTCCATTGTCACCAAGGGAGATCATCTCGCGCGCGAAGCCTCCGATCACATCGTCGAACTTCCGCCCGCGCCGGAGTTGCTCGTGCCGTTGCTGGAAATCATCCCTCTCCAATTGCTCGCTTATCACATCGCGGTACGGCGCGGTTGCGACGTCGACCAGCCGCGAAACCTGGCCAAATCCGTCACCGTGGAGTAGTCAGGGCCGTTTCCGCTACTATAGGAACATGCTTCGCTATTTTCGCCCTTGTCTCGCAACTCTCTTGCTCTTCTTGTTGCCGGCCGGGTTCCCCGCTTCTGGGCAAACTCCGGATGCCGACACGGCGCCATTGCGCGAAGTCCACGCCGAGGGTGAAAAACTCCTCACCGAGGCCCAGATCATCGCGATAACCGGCCTGGTCGCCGGCGCCCAGATCGGCCGGAATGATTTGCAAACCGCTGCCAACAGGCTCGTGCAAACCGGGCTTTTCGCCAAAGTAAGTTTCAACTTCCAAAGCAAGGTCGTCGGCATCCTGGTGACGTATCACGTGGAGGAATCGCCTCGAATCCCCGTATACTTCGACAATATTCCCTGGTTCACGGATTCGGCGCTGGGCGATGCCATCCGCAATAAATTTCCTTTCTTTGACGGAACACTGCCCGAAGCCGGAGCCGCGGTGGAGCAGGCCGGTGAAGCGGTGAAGGATTTACTCTCGACGCGTGGAGTGCAAGTGTCGCTCGAGCACACGGTGATCCCGAATCCAAATGGTGAAGGCAACGTGCAGGAAATCCGGGTCGAAGGTGCCGCACTCCGAATCGCAAGGCTGGAATTGAGCGATTCCTCCCTTTTGGCTTCCAAAGCCGTACAGCAACACCTATCCGAGATAGTGGGAAAGCCCTATTCTCGAATGACCATCGATCTTTTTCTCTCCGAAGCGATAAAGCCCATTTATCTGCAGCAAGGATTCCTGCGCGCGAAGCTCGGGCCGCCGGAGGTGCGGCTGACGGGCGATCCCCATCAGAAGCTGCCCTCGCAAATTCCAGTCTACGTGCCGTTAGCGCCAGGCGCGGTATATCGGTGGAAGGGAATGCATTGGACGGGAAACACACTGGTGTCGGAATTCACGCTGAACGGCCTGCTGGGGATCAAGAACGGGGATACCGCCGATGGCATGCAAATCGAAGCAGCCTGGGAGCGCGCCCGCGAAGAATACGCTCATCACGGCTACCTCGAGGCAAAGCTTGATCCGCTTCCAGCGTATGACGATCAGGCACACACTGTTTCCTATTCGGTGAGCATTCAAGAAGGGCCGCAATTTCACTTCGGCAAAATGGTCCTCACGGGAATTTCGCCCGCCGCCGAGCGAAAACTGCAAAACGCATGGCCCTTCGCTGCCGGTGAAATCTTCGACAAAGTAAAGTTCGAGGATCTTCTGGCAAAGCTGCAAACGCACCAGGAGCAGGTCTTTGGTGAGTTGCCGGTGCACTACGAGAACGTCGGGCATTGGTTGCAAACGGATGCGGGCAACAATACGGTTGATGTGCTTCTGGATTTTAAGTGACTCCTGCTGCGGCGCAATCTGCGATGTCGGCGGCACTCTGAGTTATACTCAGCACTGGGATGAAAGAGCTCATTCATATTCGCAATGCAAAGGGCGCTGCGGTGTCCGCGGAAGAAAAGGAAAGCCTCCTGCTCGCTCGTCTCGCCGAAATTCCTTCGCTCATCGTTGCGCTCTCGGGTGGTGCGGACTCTGCTTATCTGTCCTGGACAGCTCACAAGGCGCTGGGTGCCCGCGCCCTATCCGTCACGGCGCTCTCGCCGAGTTACTCTGCACACGATCGCGCCATAGTGGAAGAGTTTGTTGGCAAGTTGGGCGTGCGCCACGAATTCATCGAAACGCACGAAATGGATAATCCCGCCTACCGCGCGAATGCGGCGGACCGTTGCTACTTCTGTAAAGACGAGCTTTTTTCCTCATTGGACGAATTAGCGCAGCAGCGCGGTTTTGCCGCCGTCGCCTACGGTGTGAACGCCGATGACACGCTCGATTTTCGCCCCGGCCATCGCGCCGCCACGGAGCATCAGGTTCTTGCGCCGCTTCTCGACGCCGGCCTTGCCAAGGCCGACATTCGGCTTCTCTCGAAGCGTGCCGGTTTGCCCACCTGGGATCGCCCAGCCTCCGCTTGCCTCGCTTCGCGCTTGCCCTACGGCACGGAAGTGACATCGGAGCGGCTTGGACTTGTCGAGCGCGGAGAAGCCGCTTTGCGCGCGCTTGGTTTCCGTCAATTCCGCGTGCGGCTCCACGACAGGCTTGCACGCATAGAAATATCGCCCGAAGAAATGCCTCGCGCACTCGCGCCCGAAATGGCCGCCGCCATGGTGGATCGGCTGAAAGCGGCAGGCTTCACGTACGTTGCCCTGGACCTCGAGGGTTATCGCCAGGGCTCTCTCAACGAGACTCTTTCACCCGTCGGCCTGCGCTCCGCCAAGGCTGCGCAGGGAACATAATTCTCTGCAATTGCGTAGCTATGTGGGACGGCTCAGCGCGAGTCTCTCGACTGTTACGGAGGATGAATGGCGCGCCACCGCAGATTTTACTTACCGCTCGTGCTATTTTCGGCCGTCCATGTGCTGGCTGGCTGCGACAGTGGGCCTTCTGTTAGCGGCGCCTTCGATCGCAGCTATAACGTTAGCGGTCCACTCCGCCTGGAACTGACCAACGCCTCTGGTGACGTGGACATCACAGGCAGCGCTGACGGCAAAGTGCACGTGCGCGGTGAAGTGCGCGCGTCGGGATTCGGCTTTGACAATCCGCAGAAGCGCTTGGACGATACCCTTGCGAATCCTCCCATCGAGCAAAGAGGCGACACCGTTCGCATCGGCAAGGAGATATCTCGCATGCGCAACGTCAGCATCGCTTACACGATCCAGGTGCCGCGCGACACGGAAGTCAGCGCCACCGTCGCGTCCGGCGCGCAGACGATTCGCGGCGTGCGCGGCCCCGTTAAAGTGCAAGCCGCTTCGGGGACCATCCGAGTGGAAAAAATCGAGCGCGACGTCCAACTTACCACCGCCAGCGGGTCGGTGTCGGCCTCTGATATTGGCAATGATGTCCGCGTATCGTCCGCCTCGGGAAGTGTGATGGTCTCAAACACTCGGGGCGATGTGCGCGTGAACGCCCTCTCCGGCGTTATTCGCGTATCCAATCCGGGAGGGCGCGTCGAAGCGGATACCGGCAGCGGCGCAGTCGAGATTCAGGGCGTCGCAAAAGACGTGAAGTCGCATGCCACCTCGGGAAGGGTTTCCGTGCAGGGAAACCCCGGCGCTGACAGCTACTGGGAACTGAAAACGGTATCCGGTACCGTACAGCTTAACATCCCGGCTTCTGCGAATCTCCATCTCTCGGCGGAAGCGGTCTCCGGTGAGATTCGCACCGACATTCCGATCGTCATCGAGGAGCAGGGCAAGCATTCTCTTCGCGCCCACATGGGCAGCGGTGGCGGGCGCGTGGACGTGCATACCGTCTCCGGTGAAATTCGCTTGAGCGGCAGGAAATAGCCTCGTACAAATTCGAGCTTTCGTTCTCGAAAAAAACATCGAAGAGTTAGCGACAATTCTTTCCGATACCCTTAGAATTCAACTGTATGACTTCCCGGCTCTTTCCTGCGTGCGCGACTTCGATTCTTTTTCTTTGCGCGGCGGCTTCTCCACTCTGCGGTCAGACCCCTGCGCAAAACGAAAAGAGTCAGAACCCAATGCCACCATCGTCCAAAGTCGCCGCTTCGAATCCGGCCTCCTCCGCCAAACAGCCGTCGCCCGAAGAGGAATTGCAGCAAGCCATCAGCAAAGCCGGAAACGACCGCGCGGCGCTGGTCCGAAATCTGGAGGTATTCTTAAAGGAATATCCGGATTCGCGCCAGCGTCCCCAGATTTACCGTGCCCTTGTGGAAGCAAGCCTGCAATTGCGGGATAACGCGCGCGCCGCTGGTTACGGCGAGCGAATCGTCGCTCTCAGCCCTGACGACATCTCCATGACCATCCTGACGATTCAGCTGCTCGAACAGGATGGCGACGAAGCCGCTCTCCGCCGGGCCGCAAACTATGCCACCCACGTATTGGAATTTGTCGAGCGCAGCTCTCCCGGGGACAAATCGCCAAGGGTTTCCCAGGAAGAGTGGGCCACGGAGAAGAAACGCGATCGCATGTCCGTGCTGACTTTGCGCGGAAGACTCGAACTGAAATTGAAGGACACGGTAGCGGCTCAAAAAGATTTCGTGGCGAGTTACGAGATCCTGCCCAGCGCGGCGGCCGCGGAACAGCTCGGTGAAATCGCCGAAATGAAAAAAGATTTGAATGGCGCGATCCAACAATACGCCCGCGCCTTCGCCTGGGCCGACGCAACGAATGAAACTGCCGGCCGGCGCGCGATCCGGCAGAAGTTGGGCAATGTCTGGCGGCTTGCCCATGGCACTGATGATGGTCTGGGTGAGTATTTGCTTCGTATTTACGATGAAGTCTCGCAAACCTCCATCGCAGCCAAGCCAAGGAAAAATGCGGACGCCCGCGAACCCGCGGATTTCACGCTCAGGAAAGCTCCCGAAGGCACGGCCTTTTCGCTGAAAGACACGAAGGGGAAAGTTCTCGTCGTCAATTTCTGGGCGACTTGGTGCGGCCCTTGCCACGCGCTTGAACCTTTGTTCGCTCGCGTGGCCGCGGACTTCCAGGCGAATCCTGACGCACTTTTTCTGGCCGCCAACTGTGACGAAGATGAATCTCTCGTGGCGCCGTATCTGGAGGCGGACAAGCCTCGCACGCCGGTGGTATTCGCAGATGGCCTCGACCGGTTCTTCACCGTCAACTCCTTCCCGACCGTGATGGTGGTTGATCGCGCCGGGAAAATTGCCTATCGCTCGAATGGATTCGAACCCGATGTCTTTGAGCCCAACCTGGCAGCCGCCGTTCGCCGCGCCCTGGCTCCGCCGAGCGGCTCATTGCCTTCAGGAAGTCCCGCGCCCTAAGTGCGCAGGGCATTAACCACGCATCGCTGAGCTTTGCGGATGTTTCTCCGCCGCTTCCTTGGCGGCCAGGATCGTGTTGACGTGGATTCGAACGGTGTCTTCTACCCGTCGCGCGTAGCCGCCGGCGAGTGTCGTCGCCACCGGAATTCTGCGGCGGCGCGCTTCCTCGAATATCTGCCGGTCGCGTTGCTTCAATCCTTCTTTCGTCAGCGCTAGTCCTCCAAGCTGATCTTCGCAGTACGGGTCGGCGCCGCCAACGTAAAAAAGAATATCGGGCCGGAATTCGTCGAGCGCCTGCTGCACCGCCGGAATCAGCACGCCCAAATACTCATCGTCATCAGCACGGTCGGCCATGTTGAGATCGATGCTTGATGGCGGCTTGTGCGCTGGATAATTGTTTTCCTGATGGATCGAAATTGTGAAGACCGTAGGATCGTTTCGAAAGATGGCCGCGGTCCCGTTCCCGTGATGCACGTCTGTGTCGACGACAATGGCCTTTTTTACCAAGCCGTCCGCCTGCAGTTTTCGAATCGCAACCGCCACATCGTGAATCGCGCAGAAACCTTCGCCATGCCCCGGATAGGCATGATGAAATCCCCCGCTGAGATTTGAACCGAATCCATCACCAAGTGCTGATCGCGCGGCAAGAATGGTACCCCCGGCAGCAAGCCAGACGGCTTCGACGAGTTCCGGCGAATACGGCACTTCTAGGAGCATCACTTCGCCGGCGGTGAGTGCGCCGGTCTTCAGTTTGTGCACCCAGTCCGGAGTGTGGACGCGCAGGATGTCTTCATCGCTAGCCGCATCGGGGCGCAGAAAATCCTGCGGGGTGGCGATGCCTTCGCGGAGCAACATTTCATGGATGAGGCGGAATTTCTGCGATGGAAAAACGTGCGGACCTAGATTCAGGTCATAACGTTCGTGGTAAACCAGTTTGAACGGCAGCATGGCGCTTGGCGCGACTAGTTCTCTCGTTCGAGGATAAAATCGGGAAGTGTGGCGAGAGCCCGAGCGTAATCGGAATCCGGGCGGCCGTTGAGACACGCCTTGGCACGTTGGGCGTAGTCTTGCGCCAGATTGCGGGCGCGTTCGAGCGCGCCCGATTCGTGAACGAGCGAAACGATTGTTTCTGGACGAACGGAATTAAATTCCTTCTCTTCCAGAACACGCGCGACCAGTTCACGCGCATCGCGGTGGCCATTTTCCATCGCGTAGATCAGCGGCAGCGTGACCTTGCCTTCTTTCAAATCGCTGAGGACAGGTTTGCCCAGTTGCTCCGCTGACGCCGTAAAATCCAGCAAATCGTCGACAAGTTGAAACGCCAGGCCCGCGAATCGTCCGTAATCGGCAAGCGCCTGCTCTTCTTTACCCTCGAGACCGCCGAGCACTGCGCCGAGCCGCGCGCAGCCGCTAAAAAGGCATGCGGTTTTGTAGGTGGCCAGCCGCAGCGCATCTTCTTCGGTCACATCGATGCGTCCGATTTTCGCGAGTTGAATCAGTTCGCCCTCGACCATTTTCCGAGTCAGGTCGATCAGAATGTCCAGAATACGAAAATTGCGCTCCTCCAGAGCCATCTGAAAAGATTGCATGTACAGCCAGTCGCCGGTCAGCACGCTGCGATGATTGCCCCATCTTGAATTGGCGGACGGACGGCCACGGCGTGTATCGGCGCTGTCGATAACGTCGTCGTGGATCAACGTCGCGCTGTGCAAAAGTTCGACGACGGCGGCGAGGCGGATAGCGCTGCGATCTTTGCGGCCCGCGTAGCTCGCGGAAAGAAGCAGGAGCGCGGGGCGCATGCGCTTCCCTCCGCCGCCGAGCAAATATGCGGTGATTTCAGAGACGGGCGGAAAGGCGGCATCGCTTTGCCGCGCAAGCTCTTCTTCGACCAAAATGAGGTCGTCGCGGACGAGATCAAAAATCTCTTTAGCCGTGAGCAGCGCGATAGCAAATCTCCCGATCTAACCCTTGCCCTGGAGACCCGGAGCGGGGTGAGTTGCCGGCCGGGCGAGGCCAAAGAAGCGCCGAAAATTCTCCGAGGTGGCTGCGGCAACTTCGTCTGGCGACAAGTTTCTCACACTCGCAAGCGTGCGCGCTACTTCGGCAACGTAGGCGGGCTCGTTGCGCTTGCCGCGCCAGGGCTGCGGCGCAAGATACGGAGCGTCCGTCTCAATCAAGATCTTTTCGAGCGGCAATTCTTTCGCAACGTCGCGAAGGTTCTGCGTTTTCGGATAGGTTGAATTCCCCGCAAAAGAAATCAGAAAACCCATTTCGATTCCGCGCCGCGCATCTTCGAGCGTGCTGGTGAAGCAGTGCAGGATGCCGCCTAGTCCAGTTGGCCGCCAGCGTTCTTCGATCATGCTCAGACAATCAGACCAGGCATCGCGGCAATGAATGATGATGGGAAGCCTTGCCTGCTGCGCAAGTGCCATCTGATCGCGGAAGACGCGGTGTTGCACATCGCGCGGAGAATGATCGTAGTAGTAGTCGAGACCGATCTCGCCCCAGGCGATGACTTTGGGATGCTTCGCCAGCCGGGCCAGGTCAGCCAAATGTTGCTGCGTTACTTGCTTCGCTTCGTGGGGATGGATGCCGACGGTGGCGTAAATCCAATCATGATGTTCGGCAAATGGCAGCGCGGAATCGAGCTTCTCCGGTCCGGGGCCCGTGCCGATGGCGAGGAGTGCCGTCACGCCTGCCGCGCGGGCGCGATCGAGCATGGCTTCGCGGTCTTCGGCGAATTGCGGGAAGTCGATGTGCGCGTGTGAGTCGATGAGTTCCATTCACTCGCCAATTCCCTTGTAGTGGCGCACCATGCTGCGCCAGGCTTTTGCCTCCGCAACGTTCCCAGAAGGCAACTTCCTCTGCCATCTCAGGGGATTCTCAGCGATGTATCGCGTCGCATCCGAAAATTCCTGCCCGTCACGGATTATGCGCTCAAAATAGTTGTGCTGGCAGATCTCGCCGTCCCCATTTAGTTCGGCCCGCGCCCGGCGCGTTACCTCCACCCTAAACGATCGCACGATCGCCGCAAGCGAGCCCGGAACCGGACCGGCCGCAACGGTGCATGGCGCAGCATGCTGCGCCACTACAAGGAAAACACCTACTTCAATCTGGCGCCGATTTCGACTTCTTCGAGGAAGCCGGCAAGGACGGGGCGGGCTTCGGGGCCGACGGAGGCGGCGACGATCATGCCGTTGGATTCGACGCCACGAAGCTTGCGCGGCGCGAGATTCACGACCACGGCGACTTTGCGACCGACCAACGCTTCCGGCTCGTAGTACTGCGCGATACCGGCGCAAATCTGGCGAATCTCCGTGCCAATATCCACAGTCAGCTTTAGCAATTTGTCGGCGCCGACGATGCGTTCGGCGGTCTTGATTTGCCCGACGCGCATCTCGACTTTGGCGAAATCCTCGATGCCGATTTTCTCGGGCGCGGCTTGTGGCGCAGCGGCAGCAGCAGCGGTGCCGCCGACGGCGGGAGTGCTCGCGGGCGCTGGCGTGGCGACCGGCGACGGAGCGTTCTGTGCTTCTTTTTCCATGGCTTCCATCCTCTCGATTGCTTCGGTTTTTTCGATGCGCGGGAAAAGTGCATGCGACTTGCCGAGCGGTGTACCCGGCGCAAGCTGTCCCCAGCTCAAATCGTCAAGGGCAATAGATCCAGGTTGTCCAGGCTGGCCGAGCAGCGACCACACTTTTGTTGTGCTCTCCGGCAAGACAGGATGCGTCAATGCCGTTACGATTCGCAGAACTTCTGCGGTGGTCCAGAGAATCGTGGCGCGGCGCTGCTGTTCGGCGTCACTCTCACCGAAGGACCATGGATGCTCGGTCGTCAAGTACTTGTCCGTCGCGGCGATCAGCGACCAGAGCTGCTCCAGTGCGCGAGAGAATGCCAGATTGTCATACAGCTCCAAAACTTCGCCGATCGCGGCCTGAGCTTGTGCGGCCAACGCGTTGTCCTGCGGTTGAAGCGCCGCAGGCTTAGGGGTTTTGCCTCCGCTGTTCTTCTCGATCATCGCAGCGGTGCGGCTGGCGAGGTTGCCGAGGCCGTTGGCGAGGTCGCTGTTGTAGCGCTGAACGAGCGCGTCGTAGCTAAAATTGCCGTCCTGGCCAAAAACGGTCTCTCGCAGAAGATAGTAGCGAAGCGCATCCATGCCGAGGACGTGCACGATCGGCCGCGGGCGAACGACGTTGCCGAGAGACTTGCTCATTTTGGCGCTGTCCATGAGCAGCCAGCCATGCGCCCAGATCTGTTTTGGCAGTGGGAGACCGGCGGCCATCAAAAATGCAGGCCAATAAACGGCGTGGAAGCGAATGATTTCCTTGCCAACGAGATGGAGATCGGCAGGCCAGTATCCAATCTTCTCATAATTCGGACCCCCGACAGCGCTAAGATACGCGGTCAGCGCATCGAACCAGACGTAAAAAACGTGTGGCTCCTCGCCAGGAACAGGAATGCCCCAGCGAATCGTGGTGCGCGTGATGCTGAGATCGCGGAGGCCGCCTTCGACGAAACTGAGAACTTCGTTGCGGCGGGCTTCCGGCTGGATGAACTCTGGGTGCTTGGCGTACCAATCAAGAAGCGGTTTTTGAAAGGCAGAAAGTTTAAAGAAATAGTTTGGCTCGGTGACGGTTTCCGCGGGTCGGCCGCAATCGGGACAGTTTTCACCGGGCTTCACGTCCACGTAAGCATTGTCGTAGATGCAGTATTGTCCGGTGTAGTGGCCGGGGTAGACGAAACCGTTTTCGCGGCACAATTTGAAAAGCCATTGCACGGTGTGGGCGTGTTTCAGGTCGGTGGTGCGGATAAACTCGTCGCCTTGCACCCCTAACTCATCCCACAGGGCGCGCCACTCCGCGGCCATTTTCGCGACGAATTCGGATTCGGGGACACCGGCTTTTTTCGCGGAGCGTTCGACGTTGACGCCGTGTTCGTCTGTGCCGGTGGTCATGACGACGTCGTAGCCGCGCATGCGTTTGTAGCGGCGGATGGTGTCGCATACGATGGTCGAATACGTGTGGCCGATATGCGGCAGGCCGTTCGTGTAGTAGATCGGCGTGGTCAAATAGTATTTGGGTTTGTCGGGCATTTTCTAATGTTGTCAGTTTTAAGTTGTCAGTTCCGAGAAAAAGAGAATCGAAGAGGGCACCCGCCACGGGGGGGTACCCCTACGAAGCAATGCGCAATCACGAATGGGCCTCGTACGCGCGGAGGGCTTCACTGATGACGCGCTGCAGAGGCACGTTTTTTTCGACGGCCAGCTTGCGGCAGTCGTCGTATTCGGGTGCGACGTGCAGGATGCGGCCGTTCACGCGGGAAATCTTGATGCGCACGTCTCCGTAATTTGTTGCGACACTCACAAATTCGCGCGGCAGCGTGCGGCGTTGCGCGCGGTAGGTGCGCGCGCCAAAGGTCGTTGTTTCGGCAAAGATCAGCGACATCAGTGCATTTGTATCTTGCGGCTTGCACAAGACCGTGAGTAGTATGCCCGGGCGGTTCTTTTTCATTTGCACCGGTGTGGTGTAGACGTCGAGCGCGCCGGCGGCCAATGCCTTTTCCAGGAAGTAACCGTAAATTTGCGGGTTCATGTCGTCGAGGTTTGCTTCGGTAACGGCAATTTCTTCGTCGAAGCCCGGGACCGTTTTTTCCGCGGCTTCGCCGATCATGATGCGGACGACGTTGGGCTGGCCTTCCAGATCAGCCGTGCCCGCTCCATAGCCGATAGCGGTGACACTCATCGGCGGCTGCGGGCCGAACGAATCGCAAAGCGTCGCGACGATCGCAGCGCCCGTGGGAGTAACGAGTTCCTTTTGTACACCATTGGAGTACGTCGGCTTGCCTTGCAGCAGATTTGCTGTCGCGGGCGCGGGCACGGGCAAAATTCCGTGTGCCATTTTCGCCGTGCCGCCGCCGACGTTCAGCGCCGAACAGGCAAATTTATCGATGCCGAGCGCATGAAAGCCGATGCAAGCGCCGACGATGTCCACGACGGCGTCAACGGCGCCCACTTCGTGAAAATGAATTTTTTCGAGAGGCACGTCGTGGACGCGAGCTTCGGCTTCGCCAAGTTTTGTGAAGATCGCGCCGGCGCGTTCGCGCACCTGCGGAGCGAGCTGCGATTTCTGCAAGAGTTCGAGGATGGCGCTGAGCGACCGATGCTTTTGCTGGTCTTCGGTCTTGACCTTGACGTAGGTGGCGGCCACGCCGTTCTTCCAGATTTTTTCGGCGGTGAGCTCCCAGCCGGGGATCTGGAGGCCACGCAGTTGGAAGCGGAGGTGTTGCACGTCGCAGCCGGCGTCAAGTAAAGCGCCGAGCGTCATGTCCCCGCTAATGCCCGAAAAACAATCGAAATAGGCGAGTTTCATGGGAATCTGCCGCGGGAACTGCCCTGTTCAAGTCCCGCTGGAGATGAATTGATACTATCGGCGCGCACTCGAGGTGTCAAACCGCTGCAACGCTCCTGCTGTCTTTGACCCCCGTTGGCGGCTTCTCCTATACTCATGATTCCGTTCTCGTGTTTGCACTCACTGAGGAAACGTGTATCACACACTGACAAACCGATTGCGCGAGGCTCTGGCGCGGCACATTCAGGAAAAGTATGCCATCGAGTTGCCGATTGTGCTCGAGCGGCCGCCGAAAATTGAGATGGGGGAGGCGGCCTCGCCGGTGTGTTTTGAATTGGCGAAGAGGTTGAAGAAGGCTCCGCGGCAGATGGCGCACGAGATTGCGAATGGTCTGGGCAGGGTCGACGGAATCGCCAAAGTCGAAGTGGCAGGTGGCGGGTATTTGAATGCGTATTTCGACCGGGGCGCCTTCTGGGCAAACGCTCAAGTGGAAAAAATTGGCAAGACGGAGAAAAGACAACGCAGAGACGCAGAGGGTGATGAGGAGCGCAGAGAAGATGAAGAAGCCGGAAGATGTGAAGAGCACGGCAAGGTGATCGTCGAGCACACGAGCATCAATCCGAACAAGGCGGCGCACATCGGGCACGTGAGGAATGCGGTGCTGGGCGATACGATGGTGCGAATCCTGCGGCACGCCGGTAACCGGGTGCAGATTCAGAATTACATTGATAACACCGGCGTGCAGGTGGCGGACGTGGTGATCGGCCTGTTGCAAATGGAAAAGGTCACGCCGGTTTGGGTGAAGAACCGGGCAGCGGAACCAAAGTTCGATTATTACTGCTGGGATCTTTATGCGAAAGCCACGAACTTTTTAGCCGAAGATAAGGCACGGGCGACGAAGTTGCGCGGAGAGACGCTGAAATCGATCGAGGAAGGTCGCGGGGAGAACGCCGAGGTGGCGCAAGTCGTGGCGGACGCGATTGTCGGATGCCACCTGCGCACGATGGCGCGGCTGGATATCGGCTACGAACTGCTGGCGCGAGAGAGCGAAATCCTGAACCTGAAGTTCTGGGATGCGGCGTTTGAGATGTTGAAGAAATCGGGGGCGATTCAATTGGCGACGAGCGGAAAGATGGCGGGTTGCTGGATCTTGCCGTGGAAGGAAGAAGAAAATTCGGGAATTAACACAGAGGGCGGCGCAGAGAACGCAAAGAACACAGGGGAGACAGAAGAGGAAGAGAATTCGCAGGACAAGATTATCGTGCGTTCGAATGGGACGGTGACATACGTCGGGAAAGATATTGCTTACCAACTGTGGAAATTCGGATTGCTGGGGAAGGATTTTCATTACCGGAAGTGGCCGAATGCGCCGGAGGGGCAGACGGTTTGGGCTACGACGAGCGAGCAGAATGATCAGGAGGCGCCGCCCTTTGGCGAGTCGGCATCAAGCGTTTACAACGTGATTGATGCGCGGCAGGCGTATCTGCAAAAGGTGGTGGCGGCGGGACTGCGGGCGCTGGGGCATGGGAAAGAGGCGGAGCGGTCGATTCACTTGTCGTATGAGATCGTGGCACTGACGCCGCGGTGTGCAGCGGAGATGGGCTACGAGCTTACGGCGGAAGAGGCGAAGAAACCGTATGTGGAAGTGAGCGGGCGCAAAGGTTTTGGCGTGAAAGCGGACGACCTGCTGGACAAGCTGGAGGCGGCGACGCTGGCGGAAGTGCAGCAGCGGCATGCCGAGATGAAAAAAGAGGAACAAGAGTTGACGGCGCACGTGATTGCCGTGGGGGCACTGCGGTTTTTCCTGCTGAAATTCACGCGCAACGCGATTATCGCGTTCGACTTCAGGGACGCGCTGAGCTTTGAGGGTGAGACGGGGCCGTATTGCCAATATGCGGTGGTGCGGATACGCGGGATTCGGCGGAGGGGCGCGGAAGCGGGGGCGACGAGCGTCGAGGTAAGCAAGGAATCCGTAAGCCAACTGCTTGCAGGGGCGGAGGAAAATTCGCTCTGGGAGCTACTGGTTGCGGCGGGCTCGCTGCACTATGCGGTGGACGCGGGGATCGCCACGCAGGAGCCAGCGTTCGTGACCAAGTATGCGTTTCAATTGGCGCAGTCGTTTAATAATTTTTACCACAAGCACCATATTCTGTCGGAAGCGGATGAGCAGAAGCGGTCGTTTTTATTGCGGTTGACGGAGTTGGTGGAAACTCAGTTGGTGCGGGCGCTGGGATTGTTGGGGATTGAGGCACCGGAGAAGATGTAACGTAATTATCCTGAGCCCTTATCTTTCTTCTTGCCGCTGAAAAGTGATTGAATTTTGTTTCTTGGCATCCGCCTGCCGCACCGGCAAATAGAAGAGGCCGACTATGGTTGCGAAGCTAAAAAGTATAATGAGGACATCTTTCATGCGGTCACTCCTGCCCCCTCGGATCCAAGCTCGTAACCGAAGGTCAATAAGATAGGACGAGGTGGACGAGGGTGCGGAGAGCTACCCCGGTGGGGCCTTTGGCGAGCCAGGGCTTGGCGTCGTCGTTCCAGGCGGTGCCGGCGATGTCAAGGTGAATCCAAGGCGTGTCGCCGGTGAATTCCTTGATGAACATGGCGCCGGTGATAGCGCCGCCGCCTTTGCCGCTGCCGATGTTCTGGATATCGGCGACGGTTCCCTTGATGAATTCGCGGTAGTCGTCGTCGATGGGCATCTGCCACATTTTTTCCCCGACGGCTTTGGAGCTGGCGAGAAGTTTGTCCGTGAAGGTTTGGTCGGAGCCGAAGACGCCGACGTTAACGTTGGCGAGCGCTACGACGATGGCGCCGGTGAGGGTGGCTGCGTCGACAAGATGCGTGGCGCCGAGCTGTTTGGCGTAATGAACGCCGTCGGCGAGGATGAGGCGGCCCTCGGCGTCGGTGTTGAGGACTTCGATGGTCTTGCCGGACATGGCGGTCTGGATGTCGCCGGGTTTTTGCGCTTTTCCGCCAGGCATGTTTTCGGTGGACGGAACGACGCAAATCACTTTGACGCTGGGCTTGAGAGCGGCGAGCGCGCGCATGACGCCAAGCATGGTGGCACCGCCAGCCATGTCGTACTTCATTTTTTCCATGCCGTCGGCGGGCTTGATGGAGATGCCGCCAGTGTCGAAGGTGACAGCTTTGCCGACCAGACCAATCACCGGCGCGCCGGGCTTCAAATTCGCGGGGGTATAAGTGACAACCATGACGCGGGGCGGCTCGGGACCACCTTGGGCCACGCTGAGGAGCGCGCCCATCTTGAGATCGGCGATTTTCTTTTCATCTAGGATTTCGACCGAAAGCCCGGCTTCCTTGGCCATGGCTTCGGCCTTTTCGGCCAGGATGCGCGGCGTGAGCTTGTTGGAAGGTTCGTTGACGAGGTCGCGGGTGAAATTTTGCGCATCAGCTATGATGCGGCCTTTTGAGAGGCCTTTGTCTCCCGCAGCGCGCTCCGCGTCGGAAAAGCCAGCGACCAGGACAGTTTCGATGTTCTTGTCGTTTTTCTTGTCGGTCTTGTATTTGTCAGTTTCGAAATTCGCGGCGAGCGCGCCTTCGGCGATGGCTTGGGCGGTTTCTTCGATGGCGTGGCCCTCTCGAACAAGGAGAGCGAAGTTCTTGACGGAGCGCGCCTTCAGATACCGCAGGGCGGCGCCGACGATCTTGCGAAGCGCCGCGCTATTCCATTGCTCGCGCTTCCCTGCTCCGACGAGGAGCAAGCGTGCGGCCTTGAGGCCTGCGGGCACGTGGATCAAAGTGAATTCCAGCATCTTGCCGGTTAACTCGCCGCTTTTTGCGAGTTTGCGCAGCAGTCCACCAGAGGCTTGATCGATTTCCGCGACGCGGCCCTGAACGGGGTCGGTTTCTTCGAATACGTACGAAACCAGGGCGTCGGTTTCGAGTGCAGCAAACGGCTTGGTTTCCAGCGTGATCAGCATGGTGCTCTATCGCCTCCGACTGTTATACATGGATTGTTCGACTTCCCTGCGAGCTTCCTTGGTGCGTTCGTCCTGGCGGCGGTCCCAGGACTTCTTGCCTTGTGCCAGAGCGATTTCGACCTTGGCGATGCCGTTGCGGAAGTAGATCCGCAAAGGAATGACGGTCAACCCCTTGGACTCGGTGCGGCCGGAGAGCTTGTCGATTTCCCGCTTGTGAAGAAGGAGCTTTCTCGATCCCAAAGGCTCGTGATTCCACGGACCACCAGGTAAGTACTGTGCAATGTGTGCGTTAACGAGCCACGCACCGTTGGCTTTGAAATCGACGTAGGCATCGCGAATGTTGGCTTTGCCTTCGCGGAGGGCTTTGACCTCCGTGCCGTGAAGGACTAGCCCGGCCTCATGTTTCTCAACAATAAGGTAGTTATACGAGGCGGCGCGGTTCTGTGCAACGATTTGCTCGCCGGACTTCGCGAACTTCTTTGTTTTTTTCGCAGGCTTGGCCACAAGTTTCCATCATAACTGCTGTGTTAAGACTTGTCACGGGGGCTCCAGGCTGGGCGCGGTCGCAGTTGAGCACTGTTATTTCATGCAAGACGGCCAACCTTAGCATCCTTGCCGCGCCTCTAAAGCGAATGTTAGACTGTTTAGGCTTCGTTTCGAGGCCTCGGAGAGTGCATGCGCCGCTGGGGAAGTCTATTCCTGTGTGTTGGTTTCGGACTGCTCGTCGCGGGCTGCCCGAAGGGCCAACCGGACTACAACCAAGGTAAGAAAGCGGAAACGATTCAAGATTACGACGCCGCGTTCGTCTACTATCAGAAAGCCGTCAAAGCAGACCCGTACAACGCGAATTACAAAATTAAGCTGAACCGGATACGCTTTGAAGCGAGCGAATTGCACGTTAAACACGGCGTTGAACTGCGGAAACAAGGCGACCTCCAGGGCGCCGCGGGCGAATTCCAAAGGGCGCAGGCGATGGATCCTTCGAGCCCGGTGGCGGACCAGGAGTTACGCAAGACGGTCGAGATGATCGCGGAGAAAAATCGCGCGGCCGATGCAGCGGCTGAGCCGCCGGTTGACCCGAACGAAGCGTCCCTGGCGGCATCGCCGCCGGAAATCAAGCCTCTCTCGCGAGCTCCCATTAATCTGAAAATGCCCAATCAGGAAGCGAAGATCATCTTCGACACGATCGGGAAACTCGCGGGGCTGACGGTGATTTATGACCCGGACTTCCCTGCCCGGCGGATCTCGGTGGAATTGAACAATGTGACGATGGAGCAGGCACTGGAAATCGTGTCGCTGGAGAGCAAGGCTTTCGTGAAGCCGGTGACGGAGAATATTATCTTCGTGATTCCGGATCAGCCACAAAAACGCCGCGATTACGAAGAGCAAGTAGTCAAGACCATCTATCTTTCGAACACCTTCCAGCCCCAGGACATTACAGAAATTATGACCGGGCTGCGCCAACTGCTGGACCTGAAGCGCATCCAGCAGCTGAACTCGCAAAATGCCATCATCGTCCGCGACACACCGGACAAGCTGCTGCTCGCAGAGAAGATCATTCACGACATCGACAAGGCCAAGCCTGAGGTGGTGGTGCAAGTCGAAGTGGTGGAGGCTCGCACCGATCGCCTGCGGGACCTGGGCATCCTCCCCGGGCAAACTGCCAGCATCGCAATCAACCCAAACAACAGCAGCACGAGCAGCAGTTCTTCGACGACGACGACCACCGCCGCAACCACTCTAAACCAACTGCGCAACCTGACTGGAACCGATTACGCCGTTACCTTGCCGAGCCTGACGGCGAACGCCGTCCTGAGTGATACGAACACTAGGATTATCCAAAACCCGCAAGTTCGCTCGGTGGACGGCCAGACCGCCAAACTGCGCATCGGCGACCGCATCCCTATCGCAACAGGCAGCTTTCAGGCGGGTGTAGGCGTCGGGTCAACCGGCGGCGCAGGCTTTGTAAATCCACTGGTGAATACACAATTCACGTATCTGGATGTTGGCGTGAATATCGACCTTACGCCTCGCGTGCATCCGAATCGGGATGTCAGCCTGAAATTGAAAGTGGAAGTCTCTTCGCATACCGGCGATCAGGCCATTGGCGGGATCACGCAGCCCATCATCAGCCAGCGGGTCATTGAGCATGACATCCGTCTGAAGGAAGGCGAGGTCAGTATTCTTGGAGGCTTGGTCCAGCGGACCGACAGCAGAACCTTAGAAGGCTGGCCGGGTCTCGCGAAGCTCCCCCTGCTGAGATATCTCTTCTCACATGACAAGACGGACCA
>WNGP01000832.1_pt1 | contig 39042 bp, 34 predicted proteins | sample 5407671 | NCBI WGS metagenome assembly WNGP01 (sample SAMN13153381, study PRJNA577476) | soil metagenome | isolation source: 40 cm soil or saprolite under Garry oak tree replicate 2 | place: USA:California | collected 2016-06-15 | reverse complement strand
CGCTGTGTGCTACTTCGCGATCTTCCCGCGCTGGGGCTGGCGTCCGTTGTTCTTCATCGGCGGGCTGCCGGCCCTGCTGGCGCTGTACGTGCGCTTCCGCGTGCGGGAGTCGGAGGTGTGGGAGCGCACGCGGCACGAGAGCTGGGGCCACCTCGGGCGCGCCATCGCCTCGCACTGGAAGCTGTTCCTCTACCTCACCGTCCTGATGGCGATGATGAACTTCGTCTCGCACGGCACCCAGGACCTGTATCCGACGTTCCTGCAGCGCGACTGGGGCTTCACGCCGACCCGGCGCGCGGCGTTGACCGCCTTCTCGATGGTGGGCGCCCTGACCGGCGGAGTGCTGTGCGGGTTCTTCTCGGACCGCATCGGCCGGCGCCGCACCATCGTCGTGTCGCTGGCGTGTGCCCTAACCTTGATCCCGCTGTGGGCGTTCGCACCGTCGGTCCCGCTGCTCGTCTCGGGTGCGTTCGCGATGCAGTTCATGGTCCAGGGCGCGTGGGGGGTGATCCCGGCGCACATCACCGAGCTGGCGCCGGACGGTGTGCGCGGCTTCCTGCCCGGATTCGCCTATCAGTGCGGGGTGCTGATCGCCGGCTCGATCGCGACCATCGAAGCCGTTATCGCCGCCCGGGTGAGCTACGCGTGGGCCATGGCGCTCACCGCGGGCGCGGTGTTCACGCTGTGCGCGATCGTCGCCGCGCTCGGCCCCGAGCGGCGCGGGGTCGCCTATGGCACCGGGGCCAGGCCGCTCGGTGAAGACATCACGGGAGCGGGGACAGCGTGAAGTCCGCGGTCACAGCACGGTCGCTCTGGACCGACGCCACCCGCATCTGGCCGGTGTAGCCGTTCGTGCGAGCGCCGAGTCAAGGGTTCGTCAAGCGTGCTTGCATGATGCGGATCCGTTGCCCCTCCGTGACCATGTCGCGGTCGATGACGTCGCGGAAGATGCGGGCGACGAACGCGTAGCCGCGCGGTTCAGCCGTCAGCCACTGCTTCCGTTCCAGCTCGTCGAGTTCCGCCGCGAGCCGGTTGTTTGCGACGTCGGCGGCGCGGCCTAACGTCGGTCCCGGAGTGCGATCGTTGAGCACGGCGGCGGCGACCAGAAGCCTCTGCCCGTCAGCGCCCGTGCGACCGAACATGACGCGAATCGCGCCTACCACGCTCTCGGGAAGGTCGGCGGGCAGTGTCTGCTCGAGCGTGCGTCCCGGCACGGGCCAACCCGCTCGACCATCGCCGAGGTCGAGACCGGCTGCGACCGCCTCGAGCAGCGCGACGGCGAGCAGCGGGATACCGGCAGAATCGGCGGCTACGCGGCGTGCGATGCGGCCGAGCTGCTCCTCGTCGTCCACCGGCAGCGTCCACCGGGTCATTCGCCCGATTGCCTCGGGAGAGAGGGGTCCGAGACGCACAACGTCGCCCGCGATCTCGCGAGCCAGGTGCGCACGCGTCTCGTCGAGCTCCGCCCGCAGCGGCTGCAGCGCGGTCGTGACGACGATCGCGAGGGGGACGCCAGGCGGGTCCCGCAAAGTCGCAAGCACCGCGAGCAACGACTCACGATCGAGCCATTGCGCGTCCTCGAGCACGAGGACCAGCGGTTGCTCGTGGCAAACGGCGACCACGACTTCGGCCAACGCCCGGCCGAGCTGCGGTGAGGCCCCGGTCTCGTCGCGTAGCGCCGCAAGCGCCGCGGGCGACGCGCCCGCGACTCCAGGGGCTCCGAGCAGCCCACCCCGACACAGTCCAAGCACGCCACTCCACCGCGCGGCGAGGTCGGCCTCCACGGCTCGCACGCCCGCGATCACGGCTCCGTCGACGCGGGCGCGGGCGACGAGCTCTTCGGCGAGGCGCGTCTTTCCCATCCCGGGGTCGCCCTCGATGATCGCGATGCTGCGCCGCTGCTCCTCTCGGCACCCTCGCCAGACCGCCAGGAGACGCTCGAGTGCCTCGATGCGATCCTCCAACGGGGCGCGGCGGGCCGGCTCGCTCTTCCGCTCCTGCCCCTCCTCCGTCCGCGCGGGCCGCCAGGCGCGCTCGCTCCGCACCCGGTCCGCGAGTGCCTCCGTCTCTCGGTCCGGCGTCGCCCCCACGCGCTGGACGAGCAGCGCCTTGAAGGTTTCGTAGCGGGAGAGCGCTCCCGCTCGGTCCCCTGATAGCGCGCGGGTGCGCAGCGTCACCCGCACCGCAGGCTCGAACAACTGGTCCAGATCCAGCGCCTGGTCCGCGAGGTGCCCCGCCTCCGTCACCCGTCCGCGGTCGAGCAGCTCTTCGGCGCGTCGGGTCAGCACGTCGACCGAGCGGTGCCGCACCCTGGTGCGCTCGGCCTGGAGCCAGTTCTCGAATTCCGAGGCGTCGGCCAGGATGAAGCCCGACAGGAAGTCCCCGCCCACGAGCTCGGCTGCCCCCTTCAGGTCGCCGAGCTGGGCGAGGTATTCGAACCGATCGACGTCCAGCTCCACGAATCCCGGGTTCAGACGCACGTGGTCCGCGCCCGTGTCCAGGCTCCCCTTCCCCAGACGCTGTCGCAGCGTGCTCAGCGCCACGTTGAGCGAGCGGCGCGCGTCGTGCTCGGGCTTCTCGGCCCAGAGCAGGCCGATCAAGTGATCCCGGGTCCGGCTGCGTTGAGGAGACCGCGCGAGATAGACGAGCAGCGCGAAATTCTTTTTCCAGGTGAGATCGGACGGCGCCGCCTGGCCGTCGACCGTCAGCTCCCAGTCACCGAGCGTACGGCACGCGATCACGGCGCGTCCGGAAACCCGACGCGCCGGAAGATCCCCTCCATCCGGAGATCGGCCTGCAGGGCGCGAAGGAAGGGATACCGTTTCGAGTAAACGAGAATGCCGTCATGCTCGTCACACGCCCGCTCCAGCAGCGCGAACGCCTCGTCCATCTTGCCGAGCGAGGCGTTGAGAAGGGCCAGGATCGACGACTGCACGTATTCGCGCCGCGAGCGAGCTATCAGCTCGTCGTAGATCACCTGCGCGTGCTCGACATTCCCGACCGTGCTGAAGGACACCGCCAGGGCGCACAATGTCCACGGATGGCGACCTGAAGTCGCCACCGCGCGCTCCAGCGCCGCGATCGCCTCTGCGCTCCTGCCCAGGTGGTTGTAGAGCAGGCCGAGGTGGGGTGGCGCGAGCATCGTAGGCGCCAGCGCTCCGGCGCGCAGCAGCGCCGCTTCCGCCTCGTCGTACCGGCCCGCGCCGAGCAGGGTCATGCCGAGCTGCATGGCGGGGAGCGGCGCGAGCGGATCGAGCTCCACCGCTCGCTGCGCCTGAGCGATACCGGCGTCGAGCCGGCCCGCCACGAAAACGAGATAGAACGCGAGCCAGGTGCGTGCGGCGATGTAGCCCGGGTTCAGCTCGACGGCACGTTGCAGCGCCGCTGACGCGCGCGGCCAGTCCCAGTCGCACACGAGGCTCAAGACCCCGTCCGCGCAGTGCGCCTCGGCGGATTCCGGCGCCAGCTCGAGCGCCCGGTTCGCCGCCGCGTGCGCTTTGGCGCGGATCGCGTCCGGGGGCACCAGTCCGTATTGCGCCAGCACCGCGTACGCTTCCGCGACGCCCGCGTGAGCGAGCGCGTAGGCGGGATCGAGCGCCGCCGCCCGTTCAAACAGCTCCAGCGCCCCCTTGAGTCCGAGCCCGCGCAGGGCGAGCTGATAGCGGCCCTTCAGGTAGAGTTCATACGCCTCGAGGTTCGCCGTCGGAGGCGTGACGAGGGGTCTCTGCTCCGCGTCGCCGAACGTCACCTGTAGCCCCGCCGCGATCGCTCTCGCAATGTCGTCCTGAATGACGAAGACGTCCGTCATCTCGCGATCGTAGCGCTCCGACCAGAGCTGGAAGCCGTCCGCCACCTTCACCAGCCGCGCCGTCACCCGGAGCCGATTGCCGGCCTTGCGGACGCTTCCTTCCAGCACGGTGGCGACCTTGAGCTTGGCACCGATCTCGGGGAGGTCCAGGTCGCGGGCGCGGAACGCGAACGACGAGGTGCGCGCCGCCACGCGCAATTCCGGCAGCTGCGTCAGCGCGATGATGATCTCCTCCGCCAAGCCGTCGCTCAGGTACTCGAACGCGGCATCACCGCTCAGATTCACGAACGGCAGCACCGCCACCGATTGACGGTGGATCGACGCCGCCGGCGCGGTCAACGCCGCCTCGAAATCGGCGGCGGTCGCGAACCGATCGGCCGGCACCTTGGCGAGCGCCCGCAAGACGACGCGCTCGAGGGCATCGGGCACCGTCGGCCGCACCGTCCGAATCGGCGGCGGCGGATCGACCGTGGCGCGCGCCATCACCACCTGCGCCGTCGGCCCCGCAAACGGTGGCGATCCGGTGAGCATCTCGTACAGCACACAGCCGAGACTGTAAATGTCGCTGCGGCCGTCGATCGGGTCGTCGCCCGCCTGCTCCGGGCTCATGTACTCGGGCGTGCCGATGACCATGCCGGTTTCGGTGACGGTGCCGTCTCGAGCGGCGGTGATCGCGCGCGCGATCCCGAAATCAGTGACGACGGGCAGGCCCGCCGAGAACATGATGTTCTCAGGCTTGATGTCGCGGTGCACCACGCCACGGCTGTGAGCGAACGCCAGCGCTGCCGCCACGTCGCAGGCAACGCGCACCGCTTCGTCGACCGCGAGCTGGCGCTCACGCCGGAGCCGGTCACGCAGCGTTTCGCCTTCGATATACGGCATGAAGTAGTACAGCAGCCCATCGGCCTCATCGGAGTCGATCAACGGCACGATGTGCGGGTGGGCGAGCCCGGCGGCGATGTGGATCTCCCTGTGGAAGCGCTCGACGCCGAGGCCGGTGGCGAGCTCGGGATGGAGCACCTTCACGGCCACGGCCCGGGGGTTCTTCCGCTCCTGCGCCAGGAACACCGTCGCCATACCGCCCCGACCCAGCCGGCGCTCCACGGCGTAGCGGTCCCCCAGTGCTCGCTGCAAACGGGCCAAGAGCAGGTCGGTCAAACACCCTCGGGGAGTCTCTGAAGGGGGAAATCATACTTGACCGCCGCTTAATCGCCAAGCGACACCGTGCACTCGTCCCAGAGGCTGTCACCCACAACGGGAGGTGCCCGTGAATCGCTTCCTCGCTGCCGCGACCTCGCTGTTTCTCGTCCTCGCATGCAATGACCCGGACCCGCTGCGTCCCGTAGCGGCGCCGCGCGCCGTGCTGGCCACCGACATCGCCGGCATCACCGTCCTGACGTGGAATGTGTACGTCGGCGCGGAAGTGGAGCGCATCCTCCAAGCGCAGACGCCCGACGAAGCTGTGGCCATCGCCACGGAGCAGTGGGCGCGCGTCCGCGCTACGAATTTCCCCGCACGCGCGGGACTGATCGCCGCCGGTATTGCCGCCGCCGGCCCCCAGCTGGTCGGACTCGACGAAGTGGCGCTCTACCGCGTCACCGATCGACCGTTTGAAGAGCTCGCCACGCAGGTCGCGTACGACTTCCTCCAGCTCGTCATCGACTCACTCCACGCGCGAGGCCTCGAATACGGGGTCGGAGCCGTCGATCGGACGACCGATATCCAGGTCCCAGTGATCGCCGGCTTTGACGCGGCCGGGCAACCGATTCTCGCGGGCGTGCGCTTTACGGACGGCGACGCCGTGCTCGTGCAGGCGGGCGTCCCCTACGCGAATCCCCGCTCGGCGGCGTACGACGCGCATCAGACCGTCACGCTGGGCGGCGTGACCACGGGCGTCTACCAGGGCTGGAGCTCTGTCGATGCGACGCTCGCCGGGACCACATACCGCGTCGTCGCGACGCACCTCGCCGGCCAGGAAGCTCAGGTCATTCAGCTGGGGCAGACCCGCGAGCTGATCGCCCTGCTCGAGCGCGAGGCCCGACCCACGATCCTCGTCGGCGATTTCAACTCCGATGCGTACGGCGCCGACCCGTCGCGCGCCACCCCGACCTACGGGATGCTGCGCGCGACCGGATTTGGGGACAGCTGGATCGACCCCGATCGCAACGCTCCCGGCCTGACCTGCTGCGAGCAGCCGGATCTCCGTAACCCGCGGCCCACGTTGGACCAGCGGATCGACTTCGTCTTCGCGCGCCATTTCCCCGAGCGCTCTCTGGTCGTGCGGCGCCAGGTGCTGGGGGATCGCCAGAGCGACCGAACCGCAGGGCTGTGGCCGTCCGACCACGCCGCCGTCGTCGCCACGTTCCTCACGCCGCCGGTCCGCTGATGCGCCGCAGACAAGCCTTGCTGCAACTCGGTCTGGCCGTCGCCGGCCTCACGCTCGCCTGCACGCCGCTGCGCGTGCTCGCGCACGACTATCCGCGCGCGTTCGACGACGACCGCGATCTTCTGGACGCCGTGCTGCGGGCGTTTGTCCTGGCCGTGATTCCGGGCGCATCGCCCGACGATCCGGACCTGGCGCGCGCGTTCACCGATCCCCAGCTGCCCTTCGCCCGCTATGCGGGATTCTTCGCGGCTGACCTGTCTCGGCGCGGCGACGCGCGCTACGGCAGCGGGTTCGAGCGGCTCGAACGCGGGCAGCGCGCCGCCGTCATCCGCGATGGGCTCACGGCCGACGCGACGACCCGGAAGTTGTACGGCAGCGCGATCGTGCTGGCGGAGGTGGCCTACTACGCAGGGATCTACGACGAGAAGAAAGGATGCCAACTGATCGGGTTCGAGGGCGGTAATCACTGGCACGCCCTCACCGACATCACGCATCCGGACCCGACGCGTTTCCTCCCGGCGGCCCTGACGGCCGACGGGAATCACGCCTGAGCCGACACGAGGTGGCCTGATGAAGACGATACGGACGGACGTTCTGATCATCGGCAGCGGCTTTGGGGCCGCCGCGCCAGCGCTCCGGCTGGCGGCCGCAGGGGCCAAGGTCGTGGTGCTCGAGAAAGGGCCGCCCGTCGGGACCGCCGACTTCCGGCAGACGTCGGATCCGAACTACATCCTGAAGTACATCAAAGGCACCGCGGGAGATCATCTGAGCCTCACCTACGCCGAGGCGCTGGGCGGGGGCTCGGGGTTCTACGAGATGGTGTCGCTGCGGGCGCCGTCCCCCGTCTTCGATCAGGTCGATGAGAGTGGCCGGCGCCTGTGGCCCGAGTCCCTCGATCGCCGAGCGTTGGACCCCTACTACGACCGCGCGGAGGCGATGCTACACGTCTCCCAGATCGCGCTCGAGGAGGTCCCGAAGACCGGCCTGGTGTTCGCGCAGCTCATGAAGAATCTCGGGTACTCCGTGGATCGCTGCCGCTACGCGGTGCGCGGCTGCCAGGGGAGCAGCTTCTGCGTGACGGGGTGCGTCTACGGGGCGAAGCAGTCCCTCTTCCTCAACTATCTCCCCCAGGCGGTCGCGGCGGGCGCGACGATCGAAACTGAGATCGAAGCGATCGCCCTGCACCCGCTGCCGGCCGTTCGCCAGCCGGCCCCGGCGCGCCTGCGGGATGTCCCCTACCGCTATGAGATCATCGCCCGCCGCCGCACCGGGACGCGCGAGACCATCCGTTACGTGGCGCGCCTCGTCATCCTTGGGGGCGGCACGGTCGGGACCGCGGACCTCCTGCTCCGTTCGCGCCCCAATCTGCCGTTCCTAAGCGAGCACGTGGGCCGGAACATCGCCTACAACGGCAGCGTCAAGGTGGCCGCGGTCCTGCCCGACGGATTTCCGGACGGGGACATGTTCACCGGGCGCACCCACCCGGGCATGATCAGCTACCAGTTCTTCGCGTCGCACGGCATCACCGTGCACGCCGTGAAGGCGCTGCCGCTGATGCTGGTCTCCACGGCGCATCTGCGCCCCGAAGCGCGCAGCCGCACGTCGGGCTGGTGGGGTCCGCCGCACCAGGACCTGATGCGACAGCTCCGCCATCGCGTCATCGTGCTCGATGCATTCGGATTGACGCCGCCGGCCGCGACCCTGGCGATCGGCGAACGAGGCGCCCGCACCCTGTCCCTACCGGTCGACGCGGAGCTCGAGCGTTACCACAGCCGCGTGAAGGACGTGCTCGAAGCAATCCTGGTGCAGAATGGCTGTCGGCTGGTGCAAACCGACTTTCTCGACAAGAACCTGCAACCGCAGCAGGGGATCCATTTCTCGACGGCGCATCAAGTCGGCTCGTGCCGCATGGCTGACTCGAAGGCGGCCGGCGTCGTGGACGCGGCAGGCGAAGTGTTCGACTATCCCGGCCTGTACGTATCCGACGGCGCCGCGATTCCCTCGTCGCTCGCCGTCAACACCAGCCTCACGATCCTCGCCAACGCGGAGCGGATCGCCGACGGCGTCGCGGCACGCTACGGCCTCACCGCCTCCCGCCCGGGCCTCCGCCCCCCCGCGCCGGGACGAAGCGGAGATCCTGGTAGTCGAAGCTGAAGTCGGCGAGCGGCGACACAGCCGCCATCCTGAACTGCGCGATCGAGCCGTCGGGGTTCAAGTCGAACGTGACGAACGCGTCGGCGAGATTCTGCGTCCGCCACCCGGTCCGGAACGTGTCGTACTGCCAGTGCTCCAGGTCCCCGACGAACGCGGGCGAGGCGCCGAAGCGCAGCACGAGCACACCGCCCTCGAGCGAGATCGTCGCGTCGCCGTACAGCGCGTCGCTGTAGCGGCCGGCGTACCGGGCCAGCGGGAGCGACGGGCCGGCCGTCGAGTCCCGCGTCCGGCGCATCGCCCGCAGCGTCGAGTCGGCCTGGGTCTGGTCCTGCTGCGCCGCGTCGTCGAACGCCTTGATCCAGTCGCTCGCGGCCACGCCGAAGAAGTGGTCGAGCAGCTCGTAGGTCAGGGCCGCGTATGCGTCGCTCTCCCCGTTCGTCAGGATCACGATCCCGAGCCGCAGATCGGGCACGAGCGTCGTCATCGACGTCATCCCGGCGAGGCCACCGGTGTGCCAGACGATCTTGTGGCCGCGATAATCCCGCAGCCGCCAGCCGAGCCCGTAGGCCGCGAAGCTGGGGCGCAGCGCGGCGAGCGGCGGATCGGGATCGGCGATCGGAATGATGGTCTGCGCCGACCACAGCTCCCGCGTCTGGCGCGCGCTCCACAGTCGATTCCCTCCCGCGCGCCCGGAATCGAGCTGCGCGAGCAACCACTTGGACAGGTCGGCGACGTTGGAGAGGAACGCACCCGCAGGAGCGATGTTGTCCACGGTGTCGAGGGGCACGACCCGGGGCCGGCCGCCGACCACCGCGTGCGGGGCGGCCAGCGGGTCGCCGGGGCGGAGGTCCCCGACCCCGACGCGCGTCTCCGTCATCCCTAAGGGCACGAGGATGCGCTCGCGCACGAACGTCTCCCAGGCCTTGCCCGTTGCGGCGGGGATGATCTCGCCCGCTGCGGCGTAGAGCACGTTGTCGTAGGCGTACTGGCTGCGGAAGCTCGAGACGGGCGGCGCGGCGCGCAGCCGGCGGATGATCTCGGCCCGGCCGTACGTCGAGTGGAGCCACAACAGGTCGCCGGCGCCGAGCCCCAGTCCGCTGCGGTGCGTCACGAGATCGCGGATCGTGAACTCGCGGGTCACCCACGGATCCGCCAGCTGAAAATCCGGCAGGTACTTGGTGACGCGGTCGTCCCAGCCCATCGACCCTGCGTCCACGAGCATGGCGATGCACGCCGTCGTGAACGCCTTGGTATTGGACGCGATCTGAAACAGGGTGTGGGGATCGACCCGCGTCGCATCCCCCACGCGGCGTACGCCGTAGCCCTTGGCGAGCAGCACGCGCCCGTCCTTGACGACCGCGATGGCCGCTCCCGGCACCTGGAATTGGCGCAGCGCCCGCGCCACGTCGGCGTCGAACCGCATGGGAAGGGACACGCGCGCCTGCGCGCCGACCGGCGGAGCGAGGGCGGGTGACGCAAGGGCGAGCGCGACCAACGAGGGGAGCACGAGCGGACGTGCCATGGCGGCTGCGCGAACAATACCCCGGTGCCCACGCCGACGCTATCTTGCGAGTCGCCGTGACGAAGCGGGCGAGTCCCGGGTCCGTGCCTTGAGGAGGGTTCGTGTGGCTGTTCGCGGCGGTACTGCTCGCCGATTCTGTCCATAATATCCAGGTTCCACTCGCACGGGCGGAAACCCTGTACGTCGAGGTCAGCGGGGTGGGCGAACCGGTCGTCCTCGTCCCCGGGTTGTTCGGCTCGGCGTTCGCCTTCCGCAACCTCGTTCCCCTGCTCACCGCGCGCGGCTACCGCGCCATCGTCATCGAGCCGCTCGGGATCGGCAACTCCACCCGTCCGCCGCGCGCCGACTACTCCCTCACGGCACAGGCCGATCGCCTGGCCGCGGTCCTCGACACGTTGGGCGTGCGGCATGCGCTGCTCGTGGCGCACTCGGTCGGGGGCTCGGAGGCTTTCCGGCTCGCCTACCGGCGCCCCGACCTCGTGAGCGCGCTGATCTCGATCGAAGGCGGCCCCGCCGAGACGGCGGCCACGGGGGCGTTCAAACGGGCGATGCGGTTCGCGCCGTGGATCAAGGTGCTCGGCGGCGTGAAGCTGATCCGCTGGAAGATCCACGGCATGCTGGTGGCGTCGTCGGGCGACGCCGGTTGGGTGACCGACTCGGTGGTCCGGGGCTACACCGCCGCCGCCGCGCGCGACCTCGACGGCACGCTCAAGGCGTTTCTCGCCATCGCCGCCGCGCGCGAGCGCGAGAAGCTCGAGCCGCACCTCGCGGAAATCCGCTGCCCGGTGCGTCTGATGATCGGCGGCACGCGACACGAAGGGGACGTGGGCGCGACCGAGGTCGCACTGCTGCGTCGCACCCTGCCCCACTTCAACGTGGACTCCGTACCCGGCGCGGGCCACTTCCTCTACGAGGAGCAACCCCTCGCCGTGGTGGCTGCGGTGCGGCGGGCCGCCGCGACGATCGCCGCCCGCCCCCAGGACGTGGGCGACCCGTGACTGGGCTCCGCATCGCGCTCGTCGCCGAAGACTACTATCCGCAGCTGGGCGGCGTGCCCGAGCACGTGCACCACCTCGCCCTCGAGCTGAACCGCCGGGGCCATGCGGCGACTGTGGTGACGTCGCGAATGCGCGGCGCCGCCGGCGACGCTCCGTTCGTGCGCCGCATCGGCACGAGCGTCGTGATCTACGCGAACGGCGGCGTGTCGCGGATCACCGTCGGGTGGCGGCTCATCCACCGCTTGACGGAGCTGTTTCGCGCCGAGCGCTTCGACGTGGTGCACATCCACGGCGGACTGGTCCCGACCTTCGGTCTCGCCGCCCCCGTGGCGGCGTGGCGCGCCGGGATCCCCGTCGTCGCGACCTTTCACTCCTGGTTTCCGCGCTCGGCAGGGTACCGCATCCTCAAGCGGCCGCTCCAGCGGATGCTGGATCGTCACGCGGCGGTGATCGCCGTCAGCGAGCCCGTCGTCGAGGCGATGTCGCGCTATTTCCGCGCTCGCTGGGAGATCATTCCGAACGGCGTGGACGTGGGATACTTCCAGCCCGACGGCCGGCGCCCCGCCGACGCGCTGATCCGCGGCCCCCGCCTGCTGTTTCTCGCGCGCCTCGAGCCGCGCAACGGGCTGTCCACCGTGCTGGACGCGATGCCGCGGATCCTGGCGCGCTTCCCCAAAGCAGAGCTGATCGTGGCGGGCGACGGCCCGTGGCGGGGATACTACGAGCGTCGCGCCCGACCGCTCGGCTCCCGGGTGCGGTTCCTCGGCCGCGTGTTCGCGGACCGCCCCCTGCACTACGGCACCGCAGACCTATACCTGTGCCCGACGACGCGGGCCTCGTTCGGCGTGACCCTGCTCGAGGCGATGGCCTGCGGCACCCCGCTGCTCGTGTCCGACAACGTGGGATTCCGCGCGGTGGTGGGCGGGGGCGCGGAGGCGGTCATCGTCCCGAACGACGACCCGCAAACCTGGGCCGACGCGACGATCGCGCTGATCGACGATCCCGCGCGGCGCGAGGCGATGAGCCACGCGGGGCTTGCCAAGGCGGGGCACTTCGCCTGGCCGCGGATCGCCGACCGGACGCTCGCCGTGTACGAGCGCGTCCTCGGGTGATCGGTCCGGCGCTCGCCACCGGGCTCGGCGCGGCCGCCGCGGGGACGCTCGCGCTCGGCGTCTACCATCCCAACAGCCCGGTATTCGGGCGCGTGATCGGCCGTGGGCCCACGACCTCTCGAACCTTGTACCTCACGTTCGACGACGGCCCGAACCCGAGCGCCACGGCCAGCGTGCTCGAGACGCTCGCCGTCGAGCGGGTGCCGGCGGCGTTCTTCCTCGTCGGGGCGCACGTCCAGCGCTACCCCGATCTCGCGCGCCGCGTCGCCGCGGCAGGACACGAGGTCGGCAACCATACCCAGCATCACGTGAAGCTGCACCTCCGGGGCCCCGGGCGGATTCGCCGCGAGCTCGAGGCGGCCCACGCGGCGATCCTGGACACGGTCGGACGGCCCCCGCGTCTGTTTCGCGCGCCACACGGCTATCGCAATCCGTTCGTGACTCTCGCCGCGCGCCGGCTCGGCTACCGGGTGCTGGGGTGGACCTTCGGTGTGTGGGACTCGGACCGCCCCGGGGTAGAGGAGATCCGGCGCCGCGTCCGCGTCAAGCTCCGCCCCGGAGCCATCATCCTGCTGCACGACGGTGACGGCTACGACCCCGCCGGCGACCGCAGCCAGACCGCTGCGGCGCTGCCGGGAATCATCCGCGATGCGCTGGACGCGGGATACTCGTTTGGCGCGCTCGCGGCGCTCGTGGCATGAAGCCGGGCGTGGCACGCTGGGTGTGGGGCGCGGCGACCCTGGCCGGCCTCGTGGCGGTGTCGGTGCTGCTGCTCCGCTTCCCGTGGCGCACCACCCTGCAGACGCTCGAGGCGGTGAACGCCGCGCTCCTCGCCACCGCGCTCCTGATCAACCTCGTCTCCCCGCTCGCCAAGGGGTGGGCGTGGCACCTGCTGCTCGCGCCCGTCGCGCCCAACCGGTGGTGGGTGGCGCAAGAAGCGAACCTGATCGGCACCGCCGTGAACAGCGTGGCGGCGGGGGTGACCGGCGAGGCAGCCCGCATCTCGCTGATCGTGCAGCGAGACGCCGTGCCGCTCCGCGCCGCGGTGCTGTCGGTCGTGTGGACCCGCGCCGTCGAAGCGCTCGGACTCGCGCTCTTCCTCGTGCTGGCACCGTTCGCCCTCCACCTCTCCCGTACACTGCGCGGGTTGCAGCTCGGCGCGGGCGTGGCGTTGGTCGCGGTCCTGGCCGTCAGCCGGCTGCGCGGCTGGGAAGGGCTCATCGCCCGGCTCCCCGCCAATCTGCGCGCCGGCGCGGCCGAGCTAGCCGAGATGAGCTGGGGGGGACGGCTCATCGCGCCCACCGCGCTCGCGCTCGTCAGCTGGGCGGCGGAGTGGGCGACGTATCACCTCACGCTGCGCGCGGTTCACCTGCCGGTATCCTACGCCGCGTCCTTCACGGCGCTCATCGCCGTCAACGTGGGAGGCCTGATCCGCGTCACCCCGGCCAACGTCGGCGTGCTCCAGGCCGCGATGGTGGGCGCGCTGCTGCCGTTCGGCATCGCCGCGGAGCAGGCGGTGGCCGGGGGCCTCGCGCTCCAGACGATCGAGGTGCTGCCGGTGCTCGGCCTCGCACTCGCCGTGGCGGGCAGGGCGGGGCTCGCGCGGCCCGCCACTTCGGAGCACCTCCCGGGTAAGTAGTGGAACGTCAAACCGTGGCTATCTTGAAGTCTACCTTCGAGCCCCTGGGAGTGATCCATGGCGTTTAGGATGCGAACCCATTCGGTCGTCGCCCTCACCACCCTGCTGGCGGCGTGTGGAGGGACAGGCTTCATCGGGATCCCGTTCGTCAGCTCGGTGAACGGGGCGTCCTGGCCGGCGGGTGCCGTCGGCAGCCAGGTGGTCATCTCAGGCGTCACCTTCGGCAGCGTGCAGGGAAGCAGCCAGGTGTTATTCACCAACGCCCTCGGCGGCACGGCTCTCCCCGCGACGATCACCAGCGCCAGCAACTGGACCGACACGTACATCATCACCACCGTGCCGGCCGGGGCCTTCACGGGCGCCGTGGTCGTCAGCACCGGCGGCGGGATCGGCGGAGGCACAACCTTCACCGTCACTCCGAGCGTGCCCGAAGTGCCGTTCACTCCGTCGGCCGTCGCTTGGACCGCGGGCAGCCCGTTGCCTGTGGGCGTGAGCGGCAATGCGGTCGCGTACGCCCAGATCCGGACGGCGTCGCGAGACACCGGGTTCGTGTACTCCGTCGGCGGCGCGGACAACGCGGGCACGCCGGTGGCGAGCGTATCCTATGCCGCCGTAACCACCAGCGGCGCGCTCGGTGCGTGGACCGCGACAACCGCGTTGCCCACGGGGCTGGCCTTCCACGCCGTCGTCGCGGCCACGCAGCGCAACTCAGCCGTGACCTCGATCGGCTACCTGTATGCGCTGGGTGGCACCAACTCGTCGGGCGCGGTGTACCGCGCCGCGTTGAACGCCGACGGCTCCGTCGGCACGTGGTCGTCCCTCACCACGCTTCCCGCCGCGCTGCACTCGTTCGCAGCGATCGTCTATCGCGGGTCGCTGTACGTGGTGGGAGGAGCTGCCAACGGCACGAACGCACCCGTCGCCACCGCGTACCGTGCGCCGATTCAGCTCAACGGCTCGCTCGGCTTCTCCGGCAGCCAGATCTGGGCCACCGAGGGGGCCCTCCCGGCCCGGCGCGCGCGGCTCAGCATCGGAGCCTTCGGGCTCTATCTCTACGCGATCGCCGGTGACAGCGCGACACTTTCGCCGAACGACTCGATTCCGCGTGCCTCCGAGACCGCCACGGTTTTCTTTGGTCGCATGAGTCCCACCTCGCACGAGGTGGCGGCCTGGAGCGTGGCCGGCACGCTGGACGTCGCCCGTTCCGCCCACACGGCGGTTATCGCCGGAGGCAATATCCTGGTCACGGGCGGGTTGTATGCGGGGGCGTCCACGGGAACGAACGACGAGAGCTACGCCGCGCTCACCGCCGCCGACGGCACCGTCGGCAGCTTCAGCGTCGCCACTGCGAACACGATCCACCTATTCAACCATGGCGCCACCGGCTACCTCGGGGGCGACGGGACCTTCCACGTCCTCGTGGCGGGCGGTGACGACGTGAACACGCCCGGCACCAAGCACGCGGAAACGTTCACCTACTAGGCAACGCTAGGCGCTCCGCAGCTCGGCGGTCGGCAGGAACCGGGGCGGCCGCCGCGCTTTGGTGGCCTGCTCGAGCGCGTATGCGAGCTTGATCAGCGTCGGCTCGCCGTACGGGCACCCAATGAAGGACACACCGACCGGCAGGCCGAGGACGTAGCCGACGGGAAGCGTCACGCTGGGATATCCCGCCACCGCGGCTGGGGTCGAGCTGCCGCCCAGGAAATGGTCTCCATTGATCAGATCGATCGTCCACGCGGGGTTGCCCGTGGGCGCCACGATGGCGTCGAGATTGAGCGTCGAGAAGACGACGTCGAGCCCCTCCGTTTGCGCCAAGCGGCGATTCTTCGCCAGCGCCTGGACGTAAGCGTCTTCCGTGAGCGGCCCCTTCGCCTCGGCCTTCACGAACAACTCCTGCTCGAAATACGGCATCTCCTCCGCCGCATGGCGTGTGTTGAAGTCGATCAGCTCCGCGAGCGTATGCACGGGCGCGGCGGCTCCCAGGTCGGCGAGGTAGCGGTTGAGGTCGGCCTTGAACTCGTAGAGCAGCACGTCGAGCTCGGAGTCGTCGTACTCGCCGGTGTGTGGGATGTCGGCGGGATCGACGATCACCGCGCCGAGACGGCGCATCGTATCGATCGCCGCTTCGACCAGTCGGTCGGTCGCGGCGTGGTAGCCGAACAGCTTCGCGCGAGCCACGCCGATCCGCGCACCCTTCAGCCCACCCGGGTCGAGGAACTGCGTGTAGTCGGCCGCGCCGTTGCGCTCGCTCGCTTGGGTGGCCGGGTCGCGTGGGTCCACGCCGGCGAGCGCGCCGAGCAGGATCGCGGCGTCGCGCACGGTGCGCGCCATCGGGCCGGCGGTGTCTTGGCTGTGGGCGATCGGGACAATCCCCGCGCGGCTCACCAGGCCGAGCGTCGGCTTGATCCCGACGACGGACTGCGCCGCGGAGGGGCAGACGATCGAGCCATCGGTCTCGGTGCCGACCGCGACTGCGCACAAGTTCGCCGCGGTCGCGGCGCCGGAGCCCGAGCTCGAGCCGCAGGGACTGCGGTCGAGGGCGTATGGGTTCAGGCATTGACCGCCGCGACCGCTCCAGCCGCTCGAGGAATGGCTGGAACGGAAGTTCGCCCATTCGCTGAGGTTCGTCTTCCCGAGGATGACGGCTCCGGCGGCACGCAGGCGCTCGACGACGAACGCGTCGCGCGGCGGTTTCACCCCCAGGAGCGCGAGCGACCCTGCCGTCGTGGCCATCCGGTCGGCCGTGGCGACGTTGTCCTTGACGAGCACCGGAATGCCGTGCAGCGGGCCGCGGGGCCCGCGCGCCCGGCGTTCGGCATCGAGCACAGCGGCACTCGCGAGCGCGTCGGGATTCGTCTCGAGAACCGCTCGGAGCGCGGGGCCGCGCCGGTCGAGGGCAGCGATCCGGGCCAGGTAGCGCTCGCACAGTCCGCGCGCAGTGTAGCGCCCCGTCCGCATGCCCCGCTGGAGGTCGTCAATCGTGACCTCGTCCAGCTCGAACGGCGGGAGAGGGATGGGCAGCGCGTCGGAGCGCCGTGGCGCCGCTGCCACGGCAGCGCCCGAAAGGGCCCCGTAGCGCAGGAAGTCTCGCCGTCTCATGCGGGCATGCCTCGCGTAGGGAGTATCCGAAGAAGGTATCCCCTGGTTGACTTCTCCGGGACGGGGTGCCATGTTTGTCCGCGAGCGAAAGAGCCACAGCAAGGTGCTGTGCGCTGAACACCAGAGACTGATCGGACCCTGGGCTGTCGCCCGAGGTCTTTTTTGTTTCTGGATCAGCAACTCTCCCGGGAAGAGGGACCGCCATGGAAGTCACGCTGAGCGAGAACGACCGACTGGACTTCGTCCTGAAGAAGTTCCGCCGCCGGATCGCCAAGGCAGGCCTGTTCCAGGATTTGAAGCGGAAGCGCTTCTACGAGAGTCGCTCGGCTCGCCGGCGGCGGAAGGACAAGGCAGCTGCTCGACGTAAAGTCAAGAGCGCACGCCACCGGGAACAGTTCTAAGTACCTATTGAGGGAGTACTACACAGATGGCAAGGATCACCGGTACCGTGAAGTGGTTCAACGACGCCAAGGGCTTCGGCTTCATCACCCCCGAGGGGGGTGGGAAGGACTGCTTCGTGCACCACACCGCCATTCAGGCGGAAGGCTTCAAGTCGCTCGCCGAGGGTGAGCGGGTGGAATTCGAAGTCGTCGACGGACAGAAGGGCCCGGCGGCGCAGAACGTGGTGAAGTTGTAACCACCACGGCACCACACGGTGAACGGCGCCCGCGTCTAACGCGGGCGCCGTGTTCGTTTCAGGGGGTGCGGTTGCAGCCGGTGGGCGTGGCGGCGAACCGCTGCCTGACCGGAGCGGCGCAGGTGGCGGCGCGCTGGTGCAGGGTGGGCATGGGCCGGTAGTCCATCGGGTACATCGGATCGTTGGGATCCATCGTGCCCGATGACGACCCGCCGCCGTGGCATGCGGCGAGCAACAAGGCCGTGCTACCAAGGAGAACGAGAGCGCGGTGCATCGTGAGGCCTCCGGCCTTCGGGTGACGTTGCGCCCGGCCGCGCGGTCCACGCGCAGCCGACCACGACCAATATACCCGGGGGGGTGGAGAGGGTTCTAGTCTCGCCCACTGGTGCCCGCCAGCAGCAACAACGCCGCGCGGGCCCGTTCGGCCTCCCCCCTCGCCAGGGCGCCGTCCGTGGCACCGAGGCGGTGCGACTCGACTTCCTGGCGGAGCCAGCGGTCGGCGTGCCGATACAGCTCGCGGGGGTACCGGCCGCGCACGTCATAATCCCGATCGGTGGCCTCGGTCCAGCCGCGGGTGGCGACCACCCGGTCGCCGAGCTGGCGGAAGTACGGGGTGTTCTTGATCGGATAAGCGACTGTGGTAAGAAAGACGTCGGGATCGGCGCGCCTGACTAGATCGACCGTCGCAGCGATGTCGTCCACCGTCTCGCCGTCGTACCCCCACATCAGGAACATCCCCACCTGGATGCCGAAGCGCTTCGCGGCACGCGTGGCGAACAGCACCTGCTCCACCGTGACCCCGCGCTCCATGGCGTCGAGGATACGTTGACTGCCGCTCTCTGCGCCGATCCAGATCCGCCAACACCCGAGGTCAGCGAGGGCGCGAAGCACGTCGTCCTTCATCATCCGGTCGGCCCGCGAGATCGTCTCGAACGGCACGTGGAGATCGCGCCGCTTCAGCTCGGCGGCGTATTCGTACAGCCAGCGATGGCTGATCGTAAATACGTCATCCGAGTACCAGACCATGTCGGGCCGGTAGCGCTCGACGAGGAACGCCAGCTCGTCGGCGGTGCCGCCGACGCTGCGGCGGCGATGCGTGTACCCGAACACCGCGTGCGAGCACCAGCGGCAACGGTAGGGGCATCCCCGGGCCGTGATAAGGTTCACGCTGCCCGTGCCGTGATGCGAGCGCCAGACGTCAACGTAGTGCTGCACGTCGATCGCCTCGCGATCGGGCCAAGGGAGGGCGTCGATGTCGCGGATCTGCGGGCGATCCGGGTTCGTGACTACGGCGCCGTCCTCGCCCCGAAAGGCGACGCCCGAGACGTGCTGGAGCCGATGCGGTCCGTGGGCGGCGAGGGCCGGGAGCAACTCGGCCATCGTCTCTTCGCCCTCGCCGAACACGACGACGTCGGCTCCGCGCGCGAGGTATTCGGCGGGGTAGTTGGCCGCCTCGGGACCCCCCAGCACGACCGTCCACCCGTGCGTCTTGGCGCGCGCCGCGAGGTCCAGCACCGCCGCTCTGGTGATGAGATTCGTGTACACGCCGAGTACGCCCCCCGGCGTCGCAGCCAGCCGCGCGGCGAGCGCGTCGCGCGTCGAAAACGTCGTGTCGAACACCTCGACTCCCAGGCCACGACGCCGCAGGTAGGCGGCGACGTAGAGCAGCCCGAGTGGCGGGTACGGCTTCATCACCTCCCGCTCCTTCGGGTCCTCGTGGAGGAAGAAGCCGTGGGTGAGGAGGATGTCGGTCATGGGGACGCGTCTCGAACGACCGCTTCCCAGAGGTCGAAGCGGGATGGGTGCCGGCGGCCTCGGACCAGCGCGACGAGCGGGCGCAGCTCATACCACAGGGGTTGCCACACGCGGTGGCGCCGCCAGGACAGGCCGCACGGCGCCGACGCTTCGGCAAGGCGCGTCGCCGTGAGGTACTCGATCGCCGGCAGCGCGAGCAGCTCGGCGGCGCGCTCGCCCCATGTCCGCCGAGCGGTCTCGCGCTTCTCCGCGACCATCCGCTCGCCGTCGCTCGCGCGCCGGTAGAACGGACTGTCGAGGATCACGACGCATCCCCCCGGGAAGGTCACGCGAGCCGCTTCGGCGATCGTCTGCGCGAGCGAGCTGCTGTAGTGGATCGCGGCGTTGAACACGACGATGTCGAACGCGCGCGCCAAAGGAATTCCGTCGAAGGAGGCGGCCACGCGGGGGAACGAAGCCGGGAGGTGGTCTCGGTACGCCGCCGCGGCGCCGAGGCCGTCCACGGCGTCCCGTCGCCAGTCGAGGGCCACGCACCAGTGCCCCTGCAGCGCAAGCCGGTAACACAGCCAGCCGTTGCCCGCTCCCAAGTCGAGCACATGGAGCGGCCGCGGCGCTCGGGCGCGCGCCCGCGGCGCTACCACCGCGCGCACAAAGCGATCGTAGGTCCGCGCACGGACCGCCCACTCGCTCGCCCGCGGTCCTCTGCGGAGATACGGGAGAGCGAGGAGCTCGAACACGCCTCGCGAGCCACGGCCCTCGGCCGCTCGGTGCTCCGCGTAGGCCGCGCGAAATCGCGCCGACGTCGTCATGGGGCGAAGGTTAGCGCGTCGCTGTTGGCCCCGCCAGTTCGTGGCTAGATTGCGTCCTCCATGATGGCTGCCGCGGTTTTCGATGCCCTCGCTCCCGAATACGACGCGCGTTTCACCGAGAGCGTGCTGGGACAAAGGCTCCGCCGGGCGCTCTGGCGCTGGCTCGACGACGCATTCGCGCGTGGCCAGCGCGTCCTCGAGCTTAACTGCGGCACTGGGGAGGATGCGATCCACCTGGCTGCGCGAGGCGTGCGAGTACTCGCGACCGATACATCGCCAGCGATGCTGGATGTCGCGCGCGGCAAAGTCGGCGGCGCGGGGCTCAGCGGCCTGGTCGACGTGCGGCTCACGGCGATCGAGCGTCTCGAAGAGCTCCGGCCGGAAGCCGGGGTTGGATGGGACGGCGCGTTCTCAAGCTTCGGCGGGCTCAATTGCGTGGCGGACGTTGCGCGCGTCGCTCGCGCGCTCGGCACGCTGCTCGAGCGGGGGGCGCGCGTAGTGCTATGCGTAATGGGGCCCGTCGTTCCCTGGGAATGGGTGTGGTTCCTAGTCCATCGACAGCCCGGCAGAGCGTTTCGGCGCCTCGCCGCGGGCGGAGTGCAGTGGCGGGGCATAACAGTGCGGTACCCATCCGTTCGTGCCGTGGGCCGGGCGTTCGCGCCAGACTTCGCGGTTCGCCGCACGGGAGGGCTCGGCGTCCTCGTGCCGCCTACGTATGCGGAAGCGTGGGCGCGCCGGCATCCCTTGCTGGTGGAGCGTCTCGACCGCTGGGAGCGCCGTCTCGAGCGCTGGCCCCTCGCTCCCTGGCTTGGCGATCACTACCTGCTGGAGCTCGAACGGCGATGAAGCGACGGGTAGTGCTCTACAACCCCGAGAGCGACTTCTACACGATGCCGCTGGCGCTGCTCGCGATCGCCTCGCAGCTCGATCGGGAGCGTTACGAGCCGGTGATCGTGGACGGACGTCTCGAGCGCGACGCCCGAGAGGCCGTGCTGCGCGCAGCCGACGGAGCGGTCTGCGTCGGCGTCACGGTCCTCTCGGGAGCCCCCATTCGCGATGCCGTCCGGATCTCGCGCGCGGTCAAAGCCCGCAACCCCGCCCTCCCGGTCGTGTGGGGCGGCTGGCACCCTTCGATGTTTGGCGCCGAATGCCTCGAGGAGCAGAGCGTCGATGTCACGGTTCAGGGCCAAGGCGAGGTCGCCTTGCTCGAGATTGTGGATCGGCTGGCGCGCGGGGAGTCGCTCGAGGGCTGCCTTGGTTGCAGTTACCGCGCGAGCGACGGATCCATCAGGCGGAATCCCGCGCGCCCGCTCGAGGACGTCAATACGCTTCGTCCCCACGACTATTCGTTGATCGAGGTCGAGCGATACTACCGGCTCAAGGACAGGGCGCAGCTCGACTACATCACATCACAGGGGTGCCGTTTCCGGTGCGCCTTCTGCGCCGATCCCTTCGTCTACGAGCGGCAGTGGGTCGGGCTCGATCCCGCCCGCGTCGGCGCCGAGATCGAGGGCTGGTGGCGGCGGTTCCGCTTCAGCGATGTGAACTTCCAGGACGAGACGTTTTTCACGTCGCCGTCGCGGGTGGTGGCCATCGCGGAGCAGTTCCTGAGACGGCGCTTGCCCATCACCTGGGCGGCCACGATGCGGGCCGACCAGTGCTCGCGTCTCTCTGACGAGGCCTTCGAGACCTGCAAGCGTTCAGGACTCAGGCGCGTGCTGGTCGGCGTCGAGTCGGGCTCCCCCGCCATTCTCAAGCGCATCAAGAAGGACATCACCGTGGAGCAGGTGCTGGAGACCGCAGCGCGGTGCCTGGGCTTGGGCATCAAGGTGCAGTTCCCCTTCATCGTCGGATTCCCCGACGAGGACGAGGACAGCGTGGCGGCGACCCTGGCGCTGGTGACGCGGCTGCGTGCGATGAGCCCGGATTTCGAGACGATGATCTTCTACTTCAAGCCCTATCCAGGCTCGGCGCTGACGGAGGAGGCAGTGGCGCAGGGCTACCGCCTGCCGCGGACGCTCGACGAGTGGTCGACGTTCGATTACGTCGGTTCGCGAGGGCCTTGGGTCTCGGATGAGAAATACCGTCGGGTCGAGCGATTCAAGTTCTACACGCGTTTGGCATGGGACCCGGTCCCCGCCTGGCAGCGACCGCTGCAGCGCATCGCCCGGTGGCGCTGCCGGCGCGATGTCTATGCCCTTCCCATGGAGCGACTGCTGCTGGCGTCAGTCTCCGGAGCTCACGCGCAGGGCCCGTCCTAGAGGCGGGGTGGACCGGTGCGCGCCCTCGCGCGCCTCGAGCGCCGCCCACTGACCTTCCAGCCTTCCTCGGACATTCGCTTCCTGGTGGAGCAGGTCGCGAATCTCGCGATAGAAGTCGGTCGAGTAGGCCCCGCGGAACATCATCGCCAGGTCGTCCGAGTCCGACCAGTTCGCCTTACCCTTGAGGTCCATCCGCACGCGGTCGTAGAACGGCGTCCCCGGGAGGGGGTACGCCACCGACACGCCAATGTCGTCGGGCCGCTCGTCGCGGATCAGGTCGCGAGTCCGGAGAATCGCGTCCCAGTCCTCGCCCGGATACCCCAGCTGAATGAACCAGCAGGCCCGGACGCCGTGCTGCTTGAGGCGGCGGGTAGCGTCCCGCGCCCCTTCCAGGGTGGTCCCCTTGTCCATGGCGTCGAGCACCGACTGCGCGCCGGACTCGACCCCGAGCCATACCTCTTCGCAGCGCGCCTCGGCGAGTGCCTGCACGGCGCTCGGCGTCATGAGGTTGACGCGGGACTGCATGCTGAACGGGATGGCCGCGCGACGGGACCGAATGTCGCGAGCGAACGCCTCGATCCACCGGGGGGTCAGGCCGAAGATGTCGTCTGCGAACCACACGTGGTCGGGCCCCACGACCCGGCCGAGCTGCGCCAGCTCTGCAGCCACGCTGTCGGGACTGCGTTGCGTGTAGCGCCGGCCGAACACCGGCTTGGCGCACCAGTTGCAAGCGTACGGGCAGCCGCGCGACGTGCACGCGTTCCAAGAAAGCCGGCCGTGGGCCGCAGTCCACGCCACACGATACTGCTCGACGTCGATCAGGTCCCAGGCGGGGAACGGCAGGGTGTCCAGGTCGTCGATCGAGCGGCGCGGGGGCGTACGGCGAATCGCAGACGGCGCGCCGGCCGGTCCCGCAATCGCCAGTCCCGGCACCTGCGAGAGATCGGCGTCGGGATCGTCGCTCCATCGGCCGGTGACGTCGAGGAAGGTCTCCTCGGCTTCGCCCAGGATCACGGCATCGGCGCCTACGTGCAGGTACGCCGCCGTTTGGTCGATCGCGTCCGAGCCGTTGACGACCACGCGGGCCCCCGTCGACTTCGCGGCGGCGATCATTTCGAACGCCGCTTCCCGCATCCGCGTGGTGCACATCTTGGTCAAGAAATTGAAGTTGTCCTCGAGGATGCCCACGATCTTCGGCCGGGCGGCGTGCAGCACGTCGCGAAACTCCTCCACCCCCTCCGCGAGCATCGCATCGAAGAAGGCGAAGGGCCGGCGCTCGCGCCGCAGCAGGGCCGCCGCGATCAGGGTCGACAGCGGCGGATAGGGTTTCATCTTCCGGGACTGCTTCGGGTCGTAGCGCATGTAGTATGAATGCGCCACCAGGATGGCGGGATGCTCCCGTGAGGCGAGGCTCACGCGACCAGGCCCAGCAGCAGGCTCACGGCGCCGCCGAGGTTCGCCGCGCCCGAGAGCCGGTATGCGTTCCTCTGGGACCAGTGAGCGGCGATGTGCTGCGGCGTCCCGCTCCAGCGTTCCTGCTGGATCTCGCCGTGGCGGAACTCCTCGAGAAACTCACTCGGCGCGAGCGGCTCGAGTCGCGCGGGGCCGCCATTGCGCGGCCCCAAGAGCACGGCGGCCGCGCGGCGAGCGCGACGGGCCGCCGGCGCGGACGAAGCGAAGAGATCGAGGCGATACTTCTCCTCGGTTCCGTGGCCAGTCGCCGTCACGGCGTCTTCGAGATCGAGCAGGCGCGCCGCGCTGGGCAGCAAGGTGACGTCGCGCACCGCTGCAAGCAGCTCATCCGGGTCATGGCGCGCTACCAGCACGGTCTCGTCGCCCAACACTCCGAGACCGGCCCGATGGAGGGCGGCGACCAGCGTGGACTTGCCCGCACCGGGGGCGCCCCGGATCACGACGGCGCCGGCCGTGCCGACGACCGCGCCGGCGTGAACCACGCCGTAAGCGCGTCGGGCGAGCAGCGCCCCGGTCGGGGTCTCGAGCAGCAACCGGGCGACGAGAGAGGGGCGCTCCGCCACGAGGGCGCTGGCAACGCGGGCGTCGAGCGTGCCGCGGGCGCAATCGATGCGCGCCCACAACTGCTCGCCCACGCGCAGGGGAGTGCCAGCCTCTGCCGGCGACACGTCGATGGTAAGCGCGATCGGAGTGCGCTCGGGGCGGTCCCGTGGCGCTCCGTCCAGCGCCCGGTCCCACAGTCGGTCCGCCAGACTGACGATACGGGGGTCGTCGGTCCGGAGCCGGATCGCGTCGCGGGGCAGGACGTAGGCCGCCTCGCAGCTTGGCCTGGTATTCGCGCGGCTGAGCGTGGCCGACTTCCCCTTCGATTGGATTGTGGGAGCTGCGAACGGCGCCTGATTACCCGGGGAATAAATATACACTCCGGTCTCGATGGGAAGCTCCCGCGCGCGTCGCGCTCTGGAGGGTCGGTCACCGCGCGCCGAGGCTTATCGCGCTCATCTCGGAATCCTGGGCCGGAGCCACGTCTTCAGGAACGCTATCCACCAACGCGGGTGCCACCGCGCATACTGGAACGATATCCGGAGCGCCTGCCAGGCCTCAGCGTAGCGGCCGGCCCTACGGGCCTTTCCAACAATTTGCAGGCTCACCCGCACCTGCGCGCGGCGACAGAGGCGGCGTAGTCGTGAGGACTTCGTCCGGGCCAGCAGTGCCTCATAAATGCGATTTCGGCACCACAGCGCGTCCAGTAGGTCTGTGCGCTGGTTCCCCGGATGCTTACGAATCTCCGCCAGCGGCAGCGACACGACGGCGGCCTGACTAGCTTCCGCGAGCTTGATCCACAGGTCGAGATCCTCACCAAGCATCAGCAATTCATCGAAGCCGCCCACCGCCTCAAACAGCCGGCGCTCGACCACAGCCGTGGTCGGCGGAATGGGAGCCCGGCCGTCGATCACGTCCTCGAGGATCCAGCCACGCTCCGCCGCCCGACGGCGGTGACCGACGGGGCGAAGGGCCTGTCCCTGCTCGTCCACGAGCACAGCCCCGGTGTAGCTCCAGCGACATTCTGGGTGCGCCGCCAGATCGTGCATCTGGAGCGCCAACTTCTCCGGACGCCAGCGATCGTCCGAGTCCAGGAATGCAATGTGCGAGCCCCGAGCGCCCCGGACCGCGACGTTCCGCACCAGGGCCGCGTTACCACAGTGGCCCCGCAAGACAGGCCGCACGCGCTCGTCGGTGAGCGTATCCAGGTATGCGCGTGTTTCGTCCGTGGAACCGTCGTCAACAATCACCAACTCCCAGTCGTCGTACGTTTGAGCGAACACCGATGCAACGGCTTGCCGGAGATATGCCTCCCGGTTGTATGTCGGCACGATGATGGATATGAAGGGTTGGGCGGTCACGCGGCAATTCTAGGTGACATGATTCGTCCGCGCCACGGCACCCGTTGACGGTCTCCTCTCGCCAGAGATAGACTCCCGCATCCGATGACACCTCCTGCCATCCGGTTACCGAATTTCTTCCTCGCCGGCGCGCCCAAGACGGGTACGACGTCGCTCTACGCCTATGTCCGACAACACCCTGGGGTGTACATGAGCTGGCCCAAAGAGCCGGCGTTCTTCGGCGCCGCCGATATCCTGACCGAGCCTTACCTTGACCCCGCGTTCCGCCGGGCAACGCGGGAGCGGGACGTCCTGTGGGCCGCTTGGAAAGGCACGCAGGTACCCGGCAGGAGGGCGCTGATCGCGGACTGGGAAGACTACGTCGCCCTGTTCCAGAATGTTCGGGACGAGACCGCGATTGGCGAGGCGACCGTCGATTATTTCTGGCTGCCGAGCGCCGCCCAGGCCATACACGCGAAGGTGCCGACAGCGCGGCTCCTGTTCATGCTCCGAGATCCGGCGGAGCGCCTGTTCTCTGAATACCTGGCGAGATTCTGGCGTCACCCTCAGCGTCGGACCTTCCGTGCCGAGTTCCTCGCGGCCGTGGACCGCCCGGACCCGTGGTCGCGGCTCAGGGTGACTGTCGGGCAGTACGCCAGCCACCTCCAACGCTTCACTGAAATTTTCCCACGCAGTCAGATCCGCATCCATCTGTTCGAGGACTACCGCGCTCACCCGCGCGCGGTGCTCCGGGATATCTTCGAGTTCCTGGGCGTCCAACCCGATCACACGATCGATCTGTCGCTCCGGCACAACGAAACTGTCGTGCCGCGATTCCCGACCCTGCACGTCCTGCGTCGGCGGCTCTTCGGCGACACGTCCCCCATACGGTGGCTCCCCGAAGGAGCGCGTCGAGTACTCCAGAGAATGTACCGCGGCCGGCGGGAGGACATCGCGATGGGTTCGGCGGACCGTTGCCTGCTGATCGAGTACTACGAGGACGAGATTCGGCGCGTCGCCGACCTTCTCGGCCGCGACCTCTCAGCGTGGCTGCAGTGACGAGGCCCGTCGACGGCGTAGGGCCGCGAGTGACCTGGGTGGGCGTGCATCTCGACCACCTGCGTCGCACTCCCGACGAGCTACTCGCGGGGCCGTGGCGCGGCTTCGGACGCACCGCCGCGGCGGCCCGGCGGGCGGGGACACGAGTTGTGATCGTCCAGGCCGCCTGGGAGGATGCAGAACAGGACATCGAGGGAGTCCTCTGCCACTTTGTCCGCGAGCGGGGCCGACCGAGCGTGTGGCGACGCGCGCCCCGCTTGCTCGAGCGGGTTTCCGAGTCGATGCCCGACCTCATCCACTTCGAGGGGCTACTGTTTCCTCGCGAGCTGCGCGCGGTCTCCGCCGCCCTGCCCCGGGTCCCGATCCTGGCGCAGGATCACGCGACCAAGTGCCCGCGAGGGTGGCGGCGCTGGTGGCTGCGGTGGGGGTTCGCTCCGCTCGCCGGGGTCGCCTTCACGGCGCGCGCGCAGGCGGCGCCGTTCTTTCAGGCCGGGGTCCTCCGCCCCGGCCTCCGCGTCTTCGAAGTGGTCGAGGTGTCGAGCCCCTTCACGCCCGGCGACCAGCGCCGCGCTCGAGCGGCCACGGGCTTCGAAGGAGATCCCGGTCTCCTTTGGGTCGGCAACCTCGACGCGAACAAAGACCCGCTGACTGTGCTCGAGGCCGTGGCGCGGGTAGCGCCCGAGCTTCCCGATCTCCGATTGTGCATGTGCTTTCAGGAAGCTCCGCTGCTCCACGTGGTTGAGGCGCGGATCGCGGAGGATGCGACGCTCGCGAGTCGCGTGCGGCTGTTGGGGAAGGTGGCGTACCCCGCGATCGAGGCGCACTTTCGCAGCGCCGACTTCCTCATCTCCGCGAGTCGCGCGGAAAGCAGCGGCGCCGCTGTCATCGAGGCGTTTGCCTGCGGCACGACGCCGCTCGTGACCGATATCCCATCCTTTCGCCGCATCACCGGCCAGGGGGAGTTCGGCGCGCTCGTGCCGGTCGGCGACGCGGTCGCGCTCGCCCGCGCCATCCGCGACTGGGGCAGTCGCGACCGCGGCGGGCTGCGTCAACGCGGGCGGGAGCATTTCGAGCGCGAATTGTCCTTCGACGCCATCGGTGAACAACTGCGCGTCGCGTACGACGCGCTGTGGAGGTTCCACTGAGCGCGGCGCCTTGGCACATCCGGCCCTACCGCCCGGGCGACGAGCGCGACTTGGTCGCGTTGTGGGCCGACGCGTTCGGCCGACCCATGACCGAGGAGCATTGGCGCTGGAAAGCGAAGGGGCGCGCCGCACCGGTCGAGAACGTAGGTGTCGCCGTGTCCTCAGATGATCGGCCGATCTTTCAGTTCGTCGGAATGCCTTCTCCCGCCATCGTCTTGGGGGCCGCGCGGACGGTGATGGTCGGCGCCGACGTCGTGACCGCCCGGGAGTTCCGGTGCCAGGGCGTCTTCACTCAGACCGCCCGCCGGTTGTTCGAGAGCTGGCGTGAGGCTGGCGTCGCCCTGGTCCTCGGTCTCGCAAACGACGCCGGATGGGGCTCCCGGGCGGAGGCGTTGGGCTACGAGCGCTATTTTCGGCTCCGCTGGCTGATGCGACCACTGCGCCCGGAGCGGCTGGTTGCGCGCAAGACCGGCATGCGGGCACTCGCAGGCCTGCGGACCGTCGGACGGCTCTGGAACCGAGCGTGGCATCGTGCGCCACCGCCCGGTCTCGTCGTGCGGCCGCTGCGCGGCGCGACGCCCGACCTCGACGTTCTGTGGGAGCGGGCCGTGCGGGCGACGCCTGTCCGGACCTCTCTCGTGCGTGATCGCGCGTGGGTGGCGTGGCGCTACTGCGATCCCCCGCAGAGCGCGTATTGTCTCACGCTTGCGGAGCGCGCCGGCTCACCCGCGGGGTACGCCGTCCACCGTGTGGTACACACCCCCGGCCACACGGTGGTCTATGTCCCCGAGATCTTTGCGCCGAACGACCCGCTGGCGTTAGGCGCCCTGATCGGCGATGTGATCGCACGCGCCACGGCCGAGGATGCCGACAGTATCATCACGCTCGCCGTCCCCGGAAGCGGCGCCGCTCGCGCCCTGCGCCACGCGGGGTTTGTGCTCGGGCGGGGCGCGTATCTCCTCGAGGCGGTTCGCCTGGATTCCACAATCCCTGCGGCCACGCTGCGGGACCCGTCCGGGTGGTGGCTCGCCGGGGGGGACTTCGATGTCGTCTAGCCTGACGCGCGGGGTGTACCGCGGCACGGCGGCGCTATGGGGCGGCGTCGCGCGTATCGCCGGCCGCACGGCGCGCTGGACGCCGAACCTCTGGCACTCCCCCGGCGGCCAGCGCGTGCTGGTCGTGGCACCGCACCCGGACGACGAGATCGGCTGCGGCGGGACCCTGCTGCTGCATCGGGCTGCCGGCGATCACGTCCACGTGGCCTACGTGACTGACGGCCGGCGGTCACGCGCCACAGGGCTCGGCCCGGATGCGATGGCCGAGCGGCGGAGACAGGAGATGGCGGCCGCCGCGCCGCTACTGGGCCTCGCGGGAGCACACTGGCTGGGCTTGCGAGAGGGTGAGTGGGAAGCGTCCGCGCTCGTGCCGGCGCTGCGTCGACTGTTGCGCCAAACAGCGGCCCAGATCGTGTACGCGCCGTCGCTCATCGACTTTCACCCCGAGCACATCCGTGTTGCGGGGGGCGTCGCCCAGGCCATCGCGGAGCTGCCCGGCGTGGCGCTCCGCGTGTATCAGCTGCACGTCCCCCTCACCCCTGCGCTCGTAAACCTCGTGGCGCCGATCCAATCGGTGATCGACGAACTCGTCCAAGCGATGCACTGCTACGCGACACAGATCGAAAGTATCCGGCGGTGCTTGCGGATGAAGCGCTATGGCGCGTCCCTGTACGGACTCGCGGGGTCGGCCGAGGAGTTCTGGCACCTCGACGCGAGCAACTACCGCCGTCTTCACATCGGCGTCGCGACCGCGTCGAGGGACGGGCAGTTCCGCGGCGTGCGGGCGCTGCCCTTCAGCGACCCGTTGGCCTATCTGCGCGGCCTCGGCGCGCGGCGTGCGCTGCACGAGCACGCGGTGGGCCGATGAAGATCGGCATCGTCGTCCCGGGCGGCGTGGCGCGCCTCCACTCGGATGGGCGAATCCCGTGTCTCCTCTGGCTGATCGAGCGATTGGCCCGGCGTCACGACGTGCACGTGTTCTCGCTGCGAGGAGCGCCACGCCCCGAGCACTATCCGTTCCTAGGCGCGACCGTCCACCACGCCGGCGCACGCCCCGTCCTCCTGCGGACCCTCGGCGGCATTGCGGCAGAGCATCGTCGCCAGAGGTTCAACCTTCTCCACGCGTTCTGGGCCACGGGGCCCGGTGTCGTCGCCGCTTGGGCCGGCAAGCTGCTTCGGCGCCCCCTGCTGCTTCACGTGGCGGGAGGCGAGCTCGTGGCGCTGCCCGACATCGAGTATGGCGGCCTCCAAACGATCCACGGGCGACTGCAGATTCGCGTCAGTCTCTGGGGCGCCGCTCGCATCACCGGCGCCAGCGCATCGGTCGTCGCGGCCGTCCGGACGCGGGGGCGTGATGCGCTGCGAGTCCCGCTCGGCGTGGACCTGCAACGGTGGCCACCTATCCCGCCGCGGGCACGACCCGTAGGGAGGACCGCCCGGCTGGTACACGTCGCGGACTTGAACCACGTCAAGGACCAATCGACCCTTCTCGAAGCGGCGCGACGACTCGCTGAGCGTGGCCTGGACTTCCGACTCGATATCGCCGGGCGTGATACGCTCCACGGCGCCGTGCAGGCAAGCGCCCGGGAGCTGAGGCTCGCCGACCGCGTGCACTTTCACGGGCATCTCACGCACGAGAGCCTGCGCCCGCTCGTCGCGGCGGGGGACATCCTGTGGCATGCGTCCCGCCACGAAGCCGGGCCCGTCGTCGTGCTCGAGGCTGCCGTGCTCGGCGTGCCCACGGTGGGGACCGCGGTGGGCCACATCGCCGAGTGGGCACCCGACGCTGCGGTGGCGGTGCCTGTGCGTGACCCAGAAGCCCTCGCGCGAGAGACCCTGAGTCTGTTGGGCGACGAAGCGCGGCGATCCTCCCTCGCACACGCAGCGCAGCGCCGCGCGCTCGCGCATGACGCCGACTGGACCGCTCAGCGGTTCGAGTCGCTCTACGAGGAGCTCGTCGGCGCAGCCAGGCCGACAGGTCGCGGCTGATGAGATCGGCGGTGCGCAGGATCTCCTCCCGATAGTACTCAACCACCATCCGGCGGGCTGCTGGATCCATGCCGACGGCCGCCACCCGGCGGTTGGACAGCCGCCGAACGCCACGCTGCGCTCCCTCGGGGAGCCAGCGCATCACGGATGTATCGCCGAACACACGCCGGCGCACGGCGTGCCGCAGCGGGACCCAGCGCGATGTCTCGCAGCACCGCGTGCGGATCGGTCCGGTAGTCGTCGTACAGGAGGATGCGGACCTGCTCGCGAGGAACCGCGCGCCGAACGTCAAATGAGGATCATGCCAGCGCGCCCACACGTGTTGTGAGAACAGGCGCTCCGTGGGGTCCCGCAGTATGAAGAGCAGTCGCGGGTTCAGAAGCCGCTGGTCTCGGGTCGTTGATAGTGCACGAGCTTTTGCAGCGTCTGGAGCTCAAGCGGAAACTCATAAATCCGCGCCCGGTAGCGCCACGCGCTCGCGCCGCGCAGCACGGCGCGCCACACGCCGCGCAGCCGTGGATCGGTAGAGGTGGGATAGTATGCGTTGAGAACGCGCTCGAAGTCGCGCACGTGCTGGCGCAAGCCGCGGCGCAGCCACGGCATCACGTCGCTGTAGCGCTGCGCGAACTGCTGCCACGTGTCGTTGATCCATTCGTCGAGCGTGGCCGGGAAACGGAAGCCCTGCGCCTGCGCGGCGTCGTACAGATCGCCCGCCAGCGGCACCGGCGTGTAGTTGTACATGACGATCTCGCTGCGCGGGTTGACCCCCTTGACGCGGCGGATGAACTCGATCGTGCCCCGCACATCGGCCTCGGGGTCCGGGGGGTTGCCGAGCACGAACGAGAACTCGGGCACGATGCCGTAGTCCTTCATGCGGCGCGCCATCTCGAGGGTCTTGTCGGGCGACAGCGTACCACCTTTGTCCATCCGCTTCAGCGTGTCGAGCGACCCGGACTCAGCGCCCATGAACACCATGCGGAGGCCAGCATCGCGCATCAGGCGCCACGTCTTCTCGGAGTACTTGAGCAGCGTGTCGATGCGCGCCTCGCCCCACCACGCCAGCCTGAGCGGCAGGATGCGTTCGGCGAACTCTGCGGTGCGTGCCTCGTGCGTGAAGAAGTTGTTGTCGTAGAACTCGATCGCGTTGACGCCCCACTCCCGCACGTACCGCTGTGCGACGCCGGCGACGCGTGCCGCCGACTCAGGGAGCCAGCGCCCATTCACCATGTTCACTACGGCGCAGAAGTTGCAAAAAAAGGGACAGCCGTAGCTCGAGTGATGGGGCAGGGTGCGCGATCCCAGGAACGTAGCGCGGATATAGCGGCGGACGTCGATCCGATGATAGGGAAACGGCGGCAGCCGGTCGGGATGAGGGATCGGCGCGAGGTCGTTCTGCTGCACGCCGCCGCTCGCATGGCGGTAGCCCAGCCCTGCGATGGAGCGATAATCGCCATCCTGCTCGAGGGTGGCCAGCAAGTCCAGGAAGACCATCTCACCGTGGCCGCGCACGGTGAAATCGATCGCGGGGTCCTTCAGGATCACGTCCGAGTGCTGCGTTGGAAAATACCCGCCCCAGACGATCCGGAGCTGCGGGAATTCCTGCTTCAGCGCGCGTGCGTGCGGCACCGCGCGCGCGAGCTGCGGGCCGGGCATGACCGTCATGGCCACCACGTTCGCACCTGCCCTCACTCGCGCGCGCAGCGCTGCCAGCGCGTCGCGCTCGCAATTGCCGTCGACCACGGTGTAGTCGAATTTGCCCTCGAGCACCGCGCCCAACGCGAGCAGCGACATCGGCAAGATCCGCTTGCCAGAGGCGTTGCTCACCGGATTGTACAGCACGATGGCGGGCTTCACAGCGCCGGCCGCAGCTCGTACACAGTCAGTACCTCATTGCGCAGGTCGCGCTGGCGCACGGCGCGCACCGCCAGGTGCCGCGCGTCCGATAGCGCTCCGCCGACGTCGCCGTCGCTCGAGAGCACGACGAGGGCGCGTCCCGTGGGCGTCAGGTATTCCGGCAGCTCACGCAAAAAGCGATCCAGGACATCCGGGCTGCGCCACGCGGCATCGGACAGATCGCGCGGGGACCCACAATAGTACGGCGGGTTGAACAGGATGACGTCGAAGCGCTCGCCGCGCACCGGCTCGAACAAATCACCGACGCGCGTCTCGATCCGCTCTTCGAGATGCTGTGCCAAAGCGTTCACACGCGCGCAGCGCGCCGCTTCCGGGTTCAAGTCCGTGGCGATCACCCGCGCGCCCCAGCGCGCCGCGTACACCGCGCCCAGCCCCGAGCCGGTCCCCAGATCGAGCACCCGGGCGCCGGGCGGACAGGCCTCCCGATCGAGCGCCTGCGCGAGAAAGGCGCCGGTACGCAACCGTACACCGTCGAACACACCCGGCAAGACGATGATCGGCGTGCCGTTCAGGGCGGCGATCCGCAGCCGGGTTTCGTCGCGTGCCAGGAGCCGGCGCCACTGGCGCCAGAGCCACCTCGCAACCGACCGCTCGACGCTCACAGCGCCGTCCGCAGGCCGACCTGGAGGCTGCACACGCAACGGCGACAGGTGGGATCTTGCGCCACCTTCAGGCCCCGCCGGAACACGACCATCTCATTCGCCAGAATCTCGCGCAAGGGCCGCTCGCGAATGTTCCCGACCGCGCGGTGGAAATAGCAGGGACGCACCGCGCCGTCCGCCTCGACTACGGCGCTCGCCCACGGAGCGTTACACCGCACCGCGGGAAAAGCATCGAGCCCGCGCTGCCCGGCGTAGTACTGGGGAAGCCGCCGCAGTTTCTCCGGCGCCTCAGCGACGAACCAATCCTCGAAGTCTCTGGCGCGAGTCACGATGGTCTCCTCGACCACCCGCCCGAACTCCTCCACCTCGTCCGCGTTCAGCAGCAGGCCGCTCGTGGACGACGCAGTCCGCAAGGTGCCCTCGGCCGCCCGCCCGAACGCATCGCTCGTGACGTCGGCCGCGAGAAACGAGATCCCATCGAGCCCCATCGCGTGAGCTTTGTCGATCAGGTGGGGAAGCTCCCTGAAGTTGTGGCGATGCAGGGTGCTGCGCGCCCGCACGGCGGTGCGCGGCGACAGGGCCTTCAGCTTCGCCACGCCCCGCTCGATCACACCCAACCCGTCTACTCCCCGAATCTCTTGATACTGCGCGGCGGCGTGCGCATCCAGGGAGATGGTGACCTGCTCGAAGTGCGCCGCCACCGCCGCCGCGTCGCGCTCTAGGAAGAGACCGCTGGTCAAGAGATGCAGTCGCACGCCGCGGGCGCGGAACAATGCGGCGATCTCGTACACGTCGCGCCGCAGCGTGGGCTCGCCGCCCGAGAAGGTGACGAGGCGCGTCCTGAGCGCGGGCAGCTCTTCGGTCAGGCGGCGAATCTCGTCAAGCGTGAGATCGCCCGCGCCGTCCACCTTCCACCAATCACACGACACGCAGCGCGAGTTGCACCGCCCAGTCGGAAAGAAAATCAGAATCGGCAGGGCGAGGGTGCGTCCAGTCGCCTGATTGAGCCGCACGAGTAAATTGCTCGTGAACTGGGGCAGGGTTACCATACGTGGAAGATACCGAGACAGGGATTCGATGATCAGTGCCGCGAGCGTGCGTCGCGTCCTCCGATGCCTTCCCAAGGTCGGCTACGACAGGTCATGACAACGGTATCGCAGCCGGTAATCGACGCCCGGCTCGCGCGGTTCGCCGCGACCCACAACGCCCGAGACCTGTGGCCCGAGGTTCCCCGCTCCTCATTCCGGGCGGCCGAACGCGAGCTGGCACGCGTCGCAGCCCGCGTCTTGAACGGATCTGGTGCTCCCCCGACGTTGCAGCCCCCCCCGGAGGGGGATCTGCACGCGCTCGGTGTCGCAGCGTGCGCCGCGGGCATCGGTGCCCTCGTCGGCTATTGGTGCGAATCGGGCACAGTCGAGGCGGAGCCAGCGGTGAGGAGGTTGTTCGCCACTCACCTCGATCACGGCCGCCGTCGTGCGGCGCGCCTTCGCGAGGCATTCGAACGCATCCTCGTGCATCTCGCTGACCGCGGTGTCGAGGTGCTGGTGCTCAAGGGCACGCACACGCGATATACGTATTTCCCCGATCCTGGCTCACGCATCACCAGCGACGTCGACCTGCTCGTGCGCCCCGACGATTGGCAGGCGGTGCGAGACGGGCTGCGCGACCTGGGATTCGAGGAGCAGCGAGACTCGAGACACCCAGGGCAGAGCTTCTGGAGCCTCCCGGACGCACGGGTCGTGCACGCTCTCGACTTCACCCATGCCGACAGCGCGTGGTCCCTAGACCTCCACCGATCACTCGAGCGCACACCCTTTGGGGGATTGTCTACGGCCCTCGGTACGCCCGACGTCGGAACTGCTGAGGTTTGGGAGGAGTTCTCTCGCCCCGTCCGAATCCTTTCCCAGCCGCTGCTGCTCGCCTACCTCGCTCTACACGCCTCGAGTCACTTCTACGCGATGTCACAGATCCGACTCATCGAACTGGTGCTCGTTGCAAGGCACGACTTTGCAGGGCGCCCCGAGCGCTGGCGGGCGTTCGACGATCTGATCGCTCGCACGGGCGTCAGCAGGTTTGTATTCCCAGCCCTGAACCTGGCGGAGCGGCTGGTCCCGGGGATCATCGACCCACTGGTCCTGGCGCACATTGGCGACGCGGCGCCCCGGCGGCTGCGTCGTCTGGTCCGCAACACCCAGCCGGCGACGGCGCAGCGCCTCCATCCATTCCCCGGTTTGAGAGAGCGATTCGTCTGGATCGCCACGCCCAAGGAAGCCCTCGCCGCTTTTTCCTGGCTGGCATGGCCGCGTGACCGCGAGAAACCCGTGTCACTCCGCGCAGCCCCCGGTGCGCAGTGGCGCCGCATCCAGCGCCCGCTGCGCCGCATCGCCCGGGCCTGGACGCCGAAGCGCCTGGCCTTCCACGAAGTCATGGCAGTGTTGGGGGTCGGCGATCTCCATCCAGGAGGCTCAGGGGCGACCGCCTTTCTGTTGGAGCAAGTGGCGAAGGAACGCCCTCGGATCGTGCTGGAAATCGGCGCCGGGATCGGGCTCACCGCGGCACGCATGGTCGGGCGAGGCTGGCACGTCGTACCGATCGAGCCGAATCCCATTCTCCGCCGCTGCCTGGAAGCGAGGCTCTCGGTGCAGGTTCGCCCTGACGATCTGGAGACTTTCGCGGGGGATGAGGGACCGTTCGACGCGGTGATTGGAGAGAGCGTGTTTTATGGGATGGGTCTCGCCGCGGCCTTCAAGAAGGTGCATCGGATGCTCCGACCGGGTGGGTTGCTCGCCCTGGTCGAAATGGTGTGGACCGAGCGCGCCGAGCCCCAAGTCGCAACCCGCGTCCACGACGAAACTCGGGACACCTTCGGAATACCGATGGCATCTCGGGAACGACTCACATGGTCAAACTGGAAGGCGCTGCTGAACGAGGCTGGATTCGTGCAGGTCATCGAGCGCCGGCTCGAGAAGAGGGCCGGGCGGAGAGCCCGGAGCGACCGCTCCATCACCGTCGCCGCCGCGCTCCGTCATCCCCTGGCCTTCGCGCAACATCTCAAGTACGGGTACCTCAGCCGCTCGTCCCCAGTCCCGCCGGCCTGGCTCGAAACCTGGATGGCGGTCTGGCGTCGGCCGTAGGTTCTGATCCAGATGTGAAGCCGGGCGTCGCCCTTCACCTTGGCATGCTGTGCCCGGGATGACGGCTATACTTGCTCCTCATGCCCACACTGCGAGTCTGGCTCGACGCATTGCCAAGACCCTTAATCACCTTCCTCAGAGCGACCCGGACCGCAGCCCTCTGGGCTGCAGAGCCACTCGACCGGATATGTCGCACACTGACCCAATCGACCCGCCCTGACCCCCTCCCTCCTCTGTGGATCCGGCGGCACGCCGGGCCCATCGGAGCAGTCGAGCGAGCGGCCGTCGAGATGTCTGCGATGATTGCGGCGCTAAGGGTCGTGCGCGAAGACGACACCGTCCTCGACGTCGGCTGCGGTTGCGGCTCCATGGCCTTCCAGCTCCGTCGAACGCTCGGACCCAGGGGCGCGTACATCGGCTTCGACGTGCATGGAGCGTCAATAGCGTGGTGCCGGACGCAGTTCGCAGCCGATCCGCGATTTGTGTTCGAGCTCGCCCGGCTTGAAACCGCGTGGAGTCACGGCCACACGCCCGCCACGGAGTACCAGTTTCCCGCGGATGACGCCAGTGTGGACTTTGTTCTCGCGAAGTCGGTGTTCACTCACCTACTCGAACCCGACGCGGCACACTACCTGCGCGAAATCCGGCGCGCGCTCAGGCAGGGGCGCAACGCGATCATTACCGCGTTTCTCTCGGAGTCCTCGGACACGACGTTCCGTTACGGCGGCCCCGACGCGTGGTGGAAGGTCAAATCGCGACCCGAGGCTGCCGTCGCCTACCGACGGGCGCATTTCCTGGGGATGGTCAGAGCGGCGGGGCTTCGCGTGGAGAAGGTGATCGACGGTTCTTGGTCGAGACGCGGCGTCGCGCGCACGTTTCAAGACCTTCTCCTCTTGAGCTGACATTCTCATCCTCAGCGCCTCACCCTCCCGCGCTCGTATAGTGGCGCAGCGCCGCGCGCCACAGCAGCCGCGCGAGAAGCAGTGCCACCGCCCCGACTCCCGCCGCGCCTAGCGCCGTCGCCGGGCCGAGCCGGCCCGTGAGCGCCGCTGCCGGCACCGTCGTGATCCACGCGATCGGCAGGAGATAGACGAAGACGAACCGCAACGCGCCCGGATACGCCGTCACCGGATAGCGCGCGCCCTCGAACAGCGCATCGAACAGCACCGAGATGTTCTCGACCGCCACGAACCAGAACGCGAGGCTCATCAGCGCCACCCAGACGGCGTACACGACCACGCCCGCCGCGGCGAGGGCCACGAGGAAGGCCAGCACGCCGAGCGCCGTGGGCGGCTGACCCAACCGCGCCAGCGCGTACCCCGCGAGCGCGAGTCCGAGCACGATGTCGGTCAGCCGCCACACGTCGAGCCGTCGGAACGAGACGAACGCCTGCGCATCCACGGGAAGCACCAGCACGAGATCCAGCTCGCCCGAGCGCACCTCCTCGGCGAGCTGGCCGATCCCCGGCCGCAGGACCGCCTCGACTATCCCGGACAGGGCGTTGAACACTCCGAGGAGCACCACGACCTCCCAGAAGTCCCAGCCCCCGAGCCGCGTGGTGTGACGGAAGAACAGCGCGAGCGTGAGCAGGGCCGTGCCGAGGGAGAAGACCGTGCCGACGACGCTGGCCACGAAGTTCGCGCGGTACTGCAGCTCTTCGGCGAGGTTGAGCCGCCACAGGGCGGCAAGCAATCTCAGCCAGCGGGGGCTCCGGCGCGCGCTCATCCGCCCACCGCGCCGTAGCGCGCGATCCCCCGCTGCCACGCCACGCGGCAGGCCAGCGCCCAGACGACCAGCCACACGACCTGGCCCGTGAACCCGCGCGCCAGTGCATCCGGCGTGGTCACGGCGCCCGTGAGCAGGTCCACGGGGAACGCCAGCATGTAGGGGAACCACAGGAACGCCGCGGCGCCGGCGACCGCGGGGGGGAGCAGCGCGAGCGGAGCGACGCGCCCCGCGAGGAAGAGGGAGAGGCCGGCGTGCAGCTCCATGATCGCCGTCGCGCGCGTGGTCCAGAACGCGAGCAGCCCCGTGGTGAAGGAGATGAAGAATCGCATCGCGGCGGCGAGCAGCACCGCGAGGGCCGTGAGCGCCCAGCGGCTCGCATCGAGCGGCAGCCGCACTGTGGGCCACGCCAGCGCCACGAGCAACCAGACGACGACGATCGTCGCGCCGGTCCGCGCCTTGTATGCGATGTTGTCGGCGACAGCCTCGTGCGCCGGGTGCAGCGGGCGCGTGAGGCGGAAATTGAGCTCGCCCTCGCGGATCCACCGGTCCAGATACCAGGAGTCCCACGCGAGCGTGAGCTGGTTCACGAGCGTGAGGGCGAAGAAATACTGCGCGAAGTCGGACCGGCTATAGCCGCCCACCGGTCCCGCGGCCGCAATCGCCCACCAGATCCCGAGCGCGACCGCGGGCTCCACCACGCCCCACAGCACCCACAACACGATCGCCACACGATACTGGAGGTCCACCATCCAGGCGTTGCGGATCAGCGCGCCGTAGGTCCGCGCCCAGCGCGTCGCGCTCACGGCACCTCCGCGAACGCGCGCCGGATGATCTCCTCGATTGGTGGGTCCGAGATGGACAGGTCCGCGACCGAGAGAGC
>WNGP01000273.1_pt1 | contig 39165 bp, 29 predicted proteins | sample 5407671 | NCBI WGS metagenome assembly WNGP01 (sample SAMN13153381, study PRJNA577476) | soil metagenome | isolation source: 40 cm soil or saprolite under Garry oak tree replicate 2 | place: USA:California | collected 2016-06-15 | reverse complement strand
GAACGTGGTCGAGAAGTCCTCGGCGAGATCCGGCCCGATGCCGCCGATCTGGCGGAGCGCCTCCGTGCGCACCGCGTAGTGCGAGCCGATGCACACCGGCGCGAACCCGGCACTGTGCCCGAGCTGGATCGGACCGTGGAAGCTGGCCTCCTTGTGCAGCCGACCCCGGGCCGCCCAGGACCGGTCGGCGTTGGCATCGCAGACGCTGGGCGCCGCCACGTAGCCGATCGCGGGGTCGGAGAACGGCCGGACCATCTCGGCGAGATAGCCAGGAGCCGGCACGTGGTCGCAGTCAAGCTGAGCGACGACGTCGTAGGAGCGGTAGCCCCACCGGTCGTAGAAGTACGCGAGGTTGCCCTCCTTGCACCTGGTCCGGCGCGGCCAGGCTTGCCGCTGGTAGGTCTGTTCAGCCTCGCGGCTCGAGACCCCCACGCCGCGGCCGATGCACCAGTTGATGATTTCCTCGGTGGGCCGCTCCGAGCAGAGCCACACGTCGAAGGGCAGCGGGTACTTCTGCGCGAGCATCGCGTCGAGGGTCTGCCTGACCACGGGCCACGGCTCGGACGGCGCGTGCGTCACGACAAAGGCGACCCTGAGCATCGGGACCGCTATGTCGGGGTTGACCTTGCGGAGCCGGTTGATGCCGACGATGAAGGACGCGGGGAAGACGGAGACGTAGGCCAGGACGGCCGAGTTCACCACCAGGCCGACGACGCCGATCCGGTGCGCGGGTTCAAGCCACCACGACCAGAAGATCACCACGCAGGCCAGCCACGCTCCCGACATGACAACGACCAGCGCCTGGTCGCGACGCCTCAGCGCGTCGGTGAACGTGCTGGCGCGCAGCCGGGTGCGCGGCCTCTGTCGCCGGACCAGGACCGGGCCGGCTTTCGAGAACCGCGCGACCGTGCCGTCGGACAGCCAGCCGATTTCCAGGCCCAGGTACTTCGAGCTGTCGGCCGCGTCCAGGCCCGTGCCCGACCGGTGATGGCGGCCGGGCAGAACGGTGCCCGGAGGCAACGCCTCATCGGCCTCCGGCGGCTCGATGACCGGGGCCGTGACTGACTCGGGCAGCCGAGTCGTGCTCGTGCCGTGCTCTCGGATCAATCGACGTCCTTGACTCTGGGGGTTGCCTCGCACCCAACTCCGTGGACGCTCGAGCCAAAGCGCAGCTTACGGTACCCATGTTGTGTCGCGTCGCTTATTAGATTAAGTACAGGTTAAGACGCATGGCTCGCCCGGAAGGTTGACAACTCGGGGCGAACCCGGGCAACAACACTGGCCGCAGCCGGGCGATAGCGGAGCGTTAATGCCTTAAGTTACCTTAAACTACTCATTCGGGCAACTCAGGCGCAAGGCGAGGAACCGGAGACTCCAGGAACTCGGGAAATTCCGACAACTCCGAGAACTCCGAGAACTCCGGAACTCGGCGAGCTCGGGGAACTCGGCGAGCTCGGGGACCTCGGCGACCTCGGCGACCTCGGCGAACTTTGGGGCTCGAGGGCAGCTCGAGCAACTCGCGCGAACTTCGGTAACTCGCGCAGGGCGGTAACTCGGGCCGCATGGGTCGCGAGCTCAGCCCATGCGCTCGATCACGAAGTCGCACATCGCCTCGAACGCGGCCTTGGCCGGCACGTCGGGCAGCGCGAGGATCTCGGTCCTGGCCAGGTCGGCCCAGTGCCGCAGATCGGCCTTGGCCATCTCCATCGCCGGATGGGCGCGCAGCAGGGCGAGGGTCTCCGCTCGTGCCGCCTCGTCGGTGAGGTCGCCGGCCAGCAGGTCGACCAGCCTCGCATCGTCCGGGCCCGCCGATCGCAGCGCGTGCAGCACGGGCAGCGTCTTGACGCCCTCGCGCAGGTCGGTCCCCGGCGTCTTGCCCGACTGACCGGTCTCGCTGGACACGTCGAGTATGTCGTCGGAGAGCTGGAACGCCACGCCCAGTGCCGCGCAGGCCGGCGCGATCCGCGCGGTGACCGCCGCGGGGGCGCCGGCGAACAGGGCGCCGAAGTGCCCGGCGGTGGCGATCAGCGACGCCGTCTTCTCCGTGACCACGCTCATGTAGTGCTCGAGCGGGTCCTGGCCCGGCCGCGGCCCGATCGTCTCGGCGATCTGGCCGGCCACCACCCGGCAGAACGTCTCGGCCTGGATCCTGACCGCGTCCGGGCCGAGGTCGGCCAGCATCTTCGAGGCACACGCGAACAGGTAGTCGCCGGTCAAGATGGCCACCGAGTTGTCCCAGCGGGAGTTCGCGCTCGGCGACCCGCGCCGCACGTCGGCCTCGTCCATCACGTCGTCGTGGTACAGCGTCGCGACGTGGGTCAGCTCGATGGCGACCGCGGCGGGCACGACCCGCTCGTCCCTGGGGTTGCCGAACTGGGCGGCCAGCAGCACCAGCGTCGCCCTGAACCGCTTCCCGCCGGCGTCGATCAGGTAGGCGGATGCCTCGTCGAGCAGGTCGTGCTGCGCCCGGGCGGTAGCTCTCAGGCCGTCCTCGACCAGCGCGAGCCCGTCGGTCACATCGGCCGCGAGCGCGGCGTCCGACAGCTCCACGGGAACCACGGTGCTCACTGCATCCCCTATCAGTACGCCTTCCGCAACGGGCCCGCCGCCGGCGAGGCGGATGCCCGGCATGCACCTAGATAAGCACACCGCGGCGCGGCGCGGGTTCGGGCGGGTCGGCGCGGGGCGTGCGGCGGCGGCTTCACGACGGCTTCACGGCGGCGGTGTGACGGCGGCGGCTACGCGGCGGCGGCGGCGTCAACGGACGAACAACTGCGCCGCGGCGTCGTGGGCCAGCCTGAGCAGCGGCTGGGGCTCGACGCCGAGTACCAGCGTGGCCAGCACGCCGATCCCGACCGCGACCGAGGTGTAGGCGCTGGGCCGGACGACGGCCGGGCCGTCGGCCGCGGGCTCGCTGAAGAACATCAGCACGATGACCCGGACGTAGGGGAACGCGAGGATCGCGCTGCTGAGCACGCCGACGATGACCAGCGGCAGCGCGCCGCCGGCGATCGCCGCCTGGAAGACCGCGAACTTCCCGGTGAACCCGCTGGTCAGCGGGATGCCGGCGAAGGCGATGAGGAAGAACGCGAACACGCCCGCGACCAGCGGGGAGCGCCTGCCGAGCCCGGCCCAGCGGGACAGGTGGCCCGCCTCGCCGCTCTCGTCGCGGATCAGGGTCACCACGGCGAACGCCCCGATCGCCGCCACGCCGTACGCGGCCAGGTAGAACATGCTGCTGGACAGCCCGGCGGTGCTGGCCGCGACCACGCCGGTGAGTACGTAGCCGGCCTGGGCGATGGAGGAGTAGGCGAGCAGCCGCTTCACGTCGGTCTGCGTGATCGCGATGATCGACCCGCCCAGCATCGTGAGGATCGCCACGCCCCACATCACCGGCCGCCAGTCCCACGTGAGCTGACCGAACGCGACGTAGAACACGCGCAGCAGCGCGCCGAACGCGCTGACCAGCGTGCACGACGCCATCAGCGCCGTGACCGGCGTCGGGGCGCCCTGGTAGACGTCCGGCTTCCAGGCCTGGAACGGCACCGCGCCGATCTTGAACAGCAGGCCGACCCCGAGCAGCGCGATGCCGGCGAAGAGCAGGACCGCGCTCTGCGGGCTCGACCCCGCCGTCGCGGCGATCGCCGCGAGCCTGACCGACCCGGAGTACCCGTACAACATGGCCACGCCGAACAGGAAGAACGCCGACGAGAACGCGCCGAGCAGGAAGTACTTCATCGCGGCTTCCTGCGAGAGCAGCCTGCGCCGCCTGGCCAGCGCGCAGAGCAGGTACAGCGGCAGCGACAGCACCTCGAGCGCCACGAACATGGTCAGCAGGTCGTTCGACGCGGGGAACAGCAGCATGCCGCCGACGGCGAACAGCGTCAGCGGGTAGACCTCGGTGTGGCTGATCCCGGCCAGGAGCCCGTCGCGTTCCTCGGCGCTGCCGGGCACCGCGGCGGCCTGCGCCGTGAACGCGCTCACCTCGTGGCTGGACTCGGCGATCAGCAGCACGCTGATGAACGCGAGCACCAGGATCGTGCCCTGGATGAACAGCGTGGGCTCGTCGACGGCCACGGCACCGCCGGCGGCCACGTGCCCGGCGCTGCCGCCGCCGAACACGCTGGCGCTCGCCGCCACGAAGATGGTCAGCACGAAGGCGCCGGCCAGACTGCCGAGCGTGACGGCCAGGTGCAGGGTTCGGCGCAGCGGCCGGGACGCGAACGCCTCGACGAGCACGCCGGCCACGGCCGCGCCGAACACCAGCAGCATCGGCGAGAGCTGGCCGTACTCGATGTGCGGCGCGGGGATGGCCGGCGCAATCGCGGCGATGGACCCGGTCACGGAGTGCTCCCGTTCTTGTGCGCCGCCGGGTGCGGCGGGACTGGGTTGGTGGAGTGCGCCTGCACCATGCTCTGGCGGACCGCGGGGTTGATCACGTCGATGACCGGCTTGGGGTAGACGCCGAGCACGACGATCAGCACGATCAGCGGGCCGACCGCCCACAGCTCGCGGGCTCGCAGGTCGGGCATCGCCGCGACCTCCGCACGGACCGGCCCGGTCATCGTGCGCTGGTACATCCACAAGATGTAGATCGCGGCCAGGATGATGCCGACCGTGGCCAGCGCGGCCGCGACCTCGTACCTCGTGAAGGTCCCGATCAGCACCAGGAACTCGCTGACGAACGTCGACAGGCCGGGCATCGCGAGCCCGGCCAGGCCCGCGACGAGGAACAGGCCCGCCAGCACCGGGGCGACCTTCTGCACGCCACCGTAGTCGGCGATCTGCTGTGACCGGCGCCTGGCGATCATGAACCCGACGATGAGGAACAGCGCGCCGGTGGCGAAGCCGTGGTTGACCATGTACAGGGTGGCGCCGACCTGGCCCTGGCTGGTCATCGCGAAGATCCCCAGCGTGATCAGGCCGAAGTGGGACACCGACGTGTAGGCGATCAGCCGCTTCAGGTCGGCCTGGCCGATCGCCACGATCGCGGCGTACAGGATCCCGATCACCGCCAGCGCGATGACCAGCGGCGTGAAGTAGTGCGCGGCGGAAGGGAACAGGTCCAGGCAGTACCTGATCATGCCGAACGTTCCGACCTTGTCGAGCACGCCGACCAGCAGCACGGCGGCGCCGGGCTGGGCGGCCGTCGCGGCGTCGGGCAGCCAGGTGTGGAACGGCCACAGCGGCGCCTTGATCGCGAACGCGACGAAGAAGCCGAGGAAAACCCACTTCTGCGCGGTCGGGCTCAGCGCCACCTTGGCCAGGTCGGTGAACAGGAACGAGCCATGGAATCCCAGCGCCGCGCTCTGGGTCGAGTAGACGTACAGGGCGATCAGCGCGACCAGCATGAGCAGCCCGCCGAGCAGGCTGTAGAGCAGGAACTTGACCGCCGCGTACTGCCGCTGGCCCACGCCGTAGCTGCCGATCATGAAGTACATCGGGACCAGCATGGCCTCGAAGAACACGTAGAACAGGAACACGTCGGTGGCGGCGAAGACCCCGATCATCATGGTCTCGAGCACGAGCAGCAGCGCGAAGTAGGTCTTCACGCTGTGCTTTCTTGGCGCGGCTCCGCCATGACGCTTCGGCGGCGGCTCCTGCGCCGGGTTCCCGAGTCCCTCCGCGTCGTTCCAGGACGCGAGGACCACGACCGGCATCAGCACGGTGGTCATCAGGATCAGCACGAGCGCGATGCCGTCCGCGCCGACCGCGTAGTGCACGCCGAACTGCGGTATCCACTGGTAGGTCTGGGTGAACTGGAACCGCGGCCCGCCGACCTTGAACGCCACCGCCATCGCGATCGTGACGCCGAGCGTGACCAGCGTGACGACCAGCGCGATCCGCTTGACCAGCAGGTCACGGGCGCTGCGCTCGGTTTCGCTGCCCGGGGCGGACCGGCCGGGGGTCAGGCAGACGGCCAGCGTGCCGGCCAGCGGGATCGCTCCGGCGACGGTCAGCCAGGGGAAGTTGCTCATGAAGGATCAGCGCCTCATCGCAGCTAGAGCCGGACCAGCAGCAGGGCGCCGACGAGCAGCAGGGCGCCGACGAGCATGGACAGGGCGTACGAGCGGACGAAGCCGGTCTGGACCTTGCGCATCCGCCCCGACCACCCGCCCATGGCGGCGGCGGCGGTGTTGACGATCCCGTCGACGCCGCGGTTGTCGAAGTACACCGACAGCCTGGCGAGCCACTGGCCAGGGCGCATCAGCACCGACTCGTTCAGCGCGTCGCCGTACAGGTCCTTGCGCGCCGCGACCGTGACCAGGCTGCCGCGCGGCGCGGTGACCGGCACCTCCCTGCGCCCGTACATGAGCCACCCGAGTGCCGCGCCCGCCACCACCACCGCCAGCGAGATGTCGCTGACCGGGGTGAAGAAACCGGGCGAGCGCGCGGCGGTGCCGACGACCGGGGCCAGGAAGTCGATCAGCCGGCTGGAGATCATCAGGAAGCCGCCGGCGCACAGCGAGCCGACCGCCAGGATCACCATCGGCGAGGTCATCACCGGCGGCGCCTCGTGCGGGTGCGGCGCGTCCCACGGGGACGACCCGTCGGCGCCCCCCGCGGCATCATCCCAGCGCCGCTTCCCGCCGAAGGTCATGAGCATCACCCTGGTCATGTAGAACGCGGTGATGCCCGCCCCGAGGAGCGCGGCGGTGCCCAGGATCGCGCCGGAGGTGCCGCCCTTGGAGTAGGCGGCATCGATGATCGGGTCCTTGGTGAAGAACCCGGAGAACGGCGGGATGCCGATGATCGCCAGGTAGCCGAAGGTGAACGTCACGAAGGTGATCTTCATGACGGCCCCGAGCCCGCCGAACCTGCGCATGTCGACCTCGTCGTTCATGGCGTGCTTGACCGAGCCCGCGCCGAGGAAGAGCCCGGCCTTGAAGAAGCCGTGCGAGAGCAGGTGCGCGATCGCCAGCGCGTAGCCGACCGGGCCGAGTCCGGCGGCGAGCATCATGTAGCCGATCTGGCTCATCGTCGACCCGGCCAGGGCCTTCTTGATGTCGTCCTTGGCGCACCCGATGATCGCGCCGAACAGCAGCGTCGCCGCGCCGACGATCGTGACCAGCAGCCTGGCGTCGGAGGACAGGTTGAAGATCGGCGCCGACCTGACGATCAGGTAGACGCCGGCGGTAACCATCGTCGCCGCGTGGATCAGCGCGGACACCGGGGTGGGACCTTCCATCGCGTCCAGCAGCCAGGACTGCAGCGGCAACTGCGCGGACTTGCCGCACGCGCCGAGCAGCAGCAGCAGGCCGATCGCGGTGACCGTGCCGGCGCTGGCGTGGCCGACGGCGCCGAACACGCCGGAGAAGCTGACCGAGCCGAACGTGAAGAACATCAGCATGATGCCCAGCGACAGGCCGACGTCACCGACCCGGTTGGCGACGAACGCCTTCTTGGCCGCGACGGCGGCGGCCGGCTTGAACTGCCAGAACCCGATCAGCAGGTAGGAGGCCAGGCCCACGCCCTCCCAGCCCGCGTACAGCGCCACGTAGTTGTCCGCCAGCACCAGCAGCAGCATCGCGGTGATGAACAGGTTCATGTAGCCGAAGAACCTGCGCCGCTCCGGGTCGGTCGCCATGTAGCCGACCGCGAAGATGAGGATGAGCGACCCCACGCCGGTGATCAGCAGCACGAAGCAGATCGACAGCGGGTCGAGCAGCAGGCCGATGTTGGCGTGGAACCGGCCGATCGCCGGGATCCAGGTGTAGGCCTGCACCTGCCTGCTGCGCTGGCTGGCCGGGTAGCCGAGCATGGCGGCGAACGCGACCGCGCCGTAGCAGAAGGCCGCCAGCGGCATCGCGCAGCCGACCAGGTGCCCCCAGGCGTTCGTGCGCTTGCCGCCGACCAGCAGGACAACCGCCCCGGCCGTGGGGAACGCGAGCAGCAGCCAGGCCAGGCGCTGCACCCCGGTGGCGGGCAGCGCGGTCAGGGCCGCGGCGGTCGTTGACACGGTCGTTCCTCCTGCTCAGTACTTCAGCAAGTTGGCGTCGTCCACCGACGCCGACCTGCGGCTGCGGAAGATCGAGGTCAGGATCGCGAGGCCGACCACGACCTCGGCCGCCGCCACGACCATCACGAAGAACGCGATCACCTGGCCGGTCAGGTTGCCCTGCAGCCTGGCGAAGGCGATGAAGGCCAGGTTGACGGCGTTGAGCATCAGCTCGACGCACATGAACACGACGAGCGCGTTCCTGCGGACGAGCACGCCGACGGCGCCGATGACGAAAAGGATCGCCGCCAGCGCGACGTAGTTGGCCGGGCTGATCACTGCTCATCCTCCTGCTCGTCGGCGGGAGCCGGCGCCGGGTTCGCGGAGTCGAGGTCCCGGCCGGACTGGACCTCGACCCGGGTCTCGGCCGCCTGGGCGGCGAGCACCTCGCTGACCGAGAGCCGCGACTGCGTCCCGTCGGGCAGCAGGGCGGGCATGTCCACGGCGTTGTGCCGCGCGTAGGTGCCGGGGCCGGGCAGCGGGGTCGGCCGGCCGCTGGCCACCCGCCGCAGGGACAGCATCCGCTGCGTCGGCCGCGGGCTGGTCCGCTCCCGGTGCGCCAGCACCATCGCGCCGAGCGCCGCCGTGATCAGCAGGGCGCTGGTGACCTCGAACGGGAACACGTAGGTCGTGAAGACCAGCCTGGCCAGGCCCGGCACGTTCTGCGAGCTGTTACGGGCCCCCGAGGGCGCGACCGCGCCGATCGTCGCGTGCCCGACGACCAGGATCAACAACACCAGCAGGGCGATTCCGGCCAGGCCGGCGAAGAGCCGCTGCCCCCTGATCGTCTCCACGATCGAGTCGGCGGCGGTAATGCCGACGATCATCATCACGAAGAGGAACAGCATCAGCACCGCGCCGGTGTAGACGATCACCTGCACGAAGGCCAGGAACGGCGCTCCCTGCATGGCGTACATCAGGGCCAGGACCAGCATCACGACCGCGAGCAGGACCGCGCAGTGCACGGCCCGCCGGATCATGATCATGCCGAGCGCCGCGCCGACGGCGACGACCGCGAGCACCCAGAACGCGGTGACCTCGGTGTTGCTGGCCGCGCTTCCCGCCAGGACGACCGGGTGAGTCATGCCGGCGCACCGCCCTCGCCCGTGCTGCCCGGCCCGGCATCATCGGCCCCGCCCGCATCATCGGCCTCGCCGCTGCCGCGGCTCCGGGCGAGCATGCTCAGCAGGTCGGCGGGCTGGGCGGCGGCGAACGACGGCCCCAGGCGGTAGTAGTCCACCTCGGAGTCGCCGAGCCGCATCGGGTGCGGCGGCGCCTCCATGCCCGGTTGGAGCGGCGCGACAAGCTGCTCCTTGGTCCAGATCAGGCTCTCCCGGTCGTCGTCGGCAAGCTCGTAGTCGTTTGTCATCGTCAGCGCCCGGGTCGGGCACGCCTCGACGCACAGGCCGCACAGGATGCAGCGCAGGTAGTTGATCTGGTACACGACGCCGTACCGCTCGCCCGGCGAGTACCGCTCGGCGTCGGTGTTGCTGGCGCCCTCGACGTAGATCGCGTCGGCCGGGCAGGCCCAGGCGCACAGCTCGCACCCGATGCACTTCTCCAGGCCGTCCGGCCACCGGTTGAGCTGGTGCCGGCCGTGGAACCGCGGAGCGGTCGGCCGCCTGCGCTCCGGGTACTCGACGGTGTCCACCTTGCGGAACATCTGCCGGAAGGTGACGGCGAATCCCTTGACCGGGTTGAGGAAGTCAAGCACCGGTGACCTCCTTCACGCCGGCATCCGGCTCCGCGCTGTCTTCCAGCCCGGTCAGGCCGGGCGACAGGCCGTGGTAGTGCGGGAGGTCCATCGGCGGCACCGGGAACGCGCCCGCGTCGGTCTCGGCCGCCTCGTCCTCCATCGCCGCGCGCCGCTCGGCGGCCCGCTCGGCGGCGAAGTCCCAGGCGAAGGCCAGCGCGAGCAGGACGAGCACGATCCCGCCGCCGACCACGTAGACCCCGGTGCTGCCGCCCTGGCGGCGCCAGACCCGCAAGGTGGCGATCAGCAGCGTCCAGGCCAGCGCGGCCGGGATGAGGATCTTCCAGCCGAGCGCCATGAGCTGGTCGTACCTGATCCGCGGCAGCGACCCGCGCAGCCAGATGAACAGGAAGAGGAACCCGACCATCTTGCCGAGGAACCATAGCGCCGGCCACCAGCCGCTGTTGGCGCCGGACCAGACCGAGATCGGCCAGACCGCGTGCCAGCCGCCGAGGAACAGCGTGGCGGCCAGCGCCGACACGGTGAGCATGTTCACGTACTCGGCCAGGTAGAACAGCGCGAACTTCAGCGACGAGTACTCGGTGTGGAAGCCGCCCACCAGTTCGCCCTCGCCCTCGGGCAGGTCGAACGGCAGCCGGTTGGTCTCGCCGACCATGGTGATCGCGTAGATCACGAACGACGGCAGCAGCAGCACCGCGAACCACGACGGGTAGTGCAGCGTCACGCCGAACAGGTGCCATGGCGCCCCGTGCGCCTGGGCCGCGACGATCTGGGAGGTGGACAGCGACCCGGCGTACAGGAAGACCGGCACGAACGAGATCCCCATCGCGATCTCGTAGCTGATCACCTGCGCCGACGACCGCAGCCCGCCGAGCAGCGAGTACGGCGAGACCGACGCCCAGCCCGCGAGCACGATCCCGTAGACGCCCATCGAGCTCATCGCGAGCACGAGGAGCACGGCGACGGGGAGGTCGGCGAGCTGCAGCGGGGTGTGGTGCCCGAAGATCGACACCACCGGGCCGACCGGGATGATCGCGAAGCTGATGAACGCGGGAATCGCCGCGATCGCCGGCGCCAGCACGAACAGGACCTTGTCGACGCCGCGCGGGATGATGTCCTCCTTCAGCGGCAGCTTGATGCCGTCCATCAGGGACTGGAGCAGGCCGAACTTGCCTGCCCGGTTGGGCCCGGGACGCTGTTGCATCCGGCCGATCACCCGGCGCTCAGCCCAGATCATCATCAGCGTCGTGAGCATGAGGAACGCGAAGACCGCCAGCACCTTGATCGCGGTCAGCCACCACGGGTCGTGGTCGATCAGCGCCGTGCTGCTGACCACGGGGGTCGACGCGTTTCCGCTGGCCAGCCAGGCCAGGTCGAGCCGGGCAGTCATTCGGCGCTCCTCACCGTCACGAGGCTGCCGTGGCCGGCGCCGAGGTCGCGCCTGACCGAGCAGCCCGCGGAGTTCGTCGGCAGCCACACCACCCGGTCCGGCATGTCCGTGATCTCGACCGGCACGCGGATCGCGCCGAAGCTGGTCGCCACGCTCACCTTCGCGCCTCCGGCCACGCCGGCCTCGGCCGCGGTCGCCGCCGACATCTTCGCCACCGCCGCGCGCGCGGTCCCGGCGAGGTTCGGCTCGCCGTCTTGCATCCGGCCGGCGTCGAGCAGATTATGCCAGGTCGCGAGCAACGCCTCGGCGGGACCCGGGACGGTGCCGCCGCGGTGCCGCCCGGCCGGCCCCGTGCCTCCCGGGTCCTTGCCCAGCCGCCGGCCGGGCGCCGCGCCGAGCGCGGCGAGTTCGCGCCGCGCCGCCGCGGCGTCGGGCAGGCCCAGGTGGACGTCCATCGCGTCGGCGACCGCGCCGAGCACCTGCAGGTCGCCGCGAACGGCGGGAACCGCCAGCGCGCCGCCGAACTCGCCCGGCCTGCCCTCCCAGTTCACGAACGTGCCCGGCTTCTCGGCGACCGCCGCGACCGGGAAAACCACGTCGGCACGATCGGTAACCGGACTCGCCCGCAGTTCCAGGCTGACGACGAACCACGCCCGCTCGATCGCCGCCAGCGCGGCCCGCGGGTCGGGCAGGTCGGCCGGGTCGACCCCGCCGACGACGAGCGCCTTGATCTGCCCCGCCGACACGGCGTCGAGTATCTGGCCGGTGTCCCTGCCGGGCGCGGCGGGCAGCGTGCCGGTACCCCATGCCCCGGCGACCTCGGACCTGGCCACGGCGTCGGTGACCGGGCGCCCGCCGGGCAGCAGCACGGGCAGCGCGCCGGCCTCGATGGCGCCCCGCTCGCCGGCCCGCCGCGGGATCCAGGCCAGCTTCGCGCCGGTCACCCCGGCGAGCACGGCAGCGGCCGGCAGCGCTCCCGGCACCTCGGCGAGCCGCTCCCCGGCCAGGATCACCGCTCCTGGCCGGCGAAGCGCCGCGGCCGCGGCCGCGAAGCCTGACCGGTCATGATCAGTCGCGGCCTGCCTGGCCAGCCGGGCGAGCGCGTCGGCCTCGCCACCGGGCAGGGTCGGCAGCAAACTGCCCGCCATCCGCTCCAGGCCGGGGCTGGCCAGGGCCGCCACCGAGTACACCGCGGTGCGGCCCGACCTGACCGCCTTGCGCAGCCGCAGGAACACGATCGGCGACTCATCCTGCGGCTCGAACCCGGCCAGCAGCACCGCCGGCGCCCGCTGCAGGTCCGCGTAGGTGACGCCGGTGCCGGTGCCCGCGACAGCGGCGGCCAGGAAGTCGGTCTCCTCCGCGCTGTGCGGCCTGGCCCGCATGTCGATGTCGTTGGTGGCCAGGGCGAGCCGCGCGAACTTGGCGTAGGCGTAGGCGTCTTCGAGTGTGAGCCTGCCGCCGGTCAGCACCCCGGCCCGGCCGCGCGCGGCCGCCAGGCCGCGGGCGGCCACATCGAGCGCCTCCGGCCACGACGCGGGCTTCAGTTCCCCGGCCTCGTCCCTGACCAGCGGCGTGGCCAGCCGGTCAGGCATCGTTGCGTAAGTAAATGCCCAGCGGCCCTTGTCACAGTTCCACTCCTCGTTCACCTCGGGCGCGCTGCCCGCCAGCCGGCGGGTGACCGCGCCGCGGCGGTGGTCGGTCCGCTGCCGGCAACCCGACGCGCAGTGCTCGCAGATGCTCGGAGTCGACACCAGGTCGTAGGGGCGGGCCCGGAACCGGTAGGACGCCCCGGTCAGCGCGCCGACCGGGCAGATCTGCACGGTGTTGCCGGAGAAGTAGGAGTCGAACGGCACGCCGTCGGCGACCCCGACCTGCTCTTGCGGGCCGCGCTCGATCAGGTCGATCAGCGGGTCGCCGGCGATCTGGTCGGCGAACCTGGTGCACCTGGCGCACTGCACGCAACGTTCCCGGTCTAGCAGCACCTGCGCGGACAGCGCGACCGGCTTGGCGAACGTCCGCTTCTGGCCGCCGAACCTGGTCTCGCCCGCCCCCGCCGTCATGGCCTGGTTCTGCAACGGGCACTCGCCGCCCTTGTCGCACATCGGGCAGTCAAGCGGGTGGTTCACCAGCAGCATCTCCATCACGCCGCGCTGCGCCTTCTCGGCGACCGGGGAGGTGAGCTGGGTGCGCACGACCATGCCGTCCGTGCAGACGGTGGTGCACGAGGCCGGCGGCTTGGGCTGGCCCTCGACCTGCACCAGGCACTGCCGGCAGGCTCCGACCGGGGCGAGCAGCGGGTGGTCGCAGAACCGCGGGATCTCGATGCCGAGCTGCTCGGCGGCCCTGATGATCAGCGTTCCCTTCGGGACGGTGATCTCGAATCCGTCGATCGTCACGTGCACGCCGTCGGCGGGCCTGGCTACCTCAGTCATCGCGGTCATGACCTTCCAGCAAACAGGGTCGAGGCGGCGGGGTCGAACGGGCAGCCTCCGTGCTTGGAGTGCTCGAGGTACTCGTCCCTGAAGTGCTTGATCGACGAGACCACCGGGCTGATGGCGCCGTCGCCGAACGGGCAGAACGCCCGGCCGAGTATGTTGTCGCAGATGTCGAGCAGCTTGTCCAGGTCGGCGTCGCTGCCCTCGCCGCGTTCCAGCGAGTCGAGGACCTGGACGATCCAGTAGGTACCCTCCCGGCACGGCGTGCACTTGCCGCACGACTCGTGCTGGTAGAACTCCATCCAGCGCAGGGTGGCGCGGACCACGCAGGTCGTCTCGTCGAAGATCTGCAGCGCGCGGGTTCCGAGCATGGACCCGGCGGCGCCGACGGACTCGAAGTCCAGCGGCACGTCGAGGTGCTCGTGGGTGAAGATCGGCGTCGACGACCCGCCCGGCGTCCAGAACTTCAGCCGGTGGCCGGCCCGCACCCCGCCGGCCAGCGACAGCAGTTCGCGCAGCGTCACGCCGAGCGGCGCCTCGTACTGGCCGGGCGTCGTGACGTGCCCGGACAGCGAGAAGATGCCGAACCCCTTGGACTTCTCCGTGCCGAGCGCGGCGAAGGCGCCCGCGCCGCGGGCGACGATATAGGGGACGCTCGCGATCGACTCGACGTTGTTGACCACGGTCGGGCAGGCGTACAGGCCCTCGATCGCCGGGAACGGCGGCTTGAGCCTGGGCTGGCCGCGGAACCCCTCGAGCGAGTCGAGCAGCGCGGTTTCTTCGCCGCACTCGTAGGCGCCCGCCCCGGCGTGAACGGTGACGTCAAGGCTGAAACCAGATCCCAGGATGTTTTCGCCCAGGTACCCGGCCTGGTAGGCCTCCGCGACCGCGTGGTGCACGCGCCTGACCACGTGCAGCACCTCGCCCCGCACGTAGATGAACGCCCGGCGCGCCCGGATCGCGTAGGCCGCGATGATCGCGCCCTCCACCAGCGAGTGCGGCGTCGCCAGCATGATCGGGATGTCCTTGCAGGTGCCGGGCTCCGACTCGTCGGCGTTGACGACGAGGTAGTGCGGCTTGCCGTCGCCCTGCGGGATGAAGCCCCACTTCACGCCGGTGGGGAAGCCCGCGCCGCCGCGGCCGCGCAGTCCGGACTGCTTCACGATCGCGATGACCTCGTCCGGCGGCGTCGTCAGGGCCTTGGGCAGCGCCCGGTAGCCGCCGGCCCGGCGGTACCCGGCCAGGGTGAACGAGTCGGGCTCGTCCCAGCGCGCGGTGAGCTCCGGGGTAAGTACGGTGTTCGAACCCGACGGGTTCGATGGCACGGGCGTCACGGCCGCTCCCTGCTGGCTGCGGACGGGGCGGAGTCCGCGCCGCCCCCTGACTCGGGAGTCCAGCCGTTCTCCCGCGCGATCCGCAGCCCGGCCAGGGTCGGCTGGCCGGCGGTGTGCCCGGTCGTGGCCTGGTCGTCGGGGTATCCGGCCAGGATGGTGGCCGCCTCGCGCCAGGTGACCAGCCGGCCGGCGCCCCGGTCCGGGGCGATGTCCGCGCCCGCGCGCAGGCCGTCGACGAGCTCCCGCGCCGACTCGGGCGTCTGGTTGTCGAAGAACTCCCAGTTCACCATCACGACGGGGGCGTAGTCGCAGGCCGCGTTGCACTCCACCCGCTCCACGCTGACCTTGCCGTCGGCGGTGGGCTCGTCGCCCTCGATGCCCAGGTGCCTGCGCAGCTCGGCGTGGATGACGTCGCCGCCCATGATCGCGCACAGCGTGTTGGTGCAGACCCCGACGTGGTACTCGCCGACCGGCCGCCGCTTGTACATCGTGTAGAACGACACCACCGCGGTGACCTCGGCCTCCGACAGGCCGAGCTGCCCGGCGCAGAACGCGATCCCGTCGCCGGAGACGAAACCCTCCGCCGCCTGGACCAGGTGCAGCAGCGGGAGCAGCGCCGACCGCGACTTCGGGTACCTGGCGATGATCTCCGCGGCCCGCTCGGCCAGCTCGGCGCGCTCCTGGTCGGTGAAGGCCATTACCTGTCCACTCCCCCCATCACCGGGTCGATGCTGGCCACGGCCGCGATCACGTCGGCCACCATGCCGCCCTCGCACATCACCGACACCGACTGCAGGTTGGTGAACGAGGGGTCGCGGAAGTGCACGCGGTACGGCCGGGTGCCGCCGTCGCTGACGGCGTGGCAGCCGAGCTCGCCGCGCGGTGACTCGACGGCCGCGTACACCTGGCCGGCGGGAACCCTGAAGCCCTCGGTGACCAGCTTGAAGTGGTGGATCAGCGCCTCCATCGACTGGCTCATGATGTGCGCGATGTGGTCGGCCGAGTTGCCCAGGCCGTCGGGCCCCACCGCGAGCTGGGCCGGCCAGCCGATCTTCGCGTTCCCGACCATGACCGGGTCGTCCGCGGGCCGCGGCGCGGCCAGCCGGTCGACGCACTGCTCGATGATCCGCAGCGACTGGTCGATCTCGTCCATCCGCACCAGGTACCGGCCGTAGGCGTCGCAGCCCTCCTGCGTGGGCACGTCGAAGTCGTACGTCTCGTAACCGCAGTACGGCTGGCTCTTGCGCAGGTCCCACGGCAGCCCGGTGGCGCGCAGGATCGGTCCGGTGACGCCGAGCGCCATGCAGCCGGCCAGGTCGAGGAAGGCGACATCCCTGGTACGGCGCAGGTAGACCGGGTTGACGTCGAACAGCGCGCGGATCTCGCCGACCAGGCCGGGCATGACGCCGAGGAACTCCCTGAGCTTTTCCAGCGCGCCCGACGGCAGGTCCGCCAAGACGCCGCCCGGCCTGATGTAGGCGTGGTTCATCCGGAGCCCGGTGATGAGCTCGAGCAGGTCGAGCACCTTCTCGCGCTCGCGCATGCCGTACAGGAACACCGTCGTGGCGCCGACTTCCAGGCCGAAGGTCCCGACCGCGGTCAGGTGCGAGGCGATCCGGTTGAGCTCCATCATCAGCACGCGCAGGACGGTGGCCCGCTCGGGAACCTGATCGGTGATCCCGAGCAGCCTCTCGGTAGCCAGGCAGTACGCGGTCTCGTTGAACAGCGGCGACAGGTAGTCCATCCGGGTGCAGAACGTGACCCCCTGCGTCCAGGTGCGGAACTCCATGCTCTTCTCGATGCCGGTGTGCAGGTAGCCGATCACCGGCCGCAGTTCGGTGACGGTCTCCCCGTCGAGGGTGAGGATGAGCCTGAGCACGCCGTGTGTCGACGGATGCTGCGGGCCCATGTTGACGATCAGGCGCTCGTCCCGCCCGCTGTCGCTGGCCTCGTCGGCCGCCGCGACGATCTCGTCCCAGTCCTGCCCGCCGACGCTGTAGACCCGCCCCTCGGCTGCTGTATCGGCCCGGGGGGGCGACCCCCCGGAACCCCCCGCCGTGCCGGGCCGGGGAGGAGCGCCCGGATCGCCGGTTTGCGTGCTCACGCGTACGACCTCCGCTCGTCGGGCGGCGGGATGGTGGCGCCGCGGTACTCGACACCGATCCCGCCGAGCGGATAGTCCTTGCGCTGCGGGTGGCCCTTCCAGTCGTCCGGCATCTCGATTCTGGTCAGCGCCGGGTGACCGTCGAAGATGAGGCCGAAGAAGTCCCAGGTCTCCCGCTCGTGCCAGTCGTTGGTGGGATACACCTCGACGAGGGAAGGAACGTGCGGGTCGGCGTCGGGCGCCGTGACCTCCAGCCGAAGCCGCCGGTTCCTGGAGATCGAGAGCAGGTGATAGACCGCGTGCAGTTCGCTGCCCGCTTCCGATGGGTAGTGCGTGCCCGAGACTCCCAGGCACATCTCGAACGCCAGCGCGGGGTCGTCGCGCAGCCTCCTGGCGACCTCGACGAGGCGCTCGCGCCGGACGTACATCGTCAGCTCGCCGTGGGCGGCCACCACCCGTTCCACGGCGTCGCCGAAACTCAGCCCGTCCGCCTCGAGCGCGCCGCCGAGCGCGTCGGCGACCTCGTCGAAGTACGAGCCGTACGGCCGCTCGCTGGCCAGCGGCGGCGGCCGCCTGACCTTGAGCCCGCCGTAGCCCGACGTGTCGCCCGTCGTGTCGGTGCCGAACGCGCCCGTGCGGACAACCTGCTCGCCCAGCCGCTCACGGCCGGCGACCTCGGCCGCGTCGGCGCCGGCGCCCTGCGTTCCCGGCTTCGCGTCGCCCGGCTTCGCGTCGCCCGCGTCGCCCGGCTTCGAGTTGGCGGGCCCGGTCACTGCTCCGCCTCCGCCCGTCCGGCGGACGCCCGGAGGGACGGCAGCAGCGGCAGCCTGCGCAGCCTGGCCTGCTCGAGCTCGGTGATCTGCTTCTCCCGGTTGGCGCCGAGCTTCATGTTCTGGATCTTGTCGTGCAGCTTGACGATCGCGTCGATCAGCATCTCCGGCCGCGGCGGGCAGCCGGGCAGGTAGATATCGACCGGCACGATATGGTCGACGCCCTGCACGATCGCGTAGTTGTTGAACATCCCGCCGCTCGACGCGCACACGCCCATGGAGATGACCCACTTGGGCTCGGCCATCTGGTCGTAGATCTGGCGCAGCACCGGGGCCATCTTCTGGCTCACCCGGCCGGCGACGATCATCAGGTCGGCCTGGCGCGGGGTGTTCGACGCGCGCTCCATGCCGAACCTGGCCAGGTCGTGCCGAGGGCCGCCGGTCGACATCAGCTCGATGGCGCAGCACGCCAGCCCGAAGGTGGCCGGCCAGACCGAGGACTTACGCGCGTAGCCGGCCAGCTTCTCGACCGAGGTCAGCAGTATGCCGCTCGGCAGCTTCTCCTCAAGACCCATGGCTAATCCCACTCCAGACCGCCGCGCCGCCATACGTAGACGTACGCGACAAGCACGGTTGCGACGAAGGTGACCATCTCGACCAGGCCGAACAGCCCGAGACGGTCGAACGCGACCGCCCACGGGTACAGGAAGATGATCTCGATGTCGAAGACGATGAACAGCATCGCCGTGAGGTAGTACTTCACCGGGAACCTGATCCCGGCCGGCTGGCGGGTCGGCTCGATGCCGCACTCGTAGGCCTCGAGCTTGGCCCGGTTCCACCGCTTGGGGCCGGCGACCGATCCCATCATCAGCGAGAACAGGGCGAAGACGGCGGACAGGGCACCGAGCACCACTATCGGCACGTAGTAGCTCATCGGCTCCTCCACCCCCTTGTCCTGCCGCCTGGCCACCTGGCCGGACGGTCTTGCGTATCTGGCTGTCGCATGTCTCGCGCCGCGCTGCCGCGCCGCGCCGCGGGCGGCGGCCGCCAAGTGCTATGCCGCGGGCGACATCTTAGACAGTGCGTTGATGACGCGGTCGACGGCATCGCCGCCGCGCGGTTCGGTCAGGTTACCCAGCAGCTTCATCGTCATCCGCATCACCGCCGGGCGCTTGATCCCGTGCCGGGTGGCGAACTTCATGAACGACGGGTGGCCTATTGCCTTCACGAACGTCCGGCCGAGAGTGTAGTAGCCGCCGTAGGCATCCTTCAGCGCGGCCGGGTAAGACTGGAGCACGCGCTCGGTCCCGGCCGCCGTCGGCCTGGCCAGCGCCTGGACGACCGAGCGCGCGGCGAGCTCGCCGGACTCCATCGCGTACGCGATGCCCTCGCCGTTGAACGGGTTCACCATTCCGCCCGCGTCGCCGACCAGGATCAGGCCGCGGGTGTAGTGCGGCGTCCGGTTGAAGCCCATCGGCAGCGCGGCGCCGCGCACCGGCTGGGTCCTGTTCTCCTCGACCAGGCCCCACTCCGCTGGCATCGCGCCGAGCCAGCGCTGCAGCAGCGCCCGGTAGTCGATGTTGCCGAACGCGTCGGAGGTGTTCAGCAGGCCGAGACCGACGTTGCTTGTCCCGTCGCCCATCCCGAATATCCAGCCGTAGCCGGGCAGTAGCTGCTGGCCGTCCCACAGGTCGAGCCACGCCTCGAGGTAGTCGTCGTCGTGCCTGGGGCTGGTGTAGTACGTCCTGACCGCGACGCCGAGCGGCCGGTCGGTCCGCTTATGCAGGCCCATCGATACCGACAGCCGCGAGGAGTTACCGTCGGCCGCGAGGACGACACGGGCACCGAAGGTTCGTTGCGCCCCCTCTGGCTTCTTCGACGCCCGCCCGGCGCCTTCCGCCGGCGGTGCCGCCTCGCGCGCGGTCACTCCGGTGACCCGGCCGGTCCGCTCGTCGAGCACCGGGCCGGTGACCGTGATGTTCTCGAGCAGCCTGACGCCCGCCTTCTGCGCGTGCCTGGCGAGCATCTCGTCGAAGTCGGACCTGGTCCTGACCGTGCCGTAGCCGGGGTAGGAGGACAGGTCCGGCCAGCCGAGCTCGATCCGCCCGCCGCCGCCGATGATGCGCAGGCCCTTGTTAATCAGCCAGCCGTCGTCCTCGCCGACGGAGATGCCCATCGACGTGAGCGCCTTGACCGCGCGCGGGGTCAGCCCGTCGCCGCAGACCTTCTCCCGCGGGAAGCTGGTCTTCTCAAGCAGCAGCACGTCGAGCCCGGCCGTGGCCAGGTGGTAGGCGGCGGCCGACCCGCTGGGCCCGGCGCCGACGACGATGACGTCCGCCGTGTCACAGGACGTGGCGACCGCCCCGGTGCGGCGCGCTCGCTGACCGCCGGGGTTCTCGCCGCGCGAACCCGGTCCGCGCTCGGTGCCGGCGTTCCGGCGGTCGGCCTGGTCCGTGTGGCTAGCCGGGGTCGCCGGGGGGTACTGCTCGCTCACTGACCCGTCCGCCAATCTTGTGAACACCTTCACAAGTACAGATTCCGACAGTCTAGCCCGTAGCCGCTGATCGCAGGAGCCACCCCCGAGGCCGTGCTCCCCGGCCCGCCCGGAGCTCCGCCGGGGCTCCGCCGGGCTCAGCGGGGGCGCCTGCCCACGTGCACGGCGACGACGCCGAGGGTGAGGTTGCGCCACCGCACGGCCGACCACCCGGCGGCGCGGAGCCGCCCGGCGAGTTCCTCCTGGGCCGGCCAACCGCTGATCGACTCGGCCAGGTAGGAGTAGGCCGGCGCGTTGGGTGACAGCCTGCGCGCCACCCGCGGCAGCGCCGTCGCCAGGTAGCGCTGGTACAAGGCGTCCAGCGGGGGGGCGGGCAGGTGGCTGAACTCGCAGATCACCAGCCTGCCGCCGGGCCGGGTGACGCGCAGCATCTCGGCGAGCGCGGCGTCGGGGTCGGCCACGTTGCGCAGCCCGAACGAGATCGTCACCACGTCGAACGCCTCGTCCGCGAACGGGAGCGCCATCGCGTCGCCGGCCGCGAAGCTGACCAGCCCGGCCTGCCTGGTCGCGCCGACGCGCAGCATGCCCTGGGAGAAGTCGCAGGCCACGCACCGGGCGCCCGACCCGGTGAACGCGCGCGCGGAGGTCGCGGTCCCCGCGGCGACGTCCAGCACCGTGTCGCCGGGACCCGCCCCGACCACGCGCGCGACGCGCGCCCGCCAGCGCCGGTCCTGGCCGAACGACAGCACGTCGTTGAGCAGGTCGTAGCGCTCGGCGACGGCGTCGAACATCGCGGCCACGTCGGCGGGCCGCTTGTCCAGCTCGGCACGGGTCATGGCACCCAGCGTGACACAGGCACGGCGCGGCGCGAGTGTGCGGGGCCGGACCTCGTCGGATGCCCGCGGGACGGCGTGACGTCACGGCGGCGTGACGGTCCGCAGTCGGCCAGATACCTGGCGCAACCACTTCAGATGGCGACCGCGGGCCGACAGGGAGCGATCCGGCCAATAGCAAGAAAGAATGCCGTCGCAATCTCGCGACAATGCAGGTCGGAGTGGCGGCTGGCGCAATTAGCACCATACCGCCCGGACGCTTCACTAGTCATGTGTATCTTTCTTTTTGAATTGTCCGGCAATTCTTGTAAACCGCTTATGAAGCGATGGCGTCTTGGTATACGTAACGCATTCAGGCGCCGCCTGAGGTCATCCGATGTTTTGGATGCCGCGGCGCGCGAGCGTCTTATTACCGCCGCTCGTGTACCAGAAGCATCCATTCTCGGATAACCGAACGACGCGCCTGGAGAAAGCGCACAACAACGCGTACACGCCACTGCCCTGGACCGCCAGAGGCAGCCTGGCCGGCAACCAAGGAGAGTTCATGCGCAAGATCATCACCACGCTCAGCGCGGCAGCGGCCGTGCTCACGCTCGGGTCGGCGGCGGCCCAGGCCTCGGTCGCCGTGGTCACGCCCGACGCCACTCCGGCCTGCGGATCGCAGTGTTTCGACCTGTCCAGCCTGGAACTCGGCCCGCACACGATCCAGAATGCGTACATCAAGGGGGACAACGGGATCGGCGGCCTGGTGGGCAAGCGGCTCAACCTGCGGCACGCCAGCAATAGCCGCCCGAATGAGGACTTCACCGGCGCGAAGGTCGGCACTCTCGGCAACTACTGCGGGAGCCTCATCTCGGCCACGTCCTATGTCTGCGTGAATTACCCCTCCGGCTACCCGGTCTTCGAATCGGACTGGTCCCCGTTCGGCAACCAGTCGGCGCTGTGCGCGGGCATCGCACTGCGCAATGTCGCCGACCAGAACGTGACGCTGCAGAACTGCGGCGAGTCGGCGCGCACCATGTGGGTCGGCGACCTGGCCGACGCGATCGTGCACGATGGCCGGACCTACACGCCGTGGGTGAACGCCTCCGACCCGAACTTCAGCCACCCGCTGGTGCTGACCGTGGAGGCGGGCACCTTCCTGCCGGAGAACCAGCTTAAGGTCGAGCGCCTGGACCTGCTGAACGGGCAGACGGTCAAGGACTCGCAGGAGTTCACGCTGGCGTTCGGGCCGGCCGCCTGACCCGGGCTCGTCTCGTCCCATCCCCCGCGCTTGCGGCCGGGGTCCGCGCGGACCCCGGCCGCAGTGCTGTCCGAGTGCTGTCCGCGCGCCGTCCGCGCGCCGTCCGGGCACCGTCACCAGCGCTCACAGCAGGTCCGGGCGGCGCCAGTCCTGGCCGAGCACGTGCTCCGCGAGGAAGGCGAAGATCGTCTCGTACCAGACCCTGACGTCGCCCGGCTTGAGTATCCAGTGGTTCTCGTCGGGGAAGTACAGGAACCTGGCCTGCTTGCCCAGGCCGGACAGTTCCGCGTACATCCGCAGCGCCTCGCATACCGGCACCCGGTAGTCCCTGTCACCGTGGATGATCAGGATCGGCGTCTCGATATTGGCCACGTGCAGGTGCGGCGAGCAGGCCAGGTATCGCTCTGGCTGAGTGTCGGGCCGGCCGAACATGCGCCACCAGAACGGCGGGTCGTCGGTGGTCGCGAGCATCTGGTCCAGCGCCCAGACCCCGGCGTGGCTGACGATCGCGCGGAACCTGGTCGTGTGGCCGGCGGTCCAGTTGGCCATGTAGCCGCCGAACGAACCGCCCATCACCGCGGTCCGGCCGGCGTCGATGTCCGGCCGCGCGACCACCGTGTCGGTGATCGCCAGGACATCGGTGTACGGCTTGTCACCCCAGGTGCCGTGGCCCCTGGCGATGAAGTCCCGGCCGTAGCCGGTCGACAGCGCCGGGTCGGGGAGCAGCACGGCGTAGCCGCGCGCGGCCATCAGCCATGGGTTCCAGCGCCATGACCACGAGTTCCAGCTCGTCACGGGCCCGCCGTGCACCCACAGCAGCAGCGGCGCCCTGGTCTGCGCCGACGCGCCGTCCGGCAGCACCAGCCACCCCCTGATCGTGGCGCCGTCGGCCGCGGCCGCCGTCACCTCCTCGACCCGGCCGGGAACGTCCGCCGGCCCGCCGGGACCCGGCAGCCGGACCGGCGCGCTCGCGGTCAGCCCCGCACCCGGCGACTCGGCCAGGTCGATCCTGACCGGGGCGGGCGGCTCGGAGATCGACGCGCGCAGCGCGAACAGCGCGCGGCCGTCGGGCGCCGGGCACAGGCTCTCGTAGGCGGCGTCGTCCGTCGTGACCCTGGTGACCTGCCCGGTTCCGGTCCGCACGGCGAACACCGGGCGCCGGCCCGCGTCGGCGGCGGCGAAGAAGACGGTGGCCGAGTCGGCGGCCCACGCGGCGGACAGCGGCCGCCGGTCGAAGCCTGGCAGCAGGTCGCGCTCCCGTTCCCCGGCTCCGCCTTCGAGCGATACGCAAACCAGCGTGACGTCTCCGGGCCGCGGGTAGCTGTCATGCTCGGAGCGGATCGCCACGACGTTGCGGCCGTCGGGCGAGACCGCGGGATCGGAGTAGTCCGTGCCGCCCGCGCCGAGCAGCGTCCGCCGCTCGGACGTGGCCAGGTCGATGACCGCGAGCTCAGACCGCGTGCCGCCGGCCCTGTCTGGCACAAGCCAGCCGGTGACAGCGGCCGATCCGTCCGGGGACAGGCAGAAGGCCTGCTCGTCGAGTGCACGGCCGGGATCGGGCGTCAGGTCGCGCGGCTCAGCCGCGCTCGCGCTGTCGCCGGACTCTGCCGCCGGCTCGCCGGCCAGCAACCGCACGCAGTCTGGTCCCAGGTCATGATCCCAGTGCCTGACCGGCCCGGTCTCGTGCAGGATCGCGCTCACTCCGGCGTCGGAGCGTGCCTTGCGGCGCGCGTCGTCGTCGTCGGGTCCGCTCGTTCCGGGAAACGCCGGCGCGGCAGCCAGGTAGCGCCGCGCATCCCTCGCCGCAGTGACCGAGTTGACGCCGCCTGGCGGCGCGGCGATCCTGCGCGCCTCGCCGCCCGCGGGCAGCAGCCACACGGCTGACTTGGCAGCTTGCTCGTCCCCGGCCGTCTTGGCGCCTGGGCCTGGCCGCTTCGAGACGAAGAGCAGCGAGCCATCGGGCAGGAACGCCGGTGCGGACTCGCCCTCCGCCGACCGCGTCAGGCGCGCCGCAGGAGCCTGCCCGGTATCGATGCGCCAGATGCTCGTGACGAACTTCTTCGGCTCGGGGCCGAGCGCCTGCACGGTCGCCGCGAGCCAGCTTCCGTCCGGTGCCAGGCACACGCCGGTGACCTGGGGGATCGTGAGGTAGTCACGGAGATCGCCAAACCGAGACATCGTCATCCAGTCCGAGGCAGGCCGCGTGTCCCGGGGCCCGCCGACGGCCTGCCCGTATCTGGCCCCGCTGCTCTGGCCCCACTGCCAACGAGCGGCCGTCACTGCCTCAATCGGAGTTTCATACCCTGTACTGACATTACACTTTCTACTGGCCTGCGACCGGTCCGCCGGTTCAGGGGGAACTTGTCCGGACGGGGGAACCGTTAATCCTTTACGGAGGCGCGGCACGACCAGCACGAGGAGTACGCACCGAATGACGGACTCAGTCAGCTCGCAGCCTTACGAGCTCTCCGACTACCTGTCCGTGCTCAGGCGCAAGTGGGCGATGATCCTGGCCTGGACCGTCATCGGCGTGCTGGCGGCGGCCGCTTACCTGGTCGTGGGACCCAAGGCCTACACCGCCACGGCCTCGGTGTACGTCACCACCAACGCCGCCAACAGCCAGGGGCTCTTGGGCAGCAAGACGACGACGGTCGTCAATATGGACAACGAGGCCCAGATCGTCATGTCGACCTCGGTGTCCAACCATGCCGTCAGAAGGCTGGACAGCAAGCTCTCGCCGATTGAACTGCTCAGGCGCGTCACGGTCACCGTTCCGGCCAACACGCAGGTCCTGCAGATTTCCTGCTCGTCCCCGTCCGCGAAAGGATCGGCGGCGTGCGCCGAGGCATTCGCCAACTCCTACCTCGACGTGCGGCAGACCACCGCGGAGCTGAAGGTCAGGAGCGAGATTCAGGCCGACCAGGCGAGGGAGCAGGCGCTCGAGAACCAGCTGCAGACCGTCGAGGGCAATCTCGCCCGCCTGAGTTCCGGCTCGGCGGGGTGGGTCGCGGCGCGGTCCAAGCTCGCGAACATCAGCAGCAGGCTGGCACCACTGCGGGCGGCCATCGCCTCGTTCGGCGCCTCAAACAACTACCAGGCCGGCTACATCATCACCAGGGCCATCAAGCCCAAGGCGCCGAGCAGCCCGAGGAAGCTGCTCTTCGGTCCGAGCGGCCTGATGGCCGGCCTGCTGATCGGGCTCGGCCTCGCCTTCGTCACCGACCGCCGGGATGACAGGCTCCATGGTCCGGCGGATCTCGAGCGGTTCCTCAGCCTTCCCGTGCTGATCTCTTTCGGGCGCCGCCCGGCCGAATTCCGGCACGCGATCGCCTCGCCGAGAACTCCTTACGGGCGCGCGTTCACCGAGCTCTCCCGGGTGATCGGGACAGAACTCGGCGACGGAGATCACACGATCCTGGTCGTCGGCCAGGCAGACTCGAGCGTCGTCGGCGCGAACCTGGCCGGCGCGCTGGCCAGGACCCAGTCAGACGTGCTGCTCGTGCTCGCCAGCTCTCAGGCCGGCCACGCGCCGATGCTGGCCCGGGCCGGCGCGGACGCGGCGCCAGGACTGGCCGCCGTCGTCGCCGGCGACGCCACGGTCAGCGAGGTCACGAGGCCATTCCCTGGCATCCGGGGGCTGCGGGTGATCACAGCGGGCGGATCCGTCGGCGCGATCGACGACCTGCCCTCGGACGAGAGCACGCGAATGGCCGCGCAGTTCCACGTCGGCACGCGATACGTCGTCATCGCCACAGAAGCCGCTGACGGCCTCATCGGCCTGGCCGAGTTCGCCGGGACCGCGATCATCGTCGCCGAGACCGGCACAACCAGCCGCCGCGAGGTCGCCGACTGGCTGCGGTGGCTTGGCCAGATGCACACCACCGTGCTCGGTGCAATGGTCTTCCCGCCCTCCAGGCGGTCACGGAAGGCCGACAAGCGTGCCGCTAAACGGGCGTATCAGTATCGGGTGCAGCCGGGTGGCCCGCATCTTGGCGGCGCCCAGCGGGAAGGGCAGCGGCGCGGACCGCTGCCGTACGAGCCCGGGCGGCGCGAACCGCGGTCGCACGACCGGGCAGAGTCGCCGGCCCAGCCGCAGGCACCGGAATCTGCTTCCCAGCAGGCTTCCTCCGCCGGGTCCGTCCTCGAGGAGTTCAGGCGGCGCCAAGCCCGCGAACAGCAGGAACGTGACACGTCAGAGCCAGCGGCGCGTGCCGCCGGGCAGACCTGGCCGATGCCGCGCGTCCTGCTGCCCGATGCAGGAGCGGAACCGGGCTCGGAGTCGTCCTCCGGATACACCGACGCCGCCAAGGATGAGGGCTGACGCGATGCCGGCCTGCCGGACCGGCCGTGCGGGGGCGTCCCGTGGCGGTTGACTACGCCCGTGCGGCACGTGCCGCGCCGGTTACCGCCGAGATCACGCTCCCCTTGGCCTTCACGCCGGCCCGCCGGCGCCGGTCGCTGCTCAGCCGCTGGCTCGCCCGCCATCCGGCGTGGCCGCTGACCGCCCTGCTGGCCGGGTATCCGCTCTGGTGGGCGCTCGGCGTCGCCGAGTACATGTGGGTAGTACTCGCGATCCCGGTAGCGCTGCGGATATTCGGCTGGCACATGAGCCGCAGCCGGCCGGTGCGCTTCCCGCCGGGCTTCGGAATCTGGCTGCTCTTCCTGTTGTGGACCGCCGCGAGTGTTGTCACCATTACCCTGCAGGCTCCCGGCACCGGATCAAGCTCGGTGACCAACCGCCTGATCGCCTATTCTGACCGCGGCGCGACCTACCTGGCGGTTACCGCGCTGCTGCTCTTCGTCGGTAACCTGACCGAGGACGAGCTTCCCAGGCGGAAACTGGCCTGGCTACTGGGCCTGCTCGGCCTGTACACGGTCATGTTCGGGGTGGCCGGCATTCTCCAGCCCACGTTCGAGTTCAGCTCGCCTGTGCTGTACCTCATGCCGCACCGGCTGCAGGACAACGCCCTCATCCAGGCCCAGATGCACCCGGCGCTGACCCAGTTGCAGAACGTGTTCGGCCAGGCCACCTACCAGGGGCGGCCCAAGGCACCGTACCCCTACACCAACACCTGGGGCGAGTGCCTCACCATCACGGTGCCCTGGCTGCTCGTCGGCTGGCTGCATGGCTCGCGGCGCCGGATGCGGCGCGTGCTCATTTGGACTGCGGTCGCGCTGGCCATGATCGCGCTTGTCTACTCGCTGAATCGCGGAGCCTGGATCGCGACCGGACTGGGCGTGGCCTACGTGGCGGTGCGGCTCGCCATGCGAGGACGGGTCGCGCTGATCACCGGACTGGCTGCGCTGCTGGTCATGCTGGTGATCGTCGGCCTGGTCAGCCCGCTCGGCAATATCATCGGCCAGCGGCTGCAGAACGGCCAGAGCGATCCGATCAGGGCGGCACTCTTCTCGCTGTCGATCAAGGACGGGCTGTCGTCGCCGGTGCTCGGCTATGGGGACACCAGGCAGCAAGTCGGCAGCATCAACTCGATCGCGATCGGCCCGACCCCTGACTGTCCCCTGTGCGGCCACGCCGAGGTGGGCAGCACCGGGCAGTTCTCGCTGGTTCTCATCTGCACGGGCTTCGTCGGAGTGTTCTGCTATTTCGGGTTCTTCGGCTATCTCGGCTGGCGTTACCGGCGCGACCCGACCCCGTATGGCTGGGTGGGACTGCTGGTGATCTTGCTGTCATTCGTCTACATGTTCACCTATGACGCCCTGGCGGCCCCGATCGGCGTGACGATGATCTCCTGCGGGCTGCTCTGGCGTAACGACAGGCAGCGGCGTCTCGATGCGGGACTCGCGGGCGATCAGATGCCGCGGCCTCTGGCGTTGGCGAGCCGCACGATCGCGGGGGCGGACACGGCGCCGGCCGCGACGGCCAGGGCCAGGTAGGCGCGCCGTTCGCGCGGGTTGCCGCGAATGGCGTGCCAGCCGGTGCGGATGGCGTTCGAACGCTGCGCCTGCGCCGCCTGGGCGAAGGCGATCTGCCCTTGTATCCTGGCCCGCCCCACGCTGTCGGCCATCAGCTCAGGGTGCTTGGCCAGCAGGTACTGCAGCGCCTCGGCCACCGTGGCCCAGCGCTCGGCGAAGAACGACTGCTCGTGCCAGTACACGTCCGCCAGCGGTTCTGGCACGGCCAGGACGGGCGCCCGCCGCGCCGACCTCAGCAGCCAGTCGTAGTCCTCGCCGTAGCTGCCGGGAATCGCCTCGTCGATCAGGCCGACATCATCGAGCAGGGACCGGCGGAACAAGAACGTCGACGGGTGCAGGGCGCCGACTCGCTCCCTGACCAGCCGGCCGAGGGCCACGCTGGGCGGCGGGACCCTGACGACGACGCGATCCCCATGGTGAATCCGCACCCCGCTGGCCACGAAGTCGGCCCCGCTCGCCTGAGCGAGCTCGATCTGGCGGCGGACTTTGCCCGGCGACCATGCGTCGTCGTCGTCGCAGAACGCGATGAACGGCGCATCGCTCGCGATCATGCCGGTGTTCCGGGCCCCGGCGAGTCCGTGAGTCCTGGTGTTGGCCAGCACCCGGAGCCTCCGCCCGCCGGCCGGCTCGGCAGGAATCTCGCGGGGGGCGCTCTGATCGAAGACCACCAGGCATTCGATGTCGCCTGGGTAGGCCTGGCCCAGGATGGCGCCGACCGCGCGCCGCAGCAACTCGGGGCGGTCCCTGGTCGCCACGACAACGGCCACGGCCGGCCACGGCCGGCCGGGCAGGCGCGGCGGGCCGTCGCTCACGACGGCCGGCCCGGCGGGTTGCCCGGGGCCGGCTCCGCAGTCTGAGCGTGTGACCACGGCAGCGTCCGGCCGAGCAGCCGCTCGAGCCGGTGGTTATGGTCGGCGAACTCGTCCTGCAGGCGGCGCCGCGTCGCGGCACTGAGGTCAGGGGCCGGGTGGTAGTTGAAGCGCTTCTGGCTCGCCAGGGCGGCGGGCGGCAGGCCGAGAAAGGCCCACACCTCGTTGGCGACCCGGTTCGGATCGGCGTAGAAGTCCTCGCTCGCAGCCACGAAGAAGCGCTCGCGGCCGAACGCGCTGAACCATCGAGGCAGCATGTCCAGGTAGCGGCCCTGCGCCAGGTACGAGTGGTTCTCGTGCTCGGGGCTCAGGTATCCAGGCTCGCGAGTGATCCGCTCCGCCTCGCCGAGCAGCCTGCCGGGCTCTGCCGCGATCGCTTCGTCGAACGTCAGGGACTCGCCGCCGTTCCTCACCCGCTCCTTGTAGTGGGAGTAGGCGCGCTCGACCGGCTCCCGGAGCAGCACAATCAGCCGCACATCGGGGACCTGCCGCGCCAGGCGCTCGGCGGCGAGCGGATGGAAGAGGTAGTAGGGGCTCGCCTCGCCTGCCACCGCCTGGCGCAGCCATGGCCTGGCCAGGTGCCGCCCGCGGGCCTGGAGCGGGAAATGTGACCGGTACCAGCGCGGACCGCGCGCGAACTGCGAGTCGAAGTAGTGGACGCCCTTGATCCGCTGCCGGCCGGGGAGGAGCGGCTGCACAGACGGGTGCTGCAGCAGGTAGTTGTAGAGCGACGTGGTGCCACCGCGCTTCGATCCGATGATCACGAAGTCCGGGCCCGCCCGCAGCCCGGCCGTGGCCTGCCCGTACACCCGCATGGCGCGCTTGGCTGGTTCGCGTGCCTGGCGGTTTAGCCGGCTTGCCATTCCTGGCCCGGTCATGCGCTCCTCCTGGCCGACCCGCCGTCCGACGGGCCGGATCGCCGCTGTCCTGGCACATTCTCGGTCGCCGCGGTTCGCCGGGCACCCGGGGCCCGGCTGTTCCTGGCCAGCCTGCGCTGGCCCGGCGGCAACCGGTGCCGTCCCGGCCCGCTCCTGACGGCCGGCCGCCGGACGGTCTGGGCGGGCGCTTGGCCATCGCGGTTGCCCGCCGGGTCTTGCCGAATGCGCAGGGCAGGCCGCAGCCCGGTCAGGTGCAGCCGACTCCGGCAGGCGTAGACGGCGGCGCAGAAGACGATCAGCCCGACCGCGACCGCCGACGCCAGCGCCGGGAGCGTCTGTCCGATCAGCGCGCGAGCGCCGACGCCGACCAGGCCGAACGATCCTCCGGTGATCGCCACTACCAGCCCGTATCCGGGACCTACGGGCTCGATGCTCAAGATGAACCAGACCTCGGCAACCGCCGCCAGGTTGTCGACCACGATGCTGGCGGCCCAGGCGACTGCCGCGCCGACCAGCCCGATCCGCGGCAGCAGCACCAGGTTCAGTCCGATATTGACGGCCAGGGCCAAGAGCGTGTTGACGACGTTCAGATAGCTCTTGCCGCCCATCAGCAGGACCACGGTGACATTTCCCGTGCCCGTGTTGACCAGCATGGCCAGCGCGATTACCACCAGAGCCGAGGCGCCCGCGAGGTACTTGTGGCCGAAGATGCCGAGCGCCACCGTCGGGAAGATCGCGAAGAGCAGGTAGACCGGCCATGACGCGAGCATCAGCCAGCATGTCGCGTTCTGGTACAGGTCGCGCACGCGCGAGTGCTCGCGCCTCGCGAGCAGCCCGCTTAGTTGCGGGGCGATGGCCAGCCTGGTGGCCTCCAGCGCCAGGGTGCCGATCATGGCCAGCCTGCTGACTGCCGAGTACAGGCCAGCGTCGTAGCTGGTCAGCATGACGCCGACGAGGAGAATGCCGATCCAGAGCGCGGTGACCTGGAAGACGGCCGCCAGGCCGCGTGGTGCGGCGAAGCGCCAGAACGCAGCGGCGAGCCGGCCTGCTCCGGTGACGAGCGAGCCCGCCGCGGCAGGAGCCTCCCGCCTGATCATCCCGCGGAAGATGATCCAGCTCGCCGCCATGCCGATGGCGACGGGAAGGCTCCAGCCGACGAGCGCTCCTCGCAGGCCCCAGCCGGCCAGGAGCGCCGCCGTAACGAGCACGATCCGCAGCGCTGGCTTGCCGAGCCCCTCGACCCACAGGTAGGGCCACATCCGGCCGAAGCCGCGAGCACCCGCTATGAGGCAGATGGAGAGCGCGCCGACCGGGATGAGCGGCGCCACGAGCCGGACGTCGGCGGCGCCCTGTGCTTGCCGCATCCCGTGCAGGAACGCGTGAGCCAGGGCCGGCGCCGCCAGCCACACGGCGGCGCCGATAACGAGGCCGACGAGCAGCACGGGACCGAGCGCGATGAGAACGACCCTGCGCACCTCGTGCAGCCCGCCGATAGCGCGAGCTCGCGATATCCAGCGGGTCAGCCCGGTGTCGGCTCCTAGTCCTAGCGTGTTGGACAGGATCGTGAACAGCGCGATCAGTTCGAAGAACTCGCCGGTCCGCCTCGGCTGGAGCCACCGGCTGGCCAGGACCGTCAGGCCGAACCCGAGCACCGCCCCGGTGGCCATCGCGGTGACGTTGACCAGCGAGCCGCGCGCGACGACGCCGGCCTCGGCCGGCTGCGGGGCGGCACTTGACTGAGCCGTCACCGTACCAAGCCCGTCATCGGGGCGGCTCCCGGCGAACGGAGATCGGGTATCCGTACCGGAGCAGCAGCGGCCAGGTCGCGGCGCTGATCACGGCCTTTCGCGGGCGGCTCATGGCCCGCCGCCACTCGTCGTCGGCGCGCAGTGCGACCTCGCCGCGCTTGAATCGCATCGGGTTGCCCGACAGGGCGTGGCTCGGCGGCAACGTGGCGACCGCGTCGGACAGAAAGCCCAGGCTGAGACCCGTGGCCGGAAGATCCAGGTCGCCAATGATCCGCGCGACCTCGCCCGCGGGATCCGCGACCAGGTTCTCGTATCTGACCCTGGTCGCACCCGGCATGCGCCGCGCGAGCACGTCGTAGAGGAGGTTGTCGGTCATCCACAGGCCGATCGCCCAAGACGTCGCGTGCACGCTCATGTACTCCGTGCCGTCACCGACGCCCGGCTTGGTCACCCGCCTGCTCCATGAGTAAGCCACGCCGTGGCTGCGCCTGATCAGATGAATGAGGCGCAGGTCGATGCCGGGCAGGTCGCGCAGCACCAGCGCGTACCCGACGTGCTTCGACGAGTCCACGATGACGCTGGCGCCTGAGACCTCCCTAACGGCCTGGTACAGCCGCTCGGTCAGCGCGCTGTAGGCCGAGATCGACGGCTCAAGAGCACCCTGCCTTCGCATCCCGGCCAGCCGGTCGAGGTTCCTGTGCCGGTCTACCGCGGCACGCAGAGACACCGCCTCGTCGACGTCGACCTGGCTCCAGCCGCCGAATGCCGTCACGCCGACCTTGGTCCAGAACGGGCAGTCGTGGAAGCGCTCGCCGCAGCCGCATCGGTCGTTGCGCCTCACTCCACGTTCCCAGACGAAGACGAACTCGCCCACCGGGCAGAAGCCGGGCACGCACGTGAGCATGCGTTCGAGCAGGGTGCTCCCGCTGCGGGCCGATCCGCCGATGTACGCGACCGGCAGGCGGGATGGCTGGCGCGGCCGGCCGTCGGCGTTATCCGCGTGGCCGGGCACGGAAGTAAGGGTCGGTAGCGAAGGCGCGGAACGCCGCGAGCGCTGTCGCGGAGGTCGTGATGCGCCAGTCGTAGCCATCGAGGTCCGAATTGAAGTAGATGAGCGCCTTGATGTCAGGGAACCGGGTGCGTACCTCGTTGTCAGTCTGCCGGTACCACGCGGCCTTGTCGCCCGGCTTGCGCTCGAGCACGCCGTACTCGCCGATGAGCATCGGCTTGCCGACCGAGAGTCCCCACCGGTAGAAGGTCGAGAAGATGCTGGCGAAATCACGCCAGGGTGCCCGCTTGAGCGTCGGTGCCCAGTTGTAGCCGTCGGCGCCCACCCAGTCCACGTAACTGCTTCCCGGGTAGTAGCGCTGCGCCACGCCGTTCGCGAAGTGGAGCGCGTTCGGGCACCACACCCAGATCACGTTCGTCGCCCCGGCGCGCACGAAGATGTCGTGCACATGCCGCCAGGCCGCGACGAAGCTGGCCGGGGAGGCAACGATCGGTCGGTACTGGCCGCCGTCCATCTCGGCGAACCAGCGCAGCATCACCGGCCTGTGCAGGTCACGCAGTTCGACCGCGCGAGCGCGGAACTGCCTGTCGTAGACGCCCGCGGCAACCTGGTTCGTGTGCGTTCCTGCCCACGAGATCATGGGGACACTGCCGCGCTCGAGATCCCACCGCACGACCTGCATGGGGAACTCGTTACCCCACGGTACGTAGAGCTGGTCAATCGCGAGCGGCCGCCCGATCCGGTGCTCGAACGTCGAGATCGACCGCTCAAGCGCCGTGTAGTTGCTGGCACCGGTCGGGGCCACCCAGGCTCCGAAGAGCGCGCCGTGCGAGGGCGCGAGCGACGAGGCGGGAAACTGCGCGGAGCGCGGCGGGGCGCTCTGACTTTGGCCGCCCGCCGATGTCGGGGACGCCGACCCCGACGGTGCCGACCCGGCTGAGGAGTGTGCCGCTTGCCCGAGCCTGACGACCGCGACCGCGGCGGCGACGGCGACGACCACTACCGCGGCGATCCATGCGACTCGCCTGCGTGGGCCTCGCGTACGGTGGCGGCCCTCCCGCTCGCTGCTCATGAGGCAGTGCCCGTGCCGGACAGGGCCAGCGCAGCGGACACGCCGGCGGCTGGCAGCGGACGGATCCGCATGCCGACCGCGTCGCGCGCCCCGGCCAGGCCGAGCGTGGCCCAGGACAGCCGCTGGCGCCAGCGCGCGGGGGCGGGCGACGGACGGGCAGACCACAGGCCCACCGACACGACCGGCGTCGCGCCGGCAATCGCTACCGCTATGACCGCCGCCTGGCCGATGGCAGTCGCGCCGGAGCCAGCTGTCATGGCCGTGTTCACCATCCGTATTTTAGCGCTTTACGCAGAGCGGATATTCGTCCCATCGGGTGGGTGCGGGAGTTAGTGCTCCAGTGAATTCGCCGCGTAGTGAGTCGCGACCTGAGTTGACGTCAGCACGGACGGGTAGACCGCCACGTCGCCGATGGTGCCAGTGAAGTAATAGTCATAGGGCTGCGTGGTGCCCTGGCTGTTCTGGCGGAAGTTGTCGAGATCCCAGAAGCCGAAGAGGTTGTCGCCGCCCACCCGCCAGTAGCCGCTGATCGCCTGGGCCGAGGTTGCCGTGTCGGTCCCGGCGAGCCGACCGTCGACGTAAAAGCTCATGCCGCTGGCGCCAAGGGTGCCGACCACGTAGTGCCAGCGGCCGTCGTTGTACACCCGGGGTGTCTCGATCACGTGGACCGCGTTGTTCGAGAACACGCCGAACGAGAGTTGGCCGTCGTTCATCATGTAGATCTGGCGGTCGTATTTGGAGCTCATGCCGGTCTGGGCGTTGCCGAACCCGACCAGCTTGCCCCCGGTGTTGGTGCCGGTCTTGAACCAGGCTTCGATCGAGAACACCTGCGGGCCGGTTACGGCGGATGCCGCGGTCACCAGGCCGGTCCTCCCGTCGAAGCCGGTCGCGGTCTGAGAGGTGCCGGTGATCGGGCCCGGCTGCCCCTTGGTGGTGCCAGGCTCGTAGATGCCGTTGAAGCCGTTCGGGGTCGAGTCGTGCGCGACCGTGCCTGATGACTCGCCGAGCGTCCACAGGAACGACGGGTGCGAGCCCAGCACCCGCTGCGTGTAGCTCAGCGACGGGTTGTTCGCCGAGACGGTGACCGGGGCGGATGCCAGGGACCTCGTCGACGTATGAACGCCGTCGGAGGCCGTGACGCTGTAGCTGTGGGTTGAGCCGGCCGTGAGCCCGGAGTCGCGGTAACGCAGCACGGGCAACGCCCACGGCCATGACGTCGCGGTCAGCGTCGCGAGCACGGTCGTACTGCCATCCCGGTAGATGCGGTAGGTGAGGGTGCCGTCGTCGGGGTCACTCGAGCCGGTGAAGGACACCGAGTCCACTCCGGCCGAGGTGCTCGTCACCACCGGCTGACCGGGACGGGTCGGCGACGTAGCATCCGGCGTGGGGGTGAACCGGGCGAAGCCCTGCTGGCCCTTGTTGTTGACCGTGGTGAAGTCCCCGCCGAGGAACAGTTGGGTGCCGTCGGTGGCCATCACCCGCGGGCCGAGGTTGTTGCCGTTCGTGTTCGGCGTCCAGTGCCCGATCGAGCCGTCCACCAGCGACTGGGTGAGCAACCGGTGCACAACGAAGTCGCCTGCGGCGTTGCGAACCGCCGGGAATCCGCCCGGCGAGAATGCGCAGTCATGGGCGTGCGACCCCTTGTACAGCCAGCCGTTGAGAACCACAAGCGACTGGGTCGCGCCCAGGCAGTCGTTCTGCCACGCCAGCCTGCCACTGCTCACGTCGACCGCGAAGTCGCCGTCGAAGCAGCCGCCGCCGGTTCCCTCATTGGCGATGTACGCGGTGCTGCCGCTGATGACGATGTCCTTGACATCGGAGACGCAGTTGGAATTGTTGGGAATGAAGTTCGACGGCAGCGCCCACGGCTCAGACGAGCCGTCCACCGGGTTCGTCGACCCGATCGCCTGCTGCGTAACCCCGTTGAACGAGGTGAAGTACCCTCCGATCAGGACCCGGGAGTCATCCGGCGCCACCGCCACCGACGTTACCGACCCGTTCACCACAGGCGCCCACGGCTCCAGCGCCCCTGAGGCCGCCGTCACGGCGCCCACGCGGTTCCGCGCCACGCCGCCGAGCATGGTGAAGTCACCGCCCAGGTAGATCTCCGACCCGTTCGGCGACGGCGCGATCGACAGCACAGGGCCCCCCGCATGCGGCGCCCACGAGCTGACCGTCGCCCCGGTGGCCGCGCTGAGAGCCACGGCGTACCCGTGGAACGCCCCGTTCACGTGCGTGAAGCTGCCGCCCGCATACAGCGTCGACCCGTCAGGCGACATCGCGAGCGCCGTCACCTTCCCGTCAAGCACCGGATGGAAGGACATAATCAGGTCACCGGTGCTCGCGCTGAAAGCCGCGAGATACGTCCGCGCCACCTCACCCGTGCCCGCCGGGTCACCCGGCGGCCGCACCGACGTGAACTGCCCGCCCACGTAGACCACCCCGTTCGCCGAGGCGAGTGCCCACACGATGTCATTCGTCTGCCACGACGGAGCGACCACGGCAGAGACATTCTGCCCGGGCCCGGAGCCAGACGCAGGGATGCTCGTGGCGGGTGGCGCTGACTGGCTGGCCAGCGCGGCTGGTGCCGCGATCGCGGCCAAGCTAATCGTCGGCACCACCACCACCGACGCCGACGCGATCGCGACGAGGCCCGGACGTAGCCGTTTCTTCATTTTCGCTCCCAGGATCCTCTTCGGAACCGCTCGCTGGCCTAGTGCTCCAGCGCGTTCGCCGCGTAGTGCGCCGCGATCTGAGCCGCCGACAGCGCGGACGGGTAGACCGCCACGTCGCCGATGGTTCCCTTGAAGTAGTAGCTGTACGGCTCCGTGGTTCCCTGGCTGTTGCTGCCCCAGGGGTCGAGGTTCCAGCCGTTCAGGTTGTCGCCGCCGACCCGCCAGAAGCCGTTGAACGCCTGAGCGCTCGTGGTCGAGTTGGTACCGGTTAGCTGGCCGTCAACGTAGAGCTTCATGCCAGATCCGCTCAGCGTGGCGACCACGTAGTGCCACTGGCCGTCGTTGTAGGCCTGCGCGGTCTCGATCGTCTGGACCGAACCGGTGTAGACCCCGAACACCAGCTGGCCGTCGTTCATCATGTAGATGTGCCGGTCGTAGTTCGAGCTCGTGCCGGTCTGGCTGTCGCCGAACCCGACCAGCTTGCCGCCGGTGTTGGCGCTGGTATTGAACCAGGCCTCGATCGAGAACGTCTGCGGTCCCGGCACGGAGGAGGCCGAGGTCACCAGGCCGCTCTGGCCGTCGAAGCCGGTCGCCGTCTGCGAGTCGCCGGTGATCGGGCCCGTCTGTCCCTGGGTCGTGCCTGGCTCGTAGATGCCGGTGAACCCGTTCGGGGAAGAGTCGTCCGCCGTCGACCCGGAGGTCTCATCGAGCTTCCACAGGAAGGACGGGTTGTCCGCCAGTACCGCTTGGGTGTAGGTCTGCGACGGGTCCGTCGCCGAGATGGTCACCGGGGCGGAGGTCAGCGACTTCGTGGATCCGTGCGGGCCGTCGGTCGACTGGATGGCGTAGGTGTGGCTGGATCCGGGAGTCAAGCCCGTGTCGCGATAGTGGATCACCGGCAGCGCCCACGGCCACGATGTCGCGGTGACCTTGGCGATCGCGGTGGTGCCGCCGTCACGGTAGATCCGGTACGTCAGCGTGCCGTCGTCGGTGTCGCTCGATCCGGTGAAGGACACCGAAGCGACGCCCGCCGAGGTGCTCGTCACCACCGGCTGGCCGGGACGCGTCGGTGACGTGCCGTCCGGACTCGGCTGGAAGATGGCGAAGCCCTGCTGCGGCTTGCTGTTCACGGTGGTGAAGTCACCGCCGAGGAACAGGTCGGTGCCGTCGGTGGCCATGACCCGCGGGCCAAGGTCGTTGCCGTTGGTGTTCGGGTTCCAGTGCCCGACAGAGCCGTCGACCAGCGACTGGGTCAGCAGCCGATGCGAGACCCAGCCGCCTGACGGGTTGCTTACCTGCGGGAAGCCGCCCGGTGAGAACGCGCAGTCGTGCGCGTGCGATCCCTTGTACAGCATGCCGTTCACGATCGCCAGGGACTGGGTCGCTCCGAGGCAGTCGTTCTGCCACACGAGGCTGCCGTCGCTGACGTTGACGGCGAAGTCGCCGTCGAAACAGCCTCCGCCGGTGCCTTCACCCGCGACGTACGCGGTGCTGCCGCTGATGATGATGTCCTTCACGTCGGACACGCATCCGCTTTGGTTCGGAACGAACTTCGGCGGCAGCGCCCACGGCTCCGATGATCCGTCCACCGGGTTCGTCGACCCGATCGCCTGCTGGGTGACGCCGTTGAAGCTGCTGAAGTACCCGCCGATCAGGACCCGGGAGTCATCGGGCGCGACGGCGACCGAGGTCACCGAGCCGTTCACCAGCGGCGCCCATGGCTCGATGGTGCCCGAGCCTGCCGTGGTGACAGCTCCGACCCGGTTCCTCGTCTGGCCGTCAACCTTGCCGAAGTTCCCGCCGATGTACAGCTCCGAGCCATCGGGCGAGACGGCGAGCGACACGACCGCGGCGGTGGCCGACGGCTTCCAGGTGTTGATCAGCGCGCCGGTCGAGGTGCTGAACGCCGCGAGGTAGGCATGGTAGTTGCCGTTGACGTGGGTGAAGCTGCCTCCGACGTACAGCGTGCTGCCGTCGGGCGAGACCGCGAGAGCGGTGACCTTCCCGTCGAGCGTCGGGTCGAACGAGGTGATCAGGCTGCCCGTGCTTGAGTCGAACGCCGCCAGGTAGGTTCGTGCCACCTCGCCCGTGCCCAGCGGATCGCCCGGCGGCCGCACCGAGGTGAACTGGCCGCCGACGTAGACCACCCCGTTGTGGTAGGCCAGGGCCCAGACGATGTCGTTGGTCTGCCAGGACGGGGCCGCCGTGGCGCTGAGTACCTGCCCCGGCCCGCTGCCGGACGCCGGGAGGCTGGAAGCGGCCGGAGCGGCCTGCGCCGTCACGGTGCCGACCGCCGGCATGACGGCCGCCGGCACCGCTGCCACGCCGATCACGACCCGGCGGGTAAGTAGGTGTGCTCTCATTGCTTCTCCCCTCGAGCAATGCTCGGCGCCGCACGTACACCTGAAGTGCGGCCTCGTGAACCCAGTAAGCCATCCACCGGGTCCGGTCCTGTCTGTTCATCTCCTGTCTGTTCGTTGGCAGCGGCACCGAAGCCCGTGCCGGCGTTGACGACGTGGCGTGGACGCCTCGCCCCCCTTGCGATCAGCGGCAGCCTGCGGCGTGGCTCGCTGATCAGGTCGTTTACCAGCGCGTCGAAGCGTGCGACCGCATGCTCGACGGCAGCGTCGCCGTCGGCGACCACATCGCCGAGCAGGAAACCCG
>WNGP01001208.1_pt1 | contig 39174 bp, 38 predicted proteins | sample 5407671 | NCBI WGS metagenome assembly WNGP01 (sample SAMN13153381, study PRJNA577476) | soil metagenome | isolation source: 40 cm soil or saprolite under Garry oak tree replicate 2 | place: USA:California | collected 2016-06-15 | reverse complement strand
CGCTTCCTGCCGGCGGGCTTCCCGTTCCGCCAGTATGCCGCGGAACATACTGAGCAGATCACCGCTGGCGGACAGCTCTCGCTCGCAAAGAAGAACGAACTGCTCTGCCGGGATTTGCGCTCCCGTCTCGACCTGGGAGAGGTACGAGCGGTCGTAGCCGATCCGGTCGGCGAGCGCCTGCTGTGTGAGCCCGACCGCGAGCCGTCGACGGCGCAGGTCGCCGCCGAGTTGCCTCGCGCGTCCCTGCACGGAATCTGTCTCAGGCGGTTCGGAGGTCATGCTGTGACTCCTGTCCGACTGCCTATCTCCTGGCGTGGGCGGATGTGGGTGAACGACGTGGGATCTCGCCAACCTCAAACGGGACGCGCTGTCATGAAGCGACTGTAGGACGCAATCGCGCAGAGCGCAGGGCGTGACGCGGGCGAGAAGGGAGGCTGTCGATGTCAATCCGCGACGATGGGCGTGGCTCAGCCGGTAGTCGCCGGTTCCCCGTCGTGCTGCTCAGAGGCGCGCTGATGGACGAGTTCCCGGTAGACGGCAACGAGGATTCGCTGCTCGCGTTCGCCCAGTCGCGGGTCAGCCTCAGCGGCCTCGGCCACCGTCATGGCGGGCTTGGAGTCCAGCTCGTTGCTCGGGGCATAGCCGAGGTGCTGGGCAAGGGCGGACGGGGCGAGCCGGAGTACCCGCTCCAGCTCAGCAACCCGTTTCGGCTTCGGTGCGTATTGCCCGGTGAGCCATTGCGAGACCGAGGCTTGGGAGACACAAAGCGCGGCGGCAAGCTCCCGCTGGGACAGGCCGCACTCGCTACGAGCGCGCTGGAGCGCCCGTGCGAAGTTGTTCCGTTGATCGGCCGTCGCCACGCACTCGTCCTCTCGTGGGCCCGAACCACCGTGAACAGGATGCCCGATCAAGCGATCACCGGTCGATTCCCTTTTCCTGACAACTTCTTGGTTATAGGACGACCGCTAGTGACTTATACTGATTCGTGCAACCCGGGTCAGCCGGAAGCGGCAGCCGTGGGGCTGAGGTAGGGAGAAGCACCATGACGATCACAGCATCCGAGTTCTCGCGTCTCCCAGCACTGATCGGAGTGGAGCAGGCGTGCGCCTTGCTCGGCATCAGCCGCAGCGCTGGCTACCGCGCCGCTGCTGCTGGCGAGCTGCCGACGATCCGGTTCGGTCGGCGCCTCTACGTTCCGACTGCCCGACTCTGTGCCCTCGTTGGGCTTCCACTGGAGCCCCGATGAGAGGCAGCATCCGCAAGCGCGGCAGCAGCTACACGTGGTACCTGGACGTGCCAGACCCGGCGACGGGCAAGCGTCGCCAGCGCAGCAAGGGCGGCTTCCGGACCAAGAAGGAGTGTCAGGCTGCCCTGACCGAGGCACTGGCCGCCCTGCGCATTGGAACTTTCGTGGAGCCCTCCAAACGCACCGTAGGGAGCTACCTCGCGGGCGAATGGTTACCCGCGATGCAGCCGCCACGTCTGCGCCCGTCGACCTGGCTCAGCTACCAGCGCAATCTGGAGCGGCACGTCATCCCGGCGCTCGGAGACATCGAGTTGCAGCGACTGACACCCGCGCAGTTGACAGCGTTCTACCGACTACTACTCACCTCCGGCCGGCTAGACCGGCTCGGAGGCTTGTCGGCCAAATCGGTGAAGAACGTCCACGGAGCACTACATGCGGCCCTCAAGGACGCAATGCGCTGGGGATATGTGGCCCGCAATGTGGCCGATGCCACAGACGCGCCAAAGGTCATCACACCGGAGATGCAGGTCTGGAGCCCTGCACAGCTTCGGGGCTTCCTGACCCACGTCCGCGACGATCGCCTGTACGCAGCCTGGATGCTGTTTGCCACGACCGGCATGCGCCGGGGTGAGGTAGCCGGACTGCGCTGGAGCGATGTCGATCTGACAGCCGGTCGCGTGACTCCGCGCAAGCCGCGGGTACAGGTGAACTACAAGGTGCACGTGTCGGAGCCCAAGACCGTCAAGGGCAAGCGGTCGCTGGCCCTTGACCTCGCCACGGTCGCGGCCCTGCGGCAGCATCGCGCCCGACAGGCTGAGGAGCGCCTTGCGGTCGGGCCGGCATGGGAGGACTCCGGCCTCGTGTTCACCCGGCCGGACGGGAGCCCGATCCACCCTGAGCGGTTCACCAAGTGGTTCCACCAACGCGCCCGGGCGGCGGGCCTCCCCAAGATCCGGCTGCACGACGTGCGCCACAGCTACGCGACGGCGGCGCTCGCCGCCGGCATCCCGGCCAAGGTCGTCAGCGAGCGGCTCGGGCACGCGAACATCGCGATCACGATGGACACCTATAGCCACGTGCTGCCCGGCCTGGATGCCCTGGCGGCCGGCACGGTGGCGCGGCTCATTCTGGGCGACTCCGAACCGGGCACGGAGCCCCCAGGGTGATCGAGGGGACTCGAACCCCCGGCCTTCGGGACCACAACCCGACGCTCTAACCAACTGAGCTACGATCACCACGGGTGAGCGAGGGGAAGGATACCCGGCTCGCGCCAGCCTGGCCAATGCTTTCGAGGACCGGCATGGTGAACCAGATCCTGACCGAGCGCCTGTGGCTCCTGCAGCTTGACGTGGCCCAGGCGCGCAACCTCCTCGAGGGGCGCGCGGATTCCGAGCGACCCTGGATGCGCGGCTACCCGATCGAGGGAACGCTGGTGGCGGCGGAGGCGTTCCTGCGCACGGTGGACGCTGGGATCGACCCTGGCCCCTACGGGGTGTACCAGCTCGTCCGGCAGGCCGACTCGATCGTGGTCGGCGACATCGGGTTCCACGCGCCGCCGGATTCGGGCGGCACGGTGACGGTGGGCTACGGGCTGGCGGCGCGGGCTCGCGGCAGGGGCTACGCGACCGAGGCGCTGCAGGCGCTCATCGGCTGGGCGCTGGCGCAGCCGGGAGTGCGGCGGGTGGAGGCCGATACGGCGCACGGCAACGTCCCGTCGCAGCGGGTGATGGAACGAGCGGGCATGCGGCTGATCGGCCGCAACGACCGGCTACGCTTCTACCGTTACCCGTGAGCGCCCGACCCGGAGGAGACGGCATGGCCAGCACGGCGACGTCCAGGCCGGCGCTGCTGCAGGCGTGCCTGAACGGCAGCCGCCGGCCGGGGGACCATCCGGCGCTCCCGGTCGACCCGGGCCAGCTCGCGGCTGCGGCCGGCGAGGCGGTGGCGGCTGGAGCTGCGGCGCTGCACGTGCACCAGCGCGGCGCGGGCGCGGCCCAGACCTTGGCGGCGGAGCCGTGCGCCCGCACGCTCCGGGCGATCAGGGCGGCCTGTCCGGGCGTGCCGGTCGGGCTCACGACCGGGGCGTGGATCGAGCCGGACCCGGACCGGCGGCTGGACCTGGTGGCCGGCTGGGAGGTGATGCCGGACTACGCCTCGGTGAATCTCTCCGAGGACGGGTCCGTCCCGCTGCTGCGGCTGCTGCTCGACCGCGGGATCGGCGTGGAGGCGGGCCTGTGGACCGTCGCGGACGCCGAGAAGCTGCTGGCCAGCGGGCTGGCGGATGGCTGCCTCCGCGTGTTGCTGGAGGCGATGGAGGCAGAGCCGGCGGCCGCGCTGGCCAACGTCGCCGCGATGGAGCGCGTGCTGGACGAGGCGGGCTGTCGCGCTCCGCAGCTCCAGCACGGGGAGGGAGGCGCCGCCTGGCCGGTGCTGGTTCGGGCCCTGGAGGCTGGCCGCGACGTGCGCATCGGCTTGGAGGACGTGCTGGAGCTGCCGGGAGGCCGGATGGCCAGCGGCAACGGCGAGCTGGTGGCGGCGGCCGCCGCGCTCGCACGGAGAGCGGGCAGGCGGCTCGAGGACCGTGGCCATGGGCGGCCGTGAGCAAGCGGGGCCGATGCGCAACTGGGAGCGGCCATGGGCCGAGCGGCGCCAATGCCAGGAGCGGTACGGTCGTGAGCCGAGCGGCGTCGTTGCCCGAAGCGGGACCGTCGTGACAGAGTCCGTCACGCCGCAAGCTAACCCTTGAGTGGAGGTTGAGCCGTGATCGCGCTCGTCACCGGCGCTTCGAGCGGCATCGGAGCCGCGACGGCAAGGCGCCTGGCCAAAGAGCCAGACACCCACGTGATCCTGCTGGCCCGCCGCCGCGAGCAACTGGAGGCGCTGGCGGCGGAGCTCGGCGCGGCCTCGGTGATCGTCGCCGACCTGGTCGAGCAGGACACGCCCGGTCGAGTGGCTGAGCAGATCGAGCGCGAGCACGGCCGCCTGGACCTGCTGGTCAACAACGCCGGGGTCGGGGGCAGGGGCAGCTTCGGCTCCAGCGGCTGGGCCGAGATCCAGCGGACCATGTCCATCAACTTCGAGGCGCCGGTCCGGCTTACGGAGGCGTTGCTGCCGCTGTTGCGGCGTTCGGCGCCGAGCGCGGTGGTCAACGTCGCCAGCGTGGCCGGCCGGGTGTCGCGGCCGGGTTCCGGGGCGTACTCGGCCAGCAAGTACGCGTTGGTCGGCTGGAGCGAAGCGCTGCAGATCGAGGAGCGGCGCCACGGCGTCCACGTCTCGCTGGTGCTGCCCGGGTTCGCGGCCACCGAGGGATTCCCACAGCGTGAGCTGCTGGCGAGCCCGGTGACGCGGTGGATGGTGTCGAGACCCGAGAAGATCGCGGACGCGATCGTCGAGGCGGCGCGCCGCAACCGGCCCGAGCGGTACGTACCGCGTGCCTACGCTGTCGTCCCTGTGCTGCGCCTGATGCTGCCGGGCCTCTACCGGCGGGTCGTGGGCGGCGGCCGCTACACCGCCTCGGCCGGCCACCAGAGCCCCGAGTCCACCGAGAAGGGGTAGCGGGAACCGTCTCCAGGACGGTCGGCGACCGCGAGTCCAGGCCGACGGGTCGGCCCCGGCGGCCCCGGGGCGGCCCGGCCCCGCGGCTCTGCCCTCAGGCGACCCGGGCGAGGTTCCCCACTACGCGTGAGGGGGGGTCAGGAGAGCAGCGGGGTGACGGCCGCTTCGATCTCGGAGGCGACGACCGGGCCCTCGCCGAGGCGGCCGCGGATGGTGCCGTTGCGGTCGATCACGATGAGCCAGGGCTCGCTCTGGAACCCCCACTTGAGGAACAGAGGGGCGGGCTTGTTGATGTCGCGCTGTGGATAGATCTCCAAATGGATGAAGTTAGCCTTCTCTTTACCGATTTTCTGGAACGCCAGCGTCTCCTCGTCCACCACCGGACCGCACATGCGGCTTTCGCAGAGCAGCGGCGTGGCGAAGGAGATCGCCGTAGGCTTCCCCGACGCCAGGGCCTTGTCCAGCGAGATGTAGTGCATGGAGCAGGGCGGCTCCCGAGTGCAGATCTTGGCGACGTCCGCCGGGCTGGTCGCGACCGGGGTCTTGCCGGAGGTCGCCTTGGTGCCGACCTGGGCGACCACCTTGTCCTTTACGGGAATGGCCCCCTGGCCGGCGGCGCGCTGCCCGCCGGCGTCGAGGACGGCCACGGTCAGCCAGTTCCCCGCGGTGGGCAGGTCGACGTCGGCGACGTAGAAGCCGGTCAGCTCGCTACGTGGGGACCTGTCCTTGAGCTTGTCGTAGGCGTCCATCTGGAGGAAGCGCGCCTCGAAGGGGCCAAGTGGTTTGCTGGTCTGGTCCGTGGCGAACCACAGCTTCGGCGTGCCGCCCTGGACCAGCCGGTTGTCCGAGGTGGACAGGCCGAAGGTGAAGCGGTTGCGCCCGACTGGGAGATCGCTCTGGGCGTTCAGCAGCGAGAGCTGGGGGAGATTGGCCGCCAGGGCCTGGAGGGAGTTGGGCTGGCCCTGCCCGGAGGAGCCCCCGGAGGAGCCGCTGGGGGCGGTCGAAGAGGGCGACCTCGAGCGGGAGCCGCCGCCGCAGGCCGCCAGCAGCGCCGAGGCGCCAGCGGCCAGCGCTGCCGAGCGCAGCAGGTCCCTACGCGAGAGCCGGGCTCCCCGATCCAGCGGCTCGGAACCTCCAACCAGGCGGGAAACCGGTCGATCGCTCATGGATGCCATCCTCGAGTGCTTGCTCGGGCTTGCTCCCGCCTGTCGGCGGCGGGTCAGGAATCAGCCTAGCGTCCAAGGCCCAGATTTGCGGAGTTTCCGCACCAGCGGCGGGCGTCGGCGAATCGGCGACGCGGCTCCCGCCGCGGACGGCGAGGCGCCCCGGCGCCCGCGGGGGGCCGGAAGGCAAGCCGACCGGCGAGGCGCGTCCGCGGGCAGCAAGGCAGGCCGAGCGGCGGCGGGTGGACGGAATCTGCGGGCGCGGGTCAGACGGCTTGGCCGCGGTCGCCCCAGGCGGGGGCCCAGCCGGTGCGGCCGGGGACCACCTGGTGCTCGAGGGCGAAGGCAACCGCTTCGAGCTTGGAGTGCACACCGAGCTTGACCAGGACGTTCTGCACATGGGTGCGGACCGTGTTGAGCGACAGGAAGCATTCTTCCGCGATCCGGCGGTTGGAGTGCCCGTCGACCAGCAGCCCGAGGATCTCGCGCTCGCGGGCGCTCAGCGTGCGCACGCGCAGCTCCACGCTGGGGTCGCGGGCGGGGCGGTCGGGCAGCGATGGCGTGACCGGGGCGGCCTGACCTTCGAGCAGCTTGCGGAGCACGCTGGCGACCTGCCATCCGGTCAGGTCCTTGGCCAGGAAGCCGTCGGCCCCGGCCTCGATCGCCGCGTCGATGATCTCGCGCCGGGTGTCCGCCGAGAGCACCACGACGCGTGTCCCTGGGGCGCTGGCCTTGGCGGCGCGCACGACCTCGCACAGGTCCGTGCTCGGCATGTGGGCGTCCAGCAGGAGCACGTCGGGAATGTGCTGACTCAGCAGGTTGAGCGCGCCGTCCCCATCCGGGGCGATCCCGAGGACCTCGACGTCGTTCTCGGAGTCCAGCACCATACCGAGGCCCTCGGCGAAGACCTGGTGGTCGTCTGCCAGCACCAGTCTGATCATTTCCCCCCCAATGAGCACGGCTGGAGCCATCCGTCAAGGTCGTGTCGCGTACCGTGCCACGTGACCGACCGTTCTAGCGCGAAGCGTACGACATCTGCGCGAGCGCGCTCATCCGAAGAAGTGACCAGTTCCGACCGTGGAATCCGTCGAAGCTGCCGTTCGGGCCCACGAACCCGGTAGGAAGTGAACGGATCGACGCGTGAGCCCGCTTCGCTCTGGAGCGTTGCCGTAACGTACTGATTGTTGCGCCGAATGACGTAGTCTACGTGACTGCGAATCACGTATGGATCGTGGCCGTCCCTGCGGCAAGCTGTTGACGTCGCATTCAGCGCGGAACCAGCGCAGAAGTTTGCAGGCAGTATCGGGAGGCAGCCAATGGCTCGAGTGTTCCTGGCCGACTGCCAGCCCCTTTTCAACGAGGCGCTGGAGGCGTTGATCGCTCGGGACGGCAACAACGAGGTGGTCGGCCAGGCCTCTACCGCGGCCCAGGTCAGCGAGTCGGTGGTCCATCTCAAGCCCGACCTCGTCGTCATCGACTCCGATCTCGGCCTTGCCAGCCGCCCGACGCTGGTGGAGACGATCCTCCAGGATCTGGCGGACACCAAAGTGATCCTGCTGTCGCAGGAGACCGACATCGACCTGCTCCTGCTCGCCATTCGCTCTGGCGCGCTCGGGGTGGTTGGCAAGAAGAGCGGCACGCAGACGGTCCTGCGCGCGGTCCAGGCGGTGCTGGATGGCGAGGGCGTGGTGCCGCGCGCGATGCTGCCGGAGCTGTTCCGTCGCCTGATCGACCTGGGGGACCGCGCCTCGGACACACCGCTGAGCCGCCTGTCGCCTCGGGAGCGCGAGGTGCTGGCGCTGCTCGGCCGCGGCTGGAGCAACTCGCGGATCGGCGACGAGCTGTTCATCAGCCCGCATACAGTCCGCACCCACGTGCAGAACATCCTCCAGAAGCTGGAGATGCACTCCAAGCTGGAGGCGGCCACCTTCGCGATGCAGCACGAGCTGCCGGGCCGCCGGTCCGGCGACCCGAGCAAGCTGAACCGCCGCCAGCGCTCCCGGTCGGCCCGCGCGCGCGCCGCCGACAGCACCGAGGAGGACGCCGGCACCGGCTCCAGCCCCGACGACGACTCCCCGGCCAGCGACGCGCCCCCGACCGCAAACTGACCGCGCGTCCCGGGCACGGGCCGCCGCCTCGCTGCGCTGACCGGCCGGGCCTTCCCCGTCAGGACCCGCCGATGGCCAGCGCGAAGATATGCAGGTGGGGGTTGGTTGGGAGCGTGACGAACCGCACCGTCTTGCTCGGGTCAAGCTGCACGGAGCCGTAGTAGACGCTGACCGGGTGGTCTTGGTCTGGGTGCTCCGGCGGCACATTCCACGGAACTGTGGCCACGATGTCGGTGCCGGGGACCGGATCGTTGAAGTACCAGTCGGCGAAGGCGAGCGGCGCCTGGAGAATGCTGCCGTCGGTGTAGGTGATGGAGAGGGTTCCCGATTGAGTACCGAACACCGCGGCGCCGAGGAAGCCGAGCTTGGTACCGCTGCCGGACGTGGCGATCACCGAGCCGTCGGTCGCGGTGTTGTCGGGCTCGCCCGGCGGCACGTCGGGCCAGGTGAACGTCAGCCCGTCGTGGTTGACGGTCGCGGCTGGGCCGAGCCCAGCCGCGACCAGCCCCTGCGCGGAGTAGCTGGCCTCGCCGCCGTCGAAGGTGCCCGCGGTCGGGTTGTTGTCGTCGGTGATGCCCTTGTTGTTGTACGTGGCGGCCAGCGACGGTTGTGCCCCGGGGTACCAGATGACGTTGAGCTGGAGCGAGCCGGCCCTGGTTTCGGGCTGGCCCGTGGAGGTGGCGGTGAGGTCGACTCGGGCGGGGCCGGGGCTGGTGCCGCTGGCGTTCTGGGCCGCGGACGCGGTGAGGGTGGCCGACGCGGTGTCGCCCGCGGGGATCGTGAGCGTGCCTGTGGTCGGCGCGAGCATGAAGCCAGGGTTGGTCGTGGGGAGGCGGTTGTAGTTCCAGGCGATCGTGACGGCGCGTGCGGCGTGGTTGGTGATCCGCAGCCTGGCGTCTTTCGAATCGCCTGCGTCGAGATCAACGAACTCGGGATCGAAGACCGCGGTGAGCGCTGGACCGAGCGTCGCGCGGCTGAACCCGCTGGCATGCTGGAGGGGTTGGCGGTCGCCTGGCCGTTGCTGGTAGCTTGCGCGCCCGACCAGGTGGTAGGTGCCGGTCGCCGCCGACAGCGGGACGTCCACCTGCCAGGGGGTGGACACGGTCTTGCCCGGCTGCACCACGGTGAAGAGCGTCTGTCCGGACGGCCGCACCGTGCGAGCCGCGCGGTCGTTGGTTGCGTAGGCGCTGAGGTCGAGCCGGACGTTGTAGACGGGGCTGGTGCTCGTGTTGCGGTAACTGGTGACAACCCGGTTGTCGTCGAGCTGCCGCAGCTGCGAGGGCGCTTTGACCGTGGCGTCGTTGGTAGGGGCGCTGAACTCGATCTCGGCCACGTCGCAGAAGCCGCCGTCCGGCGAGACGTAACGCAGCCAGCGGTACCGGCCGCTGTCGGCGACCGCCAGCTCGTTCCAGCCGAGTGCCGGGCTGGCCTGTACCGTGGCCAGGGTCCTGCAGCCGCTGGTAGGCCCATCGGTGCAGCCCTCGAAACGGCCACCCACCATGCGCCTGAGCTGCCCCGCGCGAGGGACGAACCGGATCGCGGCCACCTGCGCGGCGTGCGCGGCGCCGAGATCGATCCCGGTGTAGCCGCCGCTGGGCTCGGCGTAGTCGAAGAACGTCGCCGGGTCGCCATCGAAGGCCTTGTCGTAGGTATTGGGCAAGTCGCCCCACGCGGGGCTGGTGCCGTACGGCGTGCCGGCGAGCGTGCCCGGCAACGCGTACTCGGGCACCCCGGGCGGGACGCCGATCGCGTCGGCACGCGCGAAGAAGTCGGCGACGGTGCCGCGGCGCGGGCCGCCCCACACTCGGTCGGCCATGGCCTCCCGTGGGCGGCGCAGGTAGGTGTCGAAGGCGCTGTCCGGCTGGGTGATCGCGTTGTCGGCCCAGACCGAGATTTGATAGCCCGACAGCCGCGGATGCTCCAGCGGCGCCCACTCCTCGTAGAGGAACCTGGAGTCGGGCAGCAGCACCGACCCCGGCGTCACGTACAGTGTGTCGCTGGGCGAGGCGACCACCTCGTAGCCCTGGTCGAGGTAGCGCTGCGCGCTGTGGTCCTCGCCGCCACCGGTCGCCGCGGTGGTCCAGGCTTCGACCTTGATGGTCTTGTCCGGGGCGATGGTGGGGTTCTGATCGACGTCCCACCAGTTCCAGATCACCATCTGCTTGCCGTGCGAGCGCACGACCGCGTTCATCTCGTTGATGAAGTCCACGAACACGTCCGCTGTCGACCCGAACCCGCGCTCCTCGGCATAGCGCACCAGCACCGGGCAGCGCTCCTGGTTGAGGCGGGTCGGGTACTCGTCGGTCGCGATGTGGAACTCGGGTCCCGAGAACAGCGGCGCGAACTCATCGATCAGCGCCCTGGTGAAGTCGCGCACCTCGCGCCTGGTCACATCCATCGTCGTATGGAAGTTCAGGCAGTCGAGGCGAAGGTCGGGCCGCACCGCGAGGATCGCCGCCGCGTGCTCGGGCATCTCGATCTCAGGGATGATCGTCACGTGATACGTGCTGGCGGCAGCCTCGAACCGGCGGATGTCGGCCTTCGTGTACGCCTCGGGCGCCGCCAGGTACGGGAAGCGGTCGCTGACCAGCCGGAACGCGTCGTTGTCCGAAAAGTGAAGCTGCAGCGTGTTCAGCTTCAGGTACGCCATCTCCCGGATCGTCTGGACGATGTAGTCCGGCGACCAGTACCTGCGGCCGACGTCCAGCATGTACCCCCGCTCGCGGAATCGCGGCCAGTCACGCGCCTCGCCACGGGGCAGCGTCCGCTGGCCCGGCGTCGCGCGCAGCATCTGCAGCACCGTCTGCGTTCCGTAGAACACCCCGACGCTGCTGCCGCCACGCAACTCGACCCGATCGCCGATGTCGAGCGCATACCCCTCCCGACCCAGCTCGGCCGGCGCCCCGCGGTCAGACAAGAACAGGTCGCCGGCCTCCGGGTTCTTGCCCGTGACGAGCCGCAGTCCGAAGCCGGTCACTGCGGCCAGATCGTCACGCAGCATCCGCGCCTCGCCGGCCAGGGCGCCGGAGTCCACCACGATCCGCGATCTCGCGTCCAGCTCGAAGCTTCCCGAGCCCCCCGACCACTCCCTGATGCTCGGCACCACCTCCGGCGCCGGATTCTGTGCAGCGGCCGCCGCGGGGCGCACCGGGGGAACCGCAGCCGCGACCATCGGCACAGCCGCGAACACGACGAGGGCGACCAGTGTGAGCTTGCGCCTGAATGCCATGTCAGCTTCCTCTCCTCAGGTCACGCAGGCTGAGATTCGGTCCTGACCGGTCCCAGCGAACGAACTCGGACGAAGCAACATGCCTCGGCCGAGCGCCCGGATCAGGAGCCGAAGGAGGAGGTCGGTCACGTGGTGAGCCACCTCGGTCAATGGCTGGCGCGGCCCAGAGCGCGGAGCGACGGCAAGGTCACCACCGAATGAATCGTGGAGTCCGATCACATCACGTCAGCTCGTGAAGATGCCCCTCGGCGTCGACCTCGCACGCGAGCCGAGTGCCAATCGGGAAGGTGTCCCTTTCGCAACTGAAAGCGGTAGACGGGTCCCATTTGACCGCTTGATCCTCGCAGGCTGCGGAGACGCCGTCAACGGTCCGGGCCGGAACGCGCGCGGAGCCCCACCGAGAGGCGGTCGGCGGTCGGGGCGAGTTGGCCGCAACCGGCATCACCTCGCAGCCACGATCCACTACTGCGACAAGCCGTACTCCTTGTTCAGGTCCAGGACCCAATGGCCGTGGATCGACTGCGCTGGCTCATCGACCACGATCACGAGGAAGACGTTCGGCGTTGTCGCCGCAAGCAGGACGTGCAAGAAGCGCCCGGTGGGGTGCCGATACACCTTCTCCACATGCCGCCCCGTGAAGTCGCGTCCCTGTAGGTCGCTGGCCGGAATGGCGTCGACGTAGCCTCCGAGCGGGATCGGGCGGAAGTCGTCATCCGGCTGGACGACGGTCATCGGCGTCCCCATCGTCGCCTTGTACTCGGCTTCCGTGAGAGCAGGCATGGTTGGTACATACTGCCTGATCCTGGACGTTCACGGCCAAGACAATCAGGGGCCGCCAGCACAACAGCCGCTCCGGCGTCCCCCGACGGACTTCCGGAGGCGACCACCACGCCAACAAACTACGGTAGCCGCTGCAGGCCCGACGCGATCCCGCCTGGCGGACTCTCCGCGGCGCGGGCGTCCCCTATGCGCTGACTCGTCCGTCATGTCTGTCAGCATTCTCACGTAGCTGTGATTGAATGCAGTTGGGCGTTACACGTTATCCGATCAATATGTCCGTGCGGATGACGCCGCCGCCGTGGAGCCGGCACGGCAGCCCGAGTCCCGGCTGAAGGTCAGTGGGGGGGAGGAAGCGGAGATGGTCCCCAGGCGCCCTCTCTCGGGCGTACCGCCCGTGCGGGTGTCCATGCCGCAATCGAGGCTGGCGCTGACGGGCGCCCTGGTGGCGCCCGCGGCGGCGGCCGCCGTGGCGAACCGGCCGGGCGCCGGTCCGAGCACGCCGGCGGCGGTGGCCGGGCTGGCTGCCGCGCTCTGCGCCGCCGGGTTCCTCAGCCTCGAACTGCGACACCGCGACGGCGTCGAGCGGCTGGAGCTGTTCGGGCCGGTGCTGCTGGTAGCCGTGTTCGCGCTGCCGTCCCGGTTGGCGGTGCTGGTCGCGGCGCTGACGGCCGCACTGCTCGAGGGCCTTCGACGGGTGCCGCCGCCAAGGGCGGCCTTCACGGTCGCCAGGTGGTCGTGCGCGGCCGCCGCCGGCAGCCTGACGTTCGCCGCCCTGCGCGAGGGCCTCACGCTCGCGCCGCGCAACCTGCTCGCTCTGGCCGCCGCGATGCTGGCGGCTTCGGCCACCGCCGGCCTGCCGCTGTGGCTCGGGAAGATCGGCGGCGAAGCGGCTGGCAGTCCTGGGGTCGGCAACGGCCAGGGGCCCGGCGGCTCGGAGGCTCGTGGCCGTGCGGAGCCTGACGGCTGGAGGCTCGGCGGCCGCGGGAAGCCGGGTACCCTCGACAAGCCCGGCGCCTGGAGCCTCCGCGACCGCGGGGAGCCAGGTGCGCTCGGGAGGGCCGGCGGGTGGGGGCTGGGCGGCCGCGGGGAGCCGGGTGCTCGCGGCTCGGGCTCGGGTGGCCTCGGCAAACCTGACGGCCGCTGGCGGGTCGGCAGGCCCTGGCGGCCGGGCTCGGTGCTGGCCGTGGCGCTAGGAAGGGGGCTCGGCGGGGGACTCGACCTGGCGCTCGGCCTGTTGTTCGTGGCGGCCTGGAATTGGACACCGCTGGTCACGCCGTTGTTCCTGCTGCCGCTGGGGCTCGTCCACTGGGCCACGCGGGTGTACTCGGCGGTGCGGGCGGACAAGCAGCGCCTGGCGGGGATGCAGCGCGCCACGCACGCGCTCAGCGTGGCGATCGACCCGCGCAAGGCCATGCCCGAGTTCCTGACGGAGGCGCGCCGCTGCTTCGAGGCGGAGGCCGTCGACCTGGTGGTGGTGCAGCGCGAGCGCCGCCGGCTGTGGCGCAGCCGCGCCGGCATCGCCGAGGTGGACGCCACGGTCGAGCCGGCCGGGCAGCAGACCCTGGCCGGCGCGGTGTCTCGCCTGGACGACGCGGTGCTGGTCCACGCCCGCGCGGCCGACGCCGAGCTGGCGGTGCTGCTGGAGCGGGAAGGCTGGCGGACCTGCCTGGCGGCGCCGGTGCGCCTCGGCGGCGGCGTCGCCGGCGCGCTGGCCGTCTACGACCCCTGCGGCCACGACGGCTTCGAGCGCAACGACCTGGCGGTGCTCCAGACCCTGGCGGTCGAGGCGGGCGCCGCGCTGGAGAAGGGCGAGCTGCTGGAGACCATCCTCGAGGAGCGGACCAAGCTGTCGGAGATCGTGGAGCACGCCTCCGACGGGATCGCCGCGCTGGACCCCGACGGGACGGTGACGAGCTGGAACCCCGGCTTCGAGTCGATCACCGGCTACCGCGCCGACGAGGTGATCGGCACGCGCGGGCTGGCGCGGCTGCGCCCGCGCGACCTGGCCGGCCAGGAGGTGCGCCTGGAGCGCTGGGCGAGCTCGCGCGAGCCGCTGCCGACCATCCTGGAGGTGCTCAACCCGACCGGCGAGCGCTGCTGGATCTCGTGCTCGTACGCGCGCGTCCCGGACGCGGGCGGGCCGCCGCGGCGGCTGGTGCTGACCTCCCGCGACGTCACCAAGGAGCTGGAGCTGCAGCGCGCCGAGCAGGCGCTGCGGGAGCGGGCCGCGCGCTTCCAGGCGCTGGTGCAGAACTCCTCCCACATGGTGGTGGTCCTGGACGCGGGCGCCGGCATCACCTACGCGAGCCCGGCGTTCTGGCGCATGCTGGGCCACAGGGACCAGGCGCAGGTCGGCCAGGGACTGTTCGACCTGGCCCACCCCGACGACCTCCAGGCGCTCCGCGCGCGCTTCGGCGAGCACCTGGCCGGCGCCGGCCAGACCGCCAGCTACGAGTTCCGCTGCCTGACCGGCGACGGCACCTGGCGGCATCTGGAGGCGCTGGCCAGCAACCTGCTGGAGGACCCGGCCGTGCGCGGCGTGGTGTTCAACACCCGCGACGTGAGCGAGCGCAAGCACGCCGAGGGCCTGCTGGCCGGCCAGGCGGCGGTGCTCGACCTGATCGCCAGGGACGCGCCGCTGATGGAGACGCTGTCCGCGCTGGCCAGACTGGTCGAGACCCAGGCGGAGGGAGCGCGCTGCGCGGTGCTGCTGCTGGACCCCGAGGGCGAGACGCTGACGGTGGCCGCCGCCCCCAGCCTGGTGGACACCGGCCTCCACGAGGCCGACGGCATGGTGGTCGGCTCGCGGGCCGGGTCCAGCGGCACCGCCGTGCACCGCCGCGCCCCGGTGCTGGTGGCCGACGTCGCCGCCGACCCGCTCTGGGCCGAGACCAGGCAGGTCGCGCTTGCCCGCGGGCTGCGGGCCGCCTGGGCGATGCCGATCACCACGGTGGAATCGAGGCAGGTGCTGGGCACCGTCACCATCTATTTCGACCGCCCCCGCCGGCCGGGCCAGAGCGACACCCGCCTGCTGGTGGCGGCCGCGCACCTGGCCGACATCGCCATCCAGCGCAGCCAGGCGCAGGCGCGGCTGGCCCACCAGGCCGCCCACGACGCGCTCACCGGCCTGCCCAACCGGGTGTTCTTCCTCGACCGCGCCGCCCATGCGCTGGACAGCACCAAGCGCAGCCGCTCCTGGGTGGCCGTGCTCTTCTGCGACCTCGACCGCTTCAAGGTCATCAACGACTCGCTCGGTCACGACGCCGGCGACAAGCTGCTCGGCGAGCTGGCCAGGCGACTGCAGGAGGTGGTCCGGCCCAGCGACACGGTGGCGCGGTTCGGCGGCGACGAGTTCACCATCCTCTGCGAGAGCATCGAGGACGAGGCGCACGCGCTGGCCATCGCCGAGCGCGTCGGGCGGGTGGCGGCGGCCCCCTTCTCGCTCGGCGAGTCCGAGGTGTTCGTCACCATGAGCGTCGGCATCGCGCTCGGCACCGGCCCGCGCACGCGGCCGGAAGCGCTGATCGAGAACGCCGACGCGGCCATGTACCGCGCCAAGGCGCGCGGGGGCAACCGTCACGAGGTCTTCGACCACGAGATGCGCGCCAGGGCCAAGCGCAGGCTGGCGCTGCACAGCTCCCTGCACCGCGCCGTCGAGCGCGGCGAGTTCCGGGTCTTCTACCAGCCGCTGGTGTGCCTGGCGACCAGGCAGCCGATCGGCGCTGAGGCGCTGGTCCGCTGGCAGCACCCGGATCGTGGGCTGGTGGGCCCCCAGGAGTTCATCGCCCTGGCGGAGGAGACCGGTCTGATCGTGCCGATCGGCACCCACGTGCTGCGAGAGGCGTGCCTGCAGGCGGCGCGCTGGCGCGCGGTCTCGCCGGGCACCGACCCCATGTGCATCAAGGTGAACCTGTCCGCGCGGCAGTTCGCCCATCCCAATCTGGTCGAGGTGGTCGCCGGCATCCTGAGCGAGACCGGCGTCGACCCGGCGAGCGTGTACCTGGAGATCACCGAGAGCGTGCTGATGGAGGACGCGGAGTCCACCAGTGGCGCGCTCCGCGAGCTGAAGTCGCTGGGGGTGTCGCTGGCCGTCGACGACTTCGGCACCGGCTATTCCTCGCTGCTGTACCTCAAGCGCTTCCCGGTCGACGAGCTGAAGGTCGACCGCACCTTCGTGGCCGGGCTGCTCGGCAACGCCGAGGACGCCGCCATCGTCGCCGCGGTCGTGAACCTGGCCCACACCCTGGGGGTCAAGGCCGTGGCCGAGGGAGTCGAGTCCGGCGGCCAGGCCGCCCGCCTGATCGAGCTCGGCTGCGACTTCGGCCAGGGCTACCACTTCGGCCGCCCCATGCCCGCCGATTCGATGCCCATCCAGCTCGGCCTGGAAGCCTCCGCCTGAAGGCCGGACCGGCCGGACGTTGAAAGCGGCGGGTACCTTGAAGGGATGGAACGGACGATTGTGATTTCGGGTGGGGGGACGGGCATCGGGCGCGCGATCGCGCGGGGGTTCGCGGGCGAGGGCGATTGGGTGACCATCGTCGGCCGGCGCGAGAAGGTGCTCGAGGAAACGGCGGGGGAGCTCAACCGCGAGGCGGGCGCGGAGCGGGTGCGCTGGCTGGCGGGTGACCTGCGCGACCCGGGCGAGGTGGAGCGGCTGGCGGCCCGGGTCGAGGGCGGTGTGGTGGACGTGGTGGTGAACAACGCGGGCGGGGTCCCGCGTGCGGAGCGACCCGACGGGCTGCGGGGCGTGGCCGCCGACTGGCGTGCGGAGTTCGACACCAACGTGCTGACGGCGGTGCTGCTCACCAGCGCGCTGCGGCCGCGGCTCCGCAGGCCCGGAGGGCGGGTGATCAACCTGAGCTCGATCGCGGCGCTCCGCGGCGGCGGCGACTCGTACTCGGCGGCGAAGGCCGCGGTGATCGGCTGGACGCTCAGCCTGGCCGGGGAGCTGGGCCCCGACGGCGTCACCGTCAACGTGGTCGTGCCCGGCTACGTGCAGGACACCGAGTTCTTCGGCGACACCATGACCGAGCAGCGCTGCCGTGGGCTGGTCTCCCAGACCCTGCTCGGGCGCGCCGGCCGGCCGCACGACGTTGCCGGCATGGTCGGCTTCCTCGCCGGCGAGCAGGCCGCTTTCGTCACCGGCCAGGTCCTCCAGGTCAACGGCGGCGCCCTCCTCGGCCGCTGACCGCGGGGCGCGCGCCTACCCCGCCGCGGCGCCCACGGCGATGCCGGTGAGAGCCGCCCGCTCGTCGGGGTCCAGGCCCACGTCCAGCGCCTCGATCGCCGGCGCGAGCTGCTCGGGGCGCCACGGGCCCACGATCACCGCGGTCACGCCCGGGTCGGTGAGCACCCACGCCAGCCCGAGCGTCGCCAGGGACGCCCCGCGCTGGGCCGCGGCCAGCTCCAGCTCCTCCAGGGCCTCGAAGGTGGCCGGCTGCTCGAAGTCACGGTACGGGTCGGGCCGCAGCGTCATGCGCGACCCCTCCGGGTAGGGCTGGCCGGCGCGGTACTTGCCGGTGAGCCAGCCGCCGGCCAGCGGGCTGTAGGCGGTGAAGCCGATGCCGTGCGCCGCGCAGACGCCGAAGGTCTCGGCGGCGCGCCGGTCGAGCAGGCTGTAGCCGTTCTGGAGGTTGGCGGGCGCCGCCAGGCCATCGGCGGCGGCCGCGTCGACCGCGGCCAGCACCTGCTCGGCGTCGTAGTTGCTGAGTCCCGCGTGGCGGACCTTGCCGGCGCGGATCAGCTCCTCGAAGGCGGCCATGGTCTCCGAGATCGGCACCGAGTGGTCGGGCTCGTGCGCCAGGTACAGGTCGACGCGGTCGGTGCCGAGCCGGCGCAGGCTGGCCTCGATCTGCTCGCGGATGTGCCTGGCCGACAGCCCTTCGTCGCCAGGCCCGGGGCCGACGCGGTTGCGCACCTTGGTGGTCAGCACGACCTCGTCGCGTGCCCGGCGGCTGGCGAGCCAGCGGCCGACGGTCGTCTCGGAGCGGCCGCCGCCGTAGGAGTTGGCCGTGTCGAACAGGGTGATGCCGAGCTCCCGCGCCGCGTCCATCAGGGCGAAGGCGGCCCGCTCGTCCTCGCCCTGGCCGAACAGCTCCGGCACCGAGCCGATGCCGCCGAAATTCCCGCAGCCGAGCGCGACCACCGACACCTCGAGGTCGGTGCGGCCCAGGCGGACGTAGCGCATCGGCCAAGCCTCCTTGCGGTCGGGCGGGGGGGCGCCTCAGGTCCGGCGCTTGCGGCGGCGCCAGGGCAGGTCGAACCCCAGCAGCCTGACCCAGATTGGCTCCGGCCGCATGCGGAGCGCCTCGTCGCCATCACCGCCCCGCAGGCGGGAGTCCTGGCCCGGGTCGGGTCCGAACAGGCGCTCGGCCAGGTCGAGCGGGTCGGGCCCTGAGGGATCGGTCCGGCCGGCGCGGCGGCTCCGGCCTGCGGATCGAGACGGCTTCGGGGGCATATGCCTCCTTGCAACGGTCGAGCTTCCTCCGATGGTATCGTCGGCCGGCCCCCACGACCCGCTTTGTTTCGTCCGGATCAAGGATTCCTCGGGGCGGGCCGCAGGCGCCGGAGGGCGCTGGACAGGTCGCGGGCGCCCCGCGCGATCTCGGTCTCGCCGATGGGGGCGTAGCCGAGCAGCAGCGCGCCGCGCTCGACCGGCTCCACCGCGAAACCGGACAGCGCGTGCGCCTCGATGCCGGCGGCGGCCGCGCGCTCCGCCGCCGCCCGGTCGTCGACGCCAGGGGACAGCCAGCCGACCAGATGCAGGCCGGCGTACGCGGAGCGGACTTCGAGGAGGTCGCCTGCGTGGCGGCGGACGGCGCGGATCAGGGCTGCGCCGCGCCGCGCGTACAGGGCGCGCATGCGCCGCACATGGCGGCCGAAGTGGCCGGCGGTCATGAAGTCGGCCAGGGCGGCCTGCTCCAGCAGCGGCACCTGCGCCCCGGTGAAGCGACAGGCGGCGGTGAAGGCCTCTACCAGCTCGGGAGGAACCACCAGGTAGCCGACGCGCAGTGCGGGGAACAGCACCTTGCTGAAGGTGCCGAGGTAGACCACGCGCCCGGTGTCGTCGAGGCCCTGCAGGGCCGGCGGCGGGTGGCCGACGTAGCGGAACTCGCTGTCGTAGTCGTCCTCGAGCACCAGCGCGCCGGCGCGGCGCGCCCAGGCCAGCAACGCCAGCCTGCGGGTGACGCTCATGGTCACGCCGAGCGGGAACTGGTGCGACGGCGTCACGTACACCGCGCGGGCAGTCGGCTCGAGCCGCTGGCCAGCGTCGACGTCCAGACCGCCGGCGTCGACGGGCACGGGCAGCGGCCGCGCGCCGGCCGCGAGCAGGGCGGCGCGGGCGCCGGGGTAGCCGGGCTCCTCGAACCAGACCGGGTCGCCGGGGTCGAGCAGCAGGCGGCTGGACAGATCGAAGGCGGCCTGCGCGCCGGCGACCACGATGACCTGCTCCGGCGCGCAGCGGACGCCGCGAGCCATGCCGAGATGAGCGGCGATCGCGGCCCGCAGCGGGTAGTACCCGGCGGGGTCCCGCTCGCCGGGCAGCGCCGCAAGCCCCGGACGGGCCCGCTGACCGAGCGCCCGGGCCCACAGCCGCCAGGGGAAGTGCTCGATGTCGGGCATGCCGAGCTGGAAGGCGTGCGGACGGTCCCGTCGCCGCTCGTCCCCGGGCCAGGCGGCCCCGGCCATGGTTGCGCCCCGCAGCGACAGCGCGGGCCGCGCCTGGGGCTGCCGCCGCGGTGCCTGGCGGGGGAGGGGGGCCACGGTGGTGCCGGCGCCGATGCGGCCGTCCAGGTAGCCCTCGTCGCGGAGCTGCTCGTAGGCGAGCAGCGCGGTCGTGCGGGAGACGCCGAGCTCGCCGGCGAGCGTCCGCGTGGAGGGCAGCCGGGTGGCCGCGCCGAGCTGTCCCGCCAGTATCGCCGTCCTGAGCTGCTGGTAGAGCTGGCGGTGCAGCGGCGCGGCGTCGTTCCTGTCGAGCGCGATGCCGGTGGCCGGCACGGAGGTGACCCGCTTCGCCATAATGGCCTGCTCAGAATTCACGAAAATGGCTCTGACGAGGCTACCACTTCCGCCCTACCCTCGGACCAGGAGCCTCCGAAGGGAACAGGAGCGGACCCGATGGACAGGATCAGGATCGGCAAGGTCGAGCCCGCCGGCTACAAGGCCATAGTGGGCCTCCACGAGCACGTCGAGGCGGCGGTCGACCAGCACCTGAACGACCTCGTCAAGCTGCGGGCGTCGCAGATCAACGGCTGCGCCTACTGCATCGACGAGCACTGGCGCGAGGCTCGGGAGCACGGCGAGCCGGAGCGGCGCCTGTACCAGCTCGATGCTTGGCGCGAGACGCCTTTCTACAGTGACCGGGAGCGCGCGGTGCTGGCGCTCACCGAGGCTGTGACCCTGGTCCGGGAGGGCCACGTTCCCGACGACGTCTACGAGGAGGCCAGCCGGCACTTCAGCCCGCAGGAGCTGGCCAACCTGATCCTGGCGATCGTCACCATCAACGCCTGGAACCGCATCGGCATCTCTACGCGCATGGGGCTTGCCTCGGGCTGACGCGGAACGCCGAGCGCCGGGGAGGCTCGGCCCCGGAGGCCGGATCGCCCGGTGGTGGCCCGGCCCCGGAGGCCGGCCCCGGCGTCAGGGGACCGGTTCGGCGAATGGCGGCCCCGGGGCCGCGTCGCGGGCGGCCTGGACGGAGCGGTCGTTCACGACCGGCACGGACGCAAGGGCCGCCACCGCCACCAGCGCACCGCCGAACAGGTAGGGGGCGCGCAGTCCGAAGGTCTTGCCGATCACGCCGCCGAGCAGGGCGCCGAGCGGGATCGCGCCGTAGCCGAGCGTCCGGTAGGCGGCCACCACCCGCCCGATCAGGTGATCGGGCACCAGGCCCTGCCGCAGCGACACGCCGACGACGTTGAAGACCATCGCGCAGGTGCTGTTCACCACCAGGAGCGCCCCGCCGACCCACGCGACCGAATTCACCCCGAAGCCGAGCCACGAGGCCGCGCCCACCAGCGCCGTGGCCACCAGCAGCGTGCCCGTCCCGACCCGGCGCCCGATCCGGGCCGCCAGCACGCTGCCGAGCACGCCGCCGACCGCGTAGCCGGTCAGCAGCAGGCCGTAGCCCAGGTTGGTGAGGCCGAGTACGTCCTGGGCGAACAGCACCATGATCGCCTCACCCGCCATGAACGACAGGTTCATCAGCGCCACCAGCACGCACAGGGCGCGCAGCAGGTGGTGCCTGCCGAGCCAGCGCAGGCCCTCGCCGATCTCGGCGCGCAGGCTCGGCCGCCCCGTCCCGCGCGGCCGCTCCGGCGCGAAACCGCCATCGATGGAGGCGATCAGCGCGGAGCTGGCCAGGAACGACAGCGCGTCGACCAGGAACGGCACGGCGTTGGCCAGCCCGAACAGGAACCCGCCGGCGGGCGGCCCCAGGAAGTTCTGGCCGACCATCTGCGCGCCGTAGAGCTGACCGTTGGCCCGCTCCAGGCGACGCGGGTCACGCGAGACGATCGCCGGGATCAGCGACTGCGCCGCGTTGTCGAACAGGGTCTGCCCGGTGCCCAGCAGGAACCCGAAGGCCGCCAGCAACGGGATGCTGGCCCAGCCGGCCAGCACCGCCAGCCCGAGGACGCCGACGACCACGAAGCGGAGGGCGTCCACGCGCCACATCGTCACGCGACGGTCCCAGCGGTCCACCAGCGCGCCGCTGACCAGCCCGAACAGCAGCCACGGCAGCCAGCCCGCGAAGCTGACCAGCGACACCGGCAGGGGGTCGCGGGTCAGCTCCGCCGCCAGCAGCGGCAGCGCCGTGAGGAACACCCCGTCGCCGAGCGTGGAGACGGCCGACGCCGACCAGAGCTGGTGGAACGACCGCGTCCCGATGCGCATCCGGTGGCCCTCTCCTCGAACGGCGGCTGGTCCGAGAATACGGCCTCAGCAGGCGGGTTGCGCCTGGTGCTCGACGATGCGGGGCGATCTGGAGATGATCACCATTCGTCACCGCCGGCGCCGGATTGGGTGGTACCTCCGTCCCGTTCACCCGGGCAGGGTGATGCCCCCTCACCCCGGACCGCGGGGCAGGGGGCATCGGGGCTCGGACGGGTCGCTCAGTAGGCGGCGGCCCGCCGGGACCCGTAGGTGGCCAGCGCCCAGATCACGAACACGTCGATCCCGATCATCAGGAGCGACCACAACGGGTAGTGCGGTAGGAACAGGAAGTTCGCGATCGCGCTGATCGCCACGATGAAGATCCCGAACGCTCTGGCCCAGACGTTGCCCCGCAGCACGAAGTAGCCGGCCACCAGCAGCAACGCCCCAACCGACAGGTGGATCCATCCCCACCAGGTCACGTTGAAGGTGAGCAGGTAGTTCGGCGTGCTCACGAAGAACTTGTCCTTGATGATCGCGGTCAGGCCGTCGAACACGTGGAACAGCCCGGTGATCATCATGAGCACCGCGGCGAAGACCGCTCCGCCGACGGCCCAACCGGAAACCTCGCGTCCCGCGCGACCTCCCCGGTCCATACGATCCCTGCGGTCCAGGCGTTCGGCCTGGTCCCGGTCGAAGTCGGTCGAGGTGCGCTCTGTCATCTGGATTCCCCCCTCCAGGGTCCGCTTGGTGCGGCCCTGGCACCGTCGCACCTGCCCGGGTGAGCCGGGATCACCCGGATGGGATGAATCCTGCGCGCTAGCTCGCCGGCGGGGTGTGGTGAGGCGGCTGCGTCGCCTCCTCTATGCCCGCTGGGCTCGGCCGCGCTCCTGCAGGATCCAGGTGTTGCCGTCCGGGTCGCTGAAATCGGCGAAGGAGGAGTAGTCGCGGCGCTCCGGATCCGGGCCGGGGACCCACCCGCCAGGCTCGAGGTGCCGGATCTCGCTGACGTCCACGCCGCGTTCGCGCAGCTGGTCGCGCACCACCTCGATGTCGGAGACGACCAGGTGCGTGCCCTTGTAGGAGCCCGGAGCCGCGTCCGTGATCCCCTTGCCGATCGCGATCGAGCAGGCCGAGCCCGGCGGCGTCAACTGGACGACGCGGAACTCCTCGTTCGGGCGATGGTCGACATCCAGGTTGAAACCCAGCTTCTCGGCGTAGAACGCCTTGGCCTTGTCCACGTCCGAGACGGGGATCAGCACCAGTTCGAGCTTCAGATCCACGATGCACCCTCCTTGTGTGTCGCCTGTTGGCGGCGCTACGACATGGAACGTCGGCTCCACCTATCGCGGGTCCGGGCGGTCGAGGCTCCAGTGCCGGCCGACGGAGCACATCCATTGGTCGGGGTCGTCGCCGGCGGCGCGAGGGCTGACCGAGAACAAGGCTCCCTGCCAGAAGCCGATGCGTTCCGGGTTTAGGGGCCTGGCAATGTCGTAGAACCATGACAAAATGAGCGCCGCGCGCATTCCCCCATCGTGCAGTGTCGGACCGATGCATCTGGAGGCTGGTATGCCAGGCAGACGCTTGGTCGCCGCACTGGCCATCCTCGCGTTGACCGCGACGGCCTGTCATGGGCCGAGTCGATCAGGCAAGGCATCGTCGCGCCCATCCGCATCCACGTCCGCGCCCGGGCCGGCACCGGCACCGGCGGCGCCCAGCTACAGCGCCGGGCGATCGCAACCGGTCGCCGACCCGGTGTATCCGGACTTCGGCAACCCCGCCATCGACGTCCTGCACTATCAGCTGGCCCTGCGCTGGGCGCCTTCGACCAGGACGCTGTCCGGCACCGCGACGCTCGCGATCCGGGCGACGCGAGACATCGACGAGATCCGGCTCGATTTCGCCCGCCCACTGCGGGCCGATAGCGTCACCGTCGACGGCAGGGCGGCCAGAGCGACCCACCGGGGCAACGATCTGATCATCGGCGCGGGGCAGCGGCTGGCCAGGGACGCCCGCGTGGACGTCGCCGTCCGGTATCACGGCCGGCCGGCAAGCCTGCCAGGTCCCATGGTGCGCAAGGACATCAGCGCGGTTGGCTTCCATGTGCGGCCCGACGGCTCGGTCTTCGCGCTCCAGGAGCCGTACGGGGCGCTGACCTGGTACCCGGTCAACGACCAGCCCTCCGACGAGGCGCTGTACGACGTCGCCCTCACCGTGCCACGCGGGTGGGCCGGTGTGTCCAACGGCGTGCTGCGCAGCACGTCGGGAGGCGGCGGCAAGGTCACCTACAGCTGGCACGCCGCCGACCCGATGGCCAGCTATCTGGTCGCGCTGGGCATCGACCGGTACCAGAAGCACAGGGCCACCGGCCCGCATGGTCTTCCCGTCAGCTATTGGATCCGGCCCGGAGACCGGGCCTGGGCATTGCCCCTGCTACGCAAGACCCCGCAGATGCTGGCTTGGCTGGAGAAGCGGTTCGGGCGCTACCCCTTCGCCAGCGCCGGCGTCTTCACCATCCGGGAGGGCACCGCCATGGAGACGCAGACGATGGTGACGCTCGGCCACGTGAAAGCGGAGGATCTGCTGCACGAGCTGGCCCACCAGTGGTTTGGGGACTCGGTGGGGCCACGGACCTGGCGGGATGTCTGGCTCAACGAGGGGTTCGCCACCTACATCCAGTTCCTGTTGTATGACGTGGAGGTGCTGGGGCAACCCCAAGCCCCGTTCCTGGTGGGCATGCGCCGGCTGGACGGCCAGCTGCGCAGGGACCATGGCACGCCCGGCCACTACAAGCCCGGCCACTTCGCTTCGTCGAACGTGTACTTTCCGCCAGCGCTGATGCTGCACGAGATCCGCAAGGAGATCGGCGACAGGAAGTTCTTTGCGATGATGCGCGCCTGGGCGCAGCAGCACCGCAACGTCGAAGCCGACCGGAAGCTGTTCACCTCGTGGCTGGACCGGTACACCGGCCGCAACCTGACTCCCCTGGTCAACCGCTGGCTCGACTCGCCCACGACCCCCGCCGCCACCGGGGCCTGAGATCCAGCGACGCGACCTCCGCACGGCCAGCCTCAGCTACCACGGCCGTTTGCGCTGGTGACTGGCCCGGAGATCCATCTGCCGGGGCATCGCGGCACGGTCCGCCGCTGCGGCTACCGTGTCCTGCGTCAGGAAGATGGCAACGTACTGGTGGATCAGCCCGGTGAGGAGGTCCTGTGCGATACATGCTGCTGATCTGCGGTGATGAGTCTTCCGCGGAGCACGCTGCGGACGACTCGGTCATGGCCGGGTGCGGCGGCTGGGCCGAGGAGATGGAACGCCGCGGGGTGCTGCAGGCCGCGGCGGGCTTGCGGCCGCCCAGTGATGCCACGACGGTGCGGGTGCGTGGTGATCGGGTGCTGCTGTCCGATGGGCCGTTCGCCGAGACGAAGGAGCAGATCGGCGGGTACTGCCTGATCGAGTGTGCCGATCTCGACGAGGCCATCGAGGTCGCCTCGAAGCACGCTTGGGCCAAGGTGGGGATGATCGAGGTGCGGCCGCTCTGGGAGCCGTGACGCCCGAGCCCGGGGCGGCGGTCGCCAGGGCGTTCCGCGAGGAGTGGGGGCAGATCGTTGCCACCCTGATCGGGGTGACCGGCGACTGGGACCTGGCCGAGGAGTGCGCCCAGGATGCCTTTGCGCTGGCGCTGGAGCGCTGGCCGCGCGACGGCATTCCCCGCCGGGCCGGGGCCTGGCTCACCACGGTGGCGCGCAATCGCGCCACCGACCGGCTGCGCCGCGAGGCGGTCGGCGCCGCCAAGCTGCGGGAGGCAGCGGTGCTGTCTCCTCCAGATGTGCCCGGTGACGACGACGCCGGCAGCGGTGTCGGAGACGACCGGCTGCGGTTGATGTTCACCTGCTGCCATCCGGCGCTGGCGCTGGAGGCGCAGGTGGCGCTCACGCTGCGGACCCTGGCGGGCCTTTCCACCGCCGAGATCGCCCGGGCATTCCTGGTTCCGGAGGCCACGATGTCCAAGCGTCTGGTGCGGGCCAAGCACAAGATCCGCCACGCCGGCATCCCCTACCGGGTGCCACCGGCCCACCTGTTGCCGGAACGCACCACTGCCGTGCTGGGCGTGTTGTACCTGCTGTTCAACGAGGGGTACGCGGCCACCGACGGCGCCGACCTGATACGCCAGGGCTTGTGCGTCGAGGCGATCCGCCTCGCCCGCGTCCTGGTCCGGCTGATGCCCGACGAACCCGAGGCGGGCGGCCTGCTTGCGCTCATGCTGCTGCATGACGCGCGGCGTGCCACCCGGGTCGACGACGCGGGTGTCCTGGTGCCCTTGGAGCAGCAGGAGCGCACCCGCTGGGACTCGGGCGAGATCGCCGAGGGGGTCGACCTGCTCGACCGGGCCCTGCGACGCGGGCGGCCGGGCCCGTACCAGGTGCAGGCGGCCATTGCCGCCTGCCATGCCACCGCCACGGAGGCGGCCGCCACCGACTGGGCCGAGATTGCCGCGCTCTACGGGCGGCTCGTGCGGCTGCTGCCCTCCCCGGTGGTCGAGCTCAACCGGGCGGTGGCGGTGGCCATGGCCGACGGGCCGTCCGCGGGCCTGGCGCTGGTAGAGGCGCTGGAAGCGTCCGGGACGCTGGCCGGGTACCACCTGCTGCCCGCCACGCGCGCCGATCTGCTCCGCCGCATGGGCCGCACCGGCGAGGCGGCTGGCGCCTACCGCGAAGCGCTGGGGCTGGCGGCCACCGACGCCGAGCGCCGCTACCTCACCCGACGGCTGGCCGAGACCACGGACCGGCCGTGACCTGGCGGCCCGCCGGGATCCACGAGGCCAGAAGACCTCCACGATTTCCGCGCCGGACCTGTCCGTCTGCGGCCGGCTCATTCGTCGGTAGGGCGAACAGGCACATCCGTTCACGGTTGGAGGGAGAACCATGAAGACCGTACGTTCGAGCGACGGCACCCCCATCGCGTTCGATCAGTGGGGTGAGGGATCGCCGCTGGTCTATGTGGGCGGCGCGCTGAACGATCGATCGGCGGGCGCTCCGCTTGCCGCGATCCTGGCGCAGCGGTTCACCGTGCTCAGCTACGACCGCAGGGGTCGGGGCGCCAGCGGGGACACCAAGCCGTATACGGTCGAGCGCGAGGTGGAGGATCTCGAGGCACTCATCGTCGAAGCTGGTGGGTCGGCGTTCGTGTACGGCATGTCGTCCGGTGGAGTCCTGGCCCTCGAGGCGGCGGCTGGAGGGCTGGCCATCACGAAGCTGGCGATCTACGAGCCGCCGTTCGCCGCCGACGACAACCAGCGACGAGGGGCGCGGGAGTACGCGACGAAGCTCGCCGAGCTGCTGTCGGCGGGTCGCCGCGGCGACGCGATCGAGCTGTTCATGACGATGGTGGGGATGCCGGCGGAAATGATCGGCCAGATGCGCGGCGCGCCGATGTGGCCGGCGCTGGAGGCGCTGGCGCCCTCACTGGCCTACGACTCCGCCGTCATGGGAGACAGCAGCCGGGGCAGCTCGTTGCCGACCGAGCGGCTGGCTGCCGTGGCGACGCCCACGCTCGTCCTGGACGGCGGGGCGAGCCCGGCGTGGATGCGCGAGATGGCGCGGCGGGTCGCGAACGCGCTCCCTGGGGGGCAGCACCGCCGCCTGGAAGGTCAGACGCACGACGTGGCCCCGGAGGCGCTCGCTCCCGCATTGGAGGAATTCTTCGCCGGCTGAAACGGCACGTGCGGAGAACGGGGCCGCGACAACGGGGCCGTCTTCCCGCCTACGCACGCTTGCGCGCAGGCTTTGGGTAGGGTCCGTCGTCCCGTAACGTTACCGGGACGCGGGCCGGCCACCCTGGCACGTGACCCGCGACGCAGGGAGGTTGGCGGTGGTGCGCTGCGTGCAGCCAGGACCATGGCGGTGACCCTGGCCACCCGACCGGCCCGGACGCGCCGGTGGCCGGCCGCGCTGGCGTGGGCGCTTGCGGGGTTGACCGTGCTGACCCTGGTGTCCGCCTTCTGGCTCGCTGAGCTCGTATGGTCCACCGGCTGGGAACCGCGGGCCTCGAACGTCATCGTCGGCGCCGTCGTCCTCGTCACGGTGAGCACGGCGACCGTGGGTGGGGTCCTGGCCAGCCGCCGGCCGCGCCACCCGGTGGGGTGGCTGCTGCTCGGCGTCGGCCTGGCGCTGCCCGTGAGCCTGCTGGTCCAATCGTACGTGGACTATGGGCTGCTGGCTCGGCCCGGATCGCTGCCGGCCGCCCGCTACCTGGTCGGGTTCACCTCTAGCACCGTGGTCATCTGGCTGTCGTGTGCCGGCTTCGTGCTGCTGCTCACCCCGACCGGGTCGCTGCCCTCGCCCCGCTGGCGGTGGTGGGCCAGGGTGGCGGCGGCCGCCCCGGTGGTGATGGTGCTGGGGTCGGTCGTCCAGCCCGATCCGCTGGCGCCGGACTATCACGGCAACCCCCTGGCCGTCCCGGCGCTGGCCCACGTGCTGGTCGTACCCGCTGTGGCCGGTGTTGTCATCGTCCTGGGTTCGCTGCTGGCCGGGGCCGGGTCGCTGGTGGGGCGCTTCCGTCGCGCCCGCGGGGTGGAACGTCAGCAGCTTCGCTGGCTGGCGTATGCGGCGGCGCTGGTGGCGGGGTTGCTGCTGGTCGCCCTCGTCGCCGGGTTCATCCTGGCCAAGGACGACGTGGTGTTTGCGTCCCTGGCCCTGGGGGTGGCGCTGCTGCCACTGGCGACCGGAGCGGCGATTCTGCGCTACCGGCTGTACGACCTGGACCGCATCATCAGCCGCACGCTCGCCTACGGGCTGCTGACGGTGCTGCTTGGTGGTGGCTACGCCGGCGAGCCGGCCCGCCGCCGCGTCCAGCAAGTGGTGGACCGGCGCTTCAACCGGCGCCGCTACGACGCCGCCCGCACCATCGAGGGGTTCAGCGCGCGGCTGCGCCAGCAGGTCGACCTGGACACGTTGACCGGCGAGCTGCTTGGCGTGGTCGAGCAGACCGTGCAGCCCACCAGCGTGTCGCTATGGCTCCGAGCCTCCGTCAGTACGGCCCCCGACCAACCAAGCACAGGTCCGTCCCGCGCGACGGCTGTCGGAAGAATCAGCCGTCGAGCGTCAGGTGAGCGTTCGTCCGAGCCTGCCTGAGTATGGGCGGGTGGAGCTGGGTTGCTCCGCCACGGCGATAGAGCTGCGTCCATCCCCGCCCGGTGGATCGCTCCTGCCCGGTCGGGACGACGAGACCATCGGTCGACAACACCTTGCGGCGGAAGTTCGCCGGGTGCAGAGCGATCCCCCAGACCGTTTCGTAGACGCGACGCAGGTCGGCGATCGTGAACGGCTCTTCCACGAAGCTGGTCGCAAGGCTGGTGTACTCGAGCCTGGACCGAGCCCGTTCGACGCCGTCAGCGACGATGCGGTCGTGGTCGAACGCCAGTGTCGGACCGTCCTCGGTCCCTAGATCGCTCACTGACCAGAACCGGGCGTCAGCGGCGTCGGTGCCGGCGCGAGGCCGGGGCAGGTCGGGCATGAGACCGAGATAGGCGACTGACACGACCCGCATGCGCGGGTCGCGGTCTGGTGCGCCGTAGGCACGGAGTTGCTCGAGGTGGCGAGGGCGGGCGTCGACGCCCGCCTCTTCGGCGAGCTCACGTCGCGCCGCGTCGTCGAGATCTTCATGCTCGCCGACGAACCCGCCTGGCAGCGCCCAACGATCCCGATGCGGGTGGGTACCACGCCGGACGAGGAGCACCGTGAGCTGCCCCTGACGCACGGTGAGCAGCACGATGTCGACCGTGACGGCAATCGGCGGGAACGCTCGCGGGTCGTACCGCCGGAGGAAAGCCGACTCGTCGTCGTGGCGAGGCTGTACCGAGGTCACACGAGCACCATGACTCATTCTGACTTGTATAGCAACTCAGAGTGAGTCATGATGCTCGGCATGCGAATCTCCCGTCGACCCGTTGCTGGCTGCCTGTACGGCCTGGCGCTCGGTGATGCCCTGGCCGCCCCAACCGAGTTCCTCACCGTCGAGGAGATCGTCGACCGCTTCGGCGACGACGGCCCGGTGGCACCGCTGGGTGATCCGGCGCAGGTCACCGACGACACCCAGATGACCCTCGCCGTGGGCCGCGCCTTGCAGGCGGTGACCGCCGGTCCGCTGACTGCCGCGACGCTGGAGGGCCCTCTCCGCGCCGAGTTCGTGGCATGGCTGCAAAGTCCGGACAACAACCGTGCGCCGGGTGCAACGTGCCTGCAGGCGTGCCGGGCACTGGCGGCCGGTGCGGCGTGGGAACAGGCGACGGTGCCAGCATCCAAGGGGTGCGGGGCGAACATGCGGGTGGCACCGGTCGGGTTCCTGGCCCATGGCGTCACCGGTGGCGACGCAACCAGCGCGGCCGTCGCGCAGTACCAGGCAGCGTTCACGCACGGCCACCCAACCGCGCTGGCCGCCAGCGACCTCACCGCTCGCGCCGTGTCCGAGCTGCTGGCGGGCTGCCAGCCCGCGGAACTACCCGGACGGCTCCGCCGATACGCGAGAGACCAGCGAACCGTGTGGCACGCCGACTGGCTTGCCGGCCTCTGGCGGCGACCGGGTGTCGACCGATCCGAGCAGTTCATCGCTCGCGGCTGGGACGAGTGCCTTGCCTCGCTGGACCGGCTGGACGCGGCGCTGCTCATTGGCGATCGCGCCGCCGACCCGTGCCGGTTCACCGGGGCCGGATGGGTCGCTGAGGAGGCGTTGGCGACCGGGCTGCTGTGCTTTCTTCTCCTGCCCGACGATCCGGTGGCGGCGATCCGCCGGGCGGCGGTCAGCTCGGGCGACTCAGACTCCATCGCCTGCCTGACCGGCGCCTTCGCCGGAGCGGCTCACGGCGTCGAAGCATGGCCCCACAACTGGCGCCGTCGCATCGAATACCGCTGCGAGATCGAGGTGTTGGCCGCTGCCTGGGAGGTGCAGTGATGTCGTGGACCGAGATCCTGGGGTTCGTCACCGGTGCAGCCTCGGTGTGGCTGTACGTCCGCGAGCACGTCTGGGCCTGGCCTCTCGGCATCGCAAACAGCGCGTTCTGGTTCGTGCTGTTCTGGCAATCCAAGCTCTACCTCGACGCGAGCCTGCAGGTCGTGTACATCGTGCTCGGCGTCATCGGCTGGTACTGGTGGGTCAACGGCGGCCAGCGGCGCAACGACCTGCCCGTCAGAACCACCCGCCGGCCCGAGGCGATGGCTCTCGTCTTGGCCGCCGTGGCGTGCACGATCGCCCTGTGGTTCGCCGAGGCCCGTTACACCGACTCGCCGTTCCCCTCATGGGACGCGGCGACCACGGTGGTGTCACTGGTGGCGCAGTTCATGCTGACCCGCAAGCTGCTCGGCAACTGGTGGCTGTGGATCAGCGTCGATGTCGCGTACGCCGGAATGTACAGCTACCAGCACCTCTACCTCACCGCCCTGTTACAGCCGCTGTTCATCGCCATGTGCGCCCTCGGGCTTCGCCAGTGGCGACGTTCGATGAACGCCCGTGCACTTGCGCCGACCGGGGAGGCGGGGATGGCGTCGTGAGCACCGGGGTCGTCGCCGGCAAGTTCCTCCCGCCTCACCGAGGCCACAAGCACCTGATCGACATGGCACGCGCGGCCGTCGACCACCTGCACGTGCTCGTGTGCGCCCGTGATGACCAACCGATCGACGGCTCCACGCGAGCGGCATGGCTCCGCGAGATCCATCCCGGCGTCGACGTGCATCTCGTCGATGACGACATCCCCGACGACCAAGGCGACGACACCTCGAGGGCGTGGGCGAAGCGCACTCGCGAGGTGCTCAAACGCGCTCCGGACCTGGTGTTCAGCTCCGAGGCGTACGGAACCCGGTACGCGCACCACCTTGGCGCCCGCCACGTCAGCGTCGATCCAGAGCGCCGGGCGTTCCCGGTCTCCGGCACGGCGGTGCGGGCCGACCCCGCCGGCCACTGGAGGTTCCTGGAACCCTGCGTGCGCGCCTACTACGTGCAGCGCATCTGCGTGGTCGGCGCGGAGTCCACGGGCACGACCACCCTTGCCCGCGCGCTCGGCCAGCACTACGGAACCGCCTGGGTCCCGGAATTTGGTCGGCGCTTCTGCGAGGAGCAGATGGCGACCGGAGCACCGCACGATTGGCGTACCGATGACTTCGTTGGTATCGCCACTCAGCAGCAGGCCGACGAGGACGCCGCCGCCCGCCACAGCGGACCGCTGCTCATCTGCGACACAGACGCCCTGGCAACCTCGATCTGGCACGAACGCTACCTCGGGTACCGCTCACCCGAGGTCGAAGCCCTCGCCGCGGCTCGCCACTATGCCCTCTATGTTCTCACGATGGACGACATCTCCTTCGTCCAGGACGGCACCCGCGACGGCGAGCACGTTCGCGGCTGGATGACGCAACGGTTTCGGGAGGACCTCGCCCGTAGACCCGAACCCTGGATCGCCGTCACTGGCAGCCATCAGCGCCGTCTCACAGCCGCCGGGACCCACATCGACGCCCTCATCGAGCCCCGGCCAGCCCACGCCAGATGACCTTCCCGCTCGAAACCGAACGCATGTTGATGCCGACGAAGTCACCGCGGCGTACCTTCAGCGCGGCTGCCGTATGGTGTCATGTTGACGGAGCCGTCAGGCGCGCCCTTTCACCTGTGGGATCTCGCAGCGGTCCTTGAATCCCTGACCGGTCAGCCCGACGGCCGAGTTGAACCGCGACCGCACGTTCTCCAAGCAGACGAGCGCCGTCAGCTCGACCAGTTGTGCCTCATCAAGGTGGTCCAGCAACCTCTTCACGAGCTCATCGTCGACGGTGGGCGGCGTCTGGGTCATCGCCTCGGCGTACTCCATGACCAGCCGCTCCAGCGGATCGAACAGCTCGCTGTCCCGCCAATGCGGCACCGCCTCGATCTTCTCGCGCGGGACGCCGTGGGTGTGCAGCACCCAGTACCCGAAGTCCATGCACCACGGGCAGCCGATCTTGACGGCCGCGGCCAGGCCGGCCAGGTCCTTGATCTTCACATCCAATCGCCGCCAGCGGGGCGCGCGCTGCTCCAACTGGCCGTACGCCCTCGCCACCTGCGGGTGGTGACCTATGGCCCGGAACGGCTCGAGCACTTCACCGAACCTCCGCCGAAGGAACCATCCACCGATGCGGTACGACAATGTCGGTGGGGGATCGAGTGATATGCGTGCCATGTCGTGTCTCCTGGTCACATCGGCCGGGTTTGGTTCGTCACTGTTATGACGGACAGCGACGAGGGATGTGACGGTGGACGAGGGCGACTGGCTGGCGGCGCGGTTCCAGGCCCACCGCGCCCATCTGCGGGCGGTGGCCTACCGGATGCTCGGCTCACTCAGCGAGGCCGACGACGCCGTCCAGGACGCCTGGCTGCGGCTCAGCCGCTCCGACACCAGCGGCGTCCAGAACCTCGGCGGCTGGCTGACGACGGTGGTCGCGCGGGTGTGCCTGGACAAGCTGCGCGCACGCACGTCGCTGCGCGAGGAGCCTATGGGCCTGGGCGTGCACCTGCCCGAGCCGATCATCAGCCCTCCGGACCAGATCGACCCCGAGCAGCAAGTGCTCCTGGCCGAGGGGATCGGGGTGGCGCTGCTGGTGGTCCTGGACACCCTGGCGCCCGCCGAGCGGATCGCGTTCGTGCTGCACGACACGTTCGCGGTGCCCTTCGACCAGATCGCTGCGATCGTGGGGTGTTCCCCGACCGCGGCACGGCAGCTCGCCAGCCGGGCCCGCCGCCGCGTGCAGGGAGCGGCGGCGGTTCCCGACGCCGATCTCGCCAGCCAGCGAGCGGTGGTCGACGCGTTCTTGGCTGCCGCGCGCGAAGGTGACTTCGACGCGCTTGTCGCCGTGCTGGACCCGGACGTCGTGCTGCGAGCTGACCGCGGTGCCCTGCCTGTTGGCGCGTCCAGGGTGGTCCGCGGCGCGCGGGCCGTGGCCGAAGGGGCGCTGACCTTCGCGCGGCTTGGCCGCTTTGCACGACCGGCGCTGGTGAACGGAGCCGCGGGAGTCGTCGCGCGGGCCCCGGATGGCCGGCCGTTTTCGGTCATGGGTTTCACCGTGAGGCACGGGAAGATCGTCGAGATCGACATCCTCGCCGACCCCGAGCGCCTCCGCCAGCTCGACCTGGCGGTCCTCAATGACTGATGAGAGTAATCCTCAGGGGATCGTGACAAAGGAGGCGAGATGGCCGAGATCGTGGAGAGCGTCGAGATATCCCGTCGTCCCGAAGACGTCTTCCCATACGTGGCCGACCCGTCGCACCACCCCGAATGGATCCACAACGTCGTGTCGGCATACCGGGAGGGCGACGCCCCACTCGCCGTGGGGTCGAGAGTCCTGGTGACCCGGCGGGTCGGTCCTCGGGAGTTGCCGACGACCGAGGAGATGACCGAGCTACATCCTCCCAGGACCTGGGCGAACCGCGGTGTCGGCGGCATCCCGGTCATCGCCTTTGCCAGAGGCACGGTTGAGCCGCTCGATGACGGCAGGCGGTCGCGCGTAACGATCTCCTGCGAGTTCGAGGGGCACGGGATCGGCAAGCTGCTCGCTCCGCTCCTCGCCCGTCGGCTGGCGAAACAGCTGCCGCGGGACCAGCAGAAGCTGAAGGAGTTGCTCGAGCGGGGCGCGTACGCCCAAACGTAGCTGTTCATGACCCGGCGAGAGCTGGTCGCCTGGGGTTGCCTTCGAACAGCCGCCGAAGCAGCATGGCAAGGTCCGCCGCGACGGCTATTGTCGACGCCCAGCTCTCCGCTGAGCATGTGAGACGGGCTGAGCGCCCGCCGCCTTGCGGGCCCATCTGGCCGCAACGGCTACGTCCCGTCCGACCTGGCCGGCCCGGCCGGCGACCGTGCCGCGGTCATCGCGTGGATGGCCTTGGTGAGCTCGAAGATCTGGTTGGCGGCCCAGGGACGGGCGGCGGCGAACAGCGAGCCGGCCGTGGTCCTTGTGGGGGGCGAGGCCGGCATCGGCAAGATGCGCCTGGTGTTTGAGCTGGCGAACCGCTGCCGCGCGGCGGGGGGCGCGAGTGCTGGCGGGCGGCTGTCTCCCTGCTGGCGACGGCAGCCTTCCCTACGCCCCGATCGTTGAGGCGCTGCGGCCCTTGCCCAGCGAGCTTGGTGTGGGTGCCGTCCGCGGGCTGATCGGGTCGTCGTGGTCGGAGCTTGCCCGTCTGCTCCCCGTCCTCGGCGAGCCCCCAAGCGGCCCGGCCGGCCAGGCCGCGCAGGCCCGGCTGTTCGAGCTGCTACTCGGCCTGCTCGGGCGGCTCGGCGAGCAGGCGCCGGTGCTCCTGGTCGTCGAGGACCTGCACTGGGCGATCGATCGACCCACCAGCTGCTCCTGGCTGGGATCGAGACTGTCGAGGCCGCAGCGCCAGATGAACTTGCGGGTCTCCGCCCACGACAGCGGCCCCAGATGCAAAGCGTGCAGGCGCTGGTGGGCTTGGTCGGGCAGCGCGAACGGGTAGCGCGAAGTGACCAGCGGTCCAACGCTTGTGGGCTCCGTGCTGCCTCAGGTGAGCGACAAGAGGCAGGTACTGCAAGGAAGTTGTCGGGTCTGAGGAAGAAAGAGATGTCAGGAGCCGTTCGCCCCTTCTATGATGCTGGTCAGTGGGGCAGAGGGTTGGGCCTAGGAAGGTAGGGGGCAATGGCTGGACCCATCCCGGCCGCGTCGGGTCGGATATTCATCAGCTATAGACGGAGGAGACCGCCTACCCGGCCGCGTGGCTGTTCGACCGGCTGGCTGACCGCTTCGGCGGTGGGCAGGTCTTCAAGGACGTCGACTCGATCCAGCTGGGCGACGATTTCGTGGAGGTGATCACCAGAGCGGTCGGATCGTGCGACGTGCTGCTGACGCTGATCGGGAATGAGTGGCTGACGATCACCGATGAGCATGGCCGGCGTCGCCTTGATGATCCCGATGATTTCGTGCGGCTGGAGATCGAGGCTGCCCTGGTGCGTAAGGTCCGCGTCATTCCGATCCTGGTCGATGGGGCGAGGATGCCCCGCGCTGATGAGCTGCCGGACAGCCTCAGTAAGCTGGTCCGCCGTCAGGCTCTTGAGCTCAGCCCGAGCCGCTTCGACTTTGACACCAGCCGGCTCCTCAGGGTGCTGGACACGACCCTCGCCGAGGTGCGGACGGCACAGGACGATGCGGCCTCGACGCGGGTGGCGTCAGTGAAATCGCCAGACCCGAGCGCGTCGGAGGTACTCAAGGCGCCTGAGCGTCGTGAGGGCGCGAGCTGGGATCACACGCCCAGCGTCCCGCTAGCAGCTCCTGCCACACCGGGCGGGGCTTGGCCGTCCGCGGACCAAAGCAAACCGCCGGACAGACAGCGCCGACGCCTCTCCACACGGGCGCGGATCCTGGCAGGGGCCGCAGTCGGCGTCGTGCTCATCCTGGTGCTGATAGTCGCCATCACTGCCAACTCCGGTACGACGCCTCCACCGGCTGCGGTCATCACGGCGACATCCCCATCCACGAGGGGGGTCATCTTTCAGGACGACTTTTCTGGCCGGGCGTCTGGATGGGACGATGCCGGCACGAATCGCATCGGCGGTCACTACACGAATGGCGCATACCGCGTCTACGCCGCACCGGTTCCTGGTGGTGGCAGCGTAGGGGGTGTACCCCGGATGGCACGCAGCGTGTACCCGTCCGCCCCTCAAAACCTTCGCGTCCAGGTCGCTGCACGCCGCCTCACCCCTGCAGTCTATCAATTCACTATAGGGAATGATTATGTCGACATCGCGAAGTCATCCAATATTGGTTCTGACTGGGTTCAGTTGAGGGTTGCCGGCCTTCCTGCGATTGACGTCAATGCCACCAACCGGCTGGAAGCGGTGTGCACCCGCGGCCGGGGACAGCAAGCTGTCCACCTTGTGTTTTCGGTGAACGGCAAGAAGGTCGCCGAAGCGACCGATACGAAGAATCCGTACGGGACCGGTACCGTCGGCGTCTTCGCGGCGACTGGCCGAGATGCAAAGACGGCGGCCGAGGCGGAGTTCGATGACTTCGTCGTCACACAGGTCTGAGGAATCCGCAGCCGACCGAGAGAGAAGGAGGGATGGCGCGCCGTGAGGACGGACCGGGGCCAGCACGGCCGATCGAGGCCGTACCCTCTCCCGCCGCGGAGGACCCGACCTGGGAGCGGCTGGAGGACCAGATCGGTTGGTACGACCGCAAGAGCGGCGACAATCAGCGCCGTTACAAGTGGCTGAAGCTGCTCGAGCTGGCGGTGGCCGCGGCGCTGCCTGTGGTGGCCGGGATTCACAGTCCCGTGTGGGTGACCGGTGGCCTGGCCTCGGTCATCGTGGTGCTGGAGGGCGGCCAGCACCTGTACCAGTTCCAGGAGCACTGGATCACCTACCGCTCCACCGCCGAGGCACTGAAGCACGAGCGCTACCTGTACCTGGCCAAGGCCGGACCCTACGTCGGTGAGGACCGGCACAGCCAGCTGGCGGAGCGGCTGGAGGGTCTGATCTCGCAGGAACACGCCAAGTGGACCGCCAGCCACCGAGAGGTCTCTGCTCGTTCAGGGGATCGATAGGCCCGCATTAGTCGTGCTGCGCTGGCATCAGCTTGCGTGCAAGAGGGCAGGCTGAGATTGCCACCGTAGCTGGTAGGCCTGAAGGTCCGCACTGTCTCGTTCGCCGTGAGAGCCGTAGTGCCTGGTAGAGGGTGGTTGATGTATATCCCGTCAGTTCTTTCAGTCGTTGAGCGGTGGCCGGGAGCTGCATCGCAGGTGAGGAAGAGGCTGCATCTGCTTCGACTGGTTTGGCAGATAGCTGACGAGTATTCAAGATTCCTGAGAGGTTCCCAGCCTTCGTGAGGGTTTCGGTGTTTCGCTGAACCGATGGAGGCTGCGTGGGGCTGGCAGCGGTCCGCGATCTGTGTGAGGTCCGACGGCTCGAGACGCCAGAAGAGGTCGAGGCGTTCGAGCAGGATGTGCTGGCGGGCTTCGTGCTCGCTCGAGCATCAGCCGGCATGGCCGATGCGACCATCAAGCAGGAGACTGGCGCGGTGATCGAGCTGCGCCAGTGGTTCGGGCGCCTGCTGTGGGAGGTACAACCCAAGGATCTCGACCGCTACTTCGGGGTCTACCATCGCGGCCGGCCGCCCGCGACACTGGCCAACAAGGCACAGTCGATCTCGGTGTTCTGGCAGTACCTGGAGCTGCGCCACAAGGTCGAGATCTACAACCTGACCGGCCGGGTCGTGGAATCACCGCTGGATGAGATGAACCGGCCGCGCGCCCGCGCCGCGCTCAATCTACGGGTTCCACCCAGCGCAGCGGAGATCAAGCAGCTGTTCGACGGATGGCGGGACGAACTGCGCGCCACCCGCAAGTTCGCGGTCGCCGCCCGCAACTACACCAGCGCCCGCCTGATCGGCCAGGTCGGACTGCGGATCAACGAGGCACGCACGCTCGACTTGGACGACATCAAATGGGACCTCGGCCCGCTTGGCAAGCTGCACGTGCGATTCGGCAAGGGCCACGGCGGCCGCGGTCCCAAGCAGCGAATGGTGCCGCTGATCAACGCCATCCACCGTGACACCTTGTTGGTCGCGCTACGGTCACTGTTTGGCCTGCTCAAAGGGCGCCGCCTGATCTTCACCAACCCAACCACCCAGATCCGGGTTCACCGGGTTGCCGACACGCCCGCGCCCCTGGACTCCCACGCCATCGACCAAGCCGTGCGGGCAGCCCAGACCCCACCGGCAAGGCTGGTGCTGGCCGTGCCGAGCGGCGGAAGATGGTCGTCCGCGGCGACGGACGAGACCCACGTCGCCAGGAGGGACCGGGCACTGCAACTCGCCCAGGACATGACGCTTTCAGCGTCGGCCCGGACCATCTTCAACCAGGCGGCCGCGACCATTCAGACAGTAATGGATGAGGACGCCCGGCAGTGGCGCGACGGCGAGGACTAAGCCTGGATCCACGTGCGCCGCGAGGCGCTGACGATTCGAGTGGGGGTGGGAGACCTTCACCGCTGACCCTGTCGCAGCAGGGCGGCGAAGCTGGGGGCAGCCTGACCCGGGAGGTGCCGGGGAGGGTGGGAGCAGCCCCGACAAAGCCGGGACGCGCCAGCACTGCCAGATGGGGTGGGCCCGGCGAGCGTGACGGAGAGGAGTACGCGAGGAACCAGCGTCACTACGTCCCTTAAAGGCTCACCGGCTCAAACCTGGTGGATACGGGCCG
>WNGP01000272.1_pt1 | contig 39210 bp, 33 predicted proteins | sample 5407671 | NCBI WGS metagenome assembly WNGP01 (sample SAMN13153381, study PRJNA577476) | soil metagenome | isolation source: 40 cm soil or saprolite under Garry oak tree replicate 2 | place: USA:California | collected 2016-06-15 | reverse complement strand
ATTTGGAGGCGAGGGGAGTTGAACCCCTGTCCTCGTCGCTATCCACGCAAACATCTACATGTTTATCCGGCGAAAAATTTTAAGGAGCCAAACGTTGCACCGGCACACTGCCGGCTCCCGAGCGTCCGCGAAATCGATTCACAAACCCGGCGCGGTCGCTCCGCCGACTTGCCACCCTGCTGTCCACGTTTCCGGCGCTAGCAGGCGTCACTTCGGAAACGTCGCGGTCAATTAAGCCGCGAGAGCTAGATCTTCGTGATCTGCGTTTATTTTGTTTGGTTCGGTTTTTAACGAGGCCAACGAACCATCCTCGACATGCCGCCCGCGCTTCAAACGATGAGTCGAAGCCAGTACGCCCCCGATTGTGCTTGAACAAATACCGCAAATTGAGGTCTTATGCAAACAATCTTGAACATTTTGCGTTCCTTTTTTGCAGCGTTGCGAGTTCAATGAAGAAAAGTCCGGAATGGCAATTGAAATAACATCCCCATCTTTGGCCGGAGCCCACCCGGAGAAGAGCGCCTCTTACAAAGAGGTCCAGCGGTCGCCCTTTCCAGCAACGGTGCAACCGGTCTCTCGATCCCGGTTTTTCCGATGCGCTCCGCGGTTGACGCGCCGCAATTTCAGTAGTCGGGCAAGTGAACTTTCCGGGGGCAAGGCGATCATCCTTTCGGCTCCAAAAAGCGGACGCACGTGGATCCGAACATTTCTTTGCGCTTATTTTTGCAAACTTCATGGTCGCGAGTTCACGCTCAAGCCGGAGCGTTACCACGAACCGAGTATTCCTCGCCTGGTTTTTTCTCACGATTTATTTGAGCACCGGACGAAAGGCGATCTTTGGGACAAGGTTCGCGGTAAATATCTTGTCCCGAGGAGGGAACTTCGCCGCGCAAAAATCATCCTGCTCGCGCGGGACCCGCGCGATTGTTTCGTTTCTCTCTATGTCCAAATGACCAGGCGCGATCCCAGCGCCCCGGCGAAGTTCAAGCAAGAAACCGTCAGCGAGGTCCTGCGGGATAAAGGATTCGGAATTCACGCCATCGTTAAGACTATGAACGATTGGCTCAATGAATTCTGTGAGCGCGACAACTTCACGCTGGTTCGGTATGAATCGCTGCGCGCGTCACCGGCCGCACATTTTCGAGACCTGCTTGCAGTGCTCGGCGAAACAACGCCTGACGTGTCGATCTTTCAGGCTGCGCTCGATTTTTCTCAGTTCGAGAATATGAAAAAAATGGAGGCTGCCGGTGCTTTTGACTCGAAAATCCTGCAGCCGGGCGATGTGCGCGATCCAGAATCGTTCAAAGTGCGCCGCGGGAAGGTGGGCGGTTATCGCGAGTATCTTTCATCCGACGATCAAGCTTACGCAGCGGATGCGTTGACCAAGCTCGATCCTCGATTCGGCTACGACCCGCGCGAGGATAGCGGGCCTTGAGTTTACTGTAGCATTGCTTGCAGAACAGGGATATAGGCGCGCAGCGAAGGCTTGGGCAAAGGCGCCGCCTTTACGATCGCGTTGCCACTCTTCATGGCGGATACACGTAGCCATTCTGAGTAGCAGGCGCGTCGTCGTTGCGTTGGTTTCGGCGTCCCGCAGAAACGGCTTTACCGGGATCACGTACCGCTAAGCATTTGTCGCAATAAAGGAAAGTTGGTGATCGCAAGGCCGCGACCACCAACAGCCGAGACGCGTGCTCTACCTGGAGACATTCACATTCGTCCGGGGTCCCCCAGCCAGGGTTCTGTCCCGGGCCAACACCCGCTGCAAATCCTCAGGATCATTGCGTTTATCGCTCACAGAGAAGGCTGCCGAGTCAGCAAGTTACCCAGGCAGGAAATTCTCTTAATTTCTACTTGTGCAGTAGACTTTATTTATATCATACTAAACAAGTAGACATGAAACTCTCTAAACGCGGCGAATATGCGCTCCGGGCATTGATCGATCTTGGCATCGCTTCTGAATTGGGCCTGCCCATGCTGCAGGCGAGCGAGCTGGCTGCGAAAGAAAAACTGCCTGTGAAATTTTTGGAACAGATTTTTATGCAGTTAAAGGCGGCCGGTTATGTAGAGAGCAAGCGGGGCAAATTCGGCGGCTATTCACTCGCCAAAAGAATGGATCGAATACGATTTGGTGCGGTTATCCGTTTGATCGATGGACCGCTCGCGCCGATTCGATGCGTGAGTCAAACGGGGTACGTGCGCTGCAGTTGCCCGGACGAAGTGCACTGCGGGTTGCGGATGCTTATGCTCGATGTGCGTAATGCCATCGCGAAGCTCCTCGATCGCTATACTCTCGCGGACATTGTAGAAATCACGTTGCGCAAGCTGCGCCGGGATAACGTTACGCCGCCGTTTCTCTCACGATCAACCAAGCTCCGGTCCGTGTTGCCGCCGGTTTTTAACGGCTTGGGGGACGGCGGACGAAAATTCAACTCAGTAGGGCCATCATCAGGGAAACGCAGGAAATGAAATCGACGAAACAATTGAGCGAAGCACAATAGACAAGGAGAAAATCATGTTCAGCAAAAGATGTTTCTTAACGGGAATCAGCGTGGGCCTTCTGCTGGTGGTGCAACCGCTCGGCGCGCAGACATCGTCCGAATCCGAACGGCTCCAGAAGCTTGAGCGCGCGGTCGAGCTGTTGGAAAAACGCAATGCCGAGCTGCAATCGGAAATCAGCAGCTTAAAAGCCCAGCAGGCTGCGCTTGTCCCTGAGGGCAAAATGAAAACGAAAATCATCTCAGAAGGCAAAACGTATGTGGAAAAGGGAGTGGTCGAAGAAGCTAAAGTGCCGGTTTACGTTCAGCAGGCCGGATCGGAACTCAAGCTGGTGCTTGGCGGATTCATTCAGACCAACTTCGAGGACGGTGATGTCTCCGCGTTCGAGGGCCGCTTTGGCAAGACTGCGTTGAAGGATCGTTTCCGCCTGCGCCGGGCGCGGATCGGCATGACCGGCGATTTTGCGGAGAATTTCGATTTTAAAATCGAAGGCGACTTTGAGCAGAACGATGGCACTTCCCCATCCAACCGCGTCGACTTTTCGGGAACAGACATTTGGGTCAACTGGCATCAGTTTCCTGCAGCGCAAATCAAGGTCGGCCAATATAAAGCGCCATTCGGCTTGGAGCAGCTCACTCCTGACACTGCCCTGTTGATTATCGAGCGCAGTAATACGACTGGCGCAATTACCCCGGACCGGCAAATCGGCGTTGAACTTTGGGGAAAGCCTTTGACCAACATTTGGCCTGCGCAAAAGGATTTGCTGACGTATTACGCGGGCATCTTCAACGGCAACGGTCGCAACATTAACAATAACGACAATAACAACTTCATGTATGTTGGCCGGCTGGAGTTGATGCCGTTTAAGGGCAAAGTCTTCGGTCAGGCTTCCAGTCTGAAACTTGGCGGCGACGCTCTCAATAGCCGCGACGATGCGGGCACAAATATCTCACAATCGGGGAACCTACTGGTAAACTCCGATGGCTCCCTCTCGCCATTTACGCTCCCTGGCGCGGATGAAAGAACGGCGTGGGGCGTAGACGCCTGGTTCAATCTGGGTCCCTTTGATTTAATTGGTGAATACCTTCAGGAAAAAGTGAATGGCCGCACCGTGAATGGCGTTCCGCCAGGGTTCGCCAACTTTACGACGGACGGCTTCCAGATAACCTCAGGCTTTTTCCTGATCCCGAAAAAGTTTCAAGCGGCCGTCCAGTGGCAGTACTTGAATCCCGGGCAAAAGGGCAACGATGGCATTTACTCTGTTACCGGCGGCCTCAACTACTACATCCACGGAAACGATCTCAAGTTGATGCTCAACTACATTCACACCTGGTCGGATTTCCGCCAGGCGAATCCTGAATTTGGGCAGGACCAGTTCAATGAAGTCATCGGACGCGTGCAGGTGATGTTCTAGGTTAGAGCAACCAAAACTATGAAGATGAAAACATTGGTAGCGGTTATCGGAGCACTCGTGCTTTTCCTGCGCATTGCCGGCGCGGAAGAGAAAACAACGATTCGATTCGGGCATTTTCCAAACATCACGCATGCGCAGGGCGTGGTCGCACATGCGCTTTCGCGGCAAGGTAAAGGCTGGTTTGAGGAGCGTCTGGGACCAAACGTTGAGATCCAATGGTTCACTTACAATGCCGGACCATCGGCCATGGAAGCGATTTTTGCCGGATCACTCGATGTCACTTATGTCGGCCAGGGCCCGGCGTTGAATGCACATTTCAAGTCCAATGGCGAAGAAATCCGTGTAATTTCCGGCGCTGCCAACGCTGGAGCGGCCTTGGTGGTCAAAAGCGATTCGCCCATCAAAACCGCCGCCGATTTTCGCGGTAAAAAAATCGCAACGCCGCAACTTGGCAATACTCAGGACATTTCCTGTCGCGCCTGGCTAAAGGCGCATGGTTTCAACGTCACGCAAACGGGCGGTGATGTAATGGTGTTGCCAACCAACAACCCAGACCAGCTCACACTCTTTCAAAAAGGCGGCGTCGATGCCGTTTGGACGGTCGAGCCGTGGGTGACCCGCCTCGAACGGGAAGCGAAAGCGCGTGTTTTTCTTGAGGACAAGGACGTCATTACGACATGGCTGGTTTCGAGCGCGAAGTTCCTCCAGGATCACCGCGACTTCGTCAAGAAGATCGCCGCCGCCAATATGGATTTGACGAAATGGGTCCAAGATCATGAAGCGGAAGCGCAGAAGCTCTTGATTGATGAATTAAAAGCGGAGACCAAAGCCGACTTTCCGCCGGACGCGGTCGCTCAGGCTTGGAAGCGAATCAAATTTACGACTGACGTACCGCCCAGTTTCATCGTCAAAGCGGTGCAAGACGGCAAAAATGCCGGTTTTTTGAAAGGCTCGACCGACACTTCCAAGCTGATTGAAAATCCGTAATGCGCCGAGCCGCCGGCCACCATTCTTCAGTGATCGAGGAGCTCGAGGTCATCGCGCCCTCGAAGCTCGCCATCGACAATGTGTCGAAGAGCTTTCAGAGCGCATCCGGCACGGTCCTGGCACTCGACCACGTGAGTTTGAACGTCGCGGAGGCGGAATTCGTTTGTCTCGTGGGCGCGAGTGGCTGTGGAAAATCGACATTGCTCAACATTATTGCCGGTCTAGAAAAACCGGATAGCGGCGCGGTGCTCGCTGATGGTAAACCGGTCACGGCGCCCGGCCGTGAACGGCTCGTCATGTTTCAGGAGCCGGCCCTTTTTCCATGGCTCACTGTTTTTGGAAACGTGCTCTTCGGGCTCAAATTGAAGCCGAATCTGAGCAGAAAAGATCGACATGACGTCGCGAAGTATTATCTCGAACTGGTCGGGCTCAGCCGATTCGAGCATGCGAACATCCACGAGCTTTCCGGTGGAATGAAACAGCGCGTTTCGCTTGCGCGCGCGCTCGCGCCAAACCCGCGCGTCCTTCTCATGGACGAACCATTTGCTGCTCTCGATGCGCTCACCCGCGAGCAACTTTATGGCGATATTCAAGAAATCTGGAAAGCGCGCCGCAAAACGATCGTCTTTGTTACGCACAACGTCCGCGAAGCCGCCTGTCTGGGGGATCGTGTGCTGCTTTTTTCTCCGCATCCCGGCCACATTCAGGAAGAATTTCCGGTGAAACTGCCGCGCCCGCGCGAGATCAACAGTGTCGATCTCGCCGGCTATGCGACACGTATCACGAAAGCTCTCAAGAACCTCGGTCAAGCCGAGCCTGTCGTGACAAAATGAAACGATTTCTTCTCGCGGCTGCTTTTTTCGTTGTTCTGCTTCTGCTTTGGGACGCAGCGTTTCGCGCAAGAATTTGGTCGCCTGTCCTTCTACCGTCGCCATGGCAGGTCGCAAGCTATTTAAAAGGCGCTGCGATGGATGGAACTCTGGCAAAGGCAACGGTCATCACGATGCGCCGCCTGCTCGCTGGTTACTTCATTGGACTCGTCGCAGGGCTTCCACTCGGACTCTTAACCGCGCGCTGGAAATTATTTCGCGACACGATTGGGACAATGGCACTTGGGTTGCAAACATTGCCGAGTGTCTGCTGGGTCCCCCTCGCGCTCTTGTGGTTTGGCCAAACAGAGGCTGCCATGCTTTTTGTTGTTGTGATGGGAACGCTCTGGTCGGTAGTGATCGCCACCGAGACTGGCGTGCGCAATGTTCCGCCGATTTACCGCCGCGCTGCATTGACGATGGGATCCAAGCGATTGCACATGTGGTTCAAAGTCATCCTGCCCGCGGCGCTTCCCTTTATCGTCAGCGGCATGAAGCAAGGCTGGGCTTTTGCCTGGCGCTCGCTGATGGCCGCTGAGATCTTCGTGACGATCCTGACCGGCTTCGGACTGGGCCAGCTGCTACACTACGGCCGCGAGCTGAGTGCCATGGACCAAGTCATCGCAATCATGTTTGTGATCGTTGTCATCGGTTTACTTGCCGACAAAATCTTTTTCTCGCCGATCGAAAAGTTTCTCCACCGCCGTTGGGGAACAAGCCAGGCATGACACTTCACGGAAAGCGGGCGCCCATCTCGGCCCAGCGGGAAGTGCGCATCACCAATGAGCTCGGGTTACATGCGCGGCCGGCCGCCCGGTTCGTCAAACGGGCGAATAGTTTCCGATCAGAGATCTGGCTGGTGAAAGAAGGGAGACGATATTCTGCTGCCAGTCTGATCGACGTTCTCCGCGCCAACCTCGATTGCGGCGCCACCGCCATTCTGGAAGCGCACGGTGTTGACGCGGACGAGGCCCTTGACGATCTCGAGAAGCTGCTCGCAGAATTCCGCGAACAGGAAGATACCTAGCGCAATGGCCGCGCCACCAGGATCCCGCTGTCTGAGCGGTAGCGATACAGATACTTTGAAAGCTCAGCGTCCGCGATGACACGACCGGAATTTCCCGGGGAGGAGGCGTGCATGAAATGCAGAACGCCGTCGTTGGTGCGCAACGCAAGGCCGACATGAGCAGTCGAATAAAGTCCATTTCGGTCGCGCGAAATAATTCCGATGACGTCGCCGCTGCGCAATTTGGACTCAATTCCGGCAACGCGGTTTTTTGGAATTTCATAGAGGGGGCGCGATGAAACATTCGCTTCCATGCGCGCGAGCGGCCCGAGCAGCGAACGGTTCGCTGCAAGATAACGATAATGCCTCCAGCCCACGCTCATCTCGCGTGCGGAATGCGGAACACTCGCGCCGCCGAGAGTGCGTGTCAGGTCTTCAACGAGGCCACGCCTGTCATTGTCGTAAAGCCAGTCCTCCAAGTAATGCAGGCGCGAAAGGTATTGGCCGGTGCATTCGCCGCCGCGATAGCGGTCTAGCTCGATGTAATGCAATAGGTGCTCCGGCGTCCAATTGGATTCCGGCTCGTTCAGCATCCGGGCGAAGCTGAGCGCGATCTCAAAAAACGTCCAGCAATCCATCCCTTGAAAATTCACTGAGGGCGACTCGATCCTGTTGTCGATCTCAAGAGTGAAATGTTTGTAGCGCGTCCCAACCAGCGCCTGTCCCACAGTCGCGGTTCGTTCACCGATCGGCAACGCTTTCCAATTTTCGGATTTGGCCTTCGCAACCAGCCGATTGAATTGGTCCTGCCCCTTGAACACCGTGCTGAACGGTAAGTGCGATTCAACCGCGAGCGCGATCGAGCAAATCAAAAAGATCGGAACAGAAAGCTTCCAGGTTCCCATATCGCGCACAACTCAACGCGGAATTTAGCCTGAATCAATCGCGAAAGCCGAATCAATGACAAGTGAGGAAATGAGGAAGCACGGAGGAATGACTAAAACCAAAGCCTCTCCGAGCGCTTTGTGAACCATCGACGGGAGTTGTCATTCGAGCTTCGACACTACTATTGTCGTTTGTCATTTCGCGCCCGACCGCTCATCGCCACGAAAGGTTTTGCTTCGCTGGAGCAAGCCGATATGCTTGCGCGAAGGTGCCGATTCGTTTTTCGAGAAAAAGCCGACGAAATGTCGTTCGCCAGACGTCGAGGGATGGTGCCGCTACGAAGCGTTCGACGCGGGTACGCTTGCGTCCGCCTGCCGACTGGCACAAGCGCAATTTTCTCACCAGCGTCCTGATCCCTTCGCTTTTCGTCAAACGCACCGGCGGTTACGCGTCGCCGCAATTTCCGAAGATCCGCGAAGGCGAGATTTGCATCACGTGGATCGGGCACGCCTCGTTTCTCGTTCAGACTCACGACGTCAATGTCTTGATCGACCCAATCTGGTCAAAATGGCTCAAGGTGATCAAGAGACTCAAGCAACCAGGCTTTGAAATTCATCATCTTCCGTCGATTGACTTCGTGTTGGTAACCCACGCGCACTTTGATCACCTCGACCGGCGTACCTTGCGGCGCGTGGCTGCGGATCAACCAATCGTCGTGCCGATGGGAGTGGGAAATCTGGTGCACGATCTCGGTTTCCACATTGTACACGAGCTTGATTACTGGCAGACAGTGGGATTCGGGCCGCTGAAGATTTCGCTCACGCCATGTCACCACTGGGGCGCGCGGTTTCTCGCAGACTTGCATCGCGACTTCGGCGGATTTGTCATAGCGGTGGACGGCCGCACGATTTTTCACTGTGGTGACAGCGCATACTTTTCTGGTTTCAAGGAAATCGGCAACCGCTACAAGATCGACATCGCCTTGCTCCCCATCGGTGCCTATGAAGCGCCTAGCGGTCGCGAAGTCCACATGAACCCGGAAGAGGCAGTAAAGGCCTTTCTCGAACTTCGCGCCAAGACTTTGATACCGATGCATTATGGCACTTTCCGCTTGGGTTTTGAGCCGCTCCATGAACCGCCGCAACGATTGCTCGCATGCGCTCGCGCTCGCGGCATTGACGAGAAGGTCCTCGTGATGACCGAGGGAAAGCCGGTCGTGCTGTAAACTCAAAATACTTTTGCCTACAATGAACACGGATGAAACACAGATCAGAAGAAACGATTCCCCGTCTTACCCTCTCTACTTTCCAGGGGAGAGAGAATGAAGCTGAGGGGTTTTGTCTCTTTCTGTATCTGTGAAAATCTGTGTTAGTCGGTGCCTAAATCTCTGCGGCGCGCTCGCTGGCGGCCTGATCGTCGTAGGATTCTGTCTCATCCTGCTTTGGCATGATCCGCTTGTTTTTTGGAATGATGATTATGAATTATCGGTGCTGCCCGTTTTCGCCGATGTGGCGCGTAGTTGGTCCGAAGGTTATTGGCCGCTCCTAAGTCCTTACTCGTGGGTCTGCGGCAATCTCGCCGGCGAATTTCAGTACGGCACATTTTCCATTTTTGTGAATGCGGCCGTGATCCTCATTTGGAAATTTCCCCTGACATTTCCGCAACAAGCAGCGGCTCTCTCCATCACGCATCTTTTTGTTCTGGCAATCGGCGCATTCTTGCTCGCGCGTGATCGTCGATTTTCGATGCCATTGTCGATCTTTGTCGCGCTTGTGACTTCGCTAAACGGCTGGATTATCTGCTGGGGCGCCAGCGATTGGTTTGGCGCGCTTGGCGCTTTCACCTGGCTGCCTTGGGCGTGGTGGGGGGCAGAACGCGCGCTGGATAGAAAAAGAACGAAATGGCGATTTCTCTGGCCGGCGCCGTTCGTGTACCTGCTCGTCACTGGCGGATTTCCCTACACCGTTTTGATGTTGCTACTTCTGATTGCATGGCTGTCGATCAAGTTCGCCACGGCGAATCCGTCCTCTGGCGGATCGTTAGGTCAAACGCGTAGTATCCGGTCGATCTTGCCGATGCTTTTCGGCGTCGCGCTCGGCTTCGGAATGTCGGCGCCGGCGTGGCTCGCGATTCTCGATTTGATTCAGGGTTCAGCCCGCGAATTGCAGTCGCCGTCCGCGCATTGGGAATGGATCGTTCCGCCAGCCGCCCTTCCCGGCTTGATTCTCCCTTGTTGGACAGTCAGCTGGGTCAATTTTTCTAGTCGGCATGTTCCGCATACGGGAATGGAACTGGCATGCGGACTCGTAGCTCCGGTAGCGCTCATCACTGGATTCGTTTGGTGCGGGTGGACGCTCGTTAGGCAAATCAAATGGGAGCTGATCCTGCTCGCGCTCGTGCTCCTGCTCGCAATGCTACCAACCGCGGGACTCTTTCGGTGGAGTTTTCGGTGGTTGCCGTTTGTCCATCTTGTTCTGGCGATTTGCGCCGCTGAAGTGCTCCAAGTGAGACCGCTGTCAGCTACTGCGGCTACAACGTTCGCACTCGTCGTTTTGACAGGCATTACGATGTCGATCTTGCGAACAGGCGGCTCGTACGCTTTTCCGCTGACCTGGATTTTTTTTGGTCTTGCTGCGGTTTGGTGTTTCTCGGAGTTTTTCCTATGCGATTCTAAATTTCAGAAATGGACGCCAGTCGGCATCACGTTTCTGGCGCTGCTTGCAACCTATCTCTACATCCCGCCAAACGGCGGGGTTCCAAAATACAATCTGTCGCAAGAGTTGCTCAAGCCGTTGCCGCTAGATCAGAGTCGCCTTTATCTCAGCATTTATCCGTGGGCGGAGCTGACATACCCCGTCGCAAACAGACCACAGCCGATCGGGCAGATTGTGCGCCCCGGGAGCACGTCGATGTGGGCTGGATTGCCTTTCATCAACGGCTACAGCCCAATTCGGGCCGCTGGCGTGGCGCGCGACTTCGCCGCCACGATTCACGGCGAGATTAACCCGGCGATGGCAGATTACTTACTCACCTACCAGGCTGGCACCAACGGTGAGTTGGCGTTGCTGGGCGTGGACGGGATTGTTGTTGCGCGCGAAATGGAGATCGCTCCTCAGCCAGCGTCTGAATGGCAGTTGGTTGTTTCGACAAATGAAGGACGCGTCTTCCATCGGCGCGGTATGCCATTCGCGCGCGTGCGCTCGGTCCCTTCGATTAATTCGCCTCCTAACGAGCAATTTGTTTCCGAGACAATTTCACGGATTAACGATTCACGAAATCGTGTTGAAGTAGATGTCGATGTACCGAACGGCGATCGGTCTGCGCTATTGACTTTTTCTCGCCCATATTTTCGCGGCTATCAAGCGCGTCTGGGCAATCGAAAACTCGCCGTTACGTCTTATCGCGGATTATTTCCCATCGTCGAAGTCCCAGCCGGCGTGCGTGGGCGGCTTATTCTCACCTACCGTCCAGGTTGGCTGATGTACGGAACCAGCGCAGCCATCGCTTGTGCGCTGGCGATTCTGTTTAGCTTTTTCGCCGCGATTTGCCGACATAAATAGACCATTACGGCATAAGCGCTCAGCTAATCACCCTCGCGGACTCCTGGAATTCTAGTGTCGCTTATAGTCACTTGGTCGCCACTGATAGCGATCGATTCCAGGACGATCCCGAGACAACGATATATCAAATCGATCTCGTTCATGCTGGAATATCTAGCGTCAGGTTCGCCTGGCGTGAAATTGGTGCGGTAGATATGATCCACATCTATCCCGCTGCAATACGTGTTCAGCAGCCAAAGATTCTCGTCCCGAAAAGATTCTTCGATCCTGGCCTCTTCTTCGCGTGAGAGCATCTGAATGTTTGTCGACTGAAACTTGCTTGGCAGGACGCGCATTAAGCCCTTCATCAACTTGTTGTCGTGAACACCGGAAAAAAGATGTGGATTCTTCGAGAGCACGTGGAGGATCGAAAAATCCAGACTCGGATTTCGAGGTTCCCTTGCAATGGTGTACCTGTCTCGCGGAAATCCAAGCAGATGAAAAAAATCCTGAGCGGGATCCCCACCTCTGAGCAGTTCTGGGATGAGAAATCGGACATAGATCCTGGCCGCAGGTAGCACACCTTTCCAAGTGTCAATACTCGATTTGAACGATGGTCTGCGCGCATGGATGCAGTGCGCAACAAAATCGCTGAGCGAGATACCCTCTTTCAGACCCCACTGCTTCCATGCAGATGGAATCCATTGCAACTGCGGCCGCAAATAGAAGATCACTGAGACCTCCAACTGATGATCGAGGCCGGCGAACAGCGGAGCCATGTGCGGACTTGCCAGGTTCTCGGCGCTCAGAATCCCGACCCGCTTTCCATTGGACCTCCTAGCAGATGCAATCTCGTCACTGAGCTTTTGCGCCAACGGCTCACCTTTCTCCCTGGCCCCTTCAAGGAACCAGAGCGGCACACCGAGATCGGCAGGCACGTGGGCAATCCTCAGTTCTTTGCCGAAAAGACAAACACCATCTTTTTGCAACCTGGCGAAATTGTGAAAAAGCGCAGCCTGAATGCTAGTGCTTCCGCACTTTGCGAATCCTGCATGAATTATAATCCGTCTCGTCACGTTGCCGGGTCTCCTTGTTTCGTACTTCGATCCATTAATTCAATCAGGATTGTCAGGCACGGCTCCGACGCAACCGAAAGAATTGTAGGGCATGCGCTTCGCTTGCCGATCATAAACTTGGCGGTACGCTTTCCCTACAGCCGCAAGAAACAGGCGTGTCGAGGATGGTCTTCATGGAAGCCCCAACCGGAGCGATCTGGTTTATGTCAAAAAGGCAGGATGGCTGCCGAAATAGACAGGCGCTTGGCACAAGCACCTCTACAGTTTTTTTGGATCTTCGAGCAGCTCGATTACGCGTTTGAGCAAACGGCCCGCGCCACCGCCGTCGATGCTGCGATGATCGAAGCTCAATGTGATTTGCGCTTCGCTTTTTGGAACAAATTCCTTCTTTTCTTCATCCCACGAGGGAACTTTCTTCCCTGCGCCGAGACCAAGTAGCAATGTCTGATCTGGCAATGGAATCGGCGTTCCCCATTCCATTCCGAACGTTCCGAAATTCGAAACGGTCGCTATGCCGCCAGCTTGCATGTCGGGCGAAATCCGCCGCTGCCGCGCAAGATCGACAAGCTCTTTGTATTTCGTCGTGAGATCGACAAGTGACGTTTTGTCGGCTGCGCGAATCACCGGCACCATGATTCCATCCTGCGCTTCTACGGCGATGCCGACGTCGATGGAGCTCGATTGCACAACGCGGTTGCCGATTAATTTTGCGGCTGCGTTTGGATTTTCCGCCAGGGCGAGAGCAAGCGCGCGCAATGCGTAAAGGCCGGGGCCGGGCTTTGGATCACGCGATTGCCGGTCTTGCAATATAGGATCGAAATCTACAGAGGAACCAATCGTTGAGAGCGGCCGCGTCCAACTCCGGCGCATCGCATCCGCGACACCGGCGCGAATGGCGGACGCTTCATGCGCGGTTTGGTTCTCGATCTTGTGCAGAAAATTCTCCAGATCTTTGATCGTGACGCGATTGCCCGCTCCGGTTCCCATGATCCCCGCGAGATCAGCCGTTGTTAACTGGAATTCCGCCATCCGGGCACGCACGCGTGGCGATATGAATGTTGCGCCTTTCACCGCGGCTGGAACGGGCAACCCGCCCGGGCCATCCCGCCCGCGGGCAGCGATTTTGTCCTGGCGCGCCGGCATGACTTCCTGATCTGCGCGCGCGGGGATTTCCTCTGCGACTTCCCGTTGAGACGAAGGCGGGACGTGTTTCGCAAATCTTGCGGCATCTGCTTCGCTTGCTTCCACGTAGCCGAGCACCGCGCCCACTGGATAGGTCTCTTTTAACTGCACGCTAATCTTGTTGATCTTGCCTTTGCATGGCGTGGTAACGCCCATGACGGCTTTGTTCGTCTCGACGTCGATAATTTCCTGATCATCCGCTACCTCGTCGCCGGGCTTCACTTTAATATCGACGATGGTTGCCTCGGCGATCGATTCGCCTAGCTGCGGCATTATGATTGGAACTTGCGGCATAAATTTTATTCCCGGAGCAGGGCGCGAGCCTTTCGCGCGATCTCTTTTGCATTCGGACGATGCGCCGACCAGAGATTGGGATGATACGGGATGGGTGTGTCTTTCGCGTTGAGGCGCTGCGGCGCGGCATCCAGCAAATGAAAACCTTCCGCAGTCACGCGCGCGATAATTTCAGCCGTCGCGCCGCCCCACGGAAATGATTCGCCCACGCAAAGCAAGCGGCCGGTGCGCGCGACCGAAGTCAGAACGCGGTCGGTGTCGAGTGGCTTGACCGAGCGGAGATCGACGACTTCAATTTCGAAACCTTCGCCGACCAATTGTTCCGCGGCTGCGAGCGCTTCGTGCAGCATCGCGCTGTAAGTAACTATGGTGAGGTCGCGCCCTTCCCGCGCAATGCGCGCTTTGCCTGTGGGCAAGCCTTCGGCCGGCAGCTTGTCTGCCTTGAGATGATAATAGAGATATTTGTGTTCGCAGTAGATGACCGGATCGTCGATAGCCACGGCTTCGATGAGCATCGTATAGGCGTCCTCCACCGTCGCCGGCGTCATCACGATTAATCCCGGATAATGCGCGTAGAGCGACTCCATCGACTGACTATGAAACGGGCCGCTGCCCTTCGTGCCGCCAGAGGGCAAACGCACCGTGATGGGAACTGCAACGTTCGTTCGCCAGTAATGCGTGCCGGCGTTGTTTAAGATTTGGTTTAACGCGATACTCGAAAAATCGGCAAATTGCATTTCCACAATCGGCCGCATTCCCTGTATGGCGGCGCCGATTGCCGTCCCAACGATCGCGTCTTCGCTGATCGGCGTGTTTAACACGCGTCCCGGAAATTCTTTCGCCAGGCCTTTGGTTGCTTTAAACGCCCCGCCGAACGTTCCGCCGACATCCTGCCCATAGATGAAAACGCGCTCGTCGTCACGAAGCAACTTCGCCTGTGCTTCACGGATCGCTTCCAGGTACGTGATGCTCATAAAGAGACTGACGAATGACCCGCCTTCGCCGGGCTTCGGCGAGGCAGGCGAATGACGAATGACGAAATAATGACGAAATCCAAATCACCATTACCGAAGAGATTCTGGCAGCTGATGCTCAGCGCCTTGGCCCAAGGCATGGTTCTGATTTCGTGCTTCGTCATTCCTTCGGATTTCGGCATTGGTGCTTCGTCATTCATTCCATTCTGTGATCAACCAGCTCACGTTGCGATATGGCGCACCAATCTTCCTTGTCGCCTTCGGGCGGGGCCTCTTTTTGCGCAGTGGCGATTGCTTGGTCCACCTGCGTGACTGCGTTTCTGCGCCACTCGGCCAGCGTCTCGGCATCTAATAGATTACGGTCGGAAATCGTCTGCTCGGCGACCTTCAAGCAATCGCGCGCAAACGGCTCGCGCTTGATCTCCTCGGTCACGTAGCTTGCGTCGTCGTGCTCGCCATGACCGGAGAGCCGGAGCACCTCCGCCACTAGCAATTGCGGCGGACGTCCCGCGCGCGCACGTTTCACCGCGCCACCTATCACCTCCAGGCACGCGCTGAGATCCGTTCCGTCGAGACTGTAACCTTCGAATCCGTAACCGATTGCGCGGTCGACCAGATCATGACACGCAAATTCGCGGTCGTTCGCCGTCGAATAGGCGTAATGATTGTTCGTTGCGACGACCACGAGGGGCACCTGTTCGACAGCGGCGATGTTCATTCCTTCATGGAACGAACCGGTCTGCATCCCGCCTTCCCCGATGCACGCCAGGCCAATGAAGTTTTTCTCTCCCTTAAATCGTTTCGCCATTAAAGCGCCTACGGTTACCGAAATCATCGCGCCGAGGTGACTGACCATGGCGAGCTGGCTATCGCGTGGACGGCCCCGGTGGATGTTGCCGTCACGCCCGCGCATCGGGCCCAGGCGCGAGCCAAGATATGTGCGCGTGACGTCGAGCAGCGGTTCGCCGAATGCCGATCGTCCTGCCTGGTCGCGAATCAATGGCGCGAAGATGTCGCCTTTTTGCAGAAACAAACCGCAAGCCACGCTGACCGCTTCCTGACCTTTCCCGATATAAACGCCACCGGTGATCAGACCGCCGCGATAGAGGCTGACGAGTTTTTCTTCAAGCGTGCGCGCTAGCAGCATCCAACGAAATGCCTCGAGGAAGCGCTCATGCGGCGGCACGGCCTTTTTCGTTTTTGATTTCGCGGTACGCTGCGCCGTCTGAAGCATCAGGCAATTTTACGCAAAACCGGCAAACGCGCGCAAAAAGTTTTTGTGGCGTGGGGATTTCTATTCTGGGGAGCGCAGGCTGCCAGCCTGCAGTCGTCGGCAGCGTGCCGACGACACCAAGGCGTTACGAAAGAGTTTGATGTGGAATGTTCGAAGAACTTTTCGGCAAGGCTGCCGAAAAGAACAGGCTGGTGGCCTGTGCTCCCCAAAGCGAGACTACCGCGTCGCGAGCTCGAGACGCCGTTGCCCCGTTCCCCGTTCGCCTCCGTTCGACGCTACCTCGGCCGAGACTTGCTGCGGTGCCGTCAACTTCATCCCCACCAGCTTGCTGACGCCGCGCTCCTCCATCGTGACACCGTAAAGTACATCCGCTTTTGCAATCGTGCGTTTGTTGTGGGTCATGATGATGAACTGGCTCTGCTTTACGAATCGCTCCAGCACGCGGATGAAGCGGTTGATATTGCCTTCATCGAGTGGCGCATCCACTTCGTCGAGAATGCAGAACGGGCTCGGTCGCACCATGTAAATCGCGAACAGCAACGCGACCGCCGTCATGGCACGCTCGCCTCCGCTCAGCAACGAGACGCTTTGCAGTTGCTTGCCCGGCGGTTTTGCGCTGATCTGAATCCCGCAGTTGAGCGGATCACTCTCATCGAGCAACGACAAGTCCGCGCGCCCGCCGCCGAAGAGCTCCCCAAACATTTCGCGGAAGTTCATGCGCACCTGTGCGAACGTCTCACCGAACAACTTCCTCGTGGTGGAATTGATTTGCGCAATCACATCGAGCAACTCTCGGCGCGAATTAGTGAGATCGTTGTTTTGTCCTTCGAGGAATTTGTAGCGATCCTCGAGCTCCTCGTACTCATGGACGGCATCGAGATTGACCGGGCCCATGTTGTCGAGCTGAGTCGTGAGATCGCGGATTAACTTTTGAACGTCGATCTGTTCAAGATTGACATCGATCACTTCTGACTTTAATCCAGCTTCGCCGCCATTGTTAGCATCGGCCGATGAAACGCCCGATCCACCTTGCCGTCGTTTAATTTGTGCTCGCAGCGTCTTGTGGAATGCCGTCTGATCGGACACGACCTCACGGAGATTAACCTGATAACGGCGCGAAATATGTTCGTCAAGATTGTCGGCCTGCATTTGTAGCTGAGTCTCACGAACCTGCTGTTTGGAACGCAGATCATGCAGCTCATTCAACGAGTTTCGGATTGCGCGCAGCTTCGACTCCATCTCGTTCATTGCACGTACGTGTTCCGCACGTTGATCGGTCAGCGCGACAACAGTCGCCTCCAGTTCGGCGCATTCTGCTTTCTCTTTCTCGATGGCAGCTTCAGCGATCTTCGACTCCTGCGATTGTGCGGCCAATCGCTTTTCGAAATTGGCGATGTCCGCCTGCCGAGCGGCGATTGTCTCGGCAAGTTCAGCTTCGCGAGCGGTCATCGGCTGGCGCTGTGCGACGAGGTTCTCGTAACGCTCTCGCTCCGTAGCGAGCGCGAGGCGCAGTTCGTTGAGCTGTTCCGTCGTCTCCTCTTCACGTTTTGCCGCGTTTTGCCGCGCACCCTGGAGTTCGAGTTGGTGATTTTGCTGCGTCTCGAAGGCGGCGCGCTCTGAGGCCAGTTCTTCCTCTAATTTTGCAATCCGCTCGCCTGCGGTTTGGATTTGCTGCGCGAGGACGGTCTGCTCCGAGCGAAGTTGGTCGATCTTCCGTTCGCTTTCCTGCGCTTCTCGTTCCAGGAAGAGAATTCGATTCTCGCAAATGGACCGTTCCCGGTCGGCAGACTCATATTGACGACGAGCTTCTTCGAACTCGCTTGCCGCTTTCTCCAATATTGCATTTGCATCGTCTCGTCTCGCCAGCATCGCATCGCGCCGGCTGCGGACCTCCGCATATTCTGCGCTCAGAACTGACATGCGCGCCTTGCGTTCGAGCAAGGAATCGGTTGACGCGTCTCGGCTGCCGCCAAAAACGACTCCTTCCGCTGAAATGAATTCCCCCGCGAGCGTCGCAGCGGCACAATCGTTTCCCTGTTTCTTGAAAGACAATGCCGCGTCTAAGTCGGAAAAAATTGCGACATTCTGCAGTAATCGCGCCACGAGCGGGGCAACAGAATCTGGCGCTTTCACTTTCTCGCGCGCCCAGGCAAGGGCCCCTTTCGGAAGCGCCGCGTGAGTTTCAGGCGAAGAATTCGACAATCCCGGGAGAACCAGCGCAGCCTGCCCGATTTTCTTTTCCTTTAATATCGCGATAATTTCAGGCGCCAACCGTGCGTCTTTCAGAACGATCGCTTGCAGATTTCGGCCCAAGGCGGCTTCGATTGCCGAGATAAATTCTGGATCGACATCGAGATTCGAAACCAGAGCGCCCGCCACGGCGGGCTGGATCCGCGAGGGATTATCAAGGCCTTTGAGCACAGATTGTGAACCTTTAGCGAGACCTTCACCTTCTTCATTAAGCTGATGCAGAATTTCCAGACGCGATTCTTTTTCCGCCAGCGCGCGTTCGATTTCGGTCAGACTTTTTTCCGTGCCGGCGAGATGCTGTTTTCGCTCGCGCAATGTTTCCTCACTGGCCTGCGATTTCGTCTTTAGAAGATTGATATTTTTCTGCCCGGTCTCTGCCGCCGCACGCATGGTAGCGAGCTCCTTCTGAACTTTGTCTTGAGTGCTGCGTGCCTTGGAAATCGCGGCGTCAAGATCACGTCGAGTTTCGGCCGTGGCGTCGCGTCGAATCACAAGTCCGGAGATCTCGTCCTCCAACTCGGCAATTCGCTTTTCACTTTTCGACCCTGACGATTGCAGCGCTACAAGTTTTGAGTCGTACGCGTTGCGCTCGCAGCGTAATTTCGAGATTAAGTTAGTAAGCTTTGCCAGTTCGGCTTCTTTGGCTTGAAGAAGCTGCCTGGTCTTTTCAATCAGCGCATTCGCGTCCTCCAATTCTTTGTCTTGCTGAACGCGCTTTGCCTCGGCCGCAGCTATGTCTTTCCCGGAACGCTCGATTAACTCCGTCAATTCCTCTGCGCGTTGCCGATTGAATTGGATTCGATTGTGATGCGTGCCGATTTGGCTTTGCAGACGTTGTAATCCGCTGCGGCCATCCGCGATATGGGCGTCAATTTCCTCCAGCGCCCGACGCTGCTCAGTGAGCTGATTTTCGCGGCTGTCGATCTTCGCACGGCTCGCCTGTTCCGATTCACCGAGGCGCGCGATCTCGGCGTGACAATTGTCCAGTTCAGCTTCCAGCGAATCGAGTTGTTTGCGGGAATATTGGGTGTCGAGCACGCGCAGGTCGGCGTGCAATGCCTGGTAGCGCCGCGCCTTGCCTGCCTGCCGTTGCAGCGAGCCAATCTGGCGTTTCACTTCCTTGATCACGTCACCAATGCGCAAGAGGTTTGCCTCGGTTGCTTCCAATTTGCGCAGCGCCTCACGTTTTTGCATTTTGTACTTTGTGATCCCGGCTGCTTCTTCAAAAACCGCGCGACGATCTTCTGGACGCGAACTCAAGATCATGTCGATCTTGCCCTGTTCCATCATCGAGTAAGCAGCCCGCGCGATACCGGTGTCAGCGAAAAGATTTTGAATGTCGCGAAGACGGCAGGGCGTTTTATTCAGGAAGTATTCGGAATTGCCGTCACGATACACACGGCGCGTGACGCGCACGTCGTTCCAATCCACGGCCAGCTCTTGTGCGCAATCGGTGAAAGTGACAGAGACCTCTGCGAACCCGATAGGCGTCCGCGTCTCGCTGCCGTTGAAAATAACGTCGGCCATCTCGTCGCCGCGGAGCGACTTGGCAGATTGTTCCCCCAGCACCCAACGGACGGCATCGAGCACATTGGATTTGCCGCAGCCGTTCGGCCCAACAATGGCCGTGATGCCTTCGTGAAAATTGAAAATAGTCTTATCGGCAAACGACTTGAAGCCGAGTAGCTCGATCGATTGTAAATGCATGGCAGGCCGAAATAACTCGACCCGGAGGTTGAATATAGTGAGCTACAGAGGGTTACAAGTGCAAAATCATACAATTTGTGGGCACCCGGCAACCGCTGACCGCAACATTTGGTAGCAGCTGAGGCTCGAATCCGCTCTTGATTCCTGTTCCCGCTTTGCGCAGCATGCGGTGATGGCCCATACGGCATTGTCGATCCAAGCCGCCGAACGCACAGATGAGAAACTTATCCGCGGCATTGGGATTCCAGCTCTCACCGCGAATATTATCAGCTCGACAATCGGTGCGGGAATTTTCGTGATTCCCGCAACAGTTGCAAGAGGGCTAGGGTCGGCGGCACCACTCGCGTTTGTTTGTTGTGCGATCGCGATGGTGTTGTTCGTAACCTGTTTCGCGATTGCCGGCAGCCGCGTGTCGTTGACCGGCGGCCTTTACGCGTATGTAGAAGTCGCGTTTGGTCGTTACGTCGGCTTTCTGGCCGGTATGCTTTATTTTCTAACGGCGCTCGGCGCGGTTGCTGGCGTTGTGAACGTTCTGGCGAACTCAGTGGCGCTCGTGGTTCCATTCCTCGGCGGTCCCATGATGCGCATCATTGTCATGCTCGCGGTTTACGGTTCGCTCGTGTTGATCAACATCCGCGGCGTGCGCCAAGGCGCGGGTGCAGTGACCGTGATCACGGTAGCAAAGCTTCTGCCACTGTTACTGTTTGTTTGCGTCGGGATATTTTTTATTCACGCGCCGAATCTTGCGTGGAGCGGTTGGCCCAGCAGCAAGTCGTTAGGCGATGCCGTTATCCTGTTGATTTTCGCCTTCGTCGGAATCGAGGTAGCGTTGATTCCGAGCGGCGAAGTGAAGAATCCGGCGCGTACGGTACCGCGCTCCGCGTACCTCGCGCTCGTTGTCACCACAGTCATTTACATCCTTATCCAGCTCGTGGCGCAGGGTACGCTCGGCGCCGATCTCGCGAATCATCCTGACGCGCCACTCGCTGAATCAGCAGCGAAATTTCTCGGCAACTTAGGTCGCATGATTCTTCTGGCCGGAGCCAGCATCTCCGCATTTGGATTTGTGACGAGCGACATTCTGAGTTCACCGCGTATGATCTTTGCTTTCGGCCGCGATGGCGCGTTGCCGCAGTTTTTCGCGCACGTTCATCCGCGCTACCGATCACCGGACGTCGCGATCATTACTTACGCGACGCTGGCGTTTGCATTGTCGATCAGCGGCACGTTTGAACGGTTGGCGGTACTTTCGAACGTCGCCGTGTTGTTAATGTATCTGCTTTGCTGCGCCGCCTGCTGGATACTGGTGCAACGGGATGTACGCTCGGATGGTGAGCCCTTTAATTTTCCTGGAATGAAAATTGTACCCGCCCTGGCGATCATCGCGATCATCTGGATTCTCACACACGCCACGGCTCGGGAATTTATCGTAACTGGAATCGTGCTCGCGCTCGCGTCGATTGTGTATCTCATCCGCGTGCAGCTCCCGCGGAAGTCGTAGGCAAACGGCGAAAATCTGATTAGCTTCTGGTCATGCGCGAAAATTATCTTGAGGAATTTTATTCGTTCCTGCGTTTTCCGAGTGTCTCAACTGATGATCAGTACAAAGAAAAATTGGAGGAATGTGCAGATTGGCTCGTACAAAAGCTCAGCAGCATTGGTCTGCAGGCACAGGTCGTTCCAACGCGTGGTCATCCGATTGTGTGGGCCCGCAACAAACATGAGCCTGGCCGCCGGACAGTATTGATCTACGGCCATTACGATGTGCAGCCGCCGGATCCGCTTGAACTGTGGGATTCGCCGCCGTTCGAGCCCCTTTTAAAGGACGGCTATGTTTTCGCGCGAGGCGCAGCAGATAATAAGGGCCAGGTTCTTTCGCACATCATCGGCATTCAGGAGACGATTGAACAGAACGGCGATCTGCCGGTGAACCTGCACCTCGTCATCGAGGGCGAAGAAGAAATCGGCAGTGTACACCTCGGCAGTTTTCTGGAGGAAAATCGCGAAACATTGAAAAGCGACGTGGCGGTAATCTCCGACACCATGATGATCGCGCGTCGCGTGCCAACGTTGAGTTATGGTTTGCGCGGAGTGACCGCTCTCGAAATTAAGGTGACTGGTCCTAAAATGGATTTGCACTCCGGCGTCTTCGGAGGAGCCGTTGCGAATCCGATCACCGCGCTCGCGCAATTGCTTGCCACGCTTCACGATCGTGAGGGTTGCGTGGCGATCGCAGGATTCTACGATCGCGTAAAGCCACTCGAAAATTGGGAGCGCGAAGCATGGCGCAAACTTCCAGTGGATGGCGACAAATTAATTTTGAATGAGACTGGCGTGCCGGAACTTTTCGGCGAAGCCGGCTACAATTCGGTTGAGCGTATTTGGGCGCGACCGACCGCCGAGATCAATGGGATCGGTGGCGGGTATCAGGGGCAGGGGACCAAGACGGTAATCGCCAGTCATGCGATGGCAAAACTGACGTTCCGTCTCGTTCCGGAACAGGAAGGTGATGAAATTCTGAAACTCGCAAGGACACACTTACGCAAGAATTTGCCTAAAGGTGTTACGCTGGAAATCACAGATGGGCATAGCGGCCCGTGGTATCTCACTGATCCGCATTCGCGGATCGGCGAAGCGGCACAACACGCGTTACGGAACGCTTTTAACCGCGACCCGGCGCTCATCCGCGAGGGCGGCAGCATCCCGATTGTCTCGGAGTTCCGGGCCATCCTCGGTATCGAGACACTGCTGATGGGACTCGCACTCCCCAATTGTCGCGCGCACTCGCCGAACGAGAACTTCCCTCTCGAAAATCTCGAAGGCGGCATTCGACTGAACAAAGCAATCCTTCAGGAGCTCGCGCGCTAATTTTGTTTCCTGCGATCAAAACAATTCTTCGGAGTTTTCTAATCGCCTCGATCTGCTTCGGGACGATCGTCGCTTCGGGCAGGGCCGAAGAGTCGTTAGGCACAAAAATCAGAAAGATTCTTGCGCCAACGCCAACTCCGGCACGAAAACATCGGAAACGCACGCCGAAGAAATCGACACCAAGCCCATCGCCAACGACTTCACCAGAGCAGGAGAAAGCTTCGCCGACTCCATCTCCGAGTCCGACGCCGGAAACAACGAGGAAACGCAAGAAGAGGTCTCCCACTCCCAGCCCGAGCCCGTCCCCATCCGCGACAGTGACGCCGGAGAAAACTCCAGCGCCAAGCCCAGCCAAAACTCCGCGACCGACTGCGATGCCTTCGGCGACAGTGCACGTTCCTCCTGAGAGAAAGGGCGCGCCAAATGTCGCTATTTCGCCTGACGAAATCGCGGGCTATGAAACTTATTCGCCAAAAGTGCAGCAAATCATCAAGACCGGGCTCGAGCTGACAAGGCAGAATCTCGGTTACACTTACGGCTCCGCTGATCCTGCAAATGGCGGAATGGATTGCTCCGGTTTCATTTACTATGTTCTGCAGGAAAATGGATTTGCCGACGTACCGCGCGATTCGAGCCAGCAATATGTCTGGGTGCGCAAAGCGGGAAATTTTAATGCGGTCTTGAGTCGTCATCCGGATTCATTCGAACTCGATGCGCTCAAGCCGGGCGATTTACTCTTCTGGAGTGGCACTTACAAAATCGACCGCGACCCGCCTGTCACGCATACGATGATTTATCTGGGACGCGAAAAGGGAACGAAAAAGGCCATCATGGTTGGCGCGAGTGATGGCCGCACCTATGACGGCAAACAGCGTTTTGGTGTCAGCGTTTTCGATTTCAAATTGCCGCCGCCGCCAAACAGCAACGACGCCAAACTCAGTCCGGCCTTTGTCGGCTACGGGCGAATTCCAGGCTTGACCAAGGATTAAACTCTATCGTTCATCCTCAGTCTCCGAAGCACTGGGCGACGCCTTCGGCTCCGCTGCGGTTGGCAATGGCTGAACAGGAGACTGGTGGACGCGACGTTGGTATAAAGTCAGCGTACCAATGACTAGCGTGAGAATAACAATTAGCACGACGCGTTGTTCGCTTTTCGAGAGAAAGAAAATTTTGAACAGACGCTTCATTCCTTTGCGTAACGGATCGGATCTTTTATTCCTGCCTCGCGAAAACCTTTCAGCCGCAATAGACACGAATCGCACTCGCCACAAGCGAGACCTTCCGGCGACGGGTCATAACAGCTGTGTGTGAGTGAAAGATCGACATTGAGCTCGATGGCTTTGCCGATGATTTCAGATTTTGAAAATCTGATTAGCGGTGCGTGAATGTGAAACCGCGCGCCTTCGACACCGGCTTTAGTTCCAAGGTTTGCCAGAGTCTCAAATGCTTTGATGAATTCCGGCCGGCAATCCGGATAGCCGCTGTAATCGATCGCGTTCGCTCCGATAAAGATATCGGTCGATTCAATTGCCTCTGCCAAAGCGAGCGCATACGAAAGGAAGATGGTGTTGCGCGCCGGCACGTAGGTGATCGGAATCCCACGTGCGATTTCCGTTTCTGATCGCTTCTTCGGCACATCAAGATCATCCGTAAGCGCCGACCCGCCGAAGATGCGCATGTCGATCTTTGCAACGCGATGTTCTTTTGCCCCTAACGAATTGGCGACGCGGCAAGCGGCTTCGATCTCGATCTGGTGCCGCTGGCCGTAATCAAACGAAAGCGCGTATGCTTGGTAAGCTTCCGCAACGGCAATTGCCAGCGTCGTTGTCGAATCGACTCCGCCGCTTAAAAGCACGACGGCGCCTTTCATCCGCCATCGCTGCCGATTCTGCCTTTGTCTGGGTACTCAGCACGCACCGTGAGCGCGATTCCACCGCGCGCAGAAAATTGTGCGGTCACGATCGCTTCACGCGGCGCGCACGCTTTGACGAAATCGTCCAGGATCTGATTGGTGACTGCTTCGTTGAATGCCCGCTCGTTCCGATACGAGGCAAGATAAAATTTGAGCGACTTGCTTTCGACGCAGAGCCGGTCCGGTATGTAATCGATGTCGATCCTGGCGAAGTCGGCTTGGCCGGTCACGGGACAAAGCGATGTGAAATCATCCGTTTCAAAATGAATGCGATAATTGCGGCGCGCGGGATTTGGGAAAGTCTCGAGGCGCGCTTCTGCCGGCGACGCAGGCAGTTTCGCTTCGCTTCGCCCGAGCAGTGTTAATGCCGCCTTCCTTCTCTTCGCCACAGTGTAATCAATAGGCAGACGTGATTTGCTTCAACGCTTTTGTTACGTGCCGGCAGTCAGCTTTTCTATCATTTGTTTCTGTTGAACATCTAACTTTCAACGTCGAACATCGAATGTCGAACGTCCAACATCGTATTGACTGAGTGAACACCGAAGATCACAACACCAAGGAGGAAGATCGAACGGGCGTGATCGATGTGATCGCGCACGACGGGAAAACCGGCGAAGTTGTGCTCGTCATGAACGAACCTGATGAGTGGGATGACTCCGAAGAGCGTTTGATTGGATTGCAGGAGCGGTTCAACGCCTACGTTTCATTTTTGCTCGACGGCGAAATGGCAAGCGAACAACCGGAGCTTGCCCGCAGGCCGGCGCGGATCGAGGTGCATTGTGCGCACATGCCCGACGCGCGCGCTCTCGAGTTGCTCAGCATGATTCATGATCAGCTCGCGTTCCAAGAAATTAAGTTGGAAGTCGTGCTGACGAATGAAAACTGTAGCGGCGGTCTATGACCGCCGATTAGCGCATTCGAACCTGGGCGGACTTATGATTTCGGGGCGCTCATAGAGCGCCGCTACAGGTTAGTATTTCAAAAACGAGATTACCGGCGTGGGCTCGAGTTGTTTGCGGCCACTAAGGAATTCGAGTTCAATTAAAAACTGCGCTTCGAGAAGTTCTCCGCCAACCTTGCGGATGAGCGCAGCCGCTGCAGCAGAGGTCCCCCCCGTCGCCAGCAAGTCGTCCACCAACACAACTTGCTCACCCGCCATCATGGAATCGACGTGCATCTCCATTTCCGCTGTGCCGTACTCGAGTGAATACTTCGCGATCTCCGTCTTGTACGGCAATTTCCCGCGCTTGCGGATTGGAACGAACCCGATCCCAAGTTCATACGCAACGGTCGATCCGAAAAGAAAACCGCGAGCGTCAATTCCAACAATTTTGTCGATCTTTTTTCCGCGGCAGCGCTCCAAAAAAAGATCGATCGACGCGCGAAACAGCACCGGATCGCTCAGGATCGGAGTGATGTCTTTGAAGACAATTCCTTTTTTAGGAAAATCGGGCACATCCCGCACGCCAGCGCGTAGCCTGTCCTTTATTGCTGAATTCATCGGTGCGACGCTGGCGCTTGCTCCAGAACGTGAAAGCCCCTTCAATCTTGTGGCTGCGCCGATGGCCTGCAAATCCAGAATGTGACGAGGCCCAGGAGAATGGTTTGCACGATTCCCGTCAAAAACCATTTAACAGCAATTGAGCCCGGCATCGGCACGATAACATATACGATCAGCGCCCAGGCTCCCGAGAATAATCCCATCAGCAGACCATAGCCCGCCGCGCAACTGATTTTGGCTGTGGAGCTGGCGAAACCTTTTGCCCAAACAACGACAAAGGTAATTACGAACAAGAGCTGCGCACAGAGCATCCAACCCATGCGTGACGTCATTTCGGCATCGGTTCGCCAGAGCTGTTGCGTTGCGCGGTAGTCGGGCGTCATCCAAACCCCGTGGATAAGGAAATCAGTTACCCAAAGAACGATAAAGGCGACGACAATTGCAAGAATAAGACGTTTGATGTTCATACTGACCGACGGTTGTAAGGATTTCTGCGCGAGAACGCAAGGAAACGGCGGTTTGCCAAGCTTCTGCGTAGCTTTTACATTTGACCTTCTTGGTGGATCGACAACTTCTCATCGTTTCGACGCTTTGTTTTCTCGCGGCAGTCGTGCGGACGGTTGTCGCTTTGCGCGCGGGGATTTTTCGGCCGGGGCAATTTAATTTCCTGGCGATTGGGCTCGGATTTGTTTTTCAGACGGCATTCTTGTCCATTCGGGGTCATTCGCTAGGGCGCTGTCCTCTCACGAACTTGTTTGAGGTTTTCATCTTTCTCGCGTGGTCGGTGGCGCTAATCTACATGCTAGTAGGACCGACCTATCGCCTGTCGCTCATGGGCGCGTTCACCGCGCCGCTGGTTGTTTTGATTCAAGGATTTGCTCTGATTGCGCCGATCGACGTCCGGCATCCGGTGAAGGTGCCGGCAAATCCATGGCTGGAGTTTCACGCTTCCATCTCGATCGTGGCCTACGGTGCCTTCGCGCTCGCGTGCATTGCGGGCGTGATGTATCTCGTGCAGGAACGCCAGCTCAAGACGCATCAACTGCATTCCGTTTTTTATCATCTCCCGCCGCTGACCGATCTTTTTGCGGCCATCACGCGACTGCTTTGGTTGGGTTTTGCCCTTTATACACTTGGGATTGTGAGCGGGTTTTTTACCGGGCGACCATTGCCTCGCGTGCAGGTGGTGGCCGCCATTGCCGTCTGGGCGCTTTATGCGGCGATTTTGCAAGGCCGACATCTTCGCCGGCTCGCGCCGAAACGCGTAGCCGCGCTTTGCATCATCGGATTTAGCGCCGCGCTGACGCTTCTCTGGGGAATCACGTTCACCGCGCAAATGCCTTCGGTGCCATGAACCTTTTCTCCGTCGGCTTGAGCCATCACACCGCGAATGTCGAAACGCGCGAGGGCTTCGCCGGTCACCCTGAGAGCGATTGCCTTCTACGAGACATAGGTTGCGCGGAAGCATTGGTGCTTACGACCTGCAATCGCGTGGAAGTTTACGGCGCGTCGGAAAAACGTGTATCGACTGATGAGATTGCGCGCTGCTTGGCACGCAAGATCGACAAAGGGCCCCACGACTATGCGGTGCCATTCTACCGCTACGAAGACGCCCGGTGCGTTCAGCATCTTTTTCGCGTCACTTCAGGCCTCGACTCAATGGTCGTGGGCGAGACTGAAATTCTCGGCCAGGCGAAGAAGGCGTACGAATCAGCGCGCGCGTCCGGCGCGGTCGGGCCCTATCTGCATCGATTATTTCAGCGCGCCTTTCGTGTTGCGAAGCAAGTTCGCACGCACACGGAAATCACGCGCGGCTCCGTGTCGGTTGGGTCGGTTGCGGTCGATCTTGCTCAAAAAATTTTCGGTCAACTCGGCAAATGTAAAGTCCTTGTGCTGGGCGCGGGCGAAACGAGCGAACGCACGGCGCGGGCGCTTCTTTCTCGCGGCGTGACCGACCTTCGTGTGAGCAACCGTTCAACCGATCGCGCCGAGCAGCTGGCACGACTCGTCGGCGGTCAGGCCGTTCCATTTGATGATTGGCCTGAGCAGTGTCGCGAGATCGACATTTTGATTACGTCGACATCTTCAGAAGCACCGTTGCTGGCGCCTGCAAATCTCGCGCCGATGTTGTATAATCGGATTGATCGTCCACTTTTCATCATCGACATCGCGGTGCCGCGCGACGTCGATCCAAGGGTAAACGAGATGGAGGGCGTTTACCTTTACGACATCGATTCTTTGCAATCGGTCGCGGAGCAATCGCTTGCTCTCAGACGCCAGCAAATTGCCGCCGCGGAAGCGATCATCGCCGAACATGTCGCGGATTTCGTTGATTCGATTTCGCGTGGCTTGAAGCGGGATTCGCGAACTGCCGAACATCCCTCGGTCGCCGATGGTTCGCTGCGCACGTCGGAGCTGTAGCGGCGGTCTATGACCGCCGAACGTTCAAAGATTATTCTTGGCTCGCGCGGCAGCGAGCTTGCGCGGGCGCAGGCCCATTTGGTGGGCGAAGCGATCCAAGCAGTGCGGCCGGAACTAAGGATCGAGACAGAAATTATCGCGACGAAGGGTGACGAAATCAGGCTTGTCGATCTTCGCGCGGGACGAAAAGGATTGTTCACGGCAGAAATCGAGCGAGCCCTCCTCGCGGGAGCTGTCGATGTTGCGGTGCATAGTGCGAAAGATCTGCCGAGTGAAACAAACCCGGGAGCGGAAATCGCGGCGGTCCTTCCGCGCGCACCGATGGATGACGTCTTGGTTTCGAAACATGCGGGTGGTTTAGCTGCGCTCGAGGAAAGCGCCACTATCGCCACCGGCAGCGTGCGAAGAAAACATCAGCTTTCCTGGAAACGTCCGGACCTCGAGATTGTCGATCTTCGCGGCAACGTCCCGACGCGGTTACGCAAACTCGCGGAGAGCGATTGGGACGCGATCATCCTTGCACGCGCGGGGCTAGAGCGGCTCGGACTTTCGCCAACACTTAAACGAGTCAACTTTGAAGGCTGGCGATTTTTCCTTGAGGTGCTGCCGTGCAAAGTTTTTTTGCCCGCGGGCGGGCAGGGGATCATTGCTTTGCAAATTCGTTCCAGCGATCGACGTGCAAAGACGATTGTGGATCTTGTGAACGATCACGAGACGTTGCTTTGTTTGCGCGCGGAGCGAGAGTTTCTGCGTTTGTTACACGGCGATTGCAATTCGCCGGTGGGCGTGCTGGCAGGAATCGACGACGGAAACATGAAATTGCGCGCGCAAGTTTTCGATCAAGCCTTGGCAGCGCCGCGTGAAGGCACAGTGGAAGGCGATCGCGCTGATGGCGAGCGTCTGGCCGCGGACTTACTGATGCAGATCAATGGAGTGTGAGAATCGATCACGATTACGAGCATGAGCACGAGCACAAGTAAGAGTGCGAAGGTTTATCTCGTCGGAGCAGGCCCGGGGGCTCTCGGCTTAGTTACGTTGCGTGCCAAGGAGTGCATCGAGGCCGCGGATGTGATCGTTTACGATCATCTGGTAAATCCGGAGATGCTGGGCTGGGCGCGGGATGATGCGGAGATTATTTACGCAGGCAAGGAGGCGGGCGAACACTCGTTAAGCCAGGAAGAAATTAACGCGCTATTGATTGAGAAAGCACGCGGAGGGAAAGCGGTTGCCCGATTGAAGGGCGGGGATCCGTTTCTGTTCGGTCGAGGGGCCGAGGAAGCGCAAGCAATAGTTGATGCGGGAATTGAATTTGAAATTGTGCCTGGAATTACCTCGGCGATCGCCGGACCAGCTTACGCCGGAATTCCGGTGACGCACCGTGCGGAAAATTCGCACGTCACATTTTTTACCGGGCATGAAGATCCGGCGAAGACCGAAAGCGCGATCGACTATGCTGCGCTGGCAAAACTTGGCGGCACCCAAGTGATGTTGATGGGCGTGGAACGCCTGGGTTCGATTACGCACGAAATGCTTAGACAAGGTGTGCGCAACGACCTTCCGGTGGCGCTCGTTCGCTGGGCGACAACCGGACGGCAGGAAACGCTTACCGGATCTCTTCAGGATATTGCCCAACTGGCTATTGCCAGCGGCTTTGAAGCGCCAGCGGTTGCGGTGTTCGGGGAAGTTGTGGCTTTGCGTAAGACTCTTAACTGGTACGAAAGGCGGCCGCTCTCCGGGAAGCGGATTGTGATTACACGAACACGAAAACAGGCGAGCGCGTTAAGCAGCAAACTGCGGGCACTCGGCGCTCAGGTGATCGAATTGCCGACGATCCGGATCGAGCCCCCAAACGATTTGCGTAGCTTCGCGGAGTTGGTACAGGACGCGCATATTTACGACTGGATCGTTTTCACCAGTGCGAATGGTGTCGAAGCATTTTTCGAAATCTTCTTTAAGCTTTACGATGACGCCCGTGAGATCGGCGCCGCGCGGATCGCGGCGATCGGCCCAGCAACAGCCCAGCGGGTGAAAGACTTTCATCTGCATGTTGATCTTCAGCCGGAGGAATTTGTAGCGGAAGCGGTTGTAAAGGAGTTTCAGAAACAGGGCAGTATCGAAAATTTGCGGATTCTCCTCGTGGGCGCGGAAAAGACGCGGGACGTGCTTCTAAAAGAGCTTTCGGCCTTGGGAGCAATTGTGGATCAAGCGTTCGCTTATCGCACGGTGCCGGAAACGCGTGACACGACGGGCGCGCGGCGGCAACTAGCAAAGGAAGGAGCCGATCTGATCACGTTTACCAGCTCCTCGACGGTGGAAAACTTTCTCGCGCTTGGGTTGCCGTGGCCGAAAGGAATGCAGGTCGCGAGCATCGGGCCGATCACGTCAAAGACAGCGCGCGATCACGGGTTGAAGATCGCCGTCGAAGCGCACCAGCACGACATCGATGGTTTGGTGCAGGTAATCCGGGACTTTATCGCAGCCGAAAGCGCTCGCAAACAAACTTAGGAGCGGCCAATTCTGCAATCGGAAATTGTCAGGATGGATTGAAGCGGAACTTAGTGCGGACGCGCTTGGCGTTAGCTTTCGCTTTGCGGCGGTGCTTTTGCGAGGGCGTCTCGAAGGCGCGCAAACGGCGGACCTCATCGAGGATTCCCTCGGCATCAAGCTTGTTTTTCAGCCGCTTTAGCGCGCGATCGACAGGTTCACCTTTGCGAACGATCACTTCTGGCATTGATACTCCCTCCTGGGTTTAGAAATGGACTCCTTTAACCGGCGAGCCGGAGCCTACTCGGGCCGGGCGACCTCGTCAAATCTCACTGAATTCCTGCGATCGTTCTTGCGTAGCGCAGGAAAGAAGGGTGGTCAGCGATCCGCTGGCTACCGCTGCGCAAGAGGGTTTGCCGTGGTTGCTTTTTGGGTGATTTCGCGACGGAGGACGCTGGCACTGCCGCCGCGAGCACGAGTCCACCAAAGTACAATGGGGGAGGCGATAAAGATCGAAGAGTAGGTCCCGACGACCACGCCGATAATGATGGCGAGAGAAAAATCGCGCAGCACTGCGCCGCCAAAGAAAAACAGACAAAGAATTGGGATCAGTGTCACCGTGCTGGTAAGAATGGTGCGGCTGAGCGTCTGATTGATGCTTTCGTTCATGATCTGCTCGATCGTGCCGCGTCTCCCGCTGGTCAGGCCTTCCCGGATCCGGTCGTAAACGACAATTGTGTCGTTGATGGAGTAGCCAGCGATCGTTAAGACGGCGCCGACCATCGTTAAAGTTAACTCGCGCCCGAGCAGCGAGAACGCGCCAACCGTCATAAGCACGTCGTGCAAGAGCGCAACGATGGCGCCCACCGCGAACGAAAGCTCAAAGCGAAAGGTCACGAAGATTAAAATTCCCAGAATGCCGAGGCCGAGTGCTATCAGCGAGTTTTTCGCCAGTTCACCACCCACGAGTGCGCCCACGCGTTCCGATCCCTCTACCTTAAAGCCGGCGTTCGGCATCGTCTGTATTATCTGTTTTTCCACCTTATCACTTGTGTTGAGCGGCGTGCGAACGGTGATGTAGCTTTTTCCACCCTGCGCGGACTCCTGAATCGATGCATCGCCGAAGCCAATCGGCTGAAGTGCGTTACGAACTTGTCCGATATCAATCTTGTTCGGCGCACTCATCGTCACCAAATCGCCACCGCGAAAGTCGACGCCGAAATTGCGGTCGCCCCGCGTGTAAAATGCCATCGCACCGGCCAGAAGCAGTGCGAGCGAACACATGCAAGCGATAAAACCTTTACCGAGGAAGTTGATGTGCTGCGAAGAAATCAAATGCAACATCGAGATGCGCTTCAATCTCCCAGTATCGACAAACCAACCGAGAAAATTCCGGCCGACGATGAGGGCCGTGAACAACGACGCCAAAATGCCGAGCGTAAGGGAGATGGCGAAGCCTTTCACCGGGCCGCTCGCCTTCCAAAACAGAATCGCTGCTGTGATCAGCGTCGTCACGTTGGCGTCGAAGATGGAGCTAAAAGCTTTCTCGTAAGCCGCGTTTACCGCGATCTTGAGCGATTTCCCAAGAGCCATTTCTTCGCGCAATCGTTCGTAAATGAGTACGTTCGCGTCCACCGAAAGGCCGATGGTTAAGATGATGCCCGCGATGCCCGGTAAGGTGAGGACGAATCGGAACATGGTGAGTGCTCCGATCAACAGGATGAGGTTGATGATGAGCGCAAGATTCGCGATGAGACCGGGAATCTTGTAATAAATCGCTACGCAGACGAGCGTGATGGCCAGGCCAACCAGGCCGGCGAGAATGCTCGCGCGAATCGAATCCAACCCGAGCGTAGGTGACACGCTGCGTTCCTCCTCGATGCTCACCGGCGTTTGTAATGGGTTCTCGAGCACGCTCGCAAGGCCGCGTGCCTCCTCCTCGGTAAACCTTCCGGTGATGACTGCGTCGCCGCCATAGATGGCATCGCGAATGACCGGAGCGGATTGAATTAGGCCGTCGAGAACGATTGCGAAGCGATGCCCTTTATATTGCTCGGTGATCTGACCGAACTTCTTTGCTCCTTCGCCGTCGAACTTTAATTGCACTGTCCAACCCTCATTGCCGTAGTAAGCGTTTGATGCTGAAACTCGGTCACCGCCGAGGTCGGCTTTCTTTTTTACGAGCAACCGCTCTTCGGTGGGCTTTTCATTTCCCTCTGCGGGATGCTTGTAAGTCTCAATGCGGTATTCCGGCGGGATAACTTCCTTGCCCGCGTCGATAGCGCGGAGGCGTTCGCCGTTGTCAGGATAGACTAGGCGGAACTCCAACTTCGCGACGCGTGAGAGCTGATCCCTCGCTTCCTGGATTTTTGCGGTATCGAGCCCGGGGATTTGGACAAGAATGCGATCATTCCCGACCGGGCTGATAATCGGTTCGCTCGCGCCAAAGTAATCGACCCGTTTGCGAATGACCTCGACTGCTTGGTCGAGCATTCCTTTATTGATGGGCTTGTCCCCGGCGACGAGCCGGATGAGAAAGGAGGTTCCGCCCTGAATGTCGAGGCCGAGCGCGATCTTTTTCTGTGGCGGCCAGATGGTGACGATGCTGAATGCGACAAGCAACGCCATCAGCGTAGTTGCGAGCAAGCGCTTCCGCGGACCTTGATCGGTGGCGAAGTACCATCCGAAAAGAACGAGCATGACAAGCCCGATAAAAAATGTGAGCGCGGGAGTCATCGGATTTAGGATTTTCGATCCATTCGACTCCGCTTCGCTTCGCTCAGGACAGGTTTTTCGATTTTTGATTTAGTCATCGCTTCGACTCTTCAACTTCTTAACGCTTCAACCTTCCGCCGATTTCAGCACCGTTGCGATGGCCGATTTTTCCATCTCCAGCTTTACGTTATCCGCTACTTTTACGATCACCGTGGTCTCTTTGACGTTGGAGATAAGACCGTGAATGCCGCTGTTTGTTACGACGCGGTCGCCCGTCTTTATACTCGCAATCAATTTCTGTTGCTGTTCCTGCCGTTTCTTCTGCGGCCGGATCATTACGAAATACATGATGATGAAGATGAAAATGAACGGCACGAAGAAGCCGATTCCGCCAACAGGACTGCTAGTAGGAGCGGCGCTTTGTGCCTGGGCCAGGAACATGTGCAGCATAGTAAGAATTGGAGAGCGCATCTTAAGCGCGAAAGCCTTTCCTGCAATCGCTCTTTGTCATGTCGAGCGAATATGCCCGTCGGGTCCGCCAATCGGACGGACTCGTCCTGTGGCGAGCTCGGATCGAGATATCTCTAACTGCTTTCAAACGGAGAAGTCGGCCACAGATTTACACGGATGAAACACAGATTGTCCGCTTCTTCATCCCAGTGTCGTTCTTCTAAATCTGTGAAAATCTGTGTTGATCCGTGGTTGAATTCTTTCCGCAAGATCGAGATCGCGCGTTTTGTAATTCGAAACAAAGCGCTTCCGAAATGCGCCGAAGCTTCCGTTTTGGATTTGTTCCCGGGCTTGCCGCATCAAGTCGAGATAGAAATGCAGATTGTGCAGCGTGATCAGGCGAAGTCCGAGGATCTCCTCGGCCTTGATGAGATGCCGAATGTAACCACGCGTGAATTCCAGGCACGCGGGACAAGCGCAATTTTCTTCGATCGGACTCTTGTCCCGCGCAAAATCTGCATTTTTTAAATTGAGCGTCTCCGTTGTTGTAAACGCGGTTCCATTGCGCGCAAGCCGGGTAGGTAGCACGCAATCGAACATGTCCATTCCGCGCGCGATCATTTCCAGCAACTGCGGCGGCGTGCCCAGGCCCATCGCGTAACGTGTTTTATCATTCGGCAAAGACGATTCAACGGATTCCACAGCGCGCATCATTTCTTCCTCCGGCTCGCCGACGCTCACTCCACCAATCGCGTAGCCGTCGAAATCAAGATCGACAATTGCCTGTGCGCTTTTTTTTCGCAGGTCATCAAACGTCGCGCCTTGAACAATTCCGAAAAGCAGTTGGCGCTCGATTGCGGATTGCGGATTGCGGATTGCGGATTGTTCAGACTCTGTCGTTCGATGTTGGATGTTGCGCGTTGGGCGTTCGGCGTTTTCTTCCGTCCATTGCTTGCAGCGCCTGGCCCAGCGCGTCGTCATCTCCGCGCTTCGCGCAGCGTACTCGTAATCGGATGGATACGGCGCGCATTCATCTAACATCATCGCGATATCGCTCCCAAGTGTCGCTTGAATCTCCATCGCAATCTCCGGCGAAATAAACGCCAGCGCCCCATCGACATGATTCTGAAAATGCACGCCCTCTTCCGTGATTTTTCGCAGCTTCGCCAGCGAAAAAATCTGATAACCCCCGCTATCGGTTAGAATTGGTCCATCCCAGTTCATAAAACTGTGCAATCCGCCGAAATGCCGGATAACATCAAGTCCCGGCCTAACGAACAAGTGATACGTGTTTCCGAGAATGATCTGCGCATTCAATTCGCGCAGTTCGCGCGGGCTTACCGCTTTCACTGTCCCCTGCGTTCCCACCGGAATAAACGCCGGCGTCTCGATCAAGCCATGCGCCGTCGTCAGCCGGCCGCGCCGTGCTTTGGATGAAGAATCAGTTGCAATCAACTCGAACATTGCGGGTCACGTTCGTGATGCGCGGAAATGTCGCAAGCGAATTCCATTCTGGGGAGCGCACGCGGCTCGCGTGTAGGCGAGCGCGGCCTCGCGCTCGCGAACTTTTTCTTTCAATCGCACCGCAAATTGTCGAGCTAATCACAGAAGAAGTTCGTTTCGGCGAGCCCGCCAAAACCAGCACGCGAGCCGCGTGCGCTCCCCAGATCCGAACGGCAAAATATTCGTTGCGGCTTCCCGTTTCTCTTTTATAGTCAGCGTCCTCCGCATCAGATGTGTGAGAGGTCACGCACTGAGCGGGTTTTTTTGTCGCTCGCATTCAAACTGCGCGGCGGTTTTTATTGAACGGAAATGCCCACGATTAACCAGCTTATTCGAAAAGGACGCCGGAAGGTGTCGGTGAAATCGAAGTCACCGGCGCTGACTGATTGTCCGCAGCGGCGCGGTGTGTGCGTGCAGGTGATGACGCGGACGCCGAAGAAGCCGAATTCTGCTCTGCGCAAAGTAGCCAAGGTGCGCTTGACGAATGGCCAGGAAGTGATTGCCTACATTCCAGGCGAGGGACACAATCTGCAGGAGCACTCCATCGTGCTCGTGCGCGGCGGACGCGTGAAGGATTTACCAGGCGTGCGCTATCACATTGTGCGCGGAACGCTTGACAGCCTTGGCGTCGATGGACGTCGCCGCAGCCGCTCCAAGTATGGAGCGAAACGACCGAAAGGTGGCGGCGGCGGAGGTGGCGCAGCGAGGGGGCCTGCACCGAAAGAGGCAGCGAAGGAAGGCGCGGCCGAAAAGAAATAATTTTGGATAGAAAGATTTTGGATAGAAAGATTGACAATGTCGCGACGGAGGAAGGTTTACAAGAAGGAGGAGCGAGTAGATTCCCGCTACGGGAGTCCGGCAGTCGCGCGCCTCATTACCACGGTCATGAAGCGCGGCAAGAAATCTCTCGCGGAGCGAATTGTTTACACGGCGATCGAGAAATCGCGGGAAGGTTCTGATTCAGTCGATCCACTGGAAGTTGTAAACAAGGCGATCGAGAATGTTCGCCCGCGGTTGGAAGTAAAATCGCGGCGTGTCGGCGGCGCGACGTATCAAGTGCCCATGGAAGTGACGCCCGCGCGCCAAATTTCACTCGCCACCCGCTGGATCGTCCAATACGCGGACAATCGTAAAGGGATGCGAATGGCAGACGCTCTCGCGCAGGAAATCAAAGACGCCGCCACCGGTCACGGTAACGCGATCAAGAAACGCGAAGACACACACAAAATGGCGCAAGCGAATCGCGCGTTTGCGCATTTCCGTTGGTGACGATTATGCCAGCGACGCTCGAACAAAAGCAAACGGCGGCGAAGAATCCGAACTCGCCCAATCGCAAGTTCCCGCTCGAGCGAACGCGGAACATAGGAATCGCCGCGCATATTGATGCCGGCAAAACGACGCTGACTGAGCGCGTTCTGTTTTACACGGGCATGATCCACAAGATCGGCGAAGTGCACGAGGGCACTACCGTGACCGATTGGATGGAACAGGAGCGCGAGCGTGGCATCACCATTACTTCGGCTGCGACGACGTGCGCGTGGACGCAGCGTCAAGAGCCGGGCGTTTACAAAACTTTCGAGGGGATCAAGCAGCGCATTAATATCATTGACACGCCCGGGCACGTCGATTTCACCGCCGAGGTGGAACGCTCGCTTCGTGTGCTCGATGGCGGGATTGCGGTGTTCGATGCAGTTGCGGGCGTGCAGCCGCAATCCGAAACGGTTTGGCGGCAAGCGACGAAATACAACGTCCCGTGCATCGCGTTCATCAACAAAATGGATCGCGTCGGTGCGGACTTTAAGATGTCGATCGACAGCATGCGCAAAAAACTTGGTGCAAATGCGTGGCCGGTTCTGCTTCCGCTCGGCAAAGAAGATCAGTTCAAAGGCCAGATCGACGTTATTAATAAAAAAGCGGTCATTTATTCTGACAGCGATCAGCTAGGGTCGACGTATGAGCTTGCCGATGTTCCAAAAGAATACCTCGATCTTGTCGATAAAGCCTACGCCGACCTTGTCGAACAAATTTCAAATCTAGACGACGCAGTTGCGGAGGCTGTTCTCGCGGAAAAGCCGGTCACACCCGAGTTGCTGAAAGCCGGCATCCGGCGTCAAACCATCGCGAACAAGTTTGTGCCGGTCGTTGCCGGTTCGGCACTCAAGAACAAAGGCGTGCAGTACCTGGTCGATGCCGTGGTCGATTATCTGCCGAGTCCGCTCGACATTCCGCCGGCCAAGGGCATGGACCCCGACTCGCACGAGCCGATGGAGGCGCCGACAGATGATAACGCGCCGTTTTGTTCGCTTGCTTTCAAACTTTGGAGCGACCCGTTTGTTGGCAAGCTTGTCTTCTTCCGTGTTTATTCCGGCACCCTTTCCAAAGGCGACACGGTTTACAATCCGCGCACGAACAAGCGCGAACGCATCTCGCGTTTGATTCAAATTCAAGCGGACAAGCGCGAAGACATCGAGACCTGTTATTCCGGCGACATCGCGGCGATCGTCGGAATTAAGAACATCACAACAGGCGACACGTTGTGCGATGAAGATCATCCGATCCTTCTCGAGCCGCCGACGTTTCCTGATCCCGTCATTTCAATGGCGATTGAGCCAAAGACAAAATTGGATCAGGAAAAAATGGGCATCGCCCTGCAGCGCCTCGCGGAAGAAGATCCGACCTTCCGCGTTTATACGCATGAAGATACCGGTCAGACGATCATCGCCGGCATGGGCGAGCTGCATCTCGAAATCATTCGCGACCGCATGTTCCGCGAATTCAAAGTGGACGCGAACGCGGGCAAACCGCAAATCGCTTATCGCGAAACGATCACGACAAATGCGCACGGCGTCGGCAAGTTGATCAAACAATCCGGTGGTCGCGGTCAGTACGGACACGTCGAGGTTGATGTGCGTCCGGGGGCTCGCAGCACAGGGTTGGTGGTGGAAAACAAAATCGTGGGCGGCGTTATTCCGCGCGAATACATCCCGGCGGTCAAAAAGGGCATTGACGAAGCGATTCTAAACGGTGTTCTCGGCGGTTATCCCGTGGTCGATGTTGAGGTCGACATCGTTTACGGCAGCTTCCACGAAGTCGATTCCAGCGAGTTGGCGTTTAAGCTGGCGGCGATTTTCGCCATGAAAGATGGCTTCAAGCAGGGCAAACCGATTTTGCTGGAGCCGATCATGAAGGTTGAAAATATCACGCCGGAAGAATCTCAGGGCGACATTTGCGGCGACTTGAGCCGCCGTCGTGGCAGCATTAACAGCATCGAGACGCGCGGACATCTCGCCATCATTCACGCCGAAGTGCCGCTGGCCGAATTGTTCGGTTACGCGACCGCGATCCGCTCACTCTCCAAGGGCCGCTCCAGCTATTCGATGGAGCCATCACATTTCCAACCGGTGCCGGCGAACCTGGTCGCGGCGATTCTCGACCAGAAG